>Ga0265301_10000008_pt1 | contig 331779 bp, 254 predicted proteins | sample AusTroGonzalo_MG_2_FD_193488 | JGI IMG/M metagenome (GOLD analysis project Ga0265301, IMG submission 193488) | Bovine rumen microbial communities from tropical cattle in Woodstock, Queensland, Australia - Gonzalo_04 | ecosystem: Host-associated > Mammals > Digestive system > Stomach > Rumen ... | reverse complement strand
ATGGTACTGCAATGCAATGCGGGAGAGTAGGAGGCCGCCGTCTTTTTCTGTGGAGAGGCTATAGTCCAAACAGACTGTAGCCTCTCTTTTTTTGACTATAGACTGCAGAAAGACTTTAGACTACAGACTACAGAAAGACCGTATTCCCCAAAACATTTTTTTGTTGAAATTATTTTGAAATTAAATTTACTTTGTTTATCTTTGCTCCATCGTTAAGAAGCAGACACTTATATGAGACGGAATCTTCTTTTTCTTTTTTTGATGTTTATGCCATTCGTGGCGATGGCCAGTGCGTATACTTCCTATCTTACCATAGGTCGTGGATTCATAGAAGTGACCAATACGTCGGGTCTTATTGCGGATGAGAAATATTATTATATTCTTGCCTCGGCAGAAAATACCGGGCTGATTGTCGGGGTAGGGCAGTATGAGGGAAAACCGGGCTGGGCCAGTGAGGAGACGAAAACCTTGCGCTACCGTTCGGCAGACACTGATCCCATCCTTGACTTGTCGAACTTCTTCACCATTGAGAAGAGTGGCAGCTATATCGGTTTCCGTAATGTGGTCTACAGTTCCGACCTGTTCCAGACGCACGACAATGCCGGCTATATGTACGTGAACACGTTCACCGACAAGACCCTCGACGAGTGGAGCTACCTGACCCCTACCTACCAGAATGGCTACTGGCTCTTTGAGAGCGGGAAGTATCCCATGTCGAGCGAAAACTGGGCCTGCGGCTATCTCGGTCCCTGGAACAACCAGGTGAAGGAGGGTGAGCCGATTGCCTTGAACCGTAAGAATGTATCGGGCGACGAGGCCGGCCATTACCGTCTGTTCCGGATCACCAAGTCGAATCTGATGGCCTTTCATCTGTATAGCGCCATCCTTTCGCCTTCCAACGGCTTTACGGAAGTGACGAGCACGGCCGACATGACGGACGGCAGCGATGACTGCTATCTGCTCACGGCAGCCGAGACGAAGGGGCTCTACGTGGGCGTAGGCCGCTATGAGGCGAAGCCCGGCTGGGCCAGTGAGGATACGAAGGCCCTGCGCTATCGTCCGGCATCGGCCAATCCGCTGCTCGACCTGTCGAACTTCTTCACCATTGAGAAGAGTGGCAGCTACATTGGCTTCAGGAACCTGTATTACAGTTCCGACCTGTTCCAGACGCACGACAATGCCGGCTATATGTACGTGAACACATTCACCGACAAGACCCTTGACGAGTGGAGCTACCTGACCCCTACCTACCAGAATGGCTACTGGCTCTTTGAGAGCGGCAAGTATCCCCTGTCGAGCGACGACTGGGCCTGCGGCTATCTCGGTCCCTGGAACAAGCTCGTAAAGGAAGGGGAACCCATTGCCCTGAACCGTCGCAATACGTCGGACGACAAAGCCGGACACTATCGGCTGTTTCGTATTTCCAAGAAAGAACTGGTGGAAAAGCGTAACCGGCTGATGCTGTCGGTCAGCCCTATCGCTCCGGTGAGCATGACCTGGCGTGTGGTCAACCCGTCGTTTGAGACTGGCGACGAGACGGGCTGGAGCCTTCTCGGCAAAGAAGACGGGAATGAGGAGTTCAAGACCCGCGACTATCAGATGTCGGGCCGCGACGGCAGTTACCTGATGAACGCCTTCCAGTGGTGGGCATCAAGCCTGAGCGTGGAGCAGACGGTGACCGGCGTGCCCAGCGGAGCCTACGACCTGAGCGCTGTCGTTGCCTCATGGGAGGGGCGGACGGTTGCGTTCAGCGGAAACGGGAGCGTGGCGGTGGCTACGGGAATGGGTGATCAGGTAGGCGTACCCGTTGCCATGAGCCTGAATATCGGCAGCAAGGAGAAGCTCACCATTTCGGCAGGCAGCAGCACCGACTGGTGGACAGAGAACGTGACGCATGACGAGAATGACCCGATGTGCTTCTTCAAGATAGACGATGTGCAGTTGCGCTGCAACGGCTTCTTCCTGAGTGCGATGGCCATTCCGTTGCCTAACGACCCTGCCACGCTGCTCATACCCGACCAGTGGTACTATTATGACGTGGACTATCATACCGAGTATGTGCTTGCCGGAAAACTCAACGGCCTTGTGTACACTACCGACGAGGATGTCTTTGTGAACAATATCACCCCTGCTCCCGCCCAGCGCAAACAGACGCTTGGCGTAGGGCGCGTGTTCTTCAAGACCACACAGGACGATGCCACCCTCCAGCTCCTTCCTGCACGTGCTGCCTCCCAAGGCACCTTTACGGCGGTGGCCCTCAATGTCGACGGTCTGCCGAACACGGTTGCCACCTTCGACCTGAATCCCGACGGTCCGGGAGCCGACGGTACGAAGAAAATCAGCCGCTACCTTGCCACGAAAGACTATGACCTCATTGGCTGTAGCGAAGACTTCAACTACAACGGTTCGCTGATGGAGTCGTTGAACGACCGCTACTGGTGTGGCACCATCCGCAATACCATCAGCGTGACCGGCCTTGACTACTGGGACCTTATCCAAGGGAAGATTCATGTGGAAACCGACGGTCTGAACCTCATCTGGAAATTCAGCAAGATCAATGCAACCGAAGAGAGCTGGACACGCTGGTGGGAAACCGAGTCGACCGATGGCAACCAGTATGTGGAGAAGGGCTATCGTCACTATGATGTCCAGATCGACGGCGGTCCTGTAATCGATGTCTATATCCTCCACATGGATGCCGGCGACACCAATGCCACCTGGTCGCGCGAGTCACAGTGGCGACAGCTGGCCGATGCTATCAACGGCAGCGATCATAGCCGTGCGAAACTCATCATCGGCGACACCAACAGTCGTTATACCCGTGAGGATGTGACGGGGAATTTCACCAGTCGCCTTGCCGACGACTTCCAGGTGAGCGATGTCTGGGTGGAGCTCTGCCGTGAGGGCATCTATCCTACTACGGATATGGGCGACCTCATTGACCATTCGGACCCCCTGAACTTCTCGAACTACGAGATAGTGGACAAAATCATCTACATCAACCCGACCGTTGCCAACAGCGCCCGTCTTCTGCCTCAGTCGTTCCGCATTGAGCAGGACTATACCTACGACTACATAGACCATAACGGTAATACCCAGGACTTGGGCGACCATCGTCCTGTGGTGGTCACTTTCGCCTATAAGCAGTCCGGCGAAGAAGTGAATCCTGCCGTCACGCTGGCCGACGAGGGCATCAACCGCCGTACCATTGAAAGCTATAGCGACGTTACCGCTGATGTCACCCTCTCCGGACGCACCCTCTACAAAGACGGACGTTGGAACACGATCTGCCTGCCGTTCAATGTCGACATAGAAAGTTCGGTGCTGGCCGGAGCTACGGCGAAGGCGCTGGTCGATGCCTTCATGACAAGCAGCACCCTGACCCTGACCTTCGGCGACCCTGTGACAACGCTCGCTGCCGGCGTGCCTTATGTCATCCGTTGGACTGAAGGCGACGACCTCGTTGACCCCACGTTCATCGGCGTTTCCGTCACCAACAGCCCGTCGGCCCGGACCATTACAAAGGCCGATGGCCATGTGAAGTTCACGGGTACCTATGATGCCTTCACCGTCAGTGCTTCCGACGACATCTATTGCCTGACAGACCAGAATGTCATGGAACAAGCCGCTGCGGAGAGTACGATGAAGGCGTGCCGTGCCTATTTCCAGTTCTCCGAAGAGGCTCAGGGATGCCAGCTCGAACTGATCTTCTTTGACGATGTCGTAACCAACATCAGCGACAGCTCTTCAGCTGGCAAGGGAACAACTTCCCCGTACTACACCCTTGAGGGCCTGCGCATTGACGGCAAGCCCCTCCGTAAAGGACTGTATATCCGCGACGGAAGGATTTGTGTGAAATAGTCGCCCACAGGCTGAGGTCTGAAGTCTGAAGGCTGAGAGCTGAGGTCTGAGGGCTGAAGTCTGAGGGCTGAAGTCTGAGGGCTGAGGGCTGAAGTTTGAAGTCTAAAGTCTATAGTCTTTCCGTAGTCTATAGTCAGTAAAATGAAAGAACGTGTGTTTTCCCTATCCGGATATAGGGGAAACACACTTTTAGTTTAGGATTTTTCCTTTGTGTACCTCGCCAAAAGTCCCGACCTTTGCCATGTGACAATGAAACAAATGTCTAACATTTTAAAGAATAGGAGACTTAAGTATGAAGACAATGAAAAAAGTGATGGCAGCCATGATGATGATGGCAATCACATGCACAGTGCCGGCAATGGCAGGTAATAAGCCAGGAAACACCAGTCACCATCACAACAATGGCAAGCATGGTAAGACCGTGGTAGTTGTTGACAAGAAAGTAAATCATCCCGATGCTCATAGACATGCCTATCGTCCCGATGTGAAGGCCTGCACCTTCAAGGTGAGCCGTCATGACTCTCACAGGAAAGCCATTGAAAGGGTAGAGCACATGCGAGGCGTGATGAACACGAAGTGGAATCCGCGTACCCGTGAGCTGACTGTCGTCTACGATGCTAAGATGACCTCTGCCCTTCATATCAGACACCTCATCGCATAACAGTTGAGTATGATTATAAACGAGGGGAGACCCACCCCTTGCCCCTCCCTGAAAGGAGGGGTAGTGGAGAGAGGTTAGACTTTTCCCTTCCGCCTCGCCCCCTCCTCCCTTTCCTCCTCCCCCTTCAGGGGAGGTCGGGAGGGACCTTCAATTTTTCATTTTTTCATTTTTAAATTTTTCTTACGGCTCATCCTCCACCACGCTGCCACCGGGGTTAGGATCGTCGTTGCCGCTACCGCTTCCGCTGCCCGAGCCGCTGTTAGCCTCTGCGATGCCGAAGGCGCTGAAGTCGGTGGTCAGTCGGGCCGCACGGGTGATGCCGATCACCACGTCGTCGGTGTAGACGGAGCCGTGCTCCATGATGTGCTCGGCCAGCTGCTCGGTGTTCACCCTTCCGATGTGCACCACCTTTCCGTACCACTTGCCGTAGGCCTTCGCGTTCTTGCGGTTCTTGTTCTGGATGGTCCTGATAAAAATCTTTCTTGCCATAGTAGTTTAGTTTTTAAGTTAGTTTTTTAATTATGCATTGCCTTGGCTGCTACGCGCGTTTCAGCCAATCGCTGTGAGCGTTTTTCTTGAACTCATTCGTGATGCATCTCTATGCACGCTCAAAGGTACAACATCGCCGTTGCGGTCTACGAATTTTTCCCCAAGAAAAATAAATATTTTGTCTGGTCATTTTGACCATGACCACTTTGACCACGTCAACGTGTAATGTTAATTTCTGAGATTTCTACATGATTTTCATGAAAAAACTTTGAGATTTCTACAAAAATAGGTATTTTTGCCCTCGGAAACTTAAAAACATTTTGAGGAATGGAGGCAGATTATCGCATTTTCAAGAGGAAACTTTATGAGCGGATGCTGAACTGGAAACAGACAAAGGACGGCAAGACGGCGCTGCTGATAAAGGGGGCACGACGTGTGGGTAAATCAACGATTGCTGAGGAGTTTGCAAAGCGTGAGTATGACTCATACATTGTAGTAGACTTTGCCAATGCGCCCGATGGCGTGTGGGAGGCTGTGAAGAATATTGCCGATCTGGACAACTTCTTTTTCCAGTTGCAGTTTATCTACAGGGTGAAGCTGGTAGAGCGAAAATCCGTGATTATCTTCGACGAGATACAGAAGGCTCCACTGGTGCGTCAGGCTATCAAGTATATGGTAAGGGACCATCGCTACGACTTTATAGAGACAGGCTCGTTGCTGTCTATCAAGAAAAACACGCAGGGTATCACTATTCCAAGTGAAGAAACCCGCATCACGATGTATCCTATGGACTATGAAGAGTTCCGTTGGGCATTGGGCGATGAAGTGACATTACCGCTGCTGAAGGAGGCTTTTGAGACGAAACGTACGGTTGGTGATCAAGTGAGCAGACAATTGCTGCGCGATTTCCGGTTGTATATGCTGGTTGGTGGTATGCCGCAGGCAGTAAACACCTATCTGGATACTAACAATCTGAGTGAGGTAGACCAGACCAAGCGTGAAATCATCGACCTTTATACTGACGATTTCCGCAAGATTGACCCGTCGGGCAAGGCTTCGCGACTGTTCAAGGCCATACCTTCGGAGCTGTCGAAAAACACTTCTCGCTATCAGGTGATGAGTGTACTGGGGCGTAGTGCCGAAAATACGGATATGGACGAGTTGCTGGAGGACATGGAGGATAGCCTTTGTTTGAACTTTGCCTATCATGCCAATAATCCGTCGGTGGGGTTGGCATTGCATAAGGACAAGGACCAGTATAAGATGTTTGTGGGTGACACGGGACTGTTTATCACGCTCGCATTCTGGGATAAAGATGTTACGGAGAATATCATCTATCAGAAGTTGCTTTCCGATAAGCTGAGTGCCGATCTGGGCTATGTGTATGAGAATGTCGTGGCTCAGATGTTGAAGGCTGGCGGCAACGAGCTGTTCTATCACGCATGGCCCACGCCAAGTGGTAAGCATAACTATGAGGTTGACTTCCTGTTATCGCGTAGCAATAAGCTTTGTCCGATAGAAGTGAAATCGTCTGGCTATAAGGCCCATGTGTCGCTCGATGAATTCTGCAAGAAATTCTCGAAAGAGATATTATGGCGATACCTGGTTTACACAAAGGATTTGCGCAAGGACGAAGAGACGCTGATGGTGCCCGTTTATATGGTACCGTTTTTATAATAGCCGTTTCTGTAAAAATGTGCTTGGTTGTGAGTAATCTCAATAATATTTTGTATCTTTGCAGGTAAGTATCGGTCAGTAGGAGGACGAGATTTCGGCAGCTGTCAGGGAGTTTAAAGAGAAATTCATGAAGTGACAATGGACGATAAAGAACTATATATCAATTTCGATGAGTACATCCGCCAAGGTGAGCCTGGACAGCAGGAGAAGGCTGGTTATTGGCAGACAGCAATAGGTCTTCAGGCAGTAGATGGTTTGAAGGTCTCGAACTACCTTCAGAATACTGCCCGTAAGCACATCGAGGGTGATATTACCATTGATGAAGCTCGTAAACTCGTCAACCAATACTATATTACCAAGACAGCCCATGATGCTAACGACGAGGATAAGGAAGAGGCCGACCGCGTGTCGTCGAATATCGTGAAGGTGCTCTCAAGTCCTACCTTCGACTTCAGCATAGGCGGCTACCAGTCTGTTCATCGTCGTGTGTTTGAAGGGGTGATGAAACATGCAGGAGAACTTCGCACTTACGATATCACCAAGAAGGAATGGGTGCTGGAAGGTGACACTGTGTTCTATCTGAATTGGGAGGACTTGCGACGCGCTATTGACTACGACCTTGAGCAAGAACGCGCATATTGCTACAAAGGCAAAAGTCATGACGAAATGATAGCCCATCTGACACGATTCGTCTCAGCCTTATGGCAAATCCATGCGTTTGGCGAGGGTAATACGCGTACTACGGCAGTATTCACCATACAATACCTGCGTTCGTTAGGTTTTAAAGTAAACAATGACCAGTTTGCCCGCCATTCATGGTATTTCCGCAATGCACTGGTACGTACCAATTACCACAACGTGGCGAAAGGGATTGACTACTCGCCCATTTATTTAGAGCGTTTTTTCCGTAATCTGCTGCTTGGTGAGCAATGGGATTTGCGTAACCGCTACCTACATATCCATCCCACTAAAGAGTGGAGCGAGCAGCCGAATCTGGCTACCCGAACAAGGATAGGACAAGTACCCGAACAAGTACCCGAACAAGTTCAAGATTTATTGCATACAAACAATCCGCTAATCATTAAACTCGTAAAGGTTATCGGGAATGAAGAGTTGTCTGTCTCCCAGTTAATGGAGAGAACTGGATTAAAACACAGACCGAACTTCATTGAATATCACTTGAATCCAGCTATCGCTGAGGGTTATGTTCGTCTGCTATATCCCCAATCACCTCGTCATCCACGACAGAAATATCTGTTGACGGTGAGGGGCTTGGCGCTGTATAAAGAGAAGGAGGAAGAAGAGGTGTGACCTATAACCTGCCGATGTGATTGACGGAGGCGGAACTATAGTATTACGGTCAAGCAATCTTCAAGATAACAAAAGCAAAATGTCTTGCCCTGAAAAACGTCGTTTTTGATTCACCGTTTTTTGGGGGCAAGTCACATCCCTTAAAACTGTTTTAAGATGAACAAAAAGTTGTGATTTGCTGAAAAATTAGTATCTTTGCAGAGGCATAAACATCGCACAGAGTGACTTGTATAACATATTATGGGTTGTGATTTGCTGAAAAATTAGTATCTTTGCAGAGGCATAAACATCGAAGCCAATTCAAACTTGTAGAGCCTTATCGTTGTGATTTGCTGAAAAATTAGTATCTTTGCAGAGGCATAAACATCAGAACGGATTCAGACCGCGACCTATCGGCGGTTGTGATTTGCTGAAAAATTAGTATCTTTGCAGAGGCATAAACATCACTCACCGAAGCACTCACCATCCTCTGGGGTTGTGATTTGCTGAAAAATTAGTATCTTTGCAGAGGCATAAACATCGTGGTTCGTTGTTCATTCTATTCTATTGTAGTTGTGATTTGCTGAAAAATTAGTATCTTTGCAGAGGCATAAACATCCCCTATGGCTCACCCGTCAATGAACAGACGGTTGTGATTTGCTGAAAAATTAGTATCTTTGCAGAGGCATAAACATCTTCTGCATTTCGGGCATAACAGCTACAGCAGTTGTGATTTGCTGAAAAATTAGTATCTTTGCAGAGGCATAAACATCCATTTAAGTATTAAGTTATATGTTTGTTAGTTGTGATTTGCTGAAAAATTAGTATCTTTGCAGAGGCATAAACATCTCATCAAATGAAACTCTAAAGTTTGACGTAGTTGTGATTTGCTGAAAAATTAGTATCTTTGCAGAGGCATAAACATCACTTACCATTAAACGACAATTTAAAGTTTGTTGTGATTTGCTGAAAAATTAGTATCTTTGCAGAGGCATAAACATCTACTTTTACGTTGATTTTCTTTGCAGTTCGTTGTGATTTGCTGAAAAATTAGTATCTTTGCAGAGGCATAAACATCGCGTTAAACAATTAAAACGATACGACAATGTTGTGATTTGCTGAAAAATTAGTATCTTTGCAGAGGCATAAACATCTCCTGCTGAGTATGCCATAGTCGTTATTCTGTTGTGATTTGCTGAAAAATTAGTATCTTTGCAGAGGCATAAACATCAATCATGAGGATTAATTGTATTGTCATTAGTTGTGATTTGCTGAAAAATTAGTATCTTTGCAGAGGCATAAACATCCAACTAACCTTGTCGGGAAGTTTGTTATTCGTTGTGATTTGCTGAAAAATTAGTATCTTTGCAGAGGCATAAACATCGACGGGTTCAGCATGTGAACTTTGGGTCCCGTTGTGATTTGCTGAAAAATTAGTATCTTTGCAGAGGCATAAACATCTGAAATCATTTGCTTCATTGAACATACGAGTTGTGATTTGCTGAAAAATTAGTATCTTTGCAGAGGCATAAACATCAGAACTTGACGACATCATAATTGAGCCCATGTTGTGATTTGCTGAAAAATTAGTATCTTTGCAGAGGCATAAACATCATGATTCGAGAAATCGACTGAATGCCAGATAGTTGCAAAGAAAATTAGAAAAGAAAAAATGCCACAAAGAAAAGAGAGATTCCTGCAGGACAAGCAGGAATCTCCTTTTCTAAAATAGCTCCAGTTGCTGACCTGGGGCGTTGGGTAATTGCGGTTTGTTGCCATAGAACAATTCTATGTTGCCGAATTGCTTGTCGGTAATACACATAATCCCTACTTTTCCAAATTCTGGCAATATGGCCTTGACACGTTTGCGATGAACCTCGGCATTCTCCATGCTGGCACAATGGCGGACGTAGATGGAGAACTGGAACATCGTGAATCCGTCTTGAATGAGACGCTTGCGAAAGTTGGCGTACTCTTTGATGTCTTTCTTCGTCTCAGTAGGGAGGTCGAACAAAACTAACAGCCACATAACCCTGTATTCACTGAATCGTTCTGCTATCATAATCGTATCTATGTCATTTCTGGATAGGCTATCTTCCTTAATTCCCCGCTGAAGCATTTGTAGAGCGTGGCCGTAGTCTGAGCCGTTGCTATCATCAGCGGACTTCGCTTTCCTGCAATGACCACGTCGAGGGTAGGGATGGACAGCAGTTCTGCCTTGATGTCTTTCGACAGTTCTACGTCTGTGCCATACTGTTCGGTGATGTCGTATACCAAGCGGTCAACGTATGGACGATAAGGCTCCATGATGTCGTCGGCCAGGCAATAGGCATTGTAACGGTTGTGATGATGGATGCCGAGGGTAGGGAGCAGACCGCTGGCCACCAGCGAGCGAGCCACTACAGCACGAAGGATGGCATAGCCGTAGTTCAGCAGGTTGTTGGGGGCAATTCCCTCTCTGTCTCGGATAAATCCCGGTATGTGTCCAAACAGACTTTTCCAATAGTAGACGGCAGCACGGGCCTCTAAGTTTTCAGGGTCGCCACTGCGTACATCGTTGGCCCAAGCCTGCATGCATTTCGTTTCAGCTTCTGAGCACAGGTTAAGCACAGCTGCTTGATTCCGTATCTTGTATTGCATGGTTTGTTGCCACAACTGTTTCTGCAAGGGTAGGGAAGCATCGAGTTGGTCGCGGAATCGTTCGCTTTGTGTGGTATTGCCTACCAATGGGAGCAGCAAGCCTACGGGCATGTGGCTTGAGTCGCAGGTGATGACAGCACAGTTATTCTCCAACAATGCTTCTAATGCACCTTGTGTGATGGTAATCTGCTTGTGGTCGAGCACCACCACTCCTATGTCCTCAATGGGCCGTGTCACCTCATTGGCTTTCTTGAAGTCATCTGTTAGGTTGGCAGCCTTTTCCACCTCAGGCAACTTGATTACCAGTTGGGCATCTCTCAGTGAGAGATAGGCAGGATTGCTAAAACATAGGGTCTTTTTGATCATAGAATATGATAGTGTCTCCTTTTTCAGTCAATGATATTTTAAAATCTCTGTGCTCTATTAAACATTGGAATTGTTTGCTATTGTAGTGTTCGATTTTATCTGATTCCGTATTCAAATGGCTTTGAATGAAAATATAATTGGTGCTGGGAGCGGGAGCATTGAATTTGACAACAATATATAATCGCTTCAGCAATTCTACCTTGCTTAGGTCAAATAGCTCCTCTGGGGAATTTTTCCACATTAAAACCTTATCGCCACTTCTTATAATTGCAGTCAAGATACATTCAATTGCTTTACCATTTTTCTTGAATGTTTTTTTATGGAAGTTTGGCTCTTGCATCAACAATGCTTTAAGTTGAGCAAAGGAATTGATTTCTTTGCCATCTTCATGTTTGAAGTAATGTTTGAGTTTAGTAATCTCATAGTTACTAAGGAAAACAAATTCTCTATGAATGCTTCCTTTGAAAATGCCTTCGTACAATAAGCAGATATAGTTACCAGTGCTTTGTGCATATACAAATTTCTTATGTTCCCTGTCATGAAGATTAAAGAGGGGCTTATTAGAAATGTATCTTTGTTCACGAAGTGGTATGGAAGAATCATATTTTAAATAACCTCTTCCTGCAGCAACTTTGCATCTGACATGACGTATGGGTAATAACTTCTTCCCGTTCTTATCAATTTTTATTTCGTTTCCGAATCCCTTTTTGTCCCTTACCCATATATCTTCTGAGAGAATAGATGCGAAGGACTTCTTCGGTTCAAATTTCGCATATTGTTCAATTGTTGTTTTGATGCTCTGACGCACAATGGGGTCGATGATTTTATCCAATTCTTCAACCTTCTTGAATGATTTGATGTCTACACGCTGAACCATCGTGTAGTTCTTTTGCCCTTTGTCATCTTGGGAATATTGATATTTCCCGTTTACTTTAATATATCTACCGTCATCATCAGTATCAGGCAGAAGGATTGCTCCTAAATTACCAGCAGCCGAAATTTCGAGTCTAATGCAGTCACCATTAACAAATCGTTCTTTGCTTATTCCTTTAGAGTCTTTGAAACGAACTATCCTTCCCTGTTTCCTTAGTTTTCGTTTGGCATTTTGTAATGTCCTATCGTTACTCCTATGATTAATAAGAATATTCTTTTCAATAAAATCATTGATATGGGAAATGCCTTTGCCAAGATTCAACTGTTCTATTTTCTCTTTTAACTGTTGCTCGTAATACTGAGCTTCTGACAAATGATTAAGTTTAACACACTCTTCTTTCTTATAATACAGTCTAAGAATATCTTCGCGCAATCCAGCAACAGGAATTAAGGTAAGTATTGTTGCGTCTATGGCATGGTGCGAGTGCTTGCTTCTATCTTTTTTCTCTTCGATGCTTTGAAGACCGAGTATTTTCCGGAAGTCTGCTGTGACGGAACCTTTTTCTGCGACAACATTATTGAATACACTTTTGAGGAACGCAATAGAATGACGGGTAATAATGCCAGTATCTACCAACTGACTATTTCTAAAGCTGTCAGGAATGTCTGTTCTGGTAAACCTGTCAAGTTTGTTCCTCCAATAATCCAGTTCCATTTGCCATTCATGTTTGTTGACAATACAGAAGTCTTTCTCTTCTTTGGTAACTGCTGCAGTACTCCTACGCTTCCAGTAGTTCACCATATCTTCTAGATGCTCAACTTTTTCTTCCCATTTCTTTAGTCGAGGTTTAATGGCAGTATATGTTTTTCCTCCTATAACAGCTGGCTTGTCATAGTTTTCCAACTGAGTAGGAATGCGATTCTTTTTAATACGCCTATTGTAATATGAGTCGCAAACAGTTAGATTCGTGTCACTATTGTCAAAGGACATACTACGAGGAATAGTATGTTCGAAATCCGTGTTGTTATCATCAAATAGATTTCTTATGTTAATTGTTTTTCCTGTGTATATGCAGCAACAATCCTGCTCTAACCATAATTTATACTTCTGAATATATTTGCTATAGGTCATGTCAAACATGCCTTTATTCTTTCCGCCGTTTCTTAGATATGGCTCATTCCAATCATCATGCTCATGTTGCTCAATAGCATATAATGCTTTGTCAATATCTTCTTCGCTGCCTCTCTTTGGATAGTATTCTGCAATGATTTTTCGGATTTCATCACGTTCATTCTGTCTTTCTGCTTGATAATGCGAGAAAGCCTTTCTGACATTAGCATCGTCTAACACATCACCTTTTCTTCTCGTCGTTTCAATAACGATGCGAGTGTCATCAGGGGCTATCAGATGTTTTTCAAGCATCATGTTAATTTTCTTGCGAAGGATGTTGAAAGCCCGGAGAGCAACGGGATTCTTAATGCTGCCCATATTAGGAGAGCCTAACAAAACATCTGCTTTTGAATCAGAAGAAAAAGGTCTGTACACAGAAATCATCGATGGATGATATAATTTTCCCCTTTCTTCTTCTGACAGCAAATTATACCGTTTATAAAGATATGAAAGAAGATCATCAGACAACTTGGGGATTTTGATATAGTCTCTTCTTTCATCAAAGAAGAAATTCTGATAATTTTCGGCAACCTCTTTCAGTACAAGTTGTTGTTCTTCATCTGACATGGCTCCCCAAACTATTTCTCCAAAATGATTCTCGCATTTATTTCTAATGTCTGCAATGTCGCTTTCTTTTAGAACATATTCATAATCTTTGTCTGCAAATCTTTCTGTGTAATCAAGTGCTTTATAGCTTGAAATCAAAGCGTTGGTAATTATCGCATAAGTCTTTTCTGAAGAATTTTTTGGATAAATGCTATTTTGATACTCATCAATGATTGTTTGTATGTCATCTTCGCAGATGTTATATCCATGTTTGTAAAGCAAATCTGGTATTTTGGCAAGCAATACAGCATCTGAATATCTTAAGCCCAAACGGAGAAGTCTATTAATATTCTTCATTGCTTTCTGACTGAGCATGGCATAACCTTGTTGCATGTCATCCCAAAGTTTAATTAGTTTCTTAGTCTGGTTGTCATCCCATCCAAGACACTCAACTGAGAATCTTTCAACATCTTCGGGTTCATCTGCATTTAAGCAGTAGTTCCATATTGATTCAGTCGTGTATCGAACCACATGGAATGATTTCTCTGACTTGGACTGGTTCTGACGTTGCTTCTTTCCAACCACATAGAAGTCTGCCCAGTTCTCTCCCATAAGGTTAATCAGCCTTGCGGTTATGGGGCATCCTGCTACTGCAACAGAATCGCTATAATTAATCGTTCCTTTTTCTTTTTTGAGTGCTAAATTTAGCTTCTTTTCAAGATATTCTCTTACTTCTTGAAATTTAAAAGACTTCTTAACTCTTGATGTAAAAAGATCTTTGTATATGTCAATAGCTTGTTCGGGAGTGAGACTTTGCCATTGAGAACAATGTTCGGATCTATAACGTATGTTATTAATAAAAGAAAAGGCTCTAAATTCTTCGTATGTAGGATGGCTTATAGGACATCGAGGTTTATTTGGCTCTAAAGTACATTTCCCAACATTCCCCTTTTGAGAAGCTAATGGTTTCTTGTAAAAAATGGTTCCTTCACCTTTTTTCTCGCTTATTAATCGTCTATATAGGTCAGAATCTAGAGAAAGTTGTTTCTGCACTTCAAAGATGGTGTTGATTTCTTGTTTGTAATCAGAGCGAACTGCCTCATACTCACTGGCTCGCACTCTTATACTATTATCGATTAGATCGGCAAATGCACAAGCAACTGTTGCACAATTGTGTTGATGCATGTATTCTGATAATTTCCTGCTTTTCTTAATTTCAGATGCTTTTAATTCCTCGCTGAGTGAAATATTTGTTGTTTCATCTCTTTCTTCTGAATTAGAAGATTTATTACCTTTACTGCTCTTGAACCCTCTGCGTTGTGCAATATGATACAAAGCACGACCAAGCTTATATCTGTCTTCTTGGTTGTTGAGATTGAGTTGATTCTCATCTTGTACAAGAAATCTGCGAAGATGATAAGGACTTTTATAATCAGGTTTCCCATCCTGATTAAAATCTAGTTTTATCCAACTTTCAAAAACAGAATCGTCTACAGGATATTGGTGAGAATACCCTCCACGCAATTTGTCATATTTCATCCAACTCTTTAAAGATTCTTCTGAGAGCGGGCATAACTTATATTCTATGAGAAGTTTTAGAGTTTCCCAAAGTCTTCTTCTTCTCGTGTCGTAAAGTTTTCGTGACTGTCTGTTTCTTGTGCGGTTGGCCGCAAAAGAATATTCACCACTTTTGTCCAGACCAACACCTGATTTGAAAACATCTACAGAAAAGTATTCCAGTTGTTCTGTTAATGTACCTTGTATTTCTGGATTCCTAAGTGAGATGCCAATTGAACTAGTCCCCAAATCAATTCCCAATATTTTTTGTGACATTTCTGTTTTTTTATTTGGTGTTACGAAATATTATTATTACTTTTGCACTCATACTAATTTTATGACTTATCACAACAAGGCTATAAGCCGTAGAATCTTAGTCTCACGCAACAGCGTGGGACTTTTTTGATTCAACCGGATAGGTCATTGATTCCCAATCTAAGCCTAGTATTTTCTTCATTTTTCTTGTTTTTAGTTATTTATGCCACAAAATTACAAAAAACTTCTGAATCGTTTGGCTGCCTAATGGGGAAAAAATTATCTTTGCACCACTAATTTTTAGCAAATCACAATAAGGATTATTCCGTTGTGAAAACATTAGGTCCTGAGTCCATCGTCCTTAATGGTGGACTTTTTGTTTAGGATAGTAGGGACAGGTGAGCGTTTCGCTTGATGGAAGAAGGAAGATGGAAGAAGGAAGAGGGCTGAGGGAAGAGGGCTGAGGGAAGAGGGCTGAGGGAAGAGGGAAGAAGGAAGATGTTTCGAACTTCTTGCGTTCCGTTCTTGCGTCCCTTCGGTAGCAAGCGACCTGAGGTCGAGCGGGTGCTCAGGCGCTTCGCGGAGGTCTCGCCTGAGCACCTGTTATAATAAAAGATGTGCGAAGAAATCAAAATCGTAAAGGAGGAATCGTAAAAATGTTGCTCCAAAATTTGGAAGTTTCAGAAAAACTTCCTATCTTTGCAACGTCAGAATGTCGTCAGAGGGCGCGAAACAATTGCTTTTTAGCAATATTCAAGCTGGACCTTTCTGACCACCATATGAGGACATAGCCCATAAGGTTATGTCCTCAGTCTTTCTATCACTTCGTTGATGAGTTGCTTGATGGACTTTTTGTCTGGTGCTGCAAAGGCATCGGCCCTCACCACGACAGCCTTGTTGTTATGAACAACATAACATTCATCTAGGCTTCCCTGAATAAAATCCTCATGTCGACCGAAGAGTCCTGAAACAATCTTTTTTGTTTTCAGGATACTCTCAGACATGTGCATATCAAAATCAAGGACTACAACTTTGCAACCTTGCTCTTTTGCCTTACGAAATGCAGACTTGATACCGTTTTCGCTTTCCACACCTTTCCTGTCGCCCAACTTACCATTAATAGTGTATTCTGGATTCTTATGGCCAATGATTAGCAAATGCTCGTTGATGTGGATATACATATCACTAAAACATTTCAGCAGCACCCGTGCTACACGGATGTTGTCATTGAGTTCCGTCTTATCAGCTTTTACACTAATGAGCAGTCGCTCACCGTATATCTCGTCTGTTAGGAATTCTTTATTCTCTGTCATGATGGATAAAGGATGAATCTGCAATTCTCAACGACTTACATTTTGGACGCTATCTCCACATTGCGCTTCATGTACTGCGCAAAGTCGCTCGAGTTCATCGGCGATTGCTGCGATGCGGCTATTTTCCGCATCTTGCGCTCTGTCACCTCCTTGTGGAACTGGTTGAGAAATGTCATGGTTCATTCTATTATGTTTCTTCCGCAGCAAAATTAAGCAAAAACTCTGAATTGTCAAACTAATAACGAATAAAAAACATAAAAAGGATCTGAGGGAAGAGGGAAGAGGGAAGAAGGCTTGAAGGCTGAGGGCTGAGGGAAGAGTGAAGATGTTTTATGTGTTGCAAATACAACTCAAGCAAAGGGATTATGATACGAAGAACATCCTTTTGCTCCAGAAGTTCATTCCTCAGATTGAACTACTCGAAAAGCGTTGCAGAACAGAAAAGCAGACGAGAAAGAAATATGAACTGCACCAGAAACTAATGAAACTAAAGGAAAGGGCTGCTTATGAATATCAATCATTTGTCATTATAATGACCATAGGCGGCAAGGATATCGACATAAACTTCGGTTTCGAAGATGCAATACACCAAACGATGTTTCTTGGTAATCTGACGGCTCCAACGATTCTCAGGCTTACCCCTCAGTGGTTCTGGATGGCCAGTACCAGTTTGGGGATGGTCTACAATCTCGTTGAGCAATTTGACGGCTTTCTTATAAGATGCGGGTTCGCTACGCTTCAGTTTGGCAAGTCCCTCTTTAGCTTCAGGGGCATAAGTAATAGTGTATTTCATCAGAGCGAATTTAGCCAAACATTCATGTCTTCTTTATTTGTAAAGGTGATGCCTTTACCCTCAGCGATTTCTTTCTCTGCTTTATCTACACGAGCAAAGAATTCCTCCTTCGTCATGAGCGTCGGATCTTCCTTCTCAGCGACAAGTTTGCGCAGATATTTGGCTGCACGCTTCAGCAGATTTTCGTCCTCTGCTATGATGCTCATATTACGGAGCAGCTCGGCATTCATCTGTATTGCTGTCATATCTAATAATTTTTTTCGCTGCAAAAATACGAATAATAACCGAAAAAACAAAATAAACAATGTAAAAACTAAGGATCTCAGGACGGTTCCTTAATCCTTTATTATAGTTCGTTTCATGATGATTAGTTTCAGTTAAAATGAGTGCGGAAACGGGGCGGTCTGAAACGGATATTAGGTCGATGGGGAATTAACGGTTATCGTTATCGTTGAATTCGGTGCTACGCATTTTGTATTCCTGCGGATAGATGCCGGTGGCGTGCTTGAAGTAGCGGCAAAACCTATAACGTAATGGGTACAGAAAGACCATCGCCAATATCGCCATCACGCTCATTCACCAATGCGACATCCTTATCCGCGGGCTCATAGAGTGGAAGAAGCGCGATTTCCTGGAAAAGGGCGGCATCAAGGAGAAGATGTATAAGGCACGGAAGGACGTGGCAGAGGCGCTGGGATACAAAAACACCCACGACTCGCTGAAGTCCATCGACAAGCTCCAAATGATTACGCTGACTCCGACCAATCGAATGTCAGGACATATACTGATGAAATGTTTGTTGAAATAAAGGTTGTCAGGTTGTCAAAATCATTTGTGGTAAATAGTTTGGCAACCTTTATTGAGGTTGACAGGTTGACAGAAGGTTGACAGGAATATGAATATAGTTGTTAAGAAGAACGGAAAGACGTAGTTATACATAAATTCTCGAGAGAATTAATGTGCAAATGCCTTGTTTAGGGCTTGAAAAGCTATAGATTGCATGTAAATTCTCGAGAGAATTTCCGTATTAATGGCACGGAATATGCAGATAAAAGGTATAGATAACAGAGTTAAGAACCATCTTTAATGCCTAAAACAGATATGTACGATCAGACAAGAATCAAGATGAAATATCTCTTCCACAATGAGTGGAAAGAAAAGTTCGTAACCTGGGCGAAAAGCGATGCTGCTATGCTGTCGCTATGAATTGACAACCTTCTGACAACCTGTCAACCTCAATAAAGGTTGCCAAACTATCTGATATAAACGGTTTTGACAACCTGACAACCTTTCTCAAAATAAATTAAAGGTTTTACCCTATTAGAGATTGCAACTGCCTAGTTAGAGATTGCAACTGCCCTGTTAGAGAAAAAAGTCTGTTGAATTCTGAAAATCTGTCACCATAAGTAGATGACTATCAGACGTTTGAGGTGGAAAATAAAAAAGTGGGCGAATCGTTGTGTGCAAATTTAAGCAGACGCAGGAGCGATTGGCGTGCTCCAAGACCCCTCCCGACCTCCCCAAGACCCCTCCCGACCTCCCCTGTGAGGGGAGGAGATGAGGGGTGAGAACTAACGAGGGGAATCACACAGTCAAGGTGTAGTTCCCCTCTATTTGTTGTGATTTGCTATTTATCGGAACTACGGACACGTGAATTATCGATTCTCAACTTTTAGCGGACAGTAATAGAAGAAATATTGAGAAATGTTTGTTATACTAAACATTTTTATTTATATTTGCACCCGATAAGATACAATTATGAGTAAGAGTACATTCGGAAAGACGATGCCAAGGGCTTTGACACAGCAGTTGCAGCTCATGGGCGAACAGATTATGCTGGCACGCAAGCGCAGGCATCTCTCTATGCAGGACGTGGCAGACAGGGCAACGGTGACACGTCTTACTGTCTCTAAGGTGGAACATGGCGACCCAACGGTTTCCATGGGTATCTATGCGCGAGTGCTCTTTGCGCTGAATCTTGAAAAGGACATCTCGTTGCTTGCTGCCGATGATGCGCTCGGCCGTCAGCTTCAGGATGCAGAATTGCTGAAAAAATGAAACAGATTACGGTTTACGCAGATTTCGATTTCCTAGCATCGCCGCAGGAGATTGGCATTCTGGGCTACGAACGTGTTCGCGGCAAGGATCACTTTGTCTTTGAGTATGCGCACGAATGGCTGAAACGGCATGGGGGCATCATGTTGAGTGGCGACTTGATAAACGTCCCTTCGTTGCAGCATCCTCGTGGCGTGGATAGTGTGTTTGGTTTCGTCAAGGATTCCTTTCCCGACCGTTGGGGACGTTTGTTGCTCGACCGCAGGGAACGTCTGAAGGCGCAAGCGGAGGGCAGATCCGTGCAAATGCTCACCAACTACGACTACCTCACAGGCATCGAGGACTTCACCCGCATGGGCGGCATACGCTACAAAAGTGACGAGTCCGAAGATTACATCAACGCGAGCTCAAAGTATCTTGTTCCACCCATTGAGAGTCTTCGCGCCCTGTGCGATGCCTGTCATGAAATTGAGTTGGCAGAAGAACGCAATGAATTGCCTGAACAGCGTTGGCTCGACCAGTTGATTGATCCAGGAACATCGCTTGGCGGTGCTCGTCCCAAAGCCAATGTCATCGATACCGACGGCAAACTATACGTGGCTAAGTTCCCATCAAAGAAGGACTTGGAAAATACTGAACTCATTGAGCATTTTTCGCATCGTCTGGCAGCTAGGGCTGGCATCAATGTGGCTCAGACGCATACCATCAAGATTTCGAAAGACCGCGACCTGTTGCTTTCGGAGCGTTTCGACAGAACCGCCGATGGCCGTCGCATCCATTTTGCTTCAGCTATGTCGTTGCTTGGTATGGACGACGGTGCTGGTAGCAGTACAGGTAATGGCTATTTAGATATTGTGGATTTCATCCTCCATGGATGTGTGAACGTTCAGCAAAACCTAAGAGAGCTTTACCGAAGAGTGGCGTTCAACGTGATGTTCGGCAATTCCGACGACCACTTCCGCAACCATGGTTTCCTTCTCACCCCGAAAGGTTGGACGCTGTCACCCGCCTACGACATCAACCCGAGTACGAAAACGCATCAGTGTCTGCTCATCGACCAATATACCGAGCAGTCGGATGCAGGCACGCTGCTCCAAGCCTCTGGCAGCTACATGCTTGAACGGCAGGAGGCATCTGAAATCATTGAGGAGGTTCATACCGCCATCAAAGACTGGCGCACGACGGCCACAGAACTTCAGATTTCTCACAAAATACTTGAACCCTATTGCAACCGATGGGATAAAGTGTACCCTTCTCTCTTGTTTTTCTAGCATTATTTTCAAAAATGGCCATATCGCTATTTCGGTATTTTTGCCAAAATGTGTATAAAACCAATAATTCTTTTTAATTTATATGGTGGAGTAAATGTTGTTTTCTTATATTTGCAAACAAATCATAATACGGAAAGCACTTCGTCAGTTCCTGTGCTGTCCCATAGAAACAAAATAGTGTCAGTGTGGGGACTGTTGACACGCAAAGTACATCATTATGAAAAACAGATATTTTGTTGGGTTATTATTCGCTATGTTCAGTCTCAGTACGTATGCCCAGACAGGTGGCGGAGACATTAATGCTCAGGAGAATGACGACCTTGTAAAGAAAGAGATTGAAGGGCAAAAACATTTTTTTGATAAAGGTGTAAGGAGTGAGATTCGTGTAGGTATGGCCTTCACACCAGGGTTTTCCGTTGAAGGTGACAAGTTGGATGCCGACATTAAATACAAAAGCTTAACGGGGGTAAGTGGACATTTTAGCTTTCATTTCGGTGACACGAACTGGGGCATGCAGATAGGCTTATGCTACTTGCATGGTAAATTGGATGAAATCACACCCAAGACGCCTGCAATGCCTATTTATAATGATAAAGGCCAGCTGACGGGCAATATTCCCATAAGTGACCCTATGCAAGATATGGTTTCGGAAAACATGGATATGTTTAAGTTCGAGTTCTTGTTTGGCTATACGTTCAATCGTCGTTCACGTCTTCAATTGCCAGTCTATATAGGAGCAGAAGCATGGGGCGGCTCCAAGCCATTGAGTAGTGTCTTGGGTCCTTCTGTCCTTGTTCAGCCAACATTCTATCTCAGTAATCGGATAGCTCTATATGCTGCCCTTCGTACACAGCTTCCTTTAGCTGTCGAGGGTACTCTTGATTTCAAATACACAGACGAGTTTGGAAAGGAAATGACAGCCGATCCAAGTAAATGGAAAAACGAACCTACGATTAAAGTGAAGGGATTTTACTTCATTCCTGAGATAGGTATTGCTTACAGACTTTAATTGATTTACTATGAATCGTCGTATCTTTTCGGCTCTCGTATTATTCCTGTCAATAGGGATTCAGGTGTTTGCGCAGGGTGGTTTGTTCCGCGACGCTTTGGCGGCAGGACGTGAATACAGGAAGTTCTATCACTTGCGCAACCCTAAGCCTGACACTAAGTTCATTGATTTGGAAGAACTTGTCAAGTACTGTAAGTCGCATGACTATGCATACGATTTGAAAGAGTTTCCTGTCAAGTTCAATGTGATTGCCCATTACGGAAGAAATGACAAGACTGTGACAGATTTCTGGTTTATCCCCCGTCAGGAATATGATGCCTACCTGTATGACTGGTTCAGCATAAACGCAGATCAGTCATGGAGCGCCCTAAAGCCAACAACGGCATCAGCTTTTTTCTATGATGGCGGCATGGTTCGTATAGACAATGTGCGATGGTCGGGAACAGTGAGCAACGGAAAGATTCAGGGACACGGCTCTGGTTTAGGCATGGTCGGCAAGTTGCGCTATGCTTTCACAGGCAACTTCAAGGACGGAGTTGCCGTTAATGGGGAGGCAGCGTTTAAAGTCTGTGATTTAAATGATCCGAAGTGGGGTAATCACTTCAAGCAGAAAACTATTTTGGCTGGTTCGGAAGCAGATGGCATGGCCAGTTTTATGGCAAATGACCTTTGGGGGTTCATGGGGGTAAACGGTGAGTTTGTCGTCCCCCAATACACGTCGGTGAAAAATGACTATCAACAAGGAGTCGCTCTTGTCACAGTGAAGGATCAGTGGGACGAGCATCTTATTGACAAGCGTGGAAAGGACATCACCGACACCGGCCACCCCATACTACAGAAACGTTATAAGAACGACTGCCAGCGACTGCTAAGCATCCACTCGGATGTGATAAAACAAATGGGAAGCAGTGATGCCTCGAGTATCAAGTCCAGGAATATGATAGTGCGTGACAAACGTGTTGACAACTTCCTGCTCAGCTACAAGCAAATATGTCGCTATGACCCTGATGGCTTTGTGGCATTGGCTGAAGAACTTGACCGATTCTACAATGTGGATGAACGAATACACAAACAGTTGCCGTATTCTTATTATCGTCGGCTCTATGTGTTGTATTTTGATGTTGACATGGACAGCTACGAGTCAGAGCGTGACGCTATTAATGGATGCATGGATGCGACTCAGTTGCCGTACAGCCAACGGTGGGGTTTTCAATCCTATATGAGAGAAGCTTACGCGATTCTCAGCGCAATGAAGGATGAGAACACGAAAATCTTTGATCATAGCGTAGAGATACAGAGAGAAGTGATAGCTAAGGCAAATCAGGAAAGGGCAAAGATGGAAAGAATAAGACGGGAATTGGATGAACAGGAAAGGACAGAAGTGCGAAATACGTCTTCCTCGCAAGGTTCCTCTTCACCTGCTTCTGCCAGTTCAGAAGTCGATGTTGAGAACCTGAATGTGTCCTGCAAGCAAGTGGATACATATACCCCAATGGGTTCTGATTATTCTAAAGGCCTTGTCATGAGCATAGACGATGGAGCATCATATATTAAAGTAAAGTACGGCCACCCAGGTACGACCAGAGATTACTGGTATGGAGACGACGGGGGAAGTTCTCCGGATCCTTACGACACGGCTAAGAATGCTGCTCTGGCCTCATACGCCTTGGAAAAGTACGGAAAGATTCGTAAAACGGGGAGACAAAAGTAGTAAGCTCGAATCTCTTCTTTATGAAGATAATACGAACCTACGGAGGTCATCATGGCTCGCATCGGCCAATAGGAGAGTGAGATTGCTGCCGCCATCAGTGAGTTTGGAAAAAGGTTTATGTGAGGCCATGAATGAAGAGCAGATAGCACGTAAGAAACAGTATGCTGGCGAGAAACATGCCTCGATGAAACGGCGTGATGACCATCACGACTACACCGAGCGGCGTATGTATATGATTACGCTGGAAGTGGAAGGTCGAAGGCCGCTCTTCGGTCGGCTTGTGGGCAGTCCTTTTGCTGAACGAGGTAGCAACGACGAGCCGCGCATCGAACTGACGGAACTTGGCAAAGCCGTACAGAGCGAATGGATGGGCATTCATGGCTACTACCCACAGATAGAGGTTAAAGCAGTTCAGATGATGCCTGACCACATGCACGGCATCCTCTTTGTGACGGCTCCGCTGCCTGTACATTTAGGCCAGGTCATCTCTGGTTTCAAAGCCGGCTGCAGGAAAGCGCAGAAAGCACTGGAGGCAGCAGCGGCAGAGCCGCAACCAACAGAGAAAGAGATACCGCCTTCTCCGCAGGCATCGGCTTCGCCTTCTCCGCAGACATCGGCTTCGTCTTCTCCGCAGGCATCGGCTTCGTCTTCTCCGCAGGCATCGGCTTCGCCTTCTCCGCAAGCGTCGGTTTCGCCGTCGCAAAAAACCTATCGCCCTCTTTTCGCCAAAGGCTACAACGATTTGATTCTTCGCTCTTACGACGAGTTGCCCATCTGGCAGAACTACCTGCGCGACAACCCGCGCCGCCTTATGATGAAGCGAGCCAACCCCGAATGGCTGCGCCCCTTCTTTGGCTTGAAAGTGGGAACAACCACTTACAGCAGTCTCGGCAATCAGGCATTGCTGCGCTCACCACGTCGTATTGCCGTCCGCGTATCGAGACGTTTGGACAGCCAGCAGATAGAAATGGAAAAAGCCCGTTATCTCGATATGGCAAGACAGGGGACTGTGCTCGTCTCACCTGCTATTTCGCCTGGTGAGAAGCTGGTCATGAGAGCAGCCTTCGATGCAGGGCTGCCCACCATCGTGCTGATGGAGAATGGCTTCACGCCGCTGACGAAACCAAAGGGCGAGCAGTTTGATGCCTGTGCAGAAGGGCGACTGCTGTTGCTTGCTCCGTGGGAACACCACAACGAGAAACGTACCATCACCGCCTACCAGTGCCAGCAACTGAACCTGATGGCTATCGAGATTTGTGATAACAAAGTAAAGTAGGAAGAGGTATGAAAGAGGGTTGGGGATATAAAAAGTAGGAGAGTGACTTGCCCTGAAAAACGTCGTTTTTGATTCAATGTTTTTCAGGGCAAGTCACATTTCCTGTAAAAATGTGCTATGTTGTGAGTAATCTCGATATTATTTTGTATCTTTGCACCTAAGTATCGGCTAATCGTCGTCGCTCGACCTTTGGTCGATTGTTCCCGTAAGGGTCTAAAAAAACGACGCTGACTATGGTCAGATTTGATTCTCAGCGGAGGTGCCGGTATGATTTTCGTTGGTTAAAAATAGCATCAGCTATTTATTCAGAGTATCGTGAAATCTCGCAAATTTCAGTAGTACTACACGAATAAGTCAGCCGATGCCCGTGCGATAGCGCGGGCATGACTTATATCTATGTAGTACAGGTATGCGAGAACCTCACGATACGAGAGAAGAGCCATGTTTCGCGCTTCTTTTGTGTCCTGAGGTCTCTTAGTGAATATACCTGTAAGCAAAGCCTGAAGATATAGTCTGATTGCTCCTAAAACTATCGTGCGCTATGCTTATAGACAATCGAAACGACCGTTATCCCCAAAGCGGCTTGGGTATCAAGACCGTTTGGGATTTCATCAATATGTATTCTGGCAGCCAGTCGCAGCAGACGGGGCGCTTGGATATTGTGACAGGCTATTTTACTATCCGTGCATTAAGCAAGCTATACAGGGACATTCCTGAAACGGACACCTTCCGCATCGTTTCTTCTGAAATGGTAAGACCGGACGAAGCGGAAGATGACATCATCGACCTGCTGAATGGAGACCAGAGTATTGACACAGCCCTCGAATTGGATGAATATGCTGAGGAAGCGAAGGCTTTCTTAGAGCGCAACAGCGTGCAGATAAAGAGCATTCAGAATGCTTTCTGCCACGCCAAAGCCTATATGTTCAAGAACTCCAATCCTCGTGGTCAAGGCTACTATTTGACAGGTAGCAGCAACATGACTGACGCTGGCTTGGGCCTCAAGAAAACCTCGAATGTGGAACTGACCATTGGCGAGGCCGTTAATGGTGCCAACCCTGACTATACAGAGGTTTGCTCTTGGTTTGAAGACATTTGGCGCGATGCTAAAGATAAGATTCAAGACCCTGATGACAGTAAGGCTGGCATGATTAGTGTGAAGGAATTCTTCATCCGTAAGATAGAGGAATACTTCAAGAAATACACCCCCGAGGAGATCTACTATAAGATACTGTTCGAGTTGTTCAAGGCTGACCTCGACCTTGACGGCACACAATCCATTGAACATCAGCAGGACATGTCGCTATTACAGACCAGCGAGATATGGCGCACGCTGTTCAACTACCAGCAGAAGGGGGTAATTTCGTTGATCAAGATGCTGCGAAAGTATAATGGAGCCATCCTTGCCGATGCCGTTGGTTTGGGTAAGACGTTCTCTGCTTTGGCAGTCATCAAGTTCTTCCAGATACAAGGTTACACCACCGTTCTGCTCTGCCCCAAGAAATTGCAGCAGAACTGGACGCAATATCTGAAAGGTGCAGGTTCGCGTTTCGACAAGGACAAGTTCGACTATCAGGTGCGCTTCCATACAGACCTTCAGAATGAGCGTCTGCAAACGGCCTACGAGACATTCCGTTTAGACTACTTGCAGAAACGCGAAAAGCTGTTGATAGTCATCGACGAAAGCCACAACTTGCGTAATGAGAAGTCTGGCCGCTATCAGGAACTGATGGAAAAACTCATCAAGATGCAGTCGCAGAAAGAAGGACACCAATTGAAGGTGCTCATGCTTTCTGCTACGCCCATTAATACAGGACTGCGTGACGTAAAAGGCCAGTTCAATCTGATAGGACGTGGTCAGGATAACGCTTTCGATACTGATGACTTTGGTGTGGAGTCGCTTCGCAACCTCTTTGCAGACAGCCACAGAAAATATACTGAATGGTGCAAGGATGCAGATCGTACCATTGGCTCGTTTATTGCCAAACTGCAACCCAAGTTCTTCAACCTGACAGACAAACTCATCGTGGCCCGTACCCGTCAATTGATAGAAAAGACGCTGGGCGAAGATATGGGCTTCCCTGAGAAAGCCAAACCGCAAAATGTCTATCAGGGTGTTGACCACTTCGGCAAATATCAGAGTACAGACGAAATCTATGATGCCTTCGACAAATTGACACTCACAGCTTACCAACCCAGTCTATTTCTACCTGATTCACAGCAGAAAGCCAAGAAGGGAGCCAAGAGCGACTGGGAAGATAATGTGAACCGTGAGCGTTTCCTTGTGAAGATGATGGGCATTCTGTTTATGAAGCGACTGGAAAGTTCGTGGTTCTCTTGTATGCTCACCGTCAAGAAAGTGCTCGACGTGCATGAGCAGACGCTGCAAAAGGTAGTGGAATACAAGGAACACAAGAGAAATGGAGAGATAGACATCGATGTACCCGACGAGGATGAAAACTTTGATATAGACGACATGTTTTCTTTGCGCAAGGGTACCATCCGTCTGAGCGACATGAAGAACCTTGGTGGCTTCGAGGCTGGTCTGCGATACAATGTGAACCGTCTGAATGAAATATACAAGAGTCTGCAAGCCTTTGAAGAAGACTATCGCAATGGCTTTGAGCAAGACCTGAAGATGGAGGAACTTATCAGGATTCTGAACGAGAAGCAACAGGCCAAGAATAAAAAGGTGGTTGTCTTTACAGCCTATAGTGATACGGCCAAGTTCCTCTATGATGAATTACAGAAGCGTGGATTTACACATATCGCTTCTGTCTCAGGTACAGAGATTCATACTTCTGGTCATCATCATACCAAGGATTTCCAAGAGGTGCTGCAAAGTTTTGCTCCCTATAGCAAGCTCTATAAGGAAAAGGATTGGAGTACGCTTTATGAAGATGCGAAACTCGATACTGAACAGTATTACAACGCAGAAAAACGCCAGTGGAATGTACCATACAATGTGTGGGAGCAGTTGATCAGAGAGAAAGAACCAGCTACGGCCCGTTTGCTCGATGACCCTATCGATATTCTGATAGCCTCCGACTGTCTGTCAGAAGGTCAGAACCTGCAAGATGCTGACATGCAGGTAAACTACGACATCCATTGGAATCCAGTACGACTGATTCAGCGTTTTGGACGTATTGACCGTATTGGCTCGCCCAATAAGTTGGTGCAATGCGTCAACTTCTGGCCTGCCAAGTCCTTCGAACAATACCTACGTTTGGAGAGTCGTATCATGAACCGTATGGTGACGATGAACCTTGTTGGCTCAGAGACACAGGAACTGAACGATGCCTATCGGCAAATGGAAAAGGACAATCCGTTGGTTGACAAGAATGCAGACCGCCTGCTGGCAGAACTCGAAAACAACAGCATCAGCGACATAGAATCTCCACGTACGCTGTCGCTCAAAGACTTCTCACTCGAAGTATTCCGTCAGGATTTACTCGACTATTTTGAACGCTACAAGCAAGAGTTGGAACGCATGCCGAATGGTATCTACTCTGGTTTCAGAAACGAGGAAACGTTGTTTGAGAAAATACCAGAAAGCCTTGTTGCTGTTATCGGCTATCCCAAAAGGAAGGATGATGAAAAGATTCATCAGTATCGTGAAATCTACCTGATGTGTCAGCCTGCCGACCGCTCGCAGGCTCCTACCTTCACTGAGATGAATCGTGCAGAGATACTTGACTTCCTGCGCAAGAACAAATATCAGGATCGCTATCTGCCTGACTGGATAGAAGGACATCAGAAGGAACGTCTATCGAAGTTGTCTGCCATTGTGCAGGAATGGATGGAGGAAAAGGTGCCACAACAGGCCGCCAATGCCATTCTTCAGATTGCCCAGTCGCGCAGAGGTATAGACTTGACAACAAAGAATACTGGTCAGCGACTGGAGGATAAGTTCAAGCGCGAGAACTTCGACTTGATAGCTTGGGAGTATATCAGCAAATAACAAACCTAAACAACAGAAACGATGAATAGCATATTGAAGAAGTTTGTCGATGAGCCGCTGTTCGATGCCTGCGCAGCCATGCTCAATTATCTGCATATATCATTTAACGAGGTAACTCGAACCCCAGTTCCCTTTGAGGGACTGTATCGTAATCCGCTGACCAAAGCCCTACAGGAAATACTCGTAAAGGTAGAGGACACCTATTTTATCGGAACTGTGGATGAAGCGTCTCTATCAGGGCGTGCTGTCCGTCAGGATGAAAACGATGTGACGGCCCAAGCTTCTGAAGGAAAGTATGTAGGCATGATGATATTCGCAGTTGACATCAAACCCAATCAGATGCTTACTCGTACAGAGTTGGCTACGTTGACTCGTGGCTTCAATCGTATTGCTGCTGCCCAACCTGTAGTGCTATTCATCAAGCAGGGCAACCGCCTGGCACTCGCGACCTGTGAACGTAGCGAATATACCCAGCAATGGCGTGATGGTGAGAAATTAGGAAAGGTGAGTCTGCTTCGAGGAATCAACTGCCTGCATCCACATCGTGGGCATATTGATATTTTGGAGAGTATTGGCGACAAAGCTTATCCTACGTTTGAAGAACTATACAAACATTGGATGCAGGTGTTCTCCAGCGAACTGCTCACCAAGAAGTTCTACTCAGAACTCAGCGACTGGTATGCCTGGGCTGTTCAGGTGGCCCGTTTCCCCAACGACTTGGCTACGACAGAAGATGATGAGAAGTTCAACCATGAGAGTTGTATCCGTCTCATCACTCGTCTTATCTTTGTGTGGTTCTTGAAACAGAAGCACCTTATTCCAGAAGAATTCTTTGATGAGAACTATATCCGTGAACACTTCATCGATAACTTTGATCCTCATGATCGTCGAAGCCTTTACTATAATGCAGAGGAAAGCAAGTACTATCGTCTGATTCTACAAAACTTGTTCTTCGCCATGCTGAATCGTCCTATCGTTCCAGAAGGTAAGGACACGCCCAATAATCGCCGCTTCCGTGTGAAGGGTAATTATCATGGCATGAATCCTGATTATGCAGTAAACAATCTGCTGCGTTATGAGGGAGATTTCAAGGATGGTGGAGCCGCAGAGTTCCTGGCAATGGCCAATAGCAATGTGCCATTCCTGAATGGTGGACTTTTCGATTGTCTGGATGATAAACCTAAGAATCTCTATTACGATGGTTTCTCAGAGCGCAGGGAATCTCTGGAACAACTATATCTGCCAGACTGGCTTTTCTTTGGCGAAGAGGTTGGCAAGGGCATCGACCTGTCTCAATGGTACGATGATGCCAAGAAACGTAATGTCTCGGCTCGTGGTATCATCGACATCTTGAAACGTTATAACTTCACCATCGAGGAAAATACACCACTTGACCAAGAAGTATCGCTCGACCCAGAACTGTTGGGTAAGGCTTTCGAGAACCTGTTGGCATCCTACAACCCAGAGACGAAGACTTCTGCACGCAAGCAAACAGGCTCGTTCTATACGCCTCGCGAGATAGTGCAGTATATGGTGGATGAAAGTCTTGTAGCCCATTTGAAACGAATCTGTGGTGACGAACTGGAGCCGCAATATCGCAGTTTGCTCAGTTATGCCACGGAAGAGACTACACTCAATGAAGAGCAGCGTCGTAGCATCATGCAGGCCATTTATAACTGTCGTGTGCTTGACCCAGCCTGTGGCTCTGGTGCCTTCCCCATGGGTGTGCTTCAGCAGATGGTGCACATCTTGCGACAACTCGACCCAACCAACGAGATGTGGAAGGACTTCATGATTGATATTGCCATTGACCAGTCGCGTAAGGCCTTCAACGCAGAGGAAGAAGAGGAACGTAAGGCTCGTTTGGCCGACATCGAGGAAGCCTTCAATCGCGATGTCAACGACCCAGACTATGCGCGCAAACTCTACTTGATAGAGCATTGTATCTATGGTGTGGATATTCAGCCTATTGCCGTACAAATCTCAAAACTCCGTTTCTTTATCTCGCTGGTAGTTGACCAGAACCCGACAGACGATGCCGCTCACAACTTTGGCATCCGTCCGCTGCCTAACCTCGAATCGAAGTTTGTGGCAGCCAATACGCTGATACCTGTGGAGTATGACGCTTCGCTCTTTGAATCCACAGATGCAATTCTTTCTCTCAAAGAGAGTCTGAAAGAATTGAATCACGCCATTTTCTTGGCCAAGCGCAACATCGACAAGCAACGTATTAAGACAAAAATCAAAGATACACGCAAGGCTCTCGCCAATGCCATCGAAGATACTGGCTTCGTCAATCCTGGCGCCGCTCAAAAGTTGGCTGATTGGGATATGTTTGAGCAGAACACCCATGCAGACTTCTTTGATGCAGAATGGATGTTTGGGGTTAAAGGTGGATTTGATATTGTGATTGGAAATCCGCCATATGTAGTTGTTCCTGTGGGTTTATACCCTAATTATGAGTGGAACAATGATCTATACAAAATGTTCTTTGAACTATCATTGAAAAAACTTTGTCTCAGTAATGGTGTCGTTACAATGATAACGCCCAAGTTCTATTTGCTTAATAAAGACGATAATAAGATGCGCCTTTACTTTATGAATCGTGTAGAACTATTATCACTTGTGACATGCAATCCCTTTGATGCTGTCACTGAGAATGTTATTACAATAATACAAACAGAAATCCCGCAAAGAATTACAGTTCCATATTATGATTACAATTCAGAAGATAAGATTTTTGAAAGATTAGAGGACTTGGATAAAAACTACTGCAAGACCAATAAATATAACGAAATGATATTTGGTTTAAGTACGGAGATAATAGCAATCTTGCAAAAGATGTACGAAAGAGGAAAACCTTTGGGAGAATTAACTGAATCAAAACGAGGAGCAGAAGTGTCAAAGAACTTTCTTCGCGAAAATGATTGCGGGTTGGAAACTCTAATAGGCCAAGACATGAGAAAATATTGCATTCTTTGGAATTCTACGTATTTACCACAAACTCACAAAGAATATAGGAGACTACGACAATTTTTTGACTCAGATGTAATATATTTACGAAGAGTTGATTCAATGCTCGAAGCGACGATTTCACCAGGGATGCATTATGGCTATAATAAAAATGTATATGGTATAAAGAAACGCGTGAACTGTAATTATGGATTACGTTATTTGCTGGCATGCATGAATTCAAAAGTGGTTGATTTCTATTACAAGAAAAAGTTCTCAACCAAAAAGACAGATGCGTTTCCTGAAATACAAACATATCTTTACGAACAACTACCTATACCAACAGTATCCGATAATGTTCAATCAAACATAGAATCTCTTGTTGATGACATTCTTGATGCTAACAAAAACGAAACTTCGACAACTGAAATGGAGCAGGAGATCGACCGCATCGTCTATCACCTTTATGGCCTGACCTACGATGAGGTGCTCATCATTGACCCAACTCCGCCATTCACGCAAGAAGAGTACGAACAAGACAACTAAAATAACATAGAACCTATGAATGACAATCTATTAGACTATTTGAAAAGTCTGGAAGAGAATACTGCCATAACAATGGATAATGAGCAATTAGGTAATCGAGAAGTTGCTTTCACCAGTTATGTGCTCTCTCAGATAGCAACCAAAGTGGGTGCAGATAACTACGAAGTGCTACATGCTGAAATCAAGAATTCGGCAGGTAGTTACTTGGGCGAGCTTTTCACTTATAATGAGAGTGAAAACCAAGAGGTCTTGACATTGTTCTACACGATATATGATGCAAGTTCAAATGAAAAGATGAAGATGATGATTGTTGGTAAATTGTCTATGATTCATCCTAAGTTTATCATAACAATGGATGGGTATTTCCGTCTTGATTCTAATTTGCCGGTTATGACCGACAAATTGGGAAAGTGTTGATATTCAATCGGTTGTAATTCGTCAGACATGGCTGACGAATTGCCAATGGAGCCTCAGTCGTTGATGTATGACTTTGTGGACATGTCGTAGTACAGGGCTTCTAACTCCTGCAGGGTCAGTTTCTCCACACTGTGCTCGATAATACGGATCAACTCATCGCGCCTGTATTCATCGGACTGGCCGAATTTGTTCATGTATGCCATAATCGGGAATGTGTTCGCTTGTTCGTTGGGGTTTATCATTATTGGGGGCATTTCACTACGAGCTTGTCGCCGCTGAGGTCTGCCTCGAAGAAATGGGGGATGCGCACGGTGCGGCCTTTGGCATCCGTGGAATGGTGGTGTACGGACATCATCCACTGGCCGTCGAAGCGCTGGAAGAGCATGCTGTGACCGAAGCCGGGAGGGGTGATGGGATCGGGCTCGTGCACCCAAGGGCCGTCGAGGGTGCCGCTGACGGAGTAGGCCACGCCCTGTGTGTAGACATTGTAGATCCATGAGGTCCAAAGCATGCCGAGGCGGCCGGTGGCGGTACGGAAGAGCCAGGGGCCGTCGGTCACCTTGTTCCAGGTAACGCTGCCGTCTTCGTTCTTCTCCTTGCTCCAGGGCGAGTCGCTGGCACGGAAGAGTATCTTCGGTTCTCCCACGGTGCCGCTGAGGTCGGGCTTCAGCTCTATCTTCTCGATGGTTCCGTTCCAGTTCTGCAGCCACTCGCCGCAGAACACCATGTAGGGCTTGCCGTCGGTGTCGCGCCAGAAGGTGCCGTCGAGCGTGGGACGGTCGGCTGGCAGGTAGGTCTCATCGCCAAAGGCGCGATAGGGTCCCATCGGACTCTTGGCACGCAGCACCTGTGAGGCACGTCGCTCGATGACGTTGCCGCGAACGGTGTCTATCTTCACTGCCTGATTGGTGAAGGTGGCGAAATAATAGTAGTAGCCGTCGCCAGTCTGGTGCAGTTCGGCTGCCCAGATCATCGGGTAGGGGCCCATCCACGACGCAGGCTCGAACTCGGTCACGCGGAACGGGCCTTCCCACCGCTGCAGGTCGGCCGAGCGCCACATCATGCCGCTTGTGCCGGTCATGTAGTACATGCCCGTTGGCTTGTCGGCCAGTATGGCAGGGTCACTCAGTCGGATGGAGTCTGTAGGTACGTTCTTCCTGACCTTGAAGTTGCGTTGCGCAGTCAGCCATAGTGGCAGCACCAGCATCGTTGTCAGCACTAATAGTTTCTTCATTGTCTTTTGTTATTAGTTTAGAATATGTGTTCCGATGGCAAAGGTACAATTAAGTGGGAACAAGACAAAATAAATGATAATATCTTTGGCGTTTTTTGTTTTTTTCCTTATTTTTGCAATGCTTCTAAAACAAATACTTTGATGATCTATGAAAAGATTTAGGACATTGGCTGTGTGTGTCGCCTTATGCTGTGCGCTCACGGCATCGTCGCAGACTACCGTGAAGACTCATGACACGGAGGTGACCGTCACGTTCTTCACCCCGCGTACCGTACACATTGTGAAGACTCCCGCAGGCAAGCCGGTGACGAGGAAGAGCCTCGTGGTGACGGCTGAGCCGCAGGAGGTGGAGCTGAAACGCCACGACAGCAAGAGCGAGGTAGCCATGAGCAGCAGTGAGCTGACGGTGAGGGTGAACAAGACAACGGGGCGTGTGACTTTCGAAGGAAGGCGCGTGAAGAACCTGCTGCATGAGGAGGACTTCAGTTTCGAGGAGCGCACGAGCGGCCCCGACCAGGGAGCTTGTCGTGTGACCACCACCTTCGCCTTGCAGAAGGATGAGCCTATTTATGGCCTGGGTACGCTGCAGGACGGCAAGCTGTCGCACCGCGGCAAAAGGGTGGAGATGGAGCAGTCGAACCTGCAGGACTTCCAGCTGGTGTTCCAGAGCATCCGCGGATGGAGCATCTATTGGGATAACTACTCGCGCACGGTGTTCGATTCGCCTGCCGACAAGAACAGTATGACGCTAAGCTCGGAGGTGGGCGACGGCGTAGACTATTACTTCATGATGGGCGGCTCGGTAGACGGCAACGTGGCCGAGATGCGCATGCTGTCGGGACAGGTGCCAATGTTCCCCCTGTGGACCTACGGCTACTGGCAGTCGAAGGAGCGCTACAAGTCGTCGAAGGAGCTGTTGACCGTGGTGAGCCGCTACCGTGAGAGCGGGATCCCCCTCGACGGCATCATTCAGGACTGGCAGTATTGGGGTTCTAACTATACGTGGAACGCTATGGAGTTTATCAACGACGACTTCATGGACGGCAAGAAGATGATTGACGAGGTGCACCGTCAGCATGCCCATTTCATGATCTCGATATGGGCCAGCTTCGGTCCGATGACGAAGCAATACAAGGAACTCAACGAGAAGGGGCTGCTCTTCGACTTTGCCACCTGGCCGCAGAGCGGACTGTCGCCCTGGCCGCCGCGCATGGACTATCCCTCGGGCGTGAGGTGCTACGATGCCTTCAGTCCTGTGGCACGCGATATCTACTGGAAGCATCTTACCCGACTGCTCGATGCCGGTACCGATGCGTGGTGGATGGACTCTACCGATCCCGACTACTTCAATCCGAAGGATGCCGACTACGACCATCGGGCCGGTGACGGCACCTGGCGCCGCTATCGCAACGCCTTCCCCCTGGCTACCGTGGGTGGTGTGTATGACGGTCAGCGACGGGCCACCAGCGACAAGCGCGTGTTCATCATGACGCGCTCGGCCTTTGCCGGACAGCAGCGCTATGGCTCCGGCCTGTGGAGTGGTGATGTCACCTCGTCGTGGGACGTGCTGCGCAGACAGCTGCCCCTCGGACTGAACTATTCGATGACGGGCTGTCCCAACTTCAATACCGACATTGGCGGATTCTTCTCCGGTCGCTACAACACGCGTGGCGGCGGCTCGGCTCCCCGTAACCCGCAGTTCCAGGAACTGTATGTGCGCTGGATGCAGTACGGGCTGTTCTGTCCCGTGTTCCGCAGTCATGGTACCGACTGTGCCCGTGAGATATGGGAGTTTGGCAAGCCGGGTGAGCCTGTCTACGAGGCCATCGCCTCACAGATCAAGTTCCGCTATCGCCTCATACCTTATCTATATAGTACCGCCTGGCAGGTGACCTCGGCAGACGCCTCCTACCTGCGTCCGCTCTTTGCCGACTTTGCCGACGACCGCCGTACGTGGGAGATGGATAGCGAATTCCTTTTCGGAAAGAGCATCCTGGCTGCCCCCATCGTGGAAGCCCAGTACACCCCGGAAAAGTTGTATAGAGGAGAGTGGAGAGTAGAGAATGGAGAGAAGAAAGAGGAGAGTGGAGAGAAGAGTGATGCGCAAGGGCTGGGCGGCTGGAGCGTGAAGAGCAGCTCGACGACCAGCGAGGGCTATCCTGTAGTGGACTTCTCAGAGAAGAAGAGCGTTACCAAATACCTGCCCAAGGGAACCGTATGGTATGACTTCTGGACGAATGAGTCGTATAAGGGCGGACAGGACGTGACCTTTGAGACCTCCTTCGACCGTGTGCCGATGTTCGTCAGGGCAGGCAGCATCCTGCCGCTGGGGCCTGAGATGCAGTATACAGGGGAGAAGAGCTGGGAAACGCTCGAGCTGCGCGTCTACCCAGGTGCTGATGCCAGCTTTGTGCTCTATGAGGACGAGAGCGACAACTACAACTACGAGCAAGGACAGTATGCCACCATTCCGATGACGTGGAAGAACAGCTCCCGCACGCTGACCATCGGTGAGCAGAAGGGCAACTATAAGGGCATGCTGACGAAGCGCAGCTTCACGGTCGTCCTTCCCGACGGGAAGCAGCAGACCGTGAACTACGAGGGTAGGGAAGTGCAGGTACGGTTTTAGGAGTTAGGGAGATGAGCAACAGCAAAGGCTTTCTTTATTTCATCTGCTCTGTCTCGGCTATGGGCGGTCTGCTCTTTGGCTACGACTGGGTGGTGATAGGCGGTGCCAAACCGTTCTATGAGTTGTATTTCGGTATTGTGAGCAATCCCGTGATGCAGGGTGTCGCTATGACGACGGCCTTGGTGGGCTGTCTGGCTGGGGCGACGGTGGCCGGAGCTGCTGCTGACCGCTGGGGGCGCAAGCCGTTGCTGACGACGGCTGCCGTGCTGTTTACCGTTTCGGCCATAGCAACGGGAGCGTTCAATGATTTCACGATGTTTAATATAGCGCGGTTCATTGGCGGAATGGGCATCGGTGTGGCCTCGGCCTTGGCTCCGATGTATATTGCCGAGGTGAGCCCTGCTGAGATTCGCGGCCGTATGGTGTCGCTGAACCAGATGACCATCGTCCTGGGTATTCTCAGCGCTCAGATCGTCAACATGCTGCTGGCCCGAGATACCTCGCTGGTAGAGAATATGACGTGGAATGTGGAATGGGGATGGCGCTGGATGTTCTGGGCTGAGACGCTGCCTGCGGCATTGTTTCTCCTGATGAGTTTCTTCATTCCGGAGAGTCCGGTGTTCTTAAAGACCCACCCCCGTCCCCTCCCTGGGAGGGAGGGGTGTGACCACACTCAAGAGCAGAAACTATCTACTCCCCTCTCTCACAGAGAGGGGGCGGGGGAGAGTCTTTTGGGGCTTTTCAATTCTCCACCATATCGCAAGATGCTGCTGTTAGGTCTCTTCATTGCTGTGTTCCAACAGTGGTGCGGCACGAATGTTATCTTCAACTATGCACAGGAAATCTTCGTGGGGGCAGGCTTCAATGTTGACGGCATGTTCATTAATATCGTGATTACGGGTATAGCCAACGTGGCCTTTACTTTCGTGGCCCTTTACACGATTGAGAAATGGGGCCGTCGCACGCTGATGCTCATCGGTGCCGGTGGACTGGGACTTATCTACCTGACCTTAGGCACCTGCTACTTCTTTGAGGTGAAAGGAGTGATGATGGTGGTGCTCGTGGTTACGGCTATCTCGGTCTATGCGATGACCCTTGGCCCGGTCACGTGGACGTTGCTGGCCGAGATCTTCCCCAACCGCATCCGTGGCGTGGCTATGGCCACCTGCACCTTTGCCCTGTGGGTGGGCTGCTGTACGCTGACGTTCTCGTTTCCGTCGATGAATGCGGCCCTGGGCAGCAGCGGCACGTTCTGGATATACAGCGGTATCTGCATCTGTGCTTTCATCTTCCTGTGGAACCGTTGCCCTGAAACAAAAGGAAAAGAACTGGAAGACTAAGACTCTCCTCCGACCCCTCCCTATACGGAGGGGAGAGGATAGATGAAAGTCAGGTGTTTTATGGAAAGAAACAAATTAAAAAATAATCAAATATGAAGCATGATAAGGCAACTGCTCCCTCCCTCACAGGGAGGAGTGGGTCTGTAAAAGCGTGGAGAGAAATCGTGACGATTCCCACCTATGAGGTGGGCAAGCCCGAGAAGAACCCGATGTTCCTGGAGAAGCGTGTCTATCAGGGGTCGAGTGGGGTGGTCTATCCCTATCCCGTCATTGAGTCGATAGCCAACGAGCCCACCCCCCATGAGTGGAACGTGGTGTGGCTGGAGAATGATTATATCAAGGTGATGGTGATGCCCGAGCTGGGCGGCCGCATCCAGATGGCCTACGACAAGATCAAGCAACGCCATTTCGTGTATTATAATCACGTCATCAAGCCTGCACTCGTGGGCTTGGCAGGCCCGTGGATCAGCGGGGGCATAGAGTTCAACTGGCCGCAGCACCACCGTCCGTCGACCTATATGCCCGTGGATTCCACCATCGTGGAAAATGAGGACGGCAGTATTACCGTATGGGTGAACGAGATGGAGCGCATGTTCCACCAGAAAGGTATGGCAGGCTTCACGCTCCGTCCGGGCTGTGCCTATCTGGAGATAAAAGGACGCTTGTACAATCGTACCGACATACCTCAGACGTTCCTGTGGTGGGCCAATCCTGCCGTAGAGGTCAACGATGCTTACCAGAGCGTATTCCCGCCCGATGTCAACGCGGTGTTCGATCACGGCAAGCGTGCCGTTTCGTCGTTCCCCATCGCCACTGGCACCTATTATAAGATGGACTACTCGGCAGGTGTCGACATCTCGAACTACAAGAATATCAAGGTGCCTACGTCGTATATGGCCGTAAACTCGAAATATGACTTTGAGGGCGGCTATGAGAACGACACGCAGGGAGGCATGCTGCATGTGGCCTCGCACCACTTCTCGCCCGGCAAGAAACAGTGGACCTGGGGCAACGGTGACTTTGGAAGGGCGTGGGATAGGAACCTGACAGATGAGGCCCCCCTCAATCCCCCCTTGGGGGGATGGACCGGCGAGGTTACTGACTACAATCACTCCCCCTTGGGGGAGCATGGAGGGGGCCAGGGCCTTTTCCGCCCATACATCGAACTGATGGCAGGTGTCTATACCGAGAACCAGCCCGACTTCACGTGGCTGATGCCTTACGAGGAGAAGGAGTTCACTCAGTATTTCATGCCCTATCGCGAACTGGGCGTGGTGAAGGAAGCAAACAAAGACCTCGTGTTCAATATAGAAGAGGTTAGAAGTGAGAGGTTAGAGGTGAGAGATTACCTGGTAACCTTCAAGGTGTTCGCTACCAGCAAGCAGGACGTTTGCGTTATCTTGAAGAATGACGACGGCACCATATATTATAAGAAGGAGGTGACGCTCTCGCCAGAGAAAGTACTTGTAGAGACTGTCGATGTGCGGGGTGCCAAGATGAACGAACTGACCTTTGAGATTCAGAAGACCTTCGTCTATGGTCAGCGCACCGTACTCAGCTGGCACGCTGAGGCCGATGATATCCGTCCTATCCCCGATAGTGCCGAGGCTGCCCTGCTGCCCGAGCAGATTAAAACCAACGAGCAGTTGCTCATTACTGGTCGCCATCTGGAGCAGTACCGTCATGCTACCTGGAATCCGCTCGACTACTACGAGGAGGCTCTGCGCCGCGATCCCAACGATATCCGCTGCCTTAATGCTATGGGGCTTTGGTACATCCGTAAAGGTCGTTTCCAGAAGGCCGAGGAGTATCTGCGCAAGGCATACAAGCTGTCTATCAAGCGCAATCCGAATCCCTACGATAGCGAGCCGCTTTATAACCTCGCCCTCACCTTGAAGTATAAGAGACCCACCCCCGACCCCTCCCTGAGAGGGAAGGGAGTAGACACCTATTCCGCTGATTATGTAACCACTCCCCTCCCTCAAAGGGAGGGGACGGGGGAGGGTCTACTTGAGGCTTACGAACTGTTCTGGAAAGCTACGTGGAGCAAGGCGTGGGCCGATGCTGGCTATTTCGAGGCCGCCAAGATCAGCGTGATGCAAGGTCGCTATGAGGATGCCCTTGACGAGATCAACCGCAGTCTGAACAACAACTGGCACAACCACAAGGCTCGCGCTCTGAAAGCCGCTATCCTGCGTAAGATGGAGCGTAGGGACGAGGCATTGAATCTTATCGAGGAGTCGCTCGCCTTCGACCTCTTTAACTACGGTTGCCGTTATGAGCAATACCTGCTCACGAAAGACGAGAGCGTACTGGCAGAAATGAAGGAGATGATGTGCAGATCTGCCCAGCGCTCGGCTCTTGGGACGCTCTGCAACGCAGGGAATTATGATGAGGTAGCCCTCGATTACTGCGCTGCCGGTTTATACCAAGAGGCAGAGGCCATCTGGCAGATAGCTATCGAAGAGGATGCGACCACTCCCATGACCTACTACTATCTCTTTGCCTTCTGTAATCCAGAGGATCCCTCTCTATTGGAGAGGGCGGAGGGTGAGCCATCCGCTTATTGCTTCCCCAACCGTCTGGAAGATGTCATCGCCTTGGAGATGGCGAAGGCGAAGAATCCAAAGGGCGCTAAAGCTCCTTATTATTTGGGCTGCTTGTACTATGACAAACGACAGTACGATTTGGCCGTCGAGAACTGGGAACTGTCGGCTAAGCAGGATCCTTCCTTCCCAACGGTATGGCGCAATCTGGCGCTGGCCCGCTTCAATAAAAACCTCCCCCCTGTCACCACCGAAGAGAAAGGGAGAATCGCACTCGAATATATGGAGAAAGCCTTCCTTCTTGATGAGAACGACGAGCGCATGCTGATGGAACTCGACCAGCTCTACAAACGGCTGCAGAAACCCCATGCAGAGCGCCTCGCCTTCCTGAAGCAATATCCTCAGCTTATCCAGCGCCGTGACGACCTCGTGCTCGAAGAAGCTACCCTGCTCAACCAACTGGGCCGCTATGAGGAAGCAAAGGAAATTATCGACAACCGCATCTTCCATCCTTGGGAAGGCGGGGAAGGCAAGGTCAGCTTGCAATATCAGATCTGCAGGCTGGAGATGGCGAAGAGAAAACTATCTTCCCTTCCCTCTCAGGGAGAGAAAGGGGATGGGGCTCTTCTCGAAGAGTGCCTCGTGTTCCCGCACCATCTTGGCGAAGGAAAACTCTATGGTGCTCAGGACAACGACTTCCTCTATTTCCTTGGGCGCTATGAGGAAGGTACCGTTGGCCCCACCGAGCCTGCCGCTGCAATGTACTACAACGATGCCAAGCCCGACAAGATTTTCTATGCCGGCCTCTGCTATCGAAAACTGGGGCAGGAGGATAAGGCACGCGGCCTGTTCTATAAGCTTGTGAACTACGGCAAGCAGCATCTCTTCGACCATGTTACGATGGACTACTTTGCCGTGTCGCTGCCCGATCTGCTGATCTGGGATGATTCTTTAGACATGAAGAACCGCATTCATTGTCTCTATATGCTCGCCCTGGGCTACTATGGTCTGGGCGACAGGGAACATGGCGAGCGCTATCTCAGGGAAGTGGAGAAACTGGACATCAACCATCAGGGAGTGCAGGCATTGCGCACCCTGCTTCAATACGAACTTTTATAATGCATAATTGTAATGACATGAGACAAGGAAGATTGTTAGCCGTTTGCCTGACAATAATACTGGCATGGACAGGCTCCTGGGCTGCTGATTTCGGAAAACCAGTTACGTGGGACCGGCATAGTCTTATCGTTGATGGCCGGCGCGTATGTCCTGTGATGGGCGAGGTACACTATAGCCGTATTCCTGCCGACGAGTGGCGGAGCGAAGTGCAGAAGATGAAGGCTGGAGGCGTAACGATTATTGCCACCTATGTGTTCTGGAACCATATAGAAGAAGAGGAAGGTGTGTTCCGCTGGGACGGTCAGCGCTCGCTGCGCAACTTCCTGGAAATATGCAAGCAGGAGGAGATACCGGTAGTGCTGCGCTTGGGACCGTTCTGTCACGGAGAGGTGCGCAATGGCGGCATTCCCGAATGGATGTGGAAGAAGACCCCCTCCGTCTCCCCCTATAGGGGGAGTGAGGTGAGGGAGGGGAAAAGTCAAGGGCCTATCAAGCTGCGGAGCACAGACCCTCGCTTCTTGTATTTTGCTGAACGCCTCTACCGCCAGATCTTTACACAGGTTCAGGGCCTGCAGTGGAAGGATGGAGGGCCGGTCATTGCCGCACAGTTCGACAATGAATATCGGGGCAGCGGCGACTACCTGATGGCATTGAAGAAGATAGCTCTGAGCATAGGGTTCGACCTGCCCTTCTATACCCGTACTGGATGGCCGGAGCTGTCGAAGCCCGTGCCTTTCGGAGAGATGCTTCCCCTCTATGGCGACTATGCCGACGGCTTTTGGGACAAGGAGGTGAAGGAGTGTGTGGGCAGCTACTATAAGGCGTTCAATTTCAGAACTCCTTCTAACTCCGCTGATGGAGGAGAGAATATGGGCGCGCTCGACGGCGCTCCTCAAGGAAAGCAACCATCTTCAAAGCCATCCCTCGTTTCTCCCACTCCCCTCACTCCCCCTTCAGGGGGAGCCGGAGGGGGTCTGGGAGCTGGAGGGGGTCATTATCCCTATTTCACCTGCGAACTGGGAGGCGGTATGGCGACGGCCTATCATCGTCGTCCGTTCATCTATCCCGAGGATGCCTATTCGATGGCCTTAGTGAAGCTGGGGTCTGGCTCGAACCTCTTGGGCTACTATATGTATCATGGCGGCACCAACCCTGTGGGCAAGTTGAATACGCTCAACGAAGTGCAGACCTCGCCCGGTACGGCCAACAACGACCTGCCTGTCTGTACCTATGATTTCCAGGCTCCCCTCGGTGAGTTCGGACAGACCTATCCGCAGTATTTCATGTTGCGCCCCCTGCACTTGTTCATGCAGGACTATGGCGAGCTGCTGGCTCCTATGGAGGCCACGTTCCCCGCAAAGCAGGATCTGAAGAAAGGTGAGGATACGGGGCTGCGCTGGGCCGTGAGGAGTAGGGAAGGACAAGCCTTTGTCTTCGTCAACAACTACGAGCGCTTGCAGAACCTTTCGGCTAAGAAGAACATAGCATTGGAAGCCTGTGGCGTGAAGTTTCCCAAGTTGACCATTCCTGCCGGATGTATGGCTGTGTTCCCCGTCAATGTCGACGGTATCCGCTATGCCACCGCTCAGCTCGTAGCCAAGCGTAACGGCCGGATTTACCTGATGCAGATACCTGGCATACCTGCCACTATCAGTATGCAGAACGGCAAGACTCTGAAGAATGTGAAGCCCAAGGGCGAAGCCTCACCCGTCTATGACAACCTGTATCTGCTCACGCAGAACGATGCCCAGCGGCTCTTCTTCACTGGTAATACCTATGAGGATATTGGGCTGGAGGCTACCGTCGTGAAGCTGAAAGAGGCCGGCGCGTTGCGTACGATAAAGAAAGGACGTGCCAGAGTGGCCGAAGCTCCCTCGGAAGCCGACTGGGAGCAGGCTGCCGTCTACAGGATATCGGTGCCGACGGAGGCTATTACCCAATACCGCAGGCTGCTCAGCATCGCCTATCGCGGCGACTGTGCCCGTCTCTATGCCGGCGGTCAGCTCATAGCCGACAACTTCTACTACGGACGCCCCTTCCTCTATGGACTGTGGCGCTTGCCGGAGGGTTGTTCCGAACTTGAGCTGCGCGTGCTGCCTCTGCAGCCCGAGGCTCCTGTCTATCTGCCACGCGAGGCCGACAGGACTGCTGGCGAGTGCGTGAAGAAAGTTGGGATAACGGCTCCTGCCCAGCAGGTCATCTCCCTGGAGGGAACTTGGGACTTTCGTATGGACAACTCAGCGAGCGTCTCTGTGCCTGATGGCTATGACGACGAAGTGACGTTGCCAGGCTCTATGCTTACTAATGGAAAGGGCAATCCTGTGTCGGTAAAAACCCAGTGGACGGGGTCGCTCTATGACTCATCGTTCTATTTCAATCCCTACATGGAGAAATATCGGAAGGAGACCCCCTCTAAGACCCCCTCCGGCTCCCCCTATAGGGGGAGTGAGCGAAGCGGTGAGCCGAGCCAGATGAAGTTCCCGTTCTTCCTCACGCCTGAGCGTCACTATGTGGGAGCGGCCTGGTATCATCGTTCGGTCTATGTGCCGAAGTCGTGGTCCAAGCAGTCCATCACCCTTTTCCTGGAGCGTCCACACATCGAGACGACGGTCTTTGTGAACGGAAAGGAAGTGGGTCATCAGATGAGTCTGTCTACTCCTCATTGCTACGATGTCACCTCCTACCTCTGGCTGGGTGAGAAGAACGATATCAGCATCCGCGTCTATAACGGCATTGAGAATGTCTGTGTGGGCCAGGATTCGCATTCCGTGACCGACCAGACACAGGGCAACTGGAACGGCATTGTGGGACGTATGGAGCTACAGGCGCAGCCCGTCATCTGGCGCAAGCGGGTAGTGACGCATCCGCAGGATGGAACGGTCGATGTGCTCATCAACGATACCACCATCCGGCTTTCCATAGGCGAAGAGGTGAAGATGTGGGATGAGTTCAATCCCCATCTCTATACGCGTGTGGTGAACTATCGCGGCATCGACATACCCGTTACCTTCGGCTTCCGCGAGATTACTGCCCAGGGGCGTCAGCTCATGCTCAACGGCCGTCCGCTCTTCTTAAGAGGAACGGTAGGGAACTGCTGTTTCCCTGAGACGGGCTATCCGCCTACCGAGGAAAGCGAATGGCTGCGCATCTTCCGTAAGTGCAAGGAGTATGGGCTGAACCACATGCGCTTCCACAGCTACTGTCCGCCCGAGGCCGCCTTTGCCGCTGCCGACAAGGTGGGCATCTACCTGCAGGCCGAAGGACCCAGTTGGCCCAACCACGGTGTGAAGCTGCGTCGCGGCATGAAGATCGACCAGTATCTGCTGGAGGAGTCGAAGCGCATCATCGACGCGTACGGACATCATCCGTCGTTCGTGATGATGGCGGCTGGTAATGAACCTGCAGGCGACTGGGTGAGCTATTGCAACGACTGGGTGAAGGAGATGAAGCAGTATGACCCCACGAAGATCTATGCCGGTGCCTCCGTAGGTGGCGGATGGGCATGGGACAGCGGTTCGGAGTATCACGTGAAGGGTGGAGCACGTGGTCTGGATGAGTGGAACAGGCGTGCCCCGTCGTCCAACGACGACTATTATAGTGGTATTGAGTTCCCTCGAAACTATAAGGACACCATTCCCAACAATACCCCCATCGTAACCCATGAGAAAGGGCAATGGTGTGCTTTCCCCGACTTTAACGAGATTGCTCAGTATACGGGAGCCTACAAGGCCCGCAACTTCGAAATCTTCCGCGACCTGCTGCGCGACAATGGTATGGGCGAGATGGGCGCGAAGTTCCTTCATGCCAGTGGCATGCTGCAGCGCCTCTGCTATAAGTACGAGATAGAGCGTAACCTTCGTACGAAGGACTATGCCGGCTTTCAGCTGCTCGGTCTGAACGATTACAGCGGACAGGGAACTGCACTCGTGGGCGTGCTCAACGTGTTCTGGCGAGAGAAAGGCTACTGCACTTCCCGTGACTGGACTGAGTTCTGTGACACCCTTGTGCCGCTGGCCCGACTGCCCAAGTTTGTCTATACCAACGACGAGGAACTGCGGGTACCGATAGAGGTCTACTATGCAGGCCGTTCGCAGCTTAACGATGTCCCCGTCAGCTATACTCTCTCTACTAATGGTGAGGAAAAGATCAACACGACGCTTGGCCAACAGACCGTCCCTGTGGGGAAATGTACTTCTGTGGGCGAGGTGGTCTATCCGCTACAGGATATTCAAGTGCCTGCTAAGTTCACGTTGACGGTACGCGTTGGTAACAACAGTAACCATTGGGACTTCTGGGTATACTTGCCCCCTAAGTTAGGGGGCGACAGGGGCCTGAACAAACACAGCGAAAAAAAGGGCATTGATGCCTGTTCAGACCCCCAACCCCCTAACTTAGGGGGCTTGTACATCGCCGACTCCCTCTCTTCCGAAGCCCTTCAGGTCCTTGCCAAAGGAGGGACCGTGCTGCTTACCGCAGCCGGTAGGGTGACGTTGGGCAGCGATGTGAAGCAGAACTACCTGCCTGTGTTCTGGAATACGTCGTGGTTCAAGATGCGTCCGCCCCATACCACAGGAGCCTATATCGACACGAAGCATCCGCTCTTCAAGTACGACTTCCCTACCGACGACTGGGCTAACCTGAACTGGTGGGAGCTGCTGAACAAGGCACAGGTGATGAACCTTATGGAACTGCCCAAGAACTATCAGTCGCCCATCCAGCCTATCGATACGTGGCATGTGTCGCGCAAGCTGGGCATGCTCATCGAAGCACATGTGGGCAAAGGCCGTCTGCTTATGACCACGATGGACATCAGCAACAATCTGGAGCATCGCCCCGTGGCCCGTCAGATGCGTCAGTCCATCCTGCGTTATATGCAGAGTCCCGACTTCCAGCCAGCCATCACTCTCTCTGTGGAGCAGATACAGCACTTCTTCACCAAGCAGGCACCGCCCGTGAATATGTTCACCAACGATTCGCCTGATGAGCTGAAGCCCAAGATCAAGTGAGGGTACTGTTAAGTAAAAATGCCGCGGAAAGATATTCTGTTCCGCGGCATTTCCTTATTCTTTTTTCTGGAGATATTCTTTCATGAGCGCTTTCTCGGACAGCCCTTGGGGACTGACGAAGTCGTCGACGCGCCACTGGCCATCCTCCCATTTCAGGAAGAGCCGGCGAGACTCGTGTGATGTGTCGGGCTTTCGGATATAGTCGGCCTTGACGGTGAGGTCGAGCATCACGTCGGCACGGCCGTCATCCATGATGCTGCATTCGCTCACGGTGGCAGCCTCAATGCTGTAGAACTCCTGTCCCAGTCCCCAGTGGTCATAGTTGAAGAAGCGTCCCCCCTCGGCGCGGTTGGCATCGTCCATCGAGTCGACCTGCTGGTAGAGCCTATGGTATTCGTGAGTGAGATAGGGTAGGTCGTTGAAGTCGTCGAGGCTGGTATAGTCGCGCGTCTCAGTCTGTCGCTTACAGTCCTTGATAATCATTTCGTAGAGCACACCTATCTGTTCTCCGGCCACACAGCTCTTGATGAGGTTTTTCTCGGAAGCTCCGCTCACAAAGTCGTCGATGCGCCAGTTGCCTGTGTCGTCCTTGCTGAGCAAGAGCTGCAGGTGTGACGAGCCCACACAGTTGCCGCTGTGGTTGATGGTGATGAAGACGGCCGGCTGGTCCTGTCCGAACCATAGGCTGTCTATCTGCATGCCTACCAGATCCCAGTCCTGTCCTTGAATCCAGTGGTCGCCCCCCTCAGGGCCTACAATCTCGCCCGGATGTTTTGCGGCCACCTTCTCCAGCTCCTCTTGCCACATCAGGAAATCGGCGCTGAGGTATTGCTTGTCGAAGGCCCCTGCATCGGGCTCTGCGCCCCGCTTGTTGTACGCGCTCAGCACGTCCTTATATACTGTCTCTACGAAGCTGGTCACCGCTGTGCTGTCCTTCTCCCTGTCCGTCGGCTCGTCGGCTCCGCCGTCAGCCTGTCTGCCCGTCTGGCTGCAACCGCAAGTCAGCAGCGAGACGCAGATAGCGAATAGATACTTCTTTTTCATGAATGATGGCGTTTATTTTATCGCATTTTTGTTCGTTACATGTGCAAAGGTAGAAATTAATTATCAGAAACCGCGTTTTTTGTCCTATATTCTTTCTGTCTATTTCAATTATAATTCGTACCTTTGTATCACGGACAATAAAAGTAACAAGCAGAAGCCATATGACACAAAGACAATGGAAAGAGATTCGTAAGTTCGAGGAGATACGCTTCGAAGAGTATAACGGCATAGCCAAGATCACCATCAACCGCGCGCGCTACCGTAATGCGTTCACGCCAAGGACCACCCTTGAGCTGAGCCAGGCCTTTGCTGCCTGCCGCGAGCTGCAGCGCATCCGGGTGGTGCTGCTCACGGGAGCCATGAGCGAAGTGCCTGAGGGTAAGCGTCTGTGCGACGTGAAGCATGCCTTCTGCTCGGGGGGCGACATGCATGTGAAAGGGCGTGGCGGCTACATCGATGAAGAGGGCGTACCCCGTCTCAGCGTGCTCGACGTGCAGATGCAGATACGCCGGCTGCCCAAGCCTGTTATCGCTATGGTCAACGGCTATGCCATCGGTGGCGGTCATGTGCTCCATCTGGTATGCGACCTCACCATCGCCTCCGAGAACGCCATCTTCGGACAGACGGGACCCAAGGTGGGTTCTTTCGATGCCGGTTTCGGAAGCAGCTACCTGGCCCGTATCGTCGGCCAGAAGAAAGCCCGCGAGATATGGTTCCTCTGTCGTCAGTATACCGCTAAGGAGGCCGAACAGATGGGAATGGTGAATAAGGTTGTTCCTATAGAACAGCTGGAAGACGAGTGCGTCAGTTGGGCCGAGGAGATGATGGAACGCTCACCGATAGCCCTTCGCATGATCAAGGCAGGACTGAATGCCGAGCTCGACGGGCAGGCGGGAATTCAGCAGCTCGCAGGCGATGCCACGATGCTCTACTATTTCCTCGACGAGGCTCAGGAAGGCGGCAAGGCTTTCCTGGAAAAGCGCAAGCCCGACTTCGACCAGTATCCCCAGATACCGTAGCTATCCCCCTGCCGATAACTCTGAGTAATCAGCGTATTCTGATTGCTCACCCCACAATCTTGAAGCGCACGCGGAAGGAGTGCTCTTGCTCGTCCCAGTTGGTACCCAGCATCTCGAACCGCCCTATCTGTGCCGTGCTGCGCACGTGCTTGCCTATACAGGGACACACGTCGTAATCGCCGATGCGCACAAGACGGATGGTCTCCGAGGCATCCTCGGGCAGTCGGCTCAGCTCGATGCCTTCGGGCAGCCGGTCGCGGCTTACGAACTCGAAGGTCACGGGCAGGTCCTCGGCTATCAGCTCGTTCATGCGCTGTTCTATCTCCCGCTCTTCCTTGCGGTCGGGCTTGTGGTCGAGGTGAAAGCTCATCTTGCTTTTCTTCCTTTCCACATGCGCATTGTAGCTGCGCTCACAGCCAAATAGCCTGATCATTGTCTGGTTGAGCAGATGCTCCGCCGTGTGGGCTGGTGGAAACTCGTCCTTGTTGTGGTCGTTCAGAATAATGTCGTCGTTCATTTTGTCTCCTTAATGAATTTACAGCTTCAGCACCACGCCGCCACGTGGCTGTAGCTTCACAGACACCTGAGCATCGCGCTGAAGAGTGACCGTCTGCCTGTTGCCGGTAAGCAAGTCGGTTGCGGTGTAGGCTTTCTCCTCGATGTCCAGATAGTCGAAGGCATGCGACGGAATGGTGACGGGCATGTCGACGGTATTGTCCTCAAAGTTGACCACAACAAGCATGAGTTCCTTCTTGCAGCTGCGCAGGAAAGCATACTGACCGCCATGCTGGGGGTTGGCATACATGAGGTCGAACATTTCGCCGTCGGCAATGGCTTTCTCCTTCTGTGCAATGGTCAGCACCTTTTTGTAGAGGGTGGACAGCGCCTGTTCTTCCTCTGTGAGCTTGCCTTCTGCTGCACGCACCAGCGTGTCTACCGACCAATAGTCGAAGATGGTGGTGCGACCGTCGCGCCCGCTGAAACCTTCCTCGTCCATTCCCTGCTCGCCATATTCCTGTCCGGCATAGAGCATGAAGGGGTTCTGCTGCAGGAGGACGGAAATGATGAGGGCAGGAACGGCCTTCGTGCCGTCGCCGGCAAAGAAGGTGCTGGCAATGCGCTGCTCGTCGTGGTTCTCGAGGAAATAGAGCATGTGGTCGCGGATATCGTCGGTCTGCTGCCAGGCGTGAGTGATGTCTTGGGTTCCGCGGCGGTGGCAGACGATGTCGCGAAGCACGTCGTACATGCCCACCTTGTCGTAGAGGTAGTCGAAGCCTGAGGCAATGTAGTTGCGATATTCGTTGGGGTTATAGACTTCGCCGATGAAGACGATGTCGGGATGCTGTTCTTTCACACGAGCCGTCGCCCAAGCCCAGAAAGCTGCCGGTACCATCTCGGCCATATCGCAGCGGAAACCGTCGATTCCCTTGCCTGCCCAGAAGAGCAGGATGTTGAGCATCTTCTGCCAAGTGGAGGGTAGGGGGGTGAAGTGGCCAACGCCTCCGGCATAGTAGTCGACACCATAGTTCAGCTTCACCGTCTCATACCAGTCGTTCATTCCCGGTGCATTGTTGAAACAGTCGTTGCCCGTGGCTTTGGCAGGCTCTTCGTGATAGGGCTCTTTCTCGCCGTGATAGAGGTCGAAGTAGGGAGCAAAGGGCTGTCCTGGGCAGTAGTAGAAGTTGTTGCGTTCGGGGCAGAAGCCCTGTGTGGTGTCATCGTCGGCTCCGAGGTCGCGTGTGCCTTCGGGTGCGCAAATGCTGTGGTACTGTCGGGCCACGTGGTTGGGTACGAAGTCGATAATCACCTTCAGACCGGCCCTGTGCGTGCGGTTCACGAGCTTCTCGAACTCCTCCATGCGCTGTGGGACGTTGACGGCCAGATCGGGGTCAACGTCGTAGTAGTCGGTAATGGCATAGGGCGATCCGGCACGTCCCTTCACTACGGCAGGATGCTGTCGGGGAATACCATACTGGGTGTAGTCGGTCATCGTGGCGTGACGGATGATGCCTGTGTACCATACGTGGGTGATGCCTTTCTCGCGGAAGCCTTTCAGTACCGACGGTGTGAAGTCATTAAACTTGCCGCTGCCGTTCTCTTCGATGGTGCCAAAAGGTTTACGCGCTTGCTGGGTATTGCCAAACAAGCGCGTAAAGATTTGATAAATAACAATTTTATGCGATGCCATGAGCGGTCACGGTGTTATTGATTTTTGTAATCATGCCCTGCAGCGCCTTGCCTGGTCCGCACTCTGTGAAGTCGTCGGCACCATCGGCAATCATCGACTGCACGCATTGTGTCCAGCGCACGCTCGAGGTGAGCTGGGCGATGAGGTTGGCCTTGATCTCGGCAGCATCGGTATGGGGCTTGCCGTCCACATTCTGATAGACGGGGCATTTCGGGGTCTGGAACTCAGTCTTCTCGATGGCAGCCTGGAGCTCGTCCTTGGCGGGCTGCATGAGGGGCGAATGGAAGGCACCGCCCACCTTCAGGGGCAGGGCGCGCTTGGCACCGGCGGCCTTCAGCTGCTCGCAGGCCTCATTGATGGCCTCCACGTTTCCTGAGATAACGAGCTGACCGGGGTTGTTATAGTTGGCGCAGACCACTACATGACCTTCACGGTTAATGCCTGCACAGATTCCCTCAACTTTCTCATCGGGCAGGCCGATGATGGCTGCCATAGTTGAGGGGGCTGCCTCGCAGGCCTTCTGCATAGCCATAGCACGGGCATATACCAGCTTCAGACCATCTTCAAATGAGAGAGCTCCGGCAGCAACAAGGGCGGAGAACTCGCCCAGAGAGTGACCGGCAGTCATCTTCGGGTCAAAAGCGTCGCCCATGCAGATAGCGGAGATAACGGAGTGGAGGAAAACGGCAGGCTGGGTGACCTTGGTCTGCTTCAGGTCCTCATCGGTTCCTTCGAACATGATATCGGTGATTCTGTAGCCCAGAATCTCGTTAGCCTTCTCAAACAATTCTTTTGCCTTGGGGTTGTTGTCGTAGAGGTCTTTGCCCATGCCTACGAACTGTGCTCCCTGTCCGGGGAATACAAATGCTTTCATACTTTCTTGTAAAAAATGATATACTTCTTTTGCGGCTGCAAAGGTACACCTTTTCCCCAAGATTAGTGCATCAGTTTGTCCTTTAAGTTTGAAAATAGGTTAAATTGTTGATGTTTTTTTAATTTTTCTTCATTAGGAAATAATAATATACTTATTTTTGTAATGATAAAATGATAATATATGTTGGTCATGAGGCAGGTAAAAGGAGGGACGGCTTGCTTTATGTCATACAGAACAAAACAGTCCCTCGAAGATAATATTATGAAAAAAATTTTTACAATGGTCATAGCCGTGATGTCGATGACCCTCTCTTATGCTCAGACAGCAGAAGAGATTGAACAGAGTGCAAACCGCGTTGCCGAACTGCTGAAGCTCGAAGTTCCCACTCAGACCAATTTGGAAGCCGTAGACCAGTTGACCGCTTCGGTTGACGATGCCACCAAGCAGGTAGCAGCTAACAGTCAGAAGATGCAGGACTACTACTACCGCATGATCGGTACACCGAAGGGTGAGGTGACTACTGTTCCCACATTGGAAGAATGGCAGGCTCTGGGTAGCGACATCAAAGCTGAAAAAGAACTTATTGACGTTCTTCCCGGAAAGTCAGAGAAGGCAGCAGCATCGATTGTCGAGCTGAAAGACAAAGCTACGGCTAATCCCTTGAAGGCAGCAAAGGTGTTGAAGGAAGTCAAGAAGGCTACCGAGGCGCTCAACTACTCAAAGAAAGCTATCCCCATGCTTGGTGAGGAAATGGCAGCACAAACCAAGTTTGTGACAAGTGTTATCGCTTCTATGGCTTCAGGACAATAATACAATCGTAGTTTTTGAACCATACACAACAGGATGCAGGCTTAATCGTTTCTGCATCCTGTTTTTTTATGGCACGATATTTGCATAACCATTGGCAAACGAACATTTTTAGATTGAATAATTGTTATGCAGAAAGGTAACATCGGGGTTACGACTGAGAACATTTTCCCCGTCATCAAAAAGTTTCTCTATAGTGACCATGAGATTTTCCTTCGTGAGATGGTAAGCAACGCTGTCGATGCCACGCAGAAGATGAAGACGCTGGCAGAGAAGGGCGAGTATAAGGAAGAGCTGGGCGACCTGACGGTACGCATCAGCCTTGATACCGAGAAGGGTACCATCACCATCAGCGACCGCGGCATTGGTATGACCGAGGAGGAAATCGACAAGTACATCAACCAGATAGCTTTCTCGGGCGTTACCGACTTCCTGGAGAAATATAAGGACAATGCCAATAATATCATCGGCCACTTCGGTCTGGGCTTCTACTCTTCATTTATGGTGTCGAAGAAGGTGGAGATTGTCACCAAGTCGTACAAAGAGGGAAGCAAGGCCGTGAAATGGAGCTGCGACGGCAGTCCTGCCTACGAGATTGACGACGCTGAGCGTGACAGTCGCGGTTCGGATATCATCCTCTACATCGACGACGACTGCAAGGAGTTCCTGGAAAAGCAGAAGATTGAGGGACTGCTGCAGAAGTACTGCAAGTTCCTACCTGTGCCTGTGGCCTTCGGTAAGAAGCAGGAGTGGTCGAGCGAGGAGAAGAAGATGGTGGATACTGCTGACGACAACATTATAAATAATGTGGAGCCGCTGTGGACGAAGACCCCCTCTTCGCTGAAAGACGAGGACTATAAGTCGTTCTATCGTACGCTCTATCCTATGCAGGACGAGCCGTTGTTCTGGATTCACCTGAACGTGGACTATCCCTTCAACCTCACGGGAATACTCTATTTCCCCCGCATCAAGAGCAATATCGAGATACAGCGCAACAAGATTCAGCTCTACTGCAACCAGGTGTTTGTAACCGATCAGGTGGAGGGCATCGTGCCTGAGTTCCTGACGCTGTTGCACGGCGTAATCGACTCGCCCGATATTCCCCTGAACGTGAGCCGCAGCTATCTGCAGAGCGACCGTGAGGTGAAGAAGATTTCTACCTATATCACGAAGAAGGTGGCCGACCGCCTGAAGGCTATCTTCAATGAGGACCGCAAGGCCTACGAGGAGAAATGGGATGACCTGAAGCTGTTTATCAACTACGGTCTGCTGACCGAACAGGACTTCTATGACCGCGCTAAGGACTTCTCGCTGTTCAAGGATACCGAGGGAAAGTATTTCACCTTTGAGGAATACCGGAAGCTCATTGAGGCTTCGCAGAAGGATAAGGACGACCAGCTCGTCTATCTCTATGCTACCGATAAGGAAGAGCAGTACTCTTATATTAAGGCTGCTCAGGACAAGGGCTATTCTGTGCTGCTGTTCGACGGTCAGCTCGATGTACCTTGTATTCAGACCTTTGAACAGAAGTTCGAGAAGAGCCGTTTTACACGTGTGGACAGCGATACCATTGACCGCCTGATAGTGAAGGAGGATGCCCCGAAGAGCAATCTGACAGACCAGGAACGTGACAATTTGTCAGCCGTGTTCCAGTCGCAGGTTCCAAAGCTTGACAAGGCTGAGTTCCGCGTGGAAGTGGATGCGCTGGGCGAGGCTGCTCACCCTGTCATTATTACTCAGAACGAGTGGATGCGTCGTATGAAAGAGATGAGCCGCTATCAGAGTGGTATGAACTTCTACGGTCAGATGCCCGACTCCTTCAACCTTGTTCTGAACAGCGACCATAAGCTGGTAAAGAAAGTACTTGATGATGCTCAGGCTGCCCTTGTGGATCAGCTGAAGCCTATTGAGGCTGAGATAAAGGGACAGGAAGCACGTCTGGCAGCCCTCAATCAGCAGACAGAGAAAAAGAAGCCCGAGGAGATTTCTCAGGAAGAGAAGGACGACAAGGCCAACACGCAGAAGGCCATTGACGAGCAGAAGCAGAAGAAACAGCAGCTTATCGGTGACTATGCAAAGAAGAACGACATCGTTCACCAGCTCATCGATTTGGCATTGTTGCAGAACGGTATGCTGAAAGGAGAGGCACTCGACCTGTTCCTGAAGCGCAGCGTTGATTTGATTAAGTAAAGCCCCCAAGACCCCTCCCGACCTCCCAGACCCCACCCGACCTCCCCTGTGAGGGGAGGAGAAGAGGAGTAGAGGAGAGTGGAGAGAGGAGAGTGAAGAATGTGCTCATTCTTCACTCTTCACTATTTTAGCATCCTTTGGAGGTCATAATCTTGAGTACCATCTCGTCTGTGGTACCCATACCGTTGGCACCGATTGCCGTCAGGTTGTGTATGCTCTTGTCTACACAGTCGTCGACGATGCCCTCACTGGAGCTGACGCACTTTCCTTCTATTGCGAGCAGCGCAGAGAGCAGCGCAGTAGAGACTCCCGACGTGATCTTGAGGGAGCAGGAAGGCTTGGCACCATCGCAGATCATTCCGGTGAGATTGGCTATCATGTTTTTCACGGCGTAGCAGATACGGTTGAAGTCGCCTCCCATCAGGTAGGTGATACCCACACTCGAACCTATCGAAGCAACCACGCAGCCGCAGAGTGCTGAGAGTGTACCCAGCGACTGCTTAATGTAGATGGCTGTGAGGTGACTGAGCATCAGCGCCCGGATAAGCTCTTCTGTCGTGTTCTCGTTCTCTTTGGCATAGACGCATACCGGATTGGTGGCACAGATGCCCTGATTGCCCGATCCGGAGTTTGACATGACAGGAATCAGGGCACCGCCCATGCGGGCATCGCAGGCCGAGGCCGTGCGCGAGATGATATGTGCATAGATGCTGTTGCCGAAGATGCCTTTTGACATCGGACGCTCAATGGTCTTGCCCAGGTTGTGGCCATAGTTGCCTTTCAAAGCTTCACGTGCAGCATGCATATTGTATTTGCGGGTTTCCTCAATGAAGCTGATTTCGTCTAATGGAGCTGTTGTGGCAAAATCGTAGACAAGGCGGAGGTTCAGCTGAATCTCGTCTGTGTCCTCTTCACCTTCTCTGTTCTCGTCTCTCCACTCTTCGCTTTCTACGAATCTGGTGTGACTGCCTGCTATGATGGCCGTTTGATGCTTGTCGCCCGCTATTGCAGTTATCTCCACATAAAGCTTTTCTGTGATGCCAGCTTTCAGCTGAATGTCGATACGCTCCTCTGCAATGAACTGCTTTCCTTCCTCCAATGCATCGGGGGTGATGTCTTTGAGCACTTCGAGCTGGTATTCACTCTTGCCGATGAGGGCTCCGAGGGCAATGGCTATGGGCAGACCCGTCATGCCTGTTCCTGGAATGCCCACCCCCATAGCGTTTTTCAGGATGTTGGCGCTCAGATGTGCCTCGATACGTTCAGGACGACATCCTAACAACTCTGTGGCGCGTGCCGTACAGAGAGCCACACACATGGGCTCTGTACAGCCAATGGCAGGAACTACTTCTTGTCTGACAAGCGCAATGATGCGCTCGCGTGTTTTCTTGTTTATCATAGTAAGGTTCTATCTTCTGTAATTGCGGAGTCCTGTGCGGAGAAAGTCTACGTACTCATCGATGTCTTCGTCGTAGGAACGTAAGCCGTTCAGCGGCTTGCCCGTCTCGGGGTCGAGGAGGACATAGAATGGCTGTGTGTTGGCACCTATCTTCGTGCGCTGCAGATAGCTCCATTTGTCGCCTATGGTACGTAGTGTGCGTTGCTGTCCGTCGGCTTCGGTAACGATGACGGGCTGAGGCAGTGGTGTCTTGTCGTCTACAAAAAGCGAGATCAACACATACTGGTTGTTCAGAATGTCCTGCACCTGTGGGTCGGTCCATACGGCGGCTTCCATCTTGCGGCAGTTCACGCAGCCAAAGCCTGTGAAGTCTATCATCACAGGCTTGCCTTCGGAACGGGCGGCTGCCATACCCTGATCGTAGTCGGTAAACTTGGCTTCTACAGAACCCTGATAAAGATTAAAGTCCTGGGTGTTCATGGGAGGAGCGAAGGCAGAGATGGTCTTCAGTGGAGCTCCCCATAGACCGGGTATCATATAGATGGCAAAGGCCAGTGAAATAAGGGCGAGGAAAAACTGCGGAACGTTGGTGCGATGCTCGGCATCATCGTGGGGGAATTTCAGCCAGCCCAGCAGGTAAATACCCAACAGGGCAAATATGACGATCCAGAGAGACACGAAGACCTCGCGGTCCAGCAGATGCCAGCCGTAGGCAAGGTCGGCCACGCTGAGAAACTTCAGCGCAAAAGCCAGCTCGATGAAGCCTAAGACAACTTTCACCGTGTTCATCCATCCGCCTGATTTCGGTGCGCTCTTCAGTAGTGAAGGAAAGAGCGCAAAAACGGTGAAGGGAATGGCTAGCGCGATGGCAAAGCCCAGCATGCCAATGGTGGGGGCGATGATGTTGCCCTGTGTCGAGACGGCTACCAGTAGGAATCCGATGATAGGTCCTGTGCAGGAGAAGGAGACAAGGGTCAGCGTGAAAGCCATAAGGAAAATGGAGAGCAGGCCAGTTGTTGTCTCCGATTTCTGATCAATCTTGTTCGACCAACTGCTGGGCAGTGTCAGTTCGAAAGCTCCGAAGAACGATGCAGCAAAGACGATGAGCAGTAGGGCGAAGAAAATGTTGAAGATGGCGTTGGTGGATAATGCATTTAGTGCCGATGCTCCGAAGAGTAGCGTAACGAAAAGCCCCAAGATGACGTAGATGACCACGATGGAGGCGCCGTAAGTGAGTGCTTCGCGAATGGCTTTCGACCGTTCCTTGTTGCGCTTCAGGAAGAATGATACGGTCATGGGAATGATAGGCCATACGCAAGGTGTGAGTATGGCGATGAAACCGCCGAGAAGTCCTTGCAGAAAGATGAACCACCAAGAGGCAGAAGGGGCATCGGTAGTCCCTTGTTCAAAGGCTTTCAGTTCATCTGTAACCGGTGTCCACAAATCATTGCCAGGCAATGTAGCGGCTATGGTGTCTGTTGCCGTTGTGGAATCTTGAGTGGCAAAAGAGTTTATGGCTGCCTCTTCTTTCTTGCTGAATATGGCTACTTCTCCTTTCTTGCTGAATCCTACCTGAGTAGGAGGCATGCACATCTCGTCATTGCAGGCACCAAACTCCAGGTAACAGTCAATGACGTATTGGGGTTTCGTAAAACGAATTTTTTGCACAAAAGTACCACTCTTTTCGAAAAAACGAAGCGTCATCCCGAACATCTGGTCGTATTGTTCGGTGATTTTTCCGCGAGGCTGTAGCTTGCCCACAAGCTCGGCACCTTCCAGCTTCACAATGTTGAAAGTGGCTTCTATCGGTCCGTCTTGTCCTAACTCCGTAGAGTAGACATGCCATCCAGGGTCGATGGTAGCACTGAAAATGATCTCAGCCGTTGTCTCGCTGAGCATTTTCATCTCTGATTTGAAGTGAACCGGATTCATTATCTGTGCCTGGGCAATGAATAGTTTCAGGAACAGCAACAGCAACGACAGGAGAAAGGTCTTTTTCATAAATTCGAATTATACATTTTGTGTTGCAAAGTTAGTGTTTTTTTCCGAAATAGAGATATATATATACAAAAAAAGACCCAAACAGGGTCTGCAAATGGTGTTGGTAGTCGGTAAGGGAATCGAACCCTTATGCCAAGATTGAGAATCTTGTATCCTAACCGTTAGATGAACCGACCGATTAGTGTTGAGGTGTAGAAAAATAGAAGGGAGGTAGTCGGTAAGGGAATCGAACCCTTATGCCAAGATTGAGAATCTTGTATCCTAACCGTTAGATGAACCGACCAGTTGTGCGGAAGCTGGGGGATTCGAACCCCCGGTACAGTCACCCGTACGGCAGTTTAGCAAACTACTGGTTTCAGCCACTCACCCAAACTTCCTCGGTTTTGCTTTTTAAGCTACCGAAAAGCACTTTCGCTCAAATGCGGTGCAAAGGTACATACTTTTCCTGACACTTGCAAATTTTATTGCTATCTTTTCTCTCAAATAAGCAAAAAAACGTGTAAGGGGTATGCATTACCTTATTATATAATATGTGCGCATGTACATATATGAATGAATTTTCGCGAAAATTAAAACAATTATCGCGAAAATTCAAAAAGTGTGAAGCCAAATAGCTTTTAGTCTAAGTGGAACAGTTCGGGCAGGGGTATGCTAATGGGTGAGTTGTCGGAGTTCACCTCCATGATGTCGGCCATCATGTCCCACCAGCGCTGTGTGATGGGGTCTACGTTCTCTGTGTCCTGTGAGTTGCCCTCTTTTGAACATTCCTGATAGGCAAAGAGAATGTTGGTGTCGCGGTCCCAGTAGATGCTGTAGTTGCCTACGCCCTGTTCCTTGATCATCTTCACAAGCTCCGGCCAGATAGCGGCATGTCGCTTTTCGTACTCTTCCTCACAGCCGGGCTTGAGGAACATCTTGAATGCAAATCTGCGTGTCATTGTTTTAGTCGTTTTTAGTTAATGTAAGATAATAACCGAGTTTATAGAGTCTGAATAGGGTCAGACTGGGATGTCTGCCTGTCAGGATGCGACGTTCCAGCGGTGCAAAGAGCCGATGCCAGAGACGGATTGCTGAACGGACAAAGGCAATGTGGATTCCGCCAACGAGGGTGAGCAGGTTGTTGTAGCCTCGCAGTTCATTGCGGAAGTCGTGAAGTGTCCGCATACCTTCTTCTGTCTTGGCAAGAAACTGTTCGTTGGGTTCGAAAGTGTCGAAACCGACAGGATTGTCTATGTGTTTGATTCTGATGTGATGTTGGCTCAGTGTCTTTCCGAAAAGCACATCCTCATAGCCATAGTGCAGGAAGCGTTCGTCGAAAGGGATACTCATCATCAGTTCGCGTAGAATCATGAAGTTCGACGTGTGGAAGTCACGATAGGGATGCTGTTGTCGTTGTGCTGCCGTATGCAAACGCTCACTGGCTTTCTCATAGCGATAGCGAAGGTTGCCGGGCTCTCCTTCTCCAACACAGTATCCTCCGTAGACGACCTGACAGTCTGCTGCCTCCAGATAATTATGTAGGAAACTCTCTGACTTGATGCTCATGTCGCCATCGAGGAACAACAGCCATTCGTAGTGAGCTTGTTGGGCAAGGAAGTTTCTGATGGCAGCCCTTCCACTGTTGAATTCACGAAGAAGATAGTGACAGTGCGGAAGGTCGTTGATGATGCTATTGGCCTTGATGACGGCAGAATCAGTAGAGCCGTCATCTGCTACAATGATTTCATATTGCAGGCCATTGATGCCTGTCGCCTGTTTGTGTAACTGGGTGACAAGAGAGGTGCCGACATCATTGTAAACAGGTATCAGAATAGATAATTCTTGTTTCATCGGGCACAAAAGTACGAAAAAGTTTTTTGTTTCGCAAACTTTTTTGTACCTTTGCAGCCGCTTTCACGAGTTGATAGCATGAAATTCATTTTTAACAATTAAAAAACAAACAAAACAACATGGCAACAAAAATCAGATTGCAGCGCGGTGGCCGTAAAAGTTATGCTTTCTACAGCATCGTAATCGCCGACGCTCGTGCACCACGTGATGGTCGTTTCACTGAGAAGATTGGTACTTACAATCCTAATACCAATCCCGCCACGGTAGACTTGAATTTCGACCGTGCATTGTACTGGCTTGAGGTAGGTGCTCAGCCCACTGACACCGTTCGTAACATCCTGAGCCGCGAGGGCGTGATGCTGATGAAGCACCTGCGTGGTGGCGTGAAGAAGGGTGCTTTCGACGAAGCTACTGCCCAGAAAAAGTTCGATGCATGGAAAGCCGACAAGCAGAAGGGTCTGGAGAAGGTCGCTGCCGATGAGAAGAAGGCAAAGCTTGATGCCGCCAAGAAGGCTCTTGAAGAAGAGAAGAAGGTGAATGAGGCTATTGCCAAGAAGGTAGCTGATAAGAAGGCTGCTGCTGCCGCTGCCGCCGCCGAGGCTGCTGCTGAGGAAGCTGCTCCCGCCGCTGAGGAAGCTCCTGCTGAGGCATAAATTCTGTCACAGAGTAGAACATGATAAAGGGTCGCTAATTAGCGGCCCTTTATTTGTTTGTAGAATCTTTCGTATTCCCTTGCCACTTTCAGGGATTCATGGTGGCGACGGATGTATTCTATGCTTTGACGTTTCAGCTCTTGCAGCTGTTCAGGGTGAAGTACCAGTTGCTCTATTTCGTGATAAACGCTCTCGTAGGTGGGCAGGACATTGATGATGGGGCGCAACTCATTTTCGTTTAGAATCTCGTAGTTCTCGGGCTCACCGCCACCAATACAGACGATGCCTTTCGACATAGCCAGCAGGGGGTTCATGGATGGCGTATAACTGTAGAGTTGGTCCAGAATGGCATCACAGCCGTCCATGAGGTGCTGATAAGTAGCAAAGGGTACACCTTCGGCTTTAATCAGTTGCAATTTGTCGGGATATTTCTTTTTTACATCCTCTGCGGCCTTGAGCATAATGTCGGTTCCTTTGTATGCGCTGCGTCCTTTGCTGATTCCGATGAAAATTTTAACAGGCGGATGAATGCAGGAGTCTGATGTGAAAGCATTCGTATCAGGCATTTCAATGGGGAAGGGAATGAAGCATGTCTTCTGAGGGTAGTGCGGACGATAGCATGCATCGTATTCGTAGAGCCCGGTCACAATTCCGTCACACTCATCGGCTATCAGCTTGTTGAGATCTCCTTTGGCTGTACCGAGCCAGTCGCGTTGTTCCTTAAGCGCAGCCTCGTCGTTTCGGATGGTCTCTCCTATATTGAAGTCGCTATAGCGTAGGGGCTTTCTGGTGATACACTCGTGCACCCAGTACCAGTCCATTCCAAAAGCACCCAACACAATCTTTTTATTGTAGCGGCGCAGATAGTGATAGATGGGAAAAAGGCGTTCGGCCTTTAGTTCGATAAAGATGGGGTTGATGATTTGAACCACGTCAAAGTTTCTCCATGTTGGCAGCAGACTATAGGTCTTTGCTAAGAGGGCCAGTCCGCCCAAAGTACCTCGATGGCGTGAAAGGTCTATGTCGCGTGGGTAGTCCTTCCAAAAGTCTCCGTTGGAAGCAACCGTTACCTCATGTCCCAACTGTCGCAGTCCCTTAGCCAGCGTTGCATGTACGTTACTGTATTCTCCGAGTAGAAGTATTTTCATGGGCATTCTAAAATGACTATTGTTCTTTCTTCATAAATGGAAGAATGCGTAATAGGAAAGCACGTCCTGTCTTTGTGTTGACCAATTGACGGAACCAGCTGTATTTTGTCGTGTAGTTGCGTTTGGGTAATGGGAAGAGTCCTTCCGCTTCCAGTTCAGCAATCCGTTGGTTTAGGTTGTGGTGACTTCTAGTGAGCAGGATGGTTTCGTAGAGATAGTCCATCGTTAGCTGATGGACTCTGCGCTGTAGGGCAGTTCGCTCTTCCGTGGGCAGAGCGTCTGAGAGGTTGTTCAGACGAAATAGAATATGCTTCATGTCGTCAAGACGTTTCAGCCGATGTTGTTCGGTATTACGGGTGATAATGGAATCTTCGTGCTTGCGGTAAAAGTAGCTTTTAGCATTGCTCCTTATGACGGTGTCGGCTCTCAAGATGAGTTGAGGTGTGAACTCTTCGTCTTCGTGATAGATGCCTAGTGTAAAGCGGAGTTCTCCTGGCAGCGTCCTCTTGAACAGATAGCAACAGGCACTTCCGTGAATGTTCTGAGTGCGCATGAAATAACATCCTGTCATGCTGGACGTTTCTTTATAGGCTTCAAAAGCATCTTGCTTCTTACGTGTGAAGTCGAAGAATAAAATGTCGGGAGCCTGTTGGCGTATGATGTCGATGCAATGTTCGTAAGGAGTAGGTATGAGGGCATCATCGGCATCGATGAATTGAATATACTTTCCGCTTGCCACCCTCATACCGAGATTGCGTACTTCGCTAAGTCCCTTGTTCTCCTGCTTTACATAGATGATACGGTTTTCCAGATTGCTCTCTGGCTGGAAAGGAGCCGTCTCGGAACCGTCATCAATAATGATTATCTCATACTCGGATGGCTGGAGCGACAACGCCATGATGCTGTCAATGCATTCGTGTACCCATTGCTGTGGTATGTTGTAATAGGGAATGATGAAACTTATGAGGGGCGCTTGCGTATCTGATGGAAGATTTTGTTGATTCTGCATAGTCGTTCTGTTCCGAGAAGATTAAACATTGCTGCCTTTATTCTTTGTTTGGCTGAGAGGCCTGAGGCGAAAATGCTGATGTGGCGGGAGGGAAGTACAGGGAGCTTGCCGCTCAGCTCGTATACGTCCATCTGAATGTTGAGCACGTGGAGATAGTAGCAGGCATCTTGCTCTATGGCATACGTCTGCATAAGGCGCAGATGGCTGTCAAATAGCATGCTGAGCTCGTCACCGGTTGCTGTTGACGTTATACCCTTAGTATTGGCACGGTAATAATAAAGTCCTTCCGATGTGGTAACGGCAAGCTTGGTATTCTTGAGAATGACTGGCAACACGGCGATGTCTTCAAAAACACGACCTACGGGAAAACGTGCGTTTTCAAATAACTTGCGCTTAAAGATTTTGTTGCAGACATAAGAGTGTTTATAAGCTTTTCCATTTATTAAATAGTCGGTCATGTCTGTGTAGGAGTGATTACCAAAGTCCTGTATCTTTTGTGCGTTGCTTTCATACGCGTAGAATATAGGATACTCTAAGAGGTCTATTTCTGGTCGCTCGTCAAGGATGTTGGCGAGGCGGGCATAGGTGTCGGATGCAATGAAGTCATCGGAATCGACAAAGGTGATATAGTCGCCTGTTGCAATGTCAATTCCAGCGTTGCGAGCATCGCTCAGTCCACCGTTAGGCTTGTGGATGACGTGTATGCGATGATCGCGCCTGGCCCACTCGTCGCACATCTGAGGGCAACGGTCTGGTGAACCGTCGTCTACGAGAATAATCTCCAGACTGTTATGGGTCTGTCCTACGATGCTTTCCACGCATCGGTCAAGCGTTTCTTCTACGCAATAGACTGGGGTGATGACACTGAGTTTCATGTTCTTTAAAAAAGAACGTGAAAACAAAATATTTGTTGTAAAATTGCGTTGAAAATATAGTAATGGTATAATATGGTGAAAATACACGAAGAAGGCTACTCCCATGTGCTGAAATATACGGGTTTGTTTGGGGGCGTGCAAGGCTTGAATATTTTGATGGGCTTGCTGCGCAACAAGGTCGTTGCTGTATTGCTGGGACCTGCAGGTATGGGACTTGCTGCACTTTTCAATACCACCGTCAGCTTTATTTCCCAGGCTACCAATCTGGGCATATCTTTTAGTGCCGTGCGCCATATATCTGAACTTTTCGATGGTGGTGACGAGCAGCGCATTGCCCATTTCGTTAAAGTGGTTCGTGCGTGGAGCCTCCTTACATCACTGCTCGGTATATTGGTCTGTATCATGGCGGGGCCGTTGCTCAACTATAGCGTTTTTAATTGGGGTAATCACACGCTCCACTTCATGCTCCTGGCTCCCGCTGTAGGCATGCTGGCTATCACGGGGGGTGAGACGGCAATCTTGAAAGGTGCTCGCAAGCTGAAGGATCTGGCAAAAATACAGCTTTTCTCGGTTTTTGTATCGCTGTTTATCTCGGTGCCAGTCTATTATTTCTATGGTCAGACGGGCATCGTTCCCGTCATTGTCCTGATGGCTATGCTCTCCATGCTCTTTACTATTCGCTTTTCCTATAGGCTCTATCCCTTTCGCTTGAGTGGAGCAAAGGGTATTCTGGGTGAGGGAATGGAGATGGTGCGCCTGGGGGTGGCGTTTGTTCTGGCTGGCATTCTGGGTAGCGGTGTTGAAATCCTGATACGCTCCTATCTTAATGTTGAGGGCGATTTGAATGATGTAGGACTGTATAGTGCAGGTTATCTGATTATAGTCTCTTATGCAGGAATGGTGTTCTCGGCTATGGAGACCGACTACTTCCCACGTTTGTCTGCCAAGTGCAATGATGTTGCTGAGGCCAATCTTACTGTGAATCGTCAGATTGAGGTGTCGCTTCTGCTGTTGTCACCTATGTTGGCCATGCTGATAGTGGGATTGCCCATACTGATACCCTTACTCTTCACCAATGACTTCCTGCCTATTGTTTCAATGACCCAGGTGGCAGTTTTCTCTATGTATTTGAAGGCTATCTCACTGCCTATCTCGTATATGACACTGGCCCGTGGCGAGTCATTGTCGTTCCTGCTCCTTGAAGCGGTGTTCGATGTCTTTGTCGTATTGGCTGTCATCTGGGGCTATCACTATTTTGGTCTCTTTGGTACGGGTGTCGCTATGTCGGTTGCATATTTTGTTGACCTTCTTGTCGTCTATTCATATACATATTTGCGTTTTGGCTATCGCCTGTCTTCGCAGGTATCCCAGTATGCGGCCATACAGTTGCCTCTGGGTATTGCCGTATATGTGGTTACGCTTGTTGACAATCCTGTCATCTATTGGCTGTTGGGGTCTATATTGTGTTTTGTGAGTATGGCGGTTTCTGTACACATCTTGAAACAGAAGACTTCCTTGTGGAGCGCAATGAAAGAGAAGATATCAAATCGAATGCGATGATGAGCGACCCAAAAGTGACGGTCTTGATGGCTGTCTATAATGCTGCGGATTACCTGAATGAGAGTATTGATTCGCTCCTCAGACAAACTATGGTTGAGCCATTTCAGATTGTATGTGTTGATGATGGTTCTACCGATACTTCCTTGTCTATACTTCATGACTATGAACGGAAAGACCGCCGTATAGAGGTGATCCATTTAGACAAAAACAGTGGGCAGGCTCATGCGAGGAACGTTGGACTGAAGCAGGCTCGGGGGCAATATATCTGTATGCTTGACGCTGACGATTGGTTTTCGGATGATGCCCTGCAGAAGGCTGTTGAGGTAATGGAAAGTCGGGATGATATGGATAGCGTGCTGTTTGAGGTGTCAAACGAATGGCCCAGTCACGCTGAAATCTATGCTTTGCCTCCTTTTGTTACGCTGACGGGCGATGAAGCATTCAGGATGAGCCTCACATGGAAAATTCATGGTCTCTATATGGTGCGGGCGAGTATTCATCAGCTTTATCCTTATGATGAGACCTGTCTTCTGTATAGTGATGACAATACGACCCGGGTACATTATTTGTCATCGCGCGTGGTAGGGCGGTGCACAGGCATATATCATTATCGGCAGCATCAGTCGTCTGCCACTCACAGCTTGTCAGTGAGGCGCTTTGATTATCTGCGGGCCAATGAGTCGATGAAGCGTCAGCTCGTGGAGGCTCACGTCACAGAAGATGTCATAAAGATCTACGAGAATCATAGATGGCTTAATCTTATTGATGTTTACATGTTTTATTTTGTTCACGGGCACCAACTGAAACGCTCTGAAAGACTGTATGGCAGAGGTGAGTTGCATCGTGTATGGAAGAACATCGACCGCTCGTTGCTCTCCAAGAATGCCATACATAAGTTCGGCTATATGCCTATGCCTGTATGGTGGCTGTTTCGTGTGCAGGAGTGGGTCTATTTTTCCCTTCGTGGCCTGTTAGGCAGAAATAATTAACGTCGGGTTGCGATTGCCGTTACGACGAATTGCGATTGACTTAAACGCTCCAAGAGTTTGACTTAAACGGGAGTGGAGGAAGGGAAATGTGTATGCAGGTATTAAGTGTACGCCTACGATATAATATAAAAAGAAACCGTCTGACGAAGGTCAGACGGTTCTTCTTCTTTAAGTCCGTATTGAGATTACTCAGCAGCGGCCTCTTCAGCAGCGGGCTCCTCCTCGGTAGCTACAGTAGCAGCAGCCTTCAGAGAGTCAGCGATAGCAGCGAACTTGGCGGCCAGAGTGTCAGCGTCCATACCGGTGGTGTCGCCGATCTGAGCGTAAACAGCAGCAGAGTCAAGAACGAACTCTTCAACCTCAGCAACCTCAGCCTCCTGAACAGGAGCCTTCTTCTCACCGCAAGCAGCAAACAGAGCAGCTGCTACGAACATAAATGCAATCTTTTTCATTTCTTTGCTTTTAAAAAATCTGTAAAACAATCATTTGTTAATTAAAACGCTGCAAAGGTATACATTTTTTTTGATATGATGATGCTTTTTTTAGATTTTTTTTGTGCCTATTTTGTAACATTTTTGCAAATGCCTGTTATTCAGCGATTTATAAAATGTTAAAAATGGTAGTCAAAATACACTTATACACAAAAAAGGCTTAAAAAGGATGCTTTCTCATGAAAAATCGTTACCTTTGTGCTCGTTAACAAAGTACCTGTTTTTAATATATGATAGATTCGTCAGTCTTTCAAGGAAAAAAGGCAGCTTATGCCACTTTGGGATGCAAGCTGAACTTCTCTGAGACTTCCACATTTGGGAAAATGCTTGAGGAACTTGGGGTGAGGGCGGCAGCCAAGGGTGAAGTGGCCGACATCTGTCTTGTCAATACCTGTTCGGTGACCGATGTGGCTGACCACAAATGTCGTCAGGTTATCCATCGGCTTGTCCGTCAGCATCCTGGCGCTTTTGTCGTGGTGACGGGGTGCTATGCGCAGCTTGAGGCAGAGAACGTGGCAGCGATTGACGGTGTTGATCTGGTACTGGGTTCCAATGAGAAAGCTCAACTTGTGCAGTTCCTCTCCGATGCCTGGACGGGTGTTATAGCTGGTAAGACATTTGCGCAAAAGACGAAAGATATAAAGACGTTTGCCCCCAGTTGCTCGCGTGGTAATCGCACTCGCTATTTCCTGAAGGTTCAGGATGGTTGCGACTATTTCTGTACCTATTGTACCATACCCTATGCCCGTGGCTTCAGCCGCAACCCTTCAATCGCCTCGCTCGTAGCTCAGGCACGCCAAGCTGTGGCAGAGGGAGGGAAGGAGATTGTACTCACGGGCGTGAATATTGGTGACTTTGGCAAGACTACGGGCGAGTCGTTTCTCGATCTTGTGAAGGCACTTGACGATGTTGAGGGCATCAGCCGTTATCGTATCAGCAGTCTCGAGCCTGATTTGATGAGCGATGACCTTATCTCTTACTGTGCTCGGAGCCGTGCTTTCATGCCCCATTTCCATATACCCCTACAGAGCGGTAGTGACACGGTGCTCAAGTTGATGCACCGCCACTATGGTCGCCAGCTTTTCGCCGACAAGATACATGCTGTTAAGGAGCTGATGCCCGATGCTTTTATTGGTGTCGATGTGATGGTGGGCTGTAGGGGAGAGACCCCTGACTGTTTCGAGGAAACCTTTGATTTCCTGCAGTCACTTCCTGTCACCCAGCTCCACGTTTTTCCTTATAGTGAGCGTCCAGGTACGTCAGCTCTTAGTATTCCCTATGTGGTCAGCGAGAAAGACAAGAAATTACGCAGTAAGCGTCTGCTAGCGCTTTCTGAACAGAAAACCCATGATTTCTATGCTGCTCATATAGGCACTGAGGCTGAGGTGCTTTTTGAGAAAGCTCCCCGTGGACGTGCGATGCACGGTTTCACGAAGAATTATATCCGTGTAGAGCTTTCCGCTGGTGATGCCCGTGCCGAATATGACAACCAGCTACTGCCCGTGATTCTTGGTGACTTTAATCATGATGGCTCATCCCTCCGTATCGAACGACTCTTAACTCTTTCTTCCTGACTATGGACAAGTTGGCTATCGTTATCCTGAACTGGAATGGTGTGAAGATGTTGCGCCAGTATCTGCCAGGTGTGTTGCGCTATTCGCGTGATGAGGCGGTGGTCTATGTGGCCGATAATGCTTCCACAGACGATTCTGTTGCTTTGCTGAAAGAGCAATTTCCTGAATGCCGCCTTATCCTCTTCGATAAGAACTGGGGGTTTGCCGAAGGTTATAACAGGGCATTGACACAGATTGAGGCTGAGTACTATTTACTCCTCAATTCGGATGTTGAGGTGACGCCTCATTGGCTTACGCCCTTGATAGCTTATATGGATGCGCATCCTGAGACTGCAGCCTGTCAGCCCAAGCTGTTGTCTGTCGGCAATCGCGACAGCTTCGAATATGCTGGTGCCTGTGGAGGCTTTTTAGACCGATATGGCTATCCGTTTTGTCGTGGCCGTGTTTTCGAAACGGTGGAACGTGACGATGGACAGTACGACCATGCAGCCTCTATCTTGTGGGCAACAGGGGCGGCACTCCTCGTGCGCGCGTGCGATTATAATAAGGTAGGTGGCCTTGATGGTCGCTTTTTTGCCCACAACGAAGAAATCGACCTCTGTTGGCGTCTGCGCATCATGGGGCATAAGATTGTCTGCTTGCCCGACAGTCGTGTCTATCATGTAGGGGGTGGAACGCTCCCCAAGAGTAATCCCATGAAAACCTATCTGAACTTCCGGAATAACCTCACCATGCTCTATAAGTGTCTGCCTGATGAAGAACTGCACCATGTTATGCGGATGCGTTGGTGGCTCGACTATCTGGCTGCATGGGAAATGCTTTTATTAAAGCATAATGTAGGTGATTTTAAGGCTGTTTTCCGTGCTCGTCGTGATTTCTCGAAATGGAAGGCTGACTTCCGAAAAGACCGTGAGAACATTCAGAAGGGTAGGGTTGAGAAAATAATACCAGAGCAACGGCGTTTCTCATTACTCTGGCAGTACTATGTGAAAGGAAGAAAGCTTTTTTCTTCTCTGCCGTGAAGATTTGTATTTGATGATAATAGGGGAACTCGTTTCTCGTTTCCAGGCTTTTACCCATTCAAACCATTCACTTTTAGAAAGGAAACCGAACTCTTCGTTAGCTGAACAGTAGGCAACCTTGTAACTGAGGCGGTTTGAGGAAGTACCTACTATGAACGTCAGGTTGTTGCCTTGCTTGTCGGCACTTGATGAGTCTCTGGCTATTTCGCGTTCTATGTTCTTCTGGTCAAGGCAGATGGCCAGGCCCACTGTCTCGCGTTTCCAGTTCACTGTGTCGCCGGCAGGCCAGTCGGTACCCCAGCATGCTCTCAGCCCCTTTTGATCGCTGAATTCGTCAGATCCTTTAATATCAATGAGACCTGTGGAGAAATGGTAGTTACTGACGTTCTTGTTGAAGAAGATGTCAACGTCTGTGTCTCTGTGTCCAGCATATTGCGTGTAGCGTATGGTCATGTCAATGGGGGACTTGCCCTCTTCGGCTTTCCAACCGCGGTCTTCTACTTCTACAATAGTTCTCAGTGGTCCATAGCTCACAATGCGCTGCGTGCGTGACCTCACAGGTTCTATCATCGTGGGTTCTGTTCCGTTCCAGCCACGAAATGCACCCAGTCCGAAGGTGTTGCCTACCCACAACACGTCATCACCATAGTTGTCCTCCTTCTGGGCTGCCGAAGTGTAGAATTGTGTCTCTTCCAGTTCAAGTCTTTTTTTGAACTTGCCGTATAGGTCCAGTGTCTGCCGCTTGTCAAAATATATTCGGATGCCGTTCAGCTCACTCTCAAAACATACGCCGTGATGGTGCTGCAGGTTGTAGGGATTAGCACAGTCGCCTCGTGCCGTAATACTTTCAATGTAGTTGTTGTGCCTGTTCTTCTCTTTTACCTTATCGTTGCGTATCAGCATCTCTGCATATACGCGCGACTCGTATGCTTTTTGCTCACCGGAATTACTCAGTGTGACAGCGAAACGTTTTGTCTCACCGGCTTTTAGGTCAGTCATGAAGCATAACTCGTCTGCTATGCCGTCACCATTGAGGTCGTCCAACTGGCAGGGCACTTCCAACTCCTTGCTCAGTTTTACCTCTGCCGTTCGAACTTCCTTGTATTTCTGGATGTTCAGTACTACGGGAATATCCTTCCTCTCCGTATCGCCTTGATTGGTCACTGACACACGGAAAGACTTCTGCGCGTTGAGTGTCATTGTGGTCAGCAAGGCACAAATTACAAGATTTGTTTTCATGTCTTTGCGTTATATTTGCTTGCAAAAATAAAAAATGCAAATTTTCTTTTAAACTTTTTAGGTTAAAATTTTGTTTTTAAAGGTATTTTTAGTAATTTTGCACCGCTATTTAACAGAATTAAATTTAATTAATGCGTAAAGTCTACGCTATATTGGTTGTCGCCATGTTTGTCTGTTTGGGCTGCGAATGGCGAATGCGCTCGGAGTTGAAACCCTCTGACGATTCTTTCGTTTTGCGCTACGACCGTATGGAGGCTTTTTTTCTCACATCGGGCGACTTCTCTGCTCTTCAGCAGATGCAGATGAACTATCCCATGCAAACTCGCCGTCTAATAGAGGATGTGCTGCAGTTGGGAAAGGTGGATGATGCGCATATTAACACCCGTTTTTATTCTTTTTTCCAAGATACTACGTTGCAGGATCTGATTGCTGAGGTTGACCGTCAGTATGCTGATCTGGATGGGCTCGATGATGATTTGTACTCGGCTTTTGTGAGACTTTCCGAGATGTTACCGAGAGCGGTGGTACCTATTGTCTACACCCAGATTGGTTCACTTGATCAGAGCATCGTGGTAGGCGACAGTATGGTTGGCATTTCGCTTGACAAGTATCTTGGAGCTGATTATCCCTATTATCTTCGCTATGGTTACACTGAGCGACAGAGGTCCACGATGATTCGAGACTATATCGTCCCCGACTGCTTGGCCTTCTATCTGCTTAGTCTCTATCCTGCTTCGTCCGATTCTCTTCGTCTGTATCATATGGGGTGTGTGCAGCATGTGGTGAATACGGTTCTTGAGCGTTCTGTCTTTCAGAATGATTTCGTTGGTCGTGCCGATAGTATAATGCAGTTGTCGGATGGTATGACTTATGACGAACTGTTGCTGAGTAGTGGTGTGCTCAACTGAGGATTCATTGCTTTCGTTTGGTCAATTTTTGTCCGTAAGGCTGCTTTGCGTCAAAGAATCCATTAAAATTGTCTCTTAGTTACAAGATTATTTGTATCTTTGCAGCGAATAATTTTAATAATGTAATGGGTATAATCATTGGAATAGATGTGGGCATCTCGACCACAAAGATTGTTGGGATGCGCGACGGAAAGCCTACTGCTCCTATCCGTATAACGGCTGCCGACCCAATAACATCACTTTATGGCGCTTTCGGAAAGTATCTTCACGACAATAACATCATGTTAGATGAAGTTGAGCATGTGATGCTGACGGGGGTAGGCGCAGGCTATGTGAAGAATGATGTGTATGGTGTAAAAACCAGTCGCTGCGATGAGTTTATCGCCGATGCATTAGGAGCTCGCTATGAATCGAAGCTTGACCATGCTATTGTTGTTTCAATGGGTACAGGCACTTCGTTTGTGATGTGTCGTGGTGAGGAAATGAGCCATATCGGTGGTATTGGTATTGGTGGAGGAACGCTACAGGGATTGTCTCGTATCTGTTTGGGAACCAGTGATATAAAACAGGTATCAGCATTGGCTATGCAAGGTGATATCAAGAACGTGAACCTGCTTATCGGAGACATCTCGGCACAGCCGCTGCCAGGCTTGCCAATGGATGCTACGGCTAGCATCTTTGCCCGTGCCAAAAGCGACGCGCCGAAAGAAGATGTGGCGGCAGGCATTATCGGCATGGTGTTGCAGACCATCGGTTCGGCTGCGGTGCTTGCCGCACAGGGAACAGGCTGTCGCGACATGGTGCTTATTGGCAATCTGACGTTGCTGCCGCAGTGCAAGGAAATCTTCCCGGCACTTGAGAAGCTGTACAAGGTACGCTTCCATATTCCGAAGTATTCGGAGTTCTGCACAGCCATTGGTGCAGCTTTGGCTTATGGGACAAAAAAGATTGGATATTGAATAACTAACAAAATAGGAAAATGGATAATACTTTAGCCTCAGTAAAGCTGATGGTGAAGACGGGACGGTTCTTTGCCTTTTGTGATGGAAACTATGACGATAATGAGCGTCGGTTGATGGATGCATTTGCCCAAAGTGTTGACATGCTTGCTGATGTCAATGATGAAGAGAAGAAAAGGGTGATGGAGACGCTCGATGAAGTTTGTACGCTTGATCAACTTATATCGGAAACCCAGGATTTGTTGGAGAAAAGTCATCCGCGTGAGCGTCAGCGCATTCTTGATGTCTTTGATCAGTTTATCCGTATGGTTATAGCCAGTGACCATCATGTCGACCGTTCAGAATTGGCATCATATATGGAATGGCGCCGCAAAATGGGACTCACAGACAGATAGTTTACCTTAAAGAATGATTGAGATGATGAAGAAGATGGCACTTGTTTGGGCTTGTCTTTTCTCTGCTGTTTTATCTGCGCAGGCTTTGCAGGTGCATTTAGCAATGGCTGCTGATACCCTGAAAAGCGACACGCTGAAAACTGATACCTTGTCTGCTGACACACTTGAGGGAAAGAAAGAGAAGAAAGAGCCAGAGTCCGAGTATGAGAAACTGGTGAAGAAAGGTGGAACAGAGTTGAAAGGGCTGTTCACTGTGAGGCATATTGAGGATAAATATTACTTTGAGATTCCCGACTCAATGTTGGGTAGGATGTTGCTTTGTGTTACTCGCTTTACAGCCGTTCCTCAAGGTTTTGGGCCGTTTGCGGGAGAGGAAGTGAATCATTGTACTATTTATCTCGAAAAGCGTGATACTGCCAATCTGTTCATCCGTCAGTATGTACTTAGCTATTTGGCTGGCGACAAGGACAATATTGCCCGGACGTTGGAAAAGTCAACCATCGATCCCATCGTTGATGTCTTCAAGATTATTGGGCAGAACAAGGAGAAGGATGCCTGTTTGGTAGAGGTAACAGGACTATTCAAGAAAGACAATAACCTGTTTAGTTTTCATCCAGATGCCAAGACATCATTGAAAGTCGGTGGCTTACAGGGTGACCGTACATTTATTGATACGATGAAGGTCTTCCCCACTAACATTGAGATAGTAACCACTCGTACATATAGCAGTTCTCCAGCAGCCTCAGCGGCTTCGAGAACGGGTAGCCTGACAATGGGCTTTAATACATCAATGGTACTATTGCCCCGTGAGCCGATGCGTAAACGCCTGTGGGACGAGCGTGTGGGGTTCTTTGTCAATACCTTTCGACAGTTCAGCGATGATCAGACAAAGGCACAACACGAGTCATTCATCTCGCGTTATCGATTGGTGCCTAAGAACAAGAAGGCCTATTTGGCTGGAAAGCTCTCTGAACCGGAAAAGCAGATTGTCTACTATATCGACCCGGCTACACCGAAGAAATGGATTCCCTACTTAATGCAGGGTATCAACGACTGGAATGTGGCTTTCGAAGCTGCAGGATTCAAGAATGCTATTGTGGCCAAGGAATTTCCCGAAGACGATCCCAACATAAGTCTTGATGATGCTCGTTTCTCCGTATTGCGCTATCTGCCTTCTGAGACGGAGAATGCATATGGGCCTCGCATCGTTGATCCTCGGTCGGGCGAGATTATCGAGGCACATATCTGCTGGTTCCATAATGTGATGAATCTGCTTACCAAGTGGTATATGGTACAGTGTGGACCACTCGACAAGCATGCGCAGAAGATGAAGTTTGACGACAAGCTCATGGGGCAGCTCATACGTTTCGTCTCCTCACATGAGGTTGGCCACACATTGGGTCTTCGCCACAACATGGGTGCCTCGTTTGCCACACCTGTAGAGAAACTGCGCGACAAGGCATGGGTGGAACGATATGGCCATACGGCCTCCATTATGGACTATGCTCGTTTTAACTATGTAGCTCAGCCCGAAGACGGAATAGGGGAGAAAGGGCTTTTCCCCCGTATTAATGACTACGACAAGTGGGCCATTAAGTGGGGCTATCAGTGGCGACCTGAATTTAAGGATGAGTTTGAAGAAAAAGAGAAGCTCATGGCAGAGACCACCAAGATGCTCAGTGGCAACCAGCGCCTGTGGTTTGGTGGTGAGGGTCGCGATGAGGATCCACGCTCTCAGACTGAAGACCTGGGCGACAACAGTGTGAAAGCGTCAGAATACGGGGTAAAGAATCTGAAGCGGGTGATGGACAACCTGCTCAAGTGGACTCATGAGGATAATGACCGCTACGATGATTTGTCGATGATGTATAATGAGGTAGTAGGTCAGTTCTCACGCTATCAATCTCATGTCATGAAAAATATCGGCTCGCGTTATCATAATAACATGCCAGGCGAGGAACCGCTGGTCGTTGTGCCAAAGGAAAGGCAGAAAGAGGCCTTGCGATATATTGGAGAGCAGCTGTTCGAGGCTCCCGAGTGGCTCTATCCTGCAAATATTGTCAATAAAGTTGGTGTTGATGCCACTTCACAGCAGAACTCGCGACAGGAGTATCTTATTGACCGTCTGCTCTCTGGCTTCCTGCTCAATAAGTTCTGTGGTCAGGCTGGTACTGAAAGCTCCTATCCAGTCAGCGAATACCTTGACGACCTTTTCGCTCAGGTATGGAAACCTTTCGTGGGAAGTGATTGGCAGAAGCGTGAGCGTCGCTCGCTACAACGTACCTATCTGGCTCAATTGGGAAAACTGGTTAATCCGGACGATAGGACTCACTCCACTTCGCGTATTGAGAATACCGATGCCATGCTCTATGTCATGATGCATCTTGACAAGATAGAGCATTATCTGCGGTCTCAAACGGCGGAGGGTATAGACGGCCTGCATTACAAAGACCTGCAGGAACGTATACAGATCATTCGTGATCAGCATACGATGCCTTATAAAAAATAAGAAAACAAAACTCACTTCTATGAAACTAAAACAATCAGTTGTCTGTATGCTTGCTGTGGCAGCATCAACAACGGCATGGGCACAGAGCGAACTCTATCCCAAACACTTTGATTTGGAGCAGGTGACACTGCTTGACGGTCCGATGAAGACGGCCATGGACCTGAACATTCAAGTGCTGTTACAGTATGATGTTGACCGATTGCTGACACCCTATGTGCGTCAGGCTGGTCTGGCCTCGACCACTGATAGCAATAGCCCCTACTATCAGTGGTTGACAAAGCATCCTAATTTTACAAACTGGGGTGACTCCAGTTTCGACCTTAGCGGTCATGTGGGTGGTCACTATCTGTCGGCACTGGCATTGGCCTATGCCGCCTGTCATGATGCAGCAACGAAGGCTCAATTGAAAGAGCGCATGGACTACATGATTGCCGTGATGAAAGACTGTCAGGACAATTACGACAATAATACCGAAGGACTCTATGGCTTTATTGGCGGACAACCCATCAACAGTGACTGGAAGGCTCTCTATAACGGAAATATTCAGCCATTTAAGAATCATGGAGGATGGGTGCCCCTGTATTGCCAGCACAAGATTCTGGCTGGCTTGCGCGATGCTTATCTCTATGGTAATAGTGAGACAGCCAAAGAGCTGTTCCGAAAACTGGCCGACTGGAGTGTCAATATAGTGGCAAAGGTGAGCGATAGCGATATGGAGAATCTGCTGAATACGGAGCACGGCGGAATGAACGAATCCATGCTCGATGCCTATCAGCTCTTTGGCGACCAGAAATACCTCGCTGCAGCCAAAAAGTACACTCACAAGACGATGCTCAATGGCATGCAGACACTCAACAAGACCTTCCTTGATGGTAAACATGCCAATACGCAGGTTCCAAAGTATATTGGCATGGAGCGCATCTTCGAACAAGATGCAACGGCTTCCGGGTATCGGAAAGCTGCAGAGAATTTTTGGACGGATGTGACTCAGAACCGTACCGTTTGTATAGGTGGTAACTCCGTGAACGAACACTTCCTTGCCGCGAGCAACTCCAACCGTTACATTGACCAGTTGGACGGCCCGGAGTCCTGCAACACAAACAATATGCTGAAGATGTCGGAGATGATGGCTGATCGCACAGCCGATAGCAAATATGCCGACTTCTATGAACAAGCTGTTTTGAATCATATCCTCTCCACCCAGGATCCTACGACGGGAGGCTACGTTTATTTCACTACCCTTCGTCCACAAGGCTATCGCATCTATTCACAAGTGAACCAAGGCATGTGGTGCTGTGTGGGAACAGGTATGGAGAATCACTCGAAATACGGACATTTCATCTATACCCATGATGGTCAGGAAACCCTCTACATCAATCTCTTCGTACCATCACGTCTGGAGAGTGATGATTTCGTTGTCACCCAGACTACTCGTTTCCCCTATGAGCAGGGGAGTGAGATTGAGGTGGGAAAGAGTGGCGCATACACCATTGCTGTGCGTCATCCGTCCTGGGCACAGAAAGACTTCTTCATAACTGTGAATGGTGAGAAAATCCAGGAGGTCAATGAGCAGAAAGGCTATGCGCTGTTGAACCGCAACTGGACTGCTGGCGACAAGGTTCAGGTGCATCTGCCTATGGAACTGCGCTATGAAGAATGCCCCAACTACACTGACTATATCGCTTTCAAGTATGGCCCGGTACTTCTGGCTGCCAACGTGTCTTCCGAAGGCGAACAGCTTCAGAATGAATATGGCGGTGAGGGGCGTATGGATCATGCTCCAGGCTCAAGGGCCACTTCGAAGAGCCTTTTGTCGGCCCCACTGCTCATTGGTAATCGCGACGAGGTGCTGGGACGTATCGAACCAGTGGATTTATCGAAGCTAACCTTTAAGATTGATGTCAGTCGTGAAGGTGTAGCGACCTACAAGTGGCAGACTCTTACATTACAGCCCTTCTATGAGATTCATCATGCCCGTTATAGTTGCTATTGGTATCAGCAAACGGCTGAGAATTTTGCCAATAGTTCAATGGCACAGACTGAGGCTGCCAATGAGGCGATGGCTGCCCGTACGCTCGATTTCGTAGCTCCTGGTGAGCAACAGAGTGAGGCAGGCCATGAGTACAACTACTCGTCAGACTCAAATACAGGCAATTACAAGGGGGAGTTCTATCGAGATGCGCAGGCGAACGGTTTTGTGCAGTACACCTTGTTCAATAATGAGAAGCTCAGTGAGAATCTCTCTGTCATGTGTCGTTTTACTGTTGACGACAACGGTCGTAAGGCAGAACTGACGGTCGATGGCGTGAAGATTGCCGATGTGGTCATTACTTCTACTGCAAAGTGGGTTGAGTCCAACGGTTTCTTCAACATCGAGTACCCCATTCCTGCATCGCTCCTAAAGGACAGCGAGGGTAAGACGAAGACACGTTTTGTTGTACGTCTGGCAGCAACAAAGGGTACTCTCAATCCCGGACTTTATTATCTTCGGTTAATGAAAGACTATAATCCTGAGGCACATGCCTATCACTTTCGCGCTACCGACTGGACGACAGGTGATCCCAATCGAATCGCTGCTGGCAATATAACCTATGACACAGAGCGTAATGTGATTAAGGCGAAGGCTACAGGGGCCAACAATATTGCCCTGATGTTGAAGTACCAGGACTGCCAGTATGATATCGATGCTGCTCAGAAATTTCTGGTTGTGCGTGGTAAAGGCTTGAAAATTAATACGGCCACGGCTTCCTATCTCTGGTGGCTTAATGGTACGAACAAGTCCTCACAGGTTGCGGCTGTGACAAGAAAGAATGTAACTATTGCGACAGAAGAACAGCAGCTTATCGCTTGGAATATGTCGACCAGCGGTCTCTATGATTCTTTCGCAGGCGATCGGCCCAGCGTGACTGTGGGGCAGACCATCTTTGGACTGACCTCCGATAATAGTGATGGCTCATGCGAAATCTATGACATCAACTTTGCCAAGAGCGTTGACGACTATCTGGCAACGACAGATGTGTCATCTTTTCGCCTGATGCCGATTTCGCAGACGGATGATGCCTATACGCTGGGAGGTGTCCGGGCCGATTCGTCTCAGAAGGGTGTCGTGATTCAGTATGGGAAGAAAGTGACAAGGTAGAAATAGTTTGAATGATGAGAAGAGGTTGTGCGTTATCAGTAATTGCCGTCATAGTCCTGCTAATGGCAATGGTGGTCACCTGTCCTAAGGCCAGAGATCACAAGGAAGTCTTGAAAATCGTGCTTAGGGAGGTAATAGAGGAGAAAATAGACGATGTCGTAAGCCGTGACATGCTTGGCTCGGTGGTTAAATTGGCGGGTAATATGGCTATGGGGTCTACGAGTGACTATGCCATTGACCGCTTTATACGTGTCGATGACTATTTCCTTTTCTCTGTGGGCAGGTTAAGGATTGGTACTACCGACCGTGTCGTTTCTATCGGAGTGTTCAATCATGTGTTTGCCCCCGATAAGGACGATATTCTAAATTCTGTGAAGAGATATGGCTTGTAGTGCGTATTAGTGCTGCACTAGTTCAATCCCTTCGTCGGTGATAGTGATGAGCCGTCTGCGATACAGGTCGCCGACGGCTTTTTTATAGGCTTTCTTCGATACCTTGAAGCGGTCGGCAATCAGCTCTGCATCGCTCTTGTCGCCCAGGTCGCAGCGCCCGTCGTTCTCATAGAGGTAGCGTAGCAGCACCTCGGCAAAGTCGAGCGTATGCTGTCGGCCTGTGGGCTGCAGGGTAAGGTCAATCTTTCCGTCCTCACGGATATGGTCTATATAGGCCGTCTGTCGCATGCCGGTATGCAGGGGCTGGAAAATCTGGTTGTCGTAGAGCTGACCCTGATACTTGTTGTCTATGATAGCCTTGAAGCCTAAGTCGGTCTTCTGCCAGACAAGACAGTCAACGGCATCCCCATGTTGCAGTTGAGGGTTGGTCTTCAGGTGTTTCTCCACCTTTGCCGTAGCTATGAGCCGGTGGCTCTGCTCGTCCTCCATCACATAGACGATATAGCTGCGTCCTTGTTCCATGCGTTGCTTCTGCTCGCGGAAGGGGCAGAACAGGTCTTTCATGGGACCCCATTTCAGGAACGCTCCGTATTTGTTGATCCACGCCACTTCAAGGTAGGCAAACTCGTTGACCTTCGCCAGGGGCGCTTCGGTCGTGGCTACGATGCGCTCGTCTTGGTCAAGATAGATAAACACGCTCAGCTCATCGCCAATCTGCATCTGTGGCGAGCAGTAGCGCTTGGGAAGCAATACCTCGCCCTCATCACCTCCGTCAAGGTAGAGCCCGAAGTCCACGCGCTTCACAATCTTCAAGGTGTTATAGTCTCCGAGTTTCAGCATAGCATTCCGTCTTTCATGTGAATAGTTCTGTCTGTAAGTGTCGACAGTTCCTCGTCGTGGGTCACGATGACGAAAGTCTGCCCGAATTGGTTGCGTAAGTCAAAGAACAACTGGTGCAGTTCTTTCTTGTTCTGGGAGTCAAGCGAACCGCTGGGCTCGTCGGCCAGGATGACGGCGGGGTTGTTTACCAGCGCACGTGCCACGGCCACTCGCTGCTTCTCGCCGCCGCTTAGCTCGGCAGGTTTGTGCTGGGCGCGGTCAGAGAGCCCCATGAATTGCAGCAATTCCTCAGCGCGCGCCTTTGCATCCTTGTTTGAGCGGCCTGCTATGTAGGCAGGAATCATGATGTTTTCGATAGCCGTGAATTCCGGGAGCAGCTGATGGAACTGGAACACAAAGCCCAGATGGCGGTTGCGGAAGTCGCTGAGCTGTTTCTGCGATAGGGTAGTGGCATTGATACCTTCTATACAGACAGAGCCAGTATCAGGACGGTCGAGCGTTCCGACAATCTGTAACAGCGTCGTCTTCCCGGCACCGCTGGGACCAACGATGCTCACCACCTCGCCTTTCTGTATGTCGAGGTCTATTCCTTTTAGCACTTGTAGAGAGCCGAAACTCTTTGTGATATTTCTGATTTCAATCATATTCTTTTCTTGTGTATCCAGCTGAGCAGCATGTCGTATATACTGTTCTCCTCATGGTGTTGTGCTTCGGTGAAGCTCATGCTGTCCTCCTTCTGGTCGCCATACTGGTCAGGGAAGATAATCATGAGGTTAGTGCCTGAGAAGTATTTCGTCAGTTCGTCGGGCAGTCGGTCGAGTGCATTCTTGTAGCTGATGGTTCCCTTACGGGCCGTGACCACCACGAACAGATGGTCAGGACGAATGCCGGCAGCCAGTTGAGGCAATTCGTTCCAGTGACCCATGAACTGATATTCTCCGCGTACGCTGGGATGCTCATGATGGATGAACTGTCTTATCTGCTCCAACGACTCCTCACGTCCACGAAACAGTATGCGGCAGTCCAGTTGTTCGGCAAAGCGGCACAAACGCTCCAGCCATCGGTGGAATCCCTGCTCGTACTCGGCCCTCGACGGCACGGCCACCTGAATCAGTCGCAGGGTAGACAAGGGTTGTTCGAAGCGGGTGAGTACAATCTGGCGGTTCAGGCCGTTGTAGAGGCTCTGGATGAACTCTCCCCAGAATTTCTGTGACACATCTTTGTGTACATGCATACCCATGACCACTTCCGAACATCCGTATTCGCGGAAGGCATGCTTAATGCCGTTGGCTATATTGCTGGCCAGCCTCACCTGTGTCAGCATTCTTACCTCTGAGGCAGCAGCTTGTCGTTGCAGTTTCTCCAAGAGTTGCAGGCCGTCTTCACGGGCTTGCAGGCTGTTCTGGTCGTCATAGACCACATTGAGTGCCACCAGCTCGCGTCCCAGTTTCTGGTTGCGCATCAGCATGGCCAGGTAGACCAGCTGAGGGGCTATCTCAGGATATTTCACACAGACAAGGATCTTCTCGTCGTCGGATTTCCTTTCGTAGCCTCGTACCCCAGTGCCATCGTTCCCCTGTTTCGTATTGATACTAAGTTCGATTGCAGCCTTTTGCGTCATCAGGGTCGACACGACACATGTCACCAGAATCATGATCACCACACCGTTCAGCATCTGGTTGTCCACCAGCATCTTTCCGGGGTCTACCTCCAGCCTCATGCCCACCATCACCATCGCGATGGCACCGGCAGCGTGGGCAGAGGTCAGGCCGAACATCATGTGTCCCTCGGCCTTCGTCAGACGGAACAGCAGACTCGACATATAGGCTGCCACAGCCTTTCCGAAGGTGCCGAAGAAGGCGATGAGCAGCACGATCCACCACATGCGCGGTCCTTCAGCCAGCGTGCTCAGATTAATGAGCATGCCCACACCGATCAGGAAGTAAGGTATGAAGATGGCATTGCCTATAAACTCAATACGGTTCATCAGCGGTGACACCTTGGGGATATAGCGGTTCAGTATCAGTCCTGAGAAGAAGGCTCCGAAGATGCCCTCCAGTCCGATGAGCGCTGACAGGGCTGCGCTGAGGAACATCACGGCCATGATGAAGATATATTGCATCACCGAGTCGCTGTAGCGGCGTAGGAAGTAGCGTGTCAGCCTGGGGATGATCAGCACGCAGCCGGCTATGAAGGCCGCCAGTTTCACAACAAACAGCAGCCAGAACAGCCATCCGCTGTCATCGGTGAACGTGGCCACCAGACCGCCCAGCATCACCAGCGCCAGGAACAGAGAGATCATCGACGAGCCCACGCTGAGCATCACGCTCGAGTTGCGCTGCAGGCCGTAGCGTCCCACGATAGGGTAGGCCACCAGCGTGTTCGAGGCCATGATGCAGCCCAGCAGGAACGATGCCTTTCCGCTATAGCCTAGCAGCCATATCGACATCACGTAGGTGAGCAGTAGCGGCACCAGACAGGTCAGCAGTCCGAAGACGATGAACTGCCGGGAGTTTTTCTTCACGCTCTCCAAGTCCATCTCAAGTCCGGCCAGGAACATGATGTAGAACAGACCCACACGTCCGAACAGCTCAAACGACTCATCGCGCGCCAGCAGGTCCAGTCCGTGTTCGCCCACCAGCACGCCAGCCAACACCATTCCTATGATGTGCGGAATCCTCAGTTTGCTCATGATGATAGGAGCAAACAGAATGATGAGCAATACCACGAAGAAGATAAGCGTGGGGTCGGTGATATGTAGATATGAGGCAAGGATAGTCATTCCGACTGCAAAGGTACGAAAAGTCGAGCGCAAAACAAAGAAACTCGTTTCTTTTTTTGCCGAAAGCAAGAATTCGAACTTGTTTCGTTTGGCTCGTCCAAGAACTTGGGCAAGTTCTACGGTATACAAGGCGTAAACCAGTGGTTTACAGGGCGTAAACCGTTAGTTTACGCCCTGTAAACTGTTATAATCCGCCTTTTCCTTGAATTTACTAGTTTTTTCGTAACAAAAAACTACTAAAGCGCCTCATTAATATCACTAAACACCACTAATATCACTATTAATATCACTTCCGAAACGCCCTGTGGCAGGGCGTTTCAAGAGTTTAGTGATATTAGTGATATTATTTTTCGCAAAAAAATTTTTTTGTTGAAAGAATCGAGCTTGAAGTAAGAATCAAGAGAAAAGGCCATTCTTTTTTAAAATTTATGTTTACGAATCATCCTGTTCTCGACATTTTTGATTATATTTGCGAACGGAACGCTCAATGTTGAGTAAAAGTAACTAAAAACGATATGGAGATACAACGCAACAATCGGCTAAAAATAGTAATTGTACGCTACCTCCAGCGTAGAAAAAGACAAATGGAATTAAATATTTATTGGTATCGTCAAAATAATTCTAAAACATAAAGACAATGGCAAAGAAGAGCGAAATAATCGTCAGAGACATCAGTATTAAGACTGATAACCATCAATGGCGTTGACTATATCTGTATCACAGACATTGCCAAGCAGAAGAATTCTACTGAGCCCAAAGATGTAGTCAAGAATTGGATGCGTCAGAAAAACACGTTGGAGTATCTGGGGCTTTGGGAGAAGTTGAACAACCCCAACTTTAAAGGGGGCGAATTCGCCCCCCTTTTAGCCCAGGCAGGCAGCACGCCTTTACGATGAGTCCTACGCGGTGGGTGGAATTGACCTCGGCTATTGGCATCATTACCAAGAATGGTGCCGGTGGGGGTACATACGCTCAACGAGACATCGCTTTTAAGTTTGCCAACTGGGTGTCCGTAGAGTTTGAACTCTATCTGGTTATGGAGTTCCAGCGCCTGAAGGCCAAAGAGCAGGAGTTGTTGGGGTGGACGGCGAAGCGCGAACTCTCGAAAATTAATTACCGCATCCACACCGACGCTATCAAGAGCCATCTCATTCCTGAAGAGGTCACACGCGAGCAGGCCAACATCATCTACGCTGAAGAAGCAGATGTGCTGAATGTGGCCATGTTCGGCATGACTGCCAAGCAGTGGCGCGAGGCTAATCCTGATATGAAAGGCAACATTCGCGACTATGCCACCATTAACGAACTCATCTGCCTCTCAAACATGGAAAACATCAACGCTGTGCTTATTAACGATGGCATGCCCCAGGGTGAGCGACTCGTAAAGCTCAATCAGATTGCCATCCAGCAGATGCAAGTGCTGGAAGACAATAGTGGGAGAAAACTGTTGAAATAAGATAGCACGTCACCTCGACGTGGATGTGAACGTTTTCGATAAACGAGAGCAGAGTCCGCTCACCTTGCCGCTTGCCACCAAAAGGACGCAAGAAACATGTTTGACCTATGCTGAGTATAGAAAAGGTCAAATGGATTTTAAGGAATTGTTAGTGTCTTCAAAATAAAATATCTACTATGATTTGGAAGAAATAAGTGGTATATTCTTGGATACGTATTATATGCATCCATTGTGCTCGCAAGCATTTGGGAGCAAAGGCGAGAGTTTTGGCCATTGTTTATTATTTGGTGTATTACAATCCCTCTTGCATTGTACATGATTGTTTCGTTAGCGTCGAAATACTTCAAGAGTAAGAAAAACAATAATGAAATCGTGAACAGAACATGCAGCAGGTGCTCATATAACATTCCGCCACAGCTTTCCCTCTTTCACTTTTACAGAAAATACGTTTTTCCAGCCTTTTTCTTTGTCTGTTCCGAAACTTTTCTTATCTTTGCACCGTAGACTCGCGCCTCAAGGGGAATGTGGGGATGCACTATATTTATAGATAGAAGACGTTTCTGACGTTTTATCTGTGGCATGCTGAACTCACAACTCACAATTGTCACATGCTAAAGCAATAAGGGCAGGTCCCGCTTCTTTTATATATATAGGTTAGAATTACCCAATAGCTAATAACTCGTCCGGCATGGGGCCGCAGGACAACAAAATAAAAAACATAGAAATGATGAAGAAGTTTTTCTTGCTTGCCCTCATGGCTGCCGATAAGAAGATTTCCAAGACAGTGAAGAAGCAGCTGACACCCGAACTTGAAAAACTCCTGAAATAAGAACCATGCGTACAGCCTTTATCTCGTTTCTATATGCGGCACTGACGGTCATGCCATCGGTGACTTATGCCCAGAAAGAACGTACGCTTGAAACGGAGTACGCTTACAGGAATGTGCCTCGCAATTTCACTATGGAGCAGGCAGAGGACGAAGCCCTCAATGCTGCCATCATGGAGAAGATGGCGGAAGAGTTCGGCATCTTCGTGGCACGCGATAGTTGGCATGACATCACTACGGAGAATGGGAAATCCAGCATGTCCTACAATGCTACTGGGTACAACATCACTAAAGGTGAGATGCTCGGCATCGTGGGCAAGCCTAAGCTGAAATGGGAAGAGACGGATGGCATCAAGACCATTTACGTCTATGTGAAGTTCAAGGCCAGGGAGTTACGCGAAGCAAAGGTGACGTTCGAAAGTGCTATCTGCAAGAGTACACCCGAAGGGCTTGTGGAGATGAGTCGTTTTCAGGATGGCGACAGCTTCTGCATCCGCTTCCGTTCACCTGTGAGTGGCTATCTGGCCATCTATATGGAAGAAGACGGCGAGGTCTACAGGCTTGCTCCTGTCTACGGAGAGGAAGTCTGTGTTGTTGAGGCTCAGAAAGCCTATGTTTTTGGCAGTGCCGATACTTACGAGTATTTTCTGGAATGCAAGCAGGGCAGTGCCATAGACCATATATACTATATCTTCTCCCCTAACAGGTTCCCCATTGGCCTGGATGAGCTGAATGCCAGCCAGACACAGGAAACTATCGTCGGCGACTTCCCGCAGCAGGATGCCAAGCGGTTCTATAAATGGCTCTACGATTGCCGTTACAAAGACTCCTCCATGCAGGTGGTAACTCAGAATATTATCATTAGAAAAGACAAACAATAAAATTGTATGAAAAAATTATCTGTATTATTTGCCTTGCTCCTGTCGGGCATCGTTGCCTCGGCGCAGTACGTGACAGAAGGCAAGGTTATCGACAAGTATGGTAACCCCATATCGGGTGCCAGCGTACAGGGTGTAGGCACTTCACGATTTGCCACGACGGGCATCGACGGCTCCTACTCTTTGGAAACTCCCGTACGTGTGAAAAAGATTAAGGTGAGTAGCGTAGGCAAGCAGACTAGGCATGAGTCAGTTTCGAAGAAGGGTAGCTACACTGTTGTTACGCTGAAGGAACCTTCGTGGTGGCAGAACCGCCCCGAGGAGTATCACTGGTTTGTCAGTGCACAGATGGATGCTGGATTGAAGAATTGCATGCCCATGGGCATCATGGCAGGCTACGTGAAGAGATACGGATTTTATGTGCGTGGCGTGCTCACAAGCAGTCTGCCTTCAACTGAAGGAAATATCTATTATGGTTCTAAGGAAGAGCGTTTGGGAGCATTTACCGACTCAGAATCGAGCTATAGGTCGATTACGGCTGGCGGCTTGATGAATATTGGTGGCAGTTTGTTCCTTTATGCAGGTGTTGGCTATGCGAAAAGAGAAATTGCCCTCAAGCATGTATCGGGTGGATATTATTTCATAGAGGGGAAAAACAATTCTTTTTTCGATAGGGATTATAGGCCATACGATAAAAGCGTGTGCGCAGAAGGCGGTTTGATGCTCGGCTTAGGACATGTCCTACTCAATGCTGGCGTGACCGTGGGCGGAGCGATGCCCGTGAATATTGGTATAGGTTATATGTTTTAAATAAAGAAAGGGTAGGAAAATGAAAAAAGTTTATAATATCCTGTTTTTGCTAGCTCTGTTGCTGTGCGGTGCGTGCGAAGAAGACGATTACAATTACGATAATGAGGGTTGGGCCTCATACCTGCTGAATATCTATGAAGTTGTGGAAGAGTCGATTACTTCAGAGAGTGCTGAGATAAAATCAACGAAGGAAACGAGTGGAAATGATCGAATTGATTATTATGCAGGAAATGGGTATTATTATAACAGTTCTATTTATTCTTCTTCAAACTCTGAACGCATAAAACTCTATGTAAAAGAGTCGGAAACAGAACCAGAAGACCTGAATTCTTTCTTTAAAGGAGCGCGCTCGGTTGACTACGTTATAATATCTGATTTCAATATTGGATACAGTCCATACTCTTCATCTAACTATAGTAATTCTTATACTCAGTATATCAATGGCGTAGACAACTATATCCGTTTCCGAATAAAAGATTTAAAGCCCAATACCACTTACTACTGCGTTCCGTATGTTAATGATGGCATTGCTGATGTTTATGGCAATCTGCTTTCTTTTAAGACGAAAGAGGCCTCCAATAATCCTGACCCGTCAAGCCGTTCGGCCATTGATCTTGGCCTGTCGGTGAAGTGGGCCAACATGAACCTGGGAGCCAATAATGTTACAGAGAAAGGAGACACCTATCAACTGACGAACGTCAGAAAGAATGTTTATCAAACAAAATACGATGAGGTTATCAAAGCATGGGACCAGCCTTGGCGCATGCCTTCAAAGGAGGAAGCAGAGGAATTGCTCGATAAGTGTACATGGACTTTTACAACGAAAGACGGTATTGAAGGTTACCAAGTGAAAGGACCTAATGGGAATACGATATTCTTTCCATGTACCAATAATACTTCTATAGATCTTTGGACGGGAACCTATTATGATTACTGGAGTTCCAACTACTATAAATTCTATTTTTATTCTGTATATTTGGATGACAATGATAGAATTGTAAATATGGTACGGAAATATGTAAGTTATGATGATTATTATGAAAATTATTTCATTCGTGCTGTTCAGGGAAAATAATATTGTAAAATCATCATTTATAGAACGAAAACAGACTTTCTCACTATGCGATTGATTCTATTGTCATTAGCCTTACTGGTAGCTGTGCCCCTCATGGCACAGCTACCGGCAGATGCTCCGAAAACTAAAGCGCAACTTTCGGCATTGGAATATAAAGTGAAGAATAAAGACGTGAACGCGAAATACACTTTGGCCTGTTGTTATCTGAGCGGTGTGGACGGCGTTGTGCCGGTTTCCCTCAAGAAAGGGCAGAAATTGTTGAAAGAAGCTGCCGATGCTGGCCATGGTGATGCATGTAGGGTGCTATACAAGCTTGACCCGCTGAAATACATGCCTTATCAGGAGAAGGCGCTTGAGACCTATAAGAAGGTGGGTACGGCAGAGGCTTGCTACCATATTGCCGACCTCTATTCTGCTGATAGGGAACAATGTGTGAGATGGCTAAAGACGGCCCAGCTGCACGGGTACGATCAAGCCAAGTCCGATCTGGAAGCCTTCTACCGAATGAGCAATGCCTCGTCGTATGAACAGTGGTACAAGAATATCGAGCCATATGACATCGCTGCAAGGGCGCAGAAGAAAGAAGAAGTACGCCAGATGGCCTTCGATACGGTGGATTCAGACATCCCTCAGGCTTCCAAGAAGAAAAAGGATCTCTTTGTGGTGATTATCGGTAACGAGAAATACGAGGAGGTCGATAATGTGGAGTTTGCGGAAAACGATGCAGCCGTCTTTGAACGTTACTGCCGAATGACCTTGGGCGCACAGCCCAACAACATCCGTAGCTATCAGAACCTGACGTTTGCCCGTATAGGTTCTGCCATACGTGACCTGAAAGACAAGGTCGACGTGAACAAGGGAAATCTGGATGTCATCTTCTTCTATGCTGGTCATGGCATTCCCAGCGAAGATGGAAAGCAGACCTACTTGTTGCCTGTCGATGCCGACGGTAAAGACCTGGCTGCATGCTACCCACTGGCGAAACTCTACGACGAGCTGGGCAGTCTGGGGGCAAAGAGTGTGGTGGCCTTCATCGATGCTTGCTTCTCCGGCAGTAGCCGTAACGACGTGGCATTGGCTCACAACCGTGCACCGCATATCCGCTATAAGACGGCTGTACCACAGCGCAGGACAGTGGTGTTCTCGGCGGCATCGAGTGGAGAGACGGCATGGCAGTACAAGGAGAAACAGCATGGTCTGTTCACCTACTATCTGCTGAAGAAACTACAGGAGTCGAAAGGTGACTGTACGCTGGGTGAACTGGCCGCCTATATTGAGTCGAATGTGGGAAACACTTCCCTTGACGTGAATCGCAAGCGACAGACACCAACCGTGAGTCCATCGATGGACATTGAAAGTACTTGGAGAGCATTTAAGCTGAAATAGTTTCCGTGGCGAACTTGTTTCGCTGTAATGGTGTTAAAAACTTAATAAAAACAAGACGCTCTTTTGGCCGTCTTGTTTTTATTGTTTATTTCTACTCTCGTAGATAGATTGACTCGGTGTTCGACGTGACCAAGGCTATACATCATTTATAACCTCATAGGAGGTGAAAGTGTGTAATTTATACATCTATTTTGATAAATAATGTTTGTACATAGTTTTTTTTTATTATCTTTGCACCCGAATTATTACAAACTATACTAAGACATAAATTGATGCTATCCCTATGAAGTCTCTAAAAAATTTGATATTGACATGCCTGCTGACCGTTCCTTGTGCAGGAGTGATGAATGCCCAGTGGGTGGATATTACTGCTGCCTATCTGCAGAATACCGGTTTCGACGGCAACAGTACAGAAGGGTGGACATGGACGAGCGATGCTAATTCGCAGACCTGTAACTATGAATGCATGGAGTTCTGGAACGGTACGTTCGACTTCTGGCAGACGGTAGAGAACCTGCCCAGGGGTAAGTATCGTTTCTCTGTTCAGGCCTATTATCGTACGGGCGACAACAGTAGTGCCTATCAGGACTATCGGAACGGGACGGAGACGCTGACGGCAAGGCTCTATGCAGGCAGTCAGGAGCAGACGCTGGCAAGCGTGTATTCCTATGAGTTCCCTGACTATGTGAGTGGCTGCTGGACCTACTCGACGGGTGGCAGGTACGGTGAAACTCATTATTTCCCTGACAATATGGCGAGTGCTTCGACTGCCTTTGCCAATGGTGCCTATCAGAACAGCGTGGAGTTCGAGACTGAGGGAGGAAATGTGCAGGTAGGCCTCAGGAACGATACCTGGGCGTATTCGAACTGGTGTATCTTTGATAACTTCAAGCTGGAGTATCAGGGTACAGTAGTGAAAGTGACTTCGCTGACCCTCAGCGTAGACAAGACGAATTTGCTGGTAGGTGAACAGATACAATGCAAGACCACCGTTTTGCCTGCGAATGCCCTGATAAAGAAGCTGGCGTGGACTTCGAGCAACGAGTCGGTAGCTACTGTCGATGCCAACGGACTGGTGAAGGCCGTTGGGGTGGGGAGCACCACGATCAAGGCCACCACCACCGATGGCTCCAGCCTCTCGAAGAGCGTGGTGATTAGGGTAAGTGAGAGTCAGATAACCCCTTCTTCGCTGGTCGTCAACGAGGTGATGGTATCGAATGTTGACGAATATGTGAGTCCTGCCTATAATTTCGACGGATGGGTGGAGTTCTTCAATACCACGAACAGCAACCTGTCGCTGGCAGGCTATTATGTGAGCGATGATGCTGCTAATCTGAAGAAATGGCGCATCCCGTCCAGTCTGGGGCTGGTGCCGGCACGGGGCTATAGGGTCCTTTGGTTCAACAGCAACGATATTGCTTCGCAGAATGCCCCCTTCAAGCTCGATGTCGACGGCGGTACGCTCTACGTGAGCAACAGTAAGGGCGAGCAGCTGCTGTCCTTTACCTATCCAGAGGGCAAGGAGCGTGTGAGCTATGCCCGTACTACCGATGGGGGCGACACATGGGGCTTCACAGAGCACCCCACGCCAGGGGCAACGAATGTGGGCAGCAACTTTGCTGCCAGTCAGCTTGCCGCTCCCCTCATCGACCAGCCCTCCAAGCTTTTCGAGAGCGCGTTTACGGCTACCGTCACCATACCGGCAGGAACCACGCTGCGCTACACGCTGGACGGATCGCTGCCTACTATGACGAATGGTTTTACATCAACCAACGGCATCTTCCAGATTAGCGGGACTACCAACCTGCGCCTGCGCCTTTTTGCCGACGGCATGCTGGCATCGCGCGTCACGACGCGTTCCTATATTTATAAGAATAAGGATTATTACCTGCCTGTTGTCTCTGTGGTGGGCGACGACCGCTTCTTCTATGACGATTCGCTGGGCGTGTTGGTGAAGGGCGTGAACGGACGACCGGGAAACGGTCAGTCGAGCCCCTGCAACTGGAATATGAACTGGGAGCGCCCCGTGAACTTCTCCTACCTTACTTCCGAGGGCGAGATGGCGCTGAATCAGGACGTGGAACTGGAAATGTGCGGCGGATGGAGCCGTGCCTGGTCTCCCCATTCATTCAAGCTGAAAGGTTCAAAGGAGATGGGCGGAGAGAAGAACCTGCGCTATCCGTTCTTCGAACAGAAACCCTATATACGTAACCGCACCTTGCAGATACGCAATGGCGGCAACGAGACGGATACTCGTCTGAAAGACGCTGCCTTGCAGTATATCGTGCAGACATCGGGCATTGATGTTGATTGCCAGAGCTACCAGCCGGTCCATGAGTTCATCAACGGCAAGTATATCGGTGTGCTCAACGTGCGTGAGCCGAACAACAAGCATTATGTCTATGCCAACTACGGATGGGATGATGATGAGATAGACCTGTTCGAGATGGGGCCCGATTCCGGCTATGTCCAGAAGTGCGGAACTGCCGACTCTTTTGAAGAGTTGTTGGCGCTCTCTGCCAATGCCAGCAATAGCGCTACCTATGCCGAGATATGCAAGATGCTCGACATCGACGAATACGTCAACTACATGGCAGCTGAGTTCTATCTGGGCAGTACCGACTGGCCGCAGAACAATATCAAGGCGTTCTATCATCAGGGCGACGGAAAATACCGTGTCGTGCTTTTCGATATTGATTTCGCCTTCAATACCAGTGACCCCTTCAACGTGTTCCTTGGGAAGGAGTATCATTTATTTAGTGAGCTCTATCCTGCCGGACAGGAACGTATCTATGCACAGATAAAGTTCGTCACGCTGTTCAAGAACCTGGTGAAGAACTCCACCTTCCGCCGTCGCTTCATCGATGCTTTCTGCCTGATGGGCGGCAGCGTGTTCGAGGCCTCCCGTGCAGCGGCCATCATCGACCGCTTGGCAGAGCGGGTCAATCCTGCCATGCAGCTCGAAAACCGTTCGGTCATCAGTTCAGCCAACTCTATCAAGAACAATCTGAACGGCCGGCTTGCCACGGCTACCAATTACCTGAAGAACTATTCCGACCTGTCGCTGAGCAGCAAGACAGCGCAGAGTGTCACCCTCAGCAGTAATGTGGCCGGAGCCCAGTTGCTGATCAACGATCAGCAGGTTCCTACGGGCTATTTCAAGGGCAACCTGTTCTCACCCGTGAAGCTGAAGGCGGTGGCACCTGCCGGCTATGCTTTTCAGGGATGGGTGAAAGACAATGGATCAAGTGCTAAGGCGCTTTTCGACATGGGTACTTCGTGGAAATACTATGACCAGGGCTCACTCGACGGGAAGAACTGGACTTCGCCGACCTACAATGAGAGCGGATGGAAACAGGGCAATGCCCCTCTGGGCTATAGCAACAAAGTCACTATGAGCACCCAGCTGGATTACGGAACGGACAGCAACAACAAACGTCCCACCTATTATTTCCGTAAGACCATTACGCTCGATGAGGCTCCGGCACCCAATGACGTATTCAACTTGGAGTATTATATTGATGACGGACTCGTGGTCTATGTCAATGGGAGTGAGGCCGGACGCTTCAATATGCCTTCGGGCACCATCAGCTATAACACCTTGTCCTCTACCTATGGCGACCAGTTCCCCACAGGAACCATTAGCCTGCCGGCCAGCCTGTTTCACAAGGGTAGCAATGTGATTGCCGTTGAGGTACATAATAATAACTACGACAGCACCGACATCATCTTTGATGCGGCTCTTACTGCCTACCTCTCAAACTCTAATCCTGTAGAGTATTACTCCACTCAGCAGGAATTGTCTTTGCCTGCGGGTACGGTCAACCTCACAGCCTATTATACCGCTCTCAGCCAGCAACAGCTCACAGCACAGGGCATCACTCCTGTTCGTATTAATGAGGTGAGCGGTTCGAACAGTATATTCGTTAACGAATATGGTAAGAAGAACGACTGGGTGGAACTCTACAATACCACCGACGAAGAGATCGATGTGGAGGGCATGTTCCTTACCGACAATGTGGAGAAGCCCACGAAGTATATGATAACGAAGGGCAGTACCCGTGCCAACACGAAGATTCCGGCTCACGGCTATCTCCTCGTATGGTGCGACAAGCTGGAGACCACCAGTCAGGGCTTGCATGCCTCGTTCAAGGTGAGCGGCGAGGGCGGCTATCTCATCCTCACGGCTGCCGACCGTAGCTGGAGCGACAAGATTACCTATAGCGTCCATGACGGCAACAGTACCATAGGCCGCTATCCTGACGGAGCTTCGGAGGTGTATGTCATGAATGTGCCTACGATTGCCAAGGCTAACCTGCTGACCTCCTACATGGTGGAAGAGTCACAGCAGGAAATCGTATCGGGTGTCCGTCCGGCTACGATGATAGCCTCTGCCGGCGACTTCCGTATCCGTTACGGCTCTGACATGCTCTTTGTAAAGAGTGAGGAGCCAGGGATGGTGACAGTTGATATTTACACCCCAGACGGTTGTAGGGTAGACCAGATAAAGTCTGTTGTAAAGGGTGGTACGGCGCGTGTCAGCGTTGCCCATCTGCCCGTCGGCTTCTATGTGGCCCGTGCTACTGACGGACAGGGCAACCGCGTAGGCTGTAAATTTATGAAGTAATCAAAATTAAAGGGTTAAAGGGGTGCCCCATTAAGGAGCACCCCTTTATTATATTGTCACTTCGTTATTTTAAAGTGTCACTCCGTTCTTTTTAAAGTGTCACCCCATTCTTGAAGATGGCTATCTCGCGGTAGTCATTTTCTTCGTTACGGGCTTTCTCGCCTGAGGCTACGGCCAGAACCTTGTCGATAAACTCAGGTACCAGTTCCTGCATGGTGCGGCCCTCCACGAGCTGTCCGGCAGAGAAGTCTACCCAGTTGGGCTTGCGGGCAGCGAGGGTAGGGTTGGTAGCAATCTTCATGGTGGGTACGAAAGTGCCGAAGGGCGTGCCGCGTCCCGTGGTGAAAAGTACCAGATGACAGCCGCAGGAAGCCAGCGCCGTAGCAGCGACGAGGTCGTTGCCGGGAGCCGAGAGCAGGTTGAGCCCCGTATGCTGCAGGCGGTCGCCATATTCCATCACACCGCTCACAGGAGCACGTCCACACTTCTGCGTACAGCCCAATGCCTTGTCTTCGAGGGTGGAAATGCCGCCGGCTTTGTTGCCTGGCGAAGGATTCTCGCCTACAGGCTCTCCATGAGAGAGGAAATATTCCTTGAAATTATTAATGAGCGAAACCGTCTGCTGGAACAGCTCTGGCGTTTCGCACCTGTTCATGAGAATGGTCTCTGCACCAAACATCTCAGGCACCTCCGTAAGTACGCTGGTGCCTCCCTGAGCCACGAGCCAGTCGCTGAACTCGCCTACGAGGGGATTGGCGGTGATGCCCGAGAAACCGTCAGAGCCGCCGCACTTCAACCCTACGCGCAGCTTGGCAACAGGCACGTCCGTTCGCTTGTCCTGACGGGCAATGGCGTAGAGCTCGCGCAATACCTGCATGGCAGCCTCTACCTCGTCGCCCTCTACTTTCTGCGTAACGAGCAGGCGGATGCGCTCCTTGTCGTAGTCGCCCAGCATGTCCATGAAGGCATCGGGCTGGTTGTTCTCGCAGCCAAGGCCTAAGACGAGTACGGCTCCTGCATTGGGGTGGAGCACGATGTCGCGCAGTACCTTCCGGGTGTTCTCGTGGTCGCCTGAAAGCTGTGAGCAACCGAAGTTGTGGTGCCAGGCATAGACGGCATCGATGCCCTCACATTGGGTCTCTTCTCGCAACTGCTTAGCCAGTCGTTCGGCAATACCATTTACGCACCCCACGGTAGGCACAATCCATATTTCGTTGCGAACGCCTACATCACCGTTCTTGCGAATATAACCCTTGAAGTATCGGTTCTCTTTCTTTATGTTAAGTTGTTCGTTTACAGGTGAATAAGTGTACTCTAATGTTCCTGCGAGATTGGTCTTCAGGTTGTTCTCGTTCACCCACTGGCCAGCCTTGAGCGCTTGGCGCGCATGGCCGATGGGATAACCGTATTTGATGATGTTCTCACCTTCCTTTACGTCACGAAGCAGTACTTTGTGGCCGGCAGGAACGTCTTCGGCTAAGGTGATTTGACGGCCATCCACTTCGATGATGTCGCCCTTCTTTTTTTCGGACAGGCACACTACGACGGTGTCTGCAGGATTAATTTTCAGAAAAGTAGTTTGCATATTTGATTTGATTTAGTAGTGTCAGATGGTGTGTTTGATTTTAGTCGTGTCAGACGATGTTTGTCCTTCGATAGAACTCGATGTTCTCTCGTGAGAGCAATTCGATGGGCATGTAGTTGATGGGATTCACCTCTTTTTTCATTACAATGGCGTTGAAGAGTGTGAAGATACAGGCGTAGCCTTGCATATAGGCATGCTGAGCTACAAGAAACGAGATGCTTCCCTGTCTGACGCACTCGGCATTTTTCGGCACCATGTCATAGCCCATGATCTGAACGTCACGGCGATTGCTCTTCTGTAGGAATTCGCCTACGATATGAGCCTTCGAGTTGAAGGTGATACAATGGTGAATATCGGGGTGCTTCTTGAAGAAAGTCTCCAGTGTGCCTTCGTAGGTCTCTGGCTTGTCCCAGGGCAGGGCAACTTCAATAATCTTCGTCTTTGGAAAGTGGTCGGCCATATAGTGCCGGAAACCCGTCTCGCGGTTCATCTGCTGTTTTGAGCCTACCTGTCCGTCCTTCAGTAGCTTCATCAGCATGATCTCTTTCTCTTTGGCGGCAATGAGCATCAGCATGCGTGCAGCATAGTATCCGCTCTTGAAGGAGTCTTGTCCGAAGAAAGCCAGCGGCTTCAGGTCGGGCATGTAGGAGTCGAGCAGGATGAAGGGTATCTGCAGCTGATGCAGCTGATTGGTGAACTGCTGTGTGGCTTCGAGCGTAGAGGGTACGATAACGATTCCGTCGGGCTGTTCTTTCATGCTCTCACGTGCAGCCCGTGTAAACGATGAGGGTGTGAAGCGCTCGTAATAGCTGATGGTGAGCGAGATGCCGAAGTCGCGACGACGTCTGACGGCCTCGTTGGCGCCTTCCTCTATTTCGTCCCAGTAGGCTTCGTTCTCGTGGCGGGGGATAAGCAGGTGAAACTTGTAGCTCTTGTTGTAGGCCAGGGCCGATGCATACATGTTCGGCTGGTAGTCCATTTCGGCCAGTGCTTTCTCCACTTTCTCGCGTGCTTCTTTTGACACGTTGGGACGCTCATGGAGCACCCTGTCTACTGTTCCCACGCTTACTCCGGCGCGGAGGGCGATGTCCTTGATTCTAATTCTGTCAGATGCCATAGTCTCAGTTTGCATATCAAATGATGTGCAAATTTAGATATTATTTTCGAGATTATTAACGTGTCTCCATAAAAATATGGCTTAATATACCCAAAAAGTGGGAAAAAAAGTGTTGTTTTGGAAAAAAGTAGTATCTTTGCAGAGCAAATATGTCTTGAACGATAATCTATTTAAAGCAAATACAAGAAAGAATTTAAAAACTAAAGAACAATGGCAAAGATTGTTACACTTGGCGAACTGATGCTTCGCCTGTCGCCTCAGGGCAACGACCGTTTTATTCAGAGTGAATCTTTCCGCATCATCCCTGGTGGTGGTGAGGCTAACGTAGCTATCTCTGTGGCCAACTACGGCCATGAGGCTTACTTCGTCTCGAAGTTGCCGAAGCACGAGATAGGTCAGATAGCTGTCAACGCTATGCGCCGCTATGGTGTCGACACCCGTTTCATTGCCCGTGGAGGCGACCGCGTAGGCCTCTATTATGCTGAGACTGGTGCGTCCATGCGTCCCTCTAAGGTGATCTATGACCGTGCCCATAGTGCTATTGCCGAGGCCACTCCCAGTGACTTTGATTTCGATGCCATCATGGAAGGTGCCCAGTGGTTCCACTGGAGTGGCATCACGCCTGCTATCAGCGACAAGGCTGCCGAGCTGACCCGTCTGGCCTGTGAGGCTGCCAAGCGTCACGGTGTAACGGTAAGCGTAGACCTGAACTTCCGTAAGAAGCTCTGGACTTCAGAGAAGGCCATCTCCATCATGCGTCCCTTGATGAAGTATGTCGACGTGTGCATTGGCAACGAAGAGGATGCTGAGCTCTGCTTGGGCTTCAAGCCCGATGCCGATGTTGAGGGCGGACAGACCGATGCTGCAGGCTATGAGGGCATCTTCAAGCAGATGATGAAGGAGTTTGGCTTCAAGTATGTCGTTTCCACACTCCGTGAGAGCTATAGCGCCACGTTCAATGGCTGGAAGGCCCTCATCTATGATGGCAAGGAGTTCTATCAGTCCAAGCGCTATGAAATCAATCCTATCATCGACCGCGTTGGTGGTGGCGATTCGTTCTCGGGCGGCCTCATTCACGGCTTGCTGACGAAGAAGACACAGGGCGAGGCCCTGGAGTTCGCTGTAGCCGCATCGGCTCTGAAGCATACCATCAACGGCGACTTCAACCTGGTGACTGCCGAGGAAGTAGAGGCATTGGCCGGTGGAAGTGCCAACGGACGAGTACAAAGATAATGCATAATGCATAATTAAGAATTAAGATGGCAAAATTTGATAAGATAGCCGTACTGAACAAGATTGGTTCTACTGGCATGGTTCCCGTGTTCTATCATAAGGACCTTGAGACCTGTAAGAATGTGGTGAAAGCCTGCTATGAGGGAGGTGTGCGCGCATTCGAGTTTACTAACCGCGGTGACTTCGCCCATGAGATTTTCGGTGAACTGGTGAAGTGGGCCGATAAGGAGTGTCCTGAACTGGCGCTGGGTATCGGCTCTGTCGTCGATGCTCCCACGGCCGCTCTCTACCTGCAGCTGGGTGCCAACTTTGTCGTTGGCCCGCTGTTCAATCCCGAGATTGCTCCCATCTGCAACCGCCGACTCGTTCCCTACTGCCCAGGCTGCATGACGGTCAGCGAGATAGGCAAGGCTCAGGAACTGGGTTGTGACTTGACGAAGGTGTTCCCCGGCGATGTGGTAGGCCCCAATATGGTGAAAGGTCTGAAGGCTCCCATGCCTTGGTCGAAGATTATGGTTACCGGTGGCGTGGCTCCCGAGGAGGAGAACCTCACGAAGTGGTTCAAGGCAGGCGTGTTCTGCGTTGGCATGGGTTCGAAGCTCTTCCCCAGCGACAAGGTGAAGGCCGGCGACTGGCAGTATGTCACCGACAAGTGCAAGGAGGCGCTCTCCTATGTGGCTAAGGCACGCGCTTAAGTTCGTCCTTACAATATCTGTTTTTTCAGCTTGTTCTCCGCATGATAGGCAGGCGGTGGACAAGCTGAATTCTTTGTCATATGCCTATCATTATCGCAATTTAGACTCCACAGCCCTTTTCGCACGTCAGGCCTATGATGCTTCTGCCGGCTATCGTGAAGGGCGCGCAGCGTCGCTCAACAACCTGGCCTTTGTCAACTTGGCTCGTATGCAGTATGAAACAGCCAAGGAGCAGCTCGACTCCATAGCCGAGCTCACCGACAACCAGCTGGAACTGCTTGTCTCCTATATCCAGCAGATGCGTCTGTGCCAGCGCCGCTCAGCCAATCGTGAGTTCTATGACTATCGGGAGCTGGCGCTGAAGGCCCTTGGTCGTATCAATGAAGAACGCCTGTCGCTGTCGGCTGCTGAGGAGACTCGTCTGCGCTATGCCGAGAGTGAACTGGCCATCGTCACCTCCACTTATTTTTATTATGTAGGACTGGAACGCCAGTCTGTTGATGCCTTGATGCAGGCAGGCAACGATGTCGAGCTCGATACCGCCCAGTGGATGAACTACCTCTACAACATGGGTGCAGGTGGTATCATTACGCAAGGAACGCCCATCGAGATTGAACAGAAGGAGTTCTCTTGCCTGCTCCAATGCTATCTGTTGGCACAGGCCTACGGCTCGCCGTTCTTTACCGCCAATGCGCAGGAGGCTATTGCCGACCATTTGGCCAGTGAGGAAAGCCGGTGGCGGCTGGTGCGCAACAACCCTATGGCTTTCGATGTGCTCAACCGTGATCTCGTCGTCGAAGACTCGCTGGCCGTCTATCTGGCCCAGCAGTCGTTGGCTGGCTTCAGCACCTTTGGTGATGTCTATCAGATTGCCGGTGCCCATCGCACGCTTGCTTCCTGCTATCGTGCCTGCGGCAACTATACGCAGGCATTGGCCCATCTTGAGGCGGCACTTGCCGACTCCGTTATCCTGCAGGCTCCCGATCTTGTTGCCAGCATCTGTGAGCAGCTGAGCGTGGCTTATTCGGCTATCGACGACAAGCCCCTGAGCGACCTGAACCGCAACCGATACCTTGACCTGCAGGAGCAAACGCGCCAAGACCGTTCACTCGAAGCCCGTGCCGGACAGCTCGATGCGGCTGTGGCGCAACTCAATATGCTGCTGCTTGCTGTGTTGGCAGCATTGTTGCTGCTGATCGTGGCCCTCACCATGCTCTACCGTCACTATCGGAAAAGCCAGCCTTCCGATGAGCGCGACGAGTTGAGCCAACAGCGTGAAGAGCTGGAAGAAGCGCTGACGATGAACCAGATGAAGCTGCGGCAGGCAGAGCGCCGCAATCTGGATCAGCGTGCCAAGCTGTCGCTCGTGGCCGGCATAACCCCTCTCATCGACCGCATGCTGCATGACGTGAGGCGCATAGCCCCCGGTATGCCCCATGCCGACGAGCACCTGCAATACGTCAGCGAGCTCACCGATACTATCAACGACCAGAACGACGTGCTTACCCATTGGATACAGCTGCGGAAAGGCGAGCTGAGCCTGCATGTAGAGACGTTCAGCCTGCAATCCCTCTTCGATATTATCGAGAAGAGCCGCCGCAGCTTCACGCTGAAAGGCATCACACTCCATGTGGAACCCACGCAGGCAAAGGTGAAGGCCGACCGCGTGCTCACCCTTTTCATGCTCAATACCTTGGCCGACAACGCCCGTAAGTTTACAGGCGAGGGTGGGGAAGTGACCGTTTCGGCCACCGTTACCGACCGCTATGTAGAGATTTCCGTGGCTGATACCGGCCGTGGGCTCGACGAGGATGAACTGGCCCGTGTCTTCGACCACAAAGTGTCTGGAGGACACGGTTTCGGACTCCTTAATTGTCGCGGCATCATTGAGAAGTACCGTAAGACCAGTCAGCTATTCGGTGTTTGTCTCCTATCCGTGGAGAGCACTAAGGGGAAAAGTAGTCGATTCTATTTCCGCCTGCCTGTTCCACCAACGGCTCCAGCCCCTCGCAGTTCCCGTTCTGCTGTGGCTATGATGGCCCTCCTGCTTGGCATCAGCCACACCCTCCCGCTGTCTGCTAATCCTTCCCCTGAACTGTTGTTACAGGCTTCGGCCTTTGCTGACTCCGCCTACACTTCCAATATAAACGGTACTTTTGAACGCACGCTGCTCTTTGCCGACTCTTGCTTCTCTACCCTCAACACCTTCTATCTTCAGGAGCATCCCCGTGCTGTTGACACCCTGCAGCTTTTCTCACCCTCATCGCTCGCTGTTACGGAAATAGGCTGGCTGCATCGCGACCTTCCTGTCAACTACAACACCCTTTTGCTGGTGCGCAATGAGAGTGCCGTTGCAGCGCTGGCTCTTCACGACTGGCAGCTCTATCAATACAACAACCGCATTTACACGCTACTCTTCAAGGAGCTTTCGGCCGACCGGCATCTCGACGACTATTGCCGTCGCATGCAGCAGTCGCAGTCAGACCGTATGGTAGCCGTCATCCTACTCATGCTTATCATGCTGTCGCTCTTGCTGGCCATCACTTTCCAGATAGTTCATGTATGGGGTAAAAGGGCCCAACGCATGCAGCAACAGCAGTCAGACCTTGAGATACTTTCTGATGAGGTGCGCAGGCTGGAGCTTGAGGAGGCCCGCCTTCACATCAGTAATCAGGTGATGGAGAACAGTCTGTCAGCGTTGAAGCATGAGACGATGTACTATCCCAGCCGCATACGCCAGCTTATAGCGACGGGTGACACCGCTGCCCTGCCCGAGGTAGTGAGCTATTATCGCGAGCTCTACGGCATCCTGAGCCAGCAGGCAGGCAGTCAGGCCGGCATTCATCTGCATCTGAAACCGCTCTCCCACGACATACTGGGCGACGAGAATCTCATCGCCTATCTCTTCGACTTGCTGCGCCAGCAGGCGAAGCAGAAGGCCCTCATTATCGACTATACCTCAGCCGGCGACTGCGTGGTGTGCACCGTCGATATGCCAGGGGTACCCGTCACCAGCTTCATGCCCTCCATCGATAATATTCCCTACCTTATCTGCCGCCAGATTGTTCGTGAGCATGGTGAGGCCACAGGGCGTCGTGCCTGTGGAATGCGGTCGGAAGCCACTCCTGAAGGTTCAAGAATCATCATTACCCTCCCAAAAACAAAGTAGAATATGCAAAACTTTAAAGTCATCATCGTCGAGGATGTGCCCCTTGAGCTGAAGGGCACCGAAGGCATCATTCGTAACGAAATACCTGAGGCCGAAGTTATCGGTACGGCTGACAACGAGTCCACCTACTGGCGACTGCTGAAGCAGCAGGTGCCTGACCTTGTGCTGCTCGACCTCGGCCTGGGCGGTTCTACCACCGTAGGTGTGGAGCTGTGCCGCCACACTAAGGAACTGCACCCTGCCGTGAAGGTGCTCATCTTCACAGGCGAGATACTGAACGAGAAGCTGTGGGTCGATGTGCTCGATGCCGGTGCAGACGGCATCATCCTGAAGACGGGCGAACTGCTTACCCGTCACGACGTGAGTGCGGTGATGGACGGCAAGCAGCTGGTCTTCAACGAACCCATTCTGCGCAAGATTGTGGAGCGTTTCAAGCGGAGTGTCAGCTCGCAGCTGGACAAGCAGGAGGCATTGGTCAACTACGAGATTGACGAGTATGACGAGCGCTTCCTTCGCCATCTGGCATTGGGCTATACGAAAGACCAGATCACGCAGCTTCGCGGCATGCCTTTCGGCGTGAAGAGCCTGGAGAAGCGTCAGAATGAGCTTGTGCAGAAGCTGTTCCCCGAGGGAAGTACGGGCATCAACGCCACCCGTCTGGTGGTGCGCGCCCTTGAACTGCGTATCATTGATGTTGATAATCTGGAAGCTGATGAAGAATAGGCTGTTGACATTCTCGGTATTGCTGTTGTGCGTGGCAGAGCTACTGCTCGTGCTGCTGTCGTGGATGCTCAGTTCGCTCATGGTAGACGATGTGCGTTCATTGCTGTCCAGCGAAGGCATACGCTGGTTTCTGGGACAGTATACCGAAATGGTCCAGTCGCCCCTGCTCGTCTATATCCTGTTGCTCGCTATGGCAGCAGGCGTGTTGGGCAGCAGCGGCCTGCTGTCGCGTCGCAAGGCGCATCACGAGCGGCTCGTCCTATATGTGGTCTCGGCCATTCTGCTTGGCTATCTTGCCGTGTTGGCAGCGCTCACCCTGTTGCCCCATGCCATCCTGCTCTCAGCCACCGGTAAGCTGTTCCCTTCGCCTTTCAGCCGCTCGCTCATACCGCTGACGGCCTTTGGCGTGCTACTCATATCAATGGCCTATGGCATCATGACACGGGCATTCACCTCCGTCACAATGATTATCCAAGCAGCCGCGAGGGGACTGTCTGCTGCAGCTCCCTTACTACTTGTCTATTTGCTTCTCATGCAGTTCTGTGAGTCGCTGCGCTTCGTCTTCTCCCTTAGTCTGCTGGGAGTGTGAAGCGCAGGCAGGCCCAGTTTCCATCGCTTTTCTGTGAGACGAGCCTCATGCCCAGGCTCTCTGCCTTCAGGGTGAGCAAGGGGATGTCTTCCTCGTAGAAGCCGCTCAGCAATAGCTGGGCTCCGGGCTTCATCTTAGAACGGAAGACCGGCATGTCGCCGAGCAGGATGTTGCGGTTGATATTGGCCATCACCACGTCGAACAGTCCTTCTACACCTTCCAGTACGGATGCATCGCCCAATAGCGAGGCGAAGCCGTCGTCGACCTGATTGATGACCGCATTGTGGCGTGCATTGTCGGCACTCCATTCGTCGATGTCGTATGCCACGCATCGGCAGGCCCCCAGTTTCATTGCCGCTATGCCCAGTATGCCGGTACCGCATCCGCAGTCGAGCACCTCCTTGCCTTTTAGGTCTGTTTCCAAAAGTGTGCTCACCATCATCCGCGTCGTCTCATGCGTACCCGTGCCGAAGGCCAGACGGGCATCAATCTCGATACAGAGAGGGGAGGGGAGAGAGCCATCGGGAGCTGACAAGAGGGTTGAGGGGGGCAGGTGTCTGCCGTCGTGTATGATGATGGCTGGCGGGGCATTCCTTTCGCTCTCTCCCTCAGCGGGCGTTCTGCTTACGATGATGGGCTCGAATCCTTCCTCTTCCCATTGGGCGTTCCAGTCTTCGTCGGGGGCTTCCCTGACCTCATAGCTCACGTGAGCATTCTCAAAGGGGAAGGCTTCTGTCAGCTCCTGCAAGGCATCTTCCTCGAAAAGACTCTGCTGAACATAGCCTTTCAGACCCTCTTCCGTCTCCTCGAAAGTCTCAAAACCCGCCTCGCCTGCCATTGCCGACAGGATGTCGCGGGCATCTTGCATCAGCTCTTCGCTGATGGTGATATGGAAATCAACTTCAAAGTATTTCATATAGCTTTGTTAATTATGACTGCAAAATTATTAAAATTAGGGAAAATCCTATCATCGTTTAGGGTTTTTCCGTATTTTTGCATGTAAAATCGAGGTATTTTTGCATCATGAAAAGTATAACCAAACGATAATGAGGCTTATGAAACAGTTGATATTCCTATCCATCATGCTTGTCGCACTTCCGCTCTCCATGCAGGCGCAGGACGATGATATGTACTTTGTTCCCTCGAAGAAGAAAGTGGCCAAGTCGAGTGTCACCTACGGCGTTCAGCAGCAGAATACATATTACTCAGGCTCTGACCGAAGCGTAGACGAATACAACCGTATGTCACGTCCGGGCAGTTCCTATCAGTATATCGCAGGCGACTCGTCAATGAACGATGTGATAACGTTCACCCCGGTAGAAGGGGTCTACCCCGACTCAACGGCTGAGACGGGCGACTTCCAGCTCACGCGACAGATGTCACGCTGGGACGGCTATACGCCTACCGATGCCTACTGGGAAGGCTACGACCGCGGACGCAGCGACGGGTGGTCTGTTAGCCTGTGGCATTCGCCCTGGTACTATTCCAGCTACTATCCCTGGTACGACCGTTGGTACTATGACCCCTGGTATCCCTCGTGGACGTGGCATGCCGGCTGGTACTATGATCCCTGGTACTATCGTCCGTACTACTATTATGGATGGGGAGGCTACTATCGTGGCTATTACAGCTATCACCGGCCTTATCATTATGGCGGAGGCCGCTCGGGCTATTACCGTCCCTCTACAGGAACACAGAGTCATGGACGCATCGTGAACACGGGCCGCCGCTACGGCAACTCTGGCGTAGGAGTAGGGAGATCTGTCTCTTCAGGCGGAAGCTATTCGGGCGGAGCAGGGCGCGCATCCTCTGTTACTGGCAGCAGCCGCAGGTCGTCTTCGGCCGTTGGCTCCGGACGTTCATCCAGCGGTTCAGTAGGCAGCAGCCGCAGCTCCAGCGGTTCAGTAGGCAGCAGCCGCAGTAGTAGCGGTTCTTTCGGTTCAAATCGCAGTTCCAGTGGATCTGTAGGGTCAAGCCGCAGTTCAGGTGGCTTCTCTGGTGGCGGAGGCCGCTCTGGCGGAGGCTCCCGTTCGGCAGGCCGTCGATAAGCACGACTGTATGAAAGAAAAATGTGAGTAATGGATAATCCTTAATCAAGAGATTTTTTTAAATATGAAGAAGATAATAGGTTTTGCAGTCGCTATGATGGCCGTAATGCCATTGGCTGCACAGGAAACATACGAGAATGCAAACATCGCTGCCGAAGACCTCAACGGAACAGCCCGTTACATAGGTATGGGCGGAGCGATGGATGCGCTGGGGGCCGACATCTCCACCATCTCGACCAATCCCGCCGGCATAGGCCTCTTCCGCAAGTCGGGCGTAAGCCTGTCGATGAGTCTCCTGACGCAACATGACAAGGAGAACTTTGCCGATGGCCATAAGACCAACCTCAGTTTCGACCAGGTGGGCCTCGTTTGGGCAAACCAGATAAGCGAGACCGACTTTGTGAACTTCGGCTTCAACTATCACAAGAGCCGTAATTTCAATCAGCTCATGTCTGTCATGGGCGCACTCGACAATGCCTCACAGAACAAGGCTACGGTAACGAAGCGAGACAACGGACTGCTCTTTGAGGAGGATGCCGCCGGTGTGCCAGACTTCAACAACAGCTACTCGTCGTGTACCATCCTCGACGACCTGTATGCCCGCAACCTCAACTATAATGCTACCGACAAGAAATGGTATGCCTATAATGGCGAGGAATACGTCTTCGACAGAACACAGTCGGGCTACACGGCCGAATACGATTTCAACATCAGCGGCAACGTGAGCAACACCTTCTACTGGGGCGTAACCTTGGGGCTGCATGATGTGAACTACCGTCGCTACACCCTTTACAGCGAGAACCTGATAGGCGGACTGGGCGGCGTACCCGACGCTTACGGAGTGACCATCGAGGACGACCGTGACATCAAGGGAAACGGCTTCGACCTGAAGCTGGGTGCCATCTTCCGACCCATAGAAGAATCGCCCTTCCGCTTCGGCGTTTCGATAGCTACGCCTACATGGTATAGCCTGAGAACAACGAGCTATACCACCTTCAATGACAATACAGGCTGTTCGGAGGCAACGTCCGACGAGTATAAGTTCAAGCTCTATACCCCCTGGAAGTTCGGCCTCTCATTGGGTCATACCATAGACAACTTCCTCGCAATCGGTCTGGGATACGAGTTTGCCGACTACTCGGCTATGGACTCACGCAACCTCGTCGATGGCTACTATGACGACTACGAGGACAGCCGGAGCGACAAGGAGATGAACCGCCACACCTCGGAAACGCTGAAGGGCGTGTCGACCATCAAGGCCGGCATAGAGCTGAAGCCCGTGCCGGAGATGGCAGTACGCTTAGGCTACAACTACGTGTCGCCCATGTATAAGAAGGATGGCTACAAGGATTCGTGGATAGAGTCAATGGGATCCTACCACAGTTCGACAACCGATTTCACCAACTGGGAATCCACCCACCGCATTACCTGTGGATTGGGCTATCAGATCAAGTCCTGGAACGTGGCTATGGCCTATCAGTATTCTGTAAGGAACGGTTTCTTCGCACCCTTTGACAGCTATGTCGACAACGTGGATGCCAGCTACGACAACGTGGCCGATATGGTGAAAGTCAGCGACAAGCGCAGCCAGTTCCTGCTCACCATTGGCTATACGTTCTAAGAATGAGGGGGGACGGCACCTTCTGTGTGCGGTTCCCCTTTGGAGCATTTGACTTGAACTGTTGCAAAGGTATGCCCAATTGGCCCTTGTTATTGGCATCAAAAGACGTTGAGCCTCGTACATTAGTGGCTGGGAATTCCGCAAAGCTGAAGAAGATATGAAGTGGACTTATTATCAGATAATCGAAGCCGCTCGACTTCTGGTCGCTTGCCACTCGGCGACGAAAGGAGACGCTTGCCAAAGCAAGAAGGCAAGAATGACAGCCGTCTCATTACAGAGCATGGGCTTTCTATCCTGTTGGAAACGGAACGGCATAGGATTCTGCTTGATACAGGAGCAAGTGATGTGTTTATCAGAAATGCCGAGGTTTTAGGCATAGACCTCAGCACAGTTGACTATGTTTTCATTTCTCACGGACATAGCGACCATGCTGGGGGCTTATGATACTTCTTGGAGCTGAATACTAAAGCAAAGGTCATTGTTTCGCCTGCTGGCCCTGCACGATGCAGGTATCACGCCATTCCTATGAAGAACCTTAATTGAAACGCTCATAGCGTCTATATTAAACGTGCGTAGCGGTCGACGCAAATATAAAAGGATGTGCCTGTTGAAAGACACATCCTTTTTATGTGTGATTTGCGGAGAGTGAGGGATTCAAACCCCCGATACCCATAAGGGTATACCGGATTTCGAGTCCAGCGCGATCGATCACTCTGCCAACTCTCCTTCGCGATTTTGCGGTGCAAAGGTAATGCTTTTTCCGAAGCCGACAAAATTTTTCTTTGTTTTTTTTGTTTTGCTTTGGCTTTTCGCCCACTTATTCGTACCTTTGCAAGACAAATAAATAATGTCGAGAAAGATATGGGAAAACGAATCAAATATGTCTTGTGCATGTCTCTGCTGCTGGCGGTATCGCTCCAATGGTGTGTGGCACAAACTAACACATGGCGTGACATCCATAAGGTAAAGAAAAAAGAAACTCTCTATAGCATCTGCCGTGATTATGACATTACCCTCGAAGAGCTGAAGGCGGCCAATCCGAAGATGTACGATGCCGGCTACGAGCTGAAGAAGGGTGACCGTGTTTTTATTCCCTATGCCAAAACTGCCAACAATGGCGGTGCTGCTGGACAGAAACTGCCGACGATGCAGAAAACGGTCTCTAAGGTGAAGGGGGATGATGTGAGAAACCGGACCATCCGGCTGGGCGTGATGCTGCCGCTCCATGACGTGAATGGGGACGGCAAGCGAATGGTGGAGTATTATCGCGGCGTGCTGATGGCCTGTGACAGCCTAAAGAAACTGGGCATCAGTACGGATGTGTATGCCTGGAACCTTGCTGAGGACGGTAACGTGCAAAAGGTGCTTGAAGACCCTAATGCTGCACGGCTTGACCTTATCATCGGCCCTCTCTACTCAAAGCAGGTGCTCGAACTGTCGAAGTTCGTAGAAAAGAACGACATCATGATGGTGATTCCTTTCTCCATCAACACACCAGAGATATACACCAACAGGCATATCTTCCAAGTGTATCAGCTTACCAATGACCAGAACGAGCGGACGGTGAGACGCTTCTGCGAGTGGTTCAAGGACTATCACCCGGTGATAGTGGACTGTGGCGACTCGACGAGCACTAAGGGACAGTTCACCTCGGCACTCCGCCGCTCGCTCGAGCAGAGAGGAATAGGCTATAGCCTTACCAGTCTGAAACAGTCGTCGGATGAGGATTTTGCCAAGTCGTTCGACCCGACGAAGAAGAATATAGTGGTGCTCAATACGGGGCGCTCGCCTGAGCTGAATGCTACTTTCGGCCGACTGAGTGCTGTGGCAACAGCCTCTCCTGACATTCACATCGCCATGTTCGGCTATACAGAATGGATGATGTATGCCCCTTACCAGCTGGAGAACTTCTATCGATATAATGTATATGTGCCTGCACCTTTCTATACCAATCTGATGTCGACGGCTACTGAACGACTGGAACAGAAATACCGGTGGAACTTTCACCAGAACATGATGCAGACACTTCCTCGCTTTGCCCTGACGGGCTTTGACCATGCTTATTTCTTCTTGCAGGGATTGCACAAGTATGGGAAAACCTTCGATGGCGCAGCAGGGCGCTTCGGCTATGCTCCTGTGCAGACTCCGTTGAAGTTTGAACGTATAGGCAATGGCGGACTGATGAACCATGCTTATCTGTTCGTACATTATATGCCTGAGCACAAATTAGAAACGGTGAATTACTAATATGCAGAAACGTCTTCTCCTTCCGCTGGCGTTCATGACCTTCATGCTGCTGCCTGCCAATGGACAGGTGGGTGAGTATCGGAGCGAGTTTGCTATGGGCGGCTCGGCGGGTATTGTGCTGAGTCAGGTGGGCTTTATGCCAGAGGTGCCTCAGCAGCAGCATCAGGGACTGATAGGCGGTCTCACGTTCCGCTATACCTGTGAGAAATACTTCAACAGCGTTTGTGCTGTGACGACCGAGCTGAACTTTGCGCAAGTGGGGTGGAAACAGGAGATTCTTACCACATCCGACAATCCTGTAATCAATCCGGTAACTGGGGAGGCCGAGATGTACGAGCGCACGCTGAACTATCTGCAGATACCTTTCCTGGCTCGCCTGGGGTGGGGACGTGAGCGCAACGGCTTTCAGGCTTTTGCTCAGGTGGGCCCGCAGTTTGGCGTGTACCTCAGCGAGACAGTCAACAAGAACTACGAGTACGATCAGCGCTACTTGCAGAAGCGAACATCGAGAATCGTGGCTCAGGAGACAATGGCCATTGAGCATAAGATGGAATATGGCATCACTGGAGGTGCCGGAGTGGAATACTCTCATCCGATGGTAGGCCATCTTATGTTAGAGGGTCGCTACTACTATGGTCTTGGTGATATCTATGGAAACTCGAAGCGTGACTATTTCGGACGCTCCAATCTCAGTAATATCGTGGTGAAGCTGACCTACCTCTTTGATATGAAGAAAACTAATAACTCTAAAATCAAATAAAAATCATGTTTGAAGGACAACCGAAAGGTCTTTACGCGTTGGCACTGGCCAACACTGGCGAGCGATTCGGCTACTACACGATGCTGGCCGTCTTCGCACTCTTCCTGAGAGCTAACTATGGTCTCGCTCCCGGAACGGCGGGTATTATCTACAGTTCGTTCCTGATGTTCGTCTATTTCTTTCCGCTGATAGGTGGTTTCATGGCCGATAAGTTCGGCTTTGGCAAGATGGTCACTACGGGCATACTGGTGATGTTTGCCGGCTATCTGCTGCTTTCCGTGCCTTTGGGCGGTGATAGCGTGGCTCTTGTAGTCATGCTGATAGCCCTGATTTCCATCGGCTTCGGAACTGGCTTGTTCAAAGGTAATCTGCAAGTGATGGTGGGTGACCTCTATAATGATCCGAAGTATGCTGACAAGCGTGACTCCGGTTTCTCCATTTTCTATATGGCCATCAACATTGGTGCTTTGTTTGCGCCTACTGCTGCCATCCGTATCATGGAATGGGGACAGCAGACGTTAGGCGTAAGCGAGAACGATTCCTATCACTTTGCCTTTGCTGTGGCTTGCGCCTCGCTGATTCTTTCCATTGCCATATACTATGCGTTCCGCAGTACGTTCCGCCATGTGGAAGGTGGAAAGAAGAAGGCTGGTGATGCCGCTGTGGTCGACGATCTGACTCCCGAACAAACCAAAGAACGTCTCATTGCCCTTGGACTGGTGTTTGCTGTGGTGGCCTTCTTCTGGATGTCGTTCCATCAGAACGGCCTGTCACTTACTTATTTTGCCAACGAGTTCACAGAGACAAGTGCTGTAGGAATAAAGGCTATGGCATTCAATGTGTGGAACCTTGTGGCTATTATCTTCATGGCCTATGCGTCCTTCTCCTTGTTCCAGGGAAAAACGGCTAAGGGACGTTGTATCGCTGCTGTGGTCATCATTGCTGCTTTGGCTTTCCTGGCATACAATTATGGCGCACTCGACGGTAGCGTGGAGGTGAAGGCTCCCATCTTCCAGCAGTTCAACCCGTTCTATGTTGTGGCGCTGACACCAGTCTCGCTGGCTATTTTCGGTTGGCTGGCAGCCCGTAACAAGGAACCGAAGGCTCCCCGTAAGATTGCATACGGCATGATTGTGGCCGCTGTGGCCTTCTGCCTCATGCTCTACGCCTCGCTCACGCTGCCTTCGCCCAACGAGCAGGCTGCGCTCGGAGAGGCCGCTCCTCGCGTCTCTTCTTACTGGCTCATTTCCACTTATCTCATCCTGACCTTTGGTGAGCTGTTGCTTTCGCCTATGGGTATCTCCTTCGTGTCGAAGGTGGCTCCTCCCAAGTATAAGGGAGCCTGCATGGGTGGCTGGTTTGTGTCAACGGCTATTGGCAACCAGTTGGTCATGGTGGGTGGCATTCTGTGGGGCGATCTGCCTCTGTGGTCGGTATGGGCAGTCTTCGCATGTCTCTGCATCCTTGCTGCCCTGTTCATGTTCTCAATCATGAAGCGGTTGGAGAAAGTCTGCTAATATCCTTGTGCTTTTCTCAGCTTCGTCATAACCGGAACATACGTTGAGCTACATCCCCTTCGTTGTGCTGATAGCACTCATTTCGTGTTGCGTTGCCGTTTTCGGCAGCGCAACATTGGATGGTGCCTCACAGGTCTCGCTGCTGGCAGCTTCGGCAGTCAGCGTGATGATAGGCCACTTCACGAAACGGCTGACATGGGAGAATCTGGAGAAGGAGATAGCAGACAAGGTGTCCAGTTGCACACCGGCTATTATCATCCTTCTGCTGATTGGTGCCATTGGTGGGACGTGGATGGTGTCGGGCATTGTTCCCACGATGATCTACTACGGTATGCAGATCATCCGTCCCGAGGTGTTCTTCGTGAGCAGCAGTCTGCTCTGTGCACTTGTCAGTTTGATGATCGGTTCCTCATGGACAACCGTTGCTACCATCGGACTGGCCTTGATGGGAATAGGCAAGGCTCATGGCTTTGAAGACGGATGGATAGCAGGTTCAATCATTACGGGTGCCTATTTCGGTGATAAGCTCTCTCCGCTGAGCGATACCACCGTGCTGGCTTCCAGCGTGTCGGGTACGAAGCTGTTCACTCATATCCGTTATATGCTGTTCACCACCGTACCTACGTTCTGTATCTCATTAGCTATCTTTCTCGTAGCAGGCTTCACGATGGATGTGCAGGGACATGGTAATGTGGCAGATTTCATGGACGGCTTGCAGCGCACGTTTGTTATCTCTCCCTGGCTCCTGTCGGTTCCAGTGTTGACGGGTGTGATGATAGCACGTCGTTGGCCGTCGATGGTGGTGCTTTTTCTCGCTATTCTCCTGGCTGTGGTCGTAGGACTGTTCGTTCAGCCGCAGTTGATTCATCAGATCTCAGGTGAGGAAGGACAGACGCTTGTTGCTTCCTATAAGGGCATGATGCAGGTGTGCTATACTAGTACCGACATAGATACAGGCGTGCCGATGCTCAATGAACTTGTCCATACCAGTGGTATGGGTGGCATGATGCCAACTATATGGCTGATACTCTGTGCACAGACATTCGGTGGCGTGCTGACGGCTACGGGACAGTTGCAGGATTTGATGCGACTAGTTGTGCGGATGGTGAGGGGTACGGCCTCACTGGTGGCTTCCACAGTAGGAACAGCGCTGTTCTGTAACATTGCCCTTGCCGATCAGTACCTTTCTATTATGCTTAGTAGTCAGATGTTCAAAGAAACCTATCGTAAATTGGGCTATGAATCGCGTCTGCTCAGTCGTAGTTGTGAAGACGGGGCAACGGTCACTTCGGTTTTGGTTCCATGGAACACTTGCGGACTGACGCAAAGTACGGTATTAGGGGTCTCAACACTTGCTTATCTGCCTTATTGCTTCTTCAATTATCTATCGCCCATCACAAGTGTTGTAGTTGCCTCTATCGGATGGAAGATTAATCGCGTCCTTACCGGACAAAATAAGAAATGCTAAATATAAAATAGGAAAATATGCAGCGTACATTTCACATAGGGTTCTATTTTATATTTAAAATTCTCATATTTAATATTTTCATATTTAGCTCCGCAAGGGCGCAGCTCACTTTCGTGGAACTGAACTGTGAGAATCTGTTCGATACTCATCATGATATCGGGAAGAATGACATGGAGTTTACGCCTGAGGGCGTGAGGCACTGGACGAAATCCAGATACTGGCACAAGCTGAACAGCATAGGGCAGGAGATTCTCTCCTGCTCGAAGGAACTGCCCGACCTCGTGGCCCTCTGTGAAGTGGAGAATGATACGGTGCTCCACGACCTGACGCGCCGCTCATTGCTGCGCACGCTGGGCTACCATTATCTGATGACCGAGTCGTCAGACCCTCGGGGCATTGATGTGGCTCTGCTCTATCAGCCTGTCAGATTCCGTCCACTCTGTTATGAATACATTGAGGTTCCGTTGGTGAAAGAGATGACTCCTACACGCGATATATTATATGTAAGTGGGCTGACGAAAGATTTTGATACACTCCATGTATTTGTCGTTCACGCACCAAGCCGAAGGAATGGTGAAAAAGCATCGCGCCCTTATCGTATGCAGGTGATGCAGACGCTCAGCGAACGCATAGCAGAATTTGGCAAAGCCAATGTTATCGTGGCTGGCGACTTTAATGACTATGCTGATAGTCAACCGCTCCGTTTCTTGGAACAGCAGGGACTGACCAATGCGACAAAGACGCTGCGGGGGAGTAATGGGGTAGGGGGAACTTATCGCTACCAAGGAGAATGGCGCTCGCTCGATCATATCTTGCTCTCACCTTCGCTGACTTCTCGAATGGATACGGCCTATATAAACGATGCCTCTTTTTTGCTCGAAGAAGACCCTCGATATGGGGGACTGCGCCCTCGACGCACCTTCAATGGCTATCGCTATCAGTATGGCGGCTTCAGCGATCATCTGCCCTTGGTGATGAAATTGTGTGTAGAATAGAGAGCAACTGGCCCGTCAGCACATCATGTAACTACTCGGCACGACATCATACGTCATTGCTAAAAAAATACAAAATAAGTTGTCTGTTTGTTCACACCTCTTCATATTTGCGTACCTTTGCAACCAATTTCGGAATAATTATGTCACAGAACAAGAAACGTCGTTGGCACTGTCTTTCAGGACAGGAACCAACAGATATGGATAAGCAAATCATGTATTGGGAGAACAAGGGCAAACTTGTTCCTACCCGAGACCTCATTAAGACACCTGAGCAGATAGAGGGCATACGGCGAGCTGGTGTGGTGAATACCGGTGTGCTCGATGAGGTGGCCAAGCAGATACATATCGGTATGTCAACGCTGGAAATAGACCAGATTTGCCATAAATATTGTGAAGAGCACAACGCTACCCCTGCCTGCCTGAACTACGAAGGGTTCCCCATGAGTGTGTGTACCAGTATCAATGAGGTGGTGTGTCACGGTATTCCTAAGGAAGAAGATGTGCTCGAAGAAGGCGACATTATCAACGTTGATTTCACCACCATACTCGATGGCTACTATGCTGATGCCTCGCGCATGTTCATCTTGGGAAAGACGACACCCGAGAAGGAACAGCTGGTTCGTGTGGCCAAAGAGTGCTTGGAGATTGGTATGGAGGCTGCAAAGCCCTACGGTTTTGTGGGCGATATAGGTCATGCCATTGAGAAACATTGTAAGAAATACGGATATGGAATCGTGCGCGACTTGGCTGGTCATGGGGTAGGGCTGAAGTTCCATGAAGAGCCCGATGTGGACCACTATGGGCATCGTGGCACAGGCATGCTGCTCGTTCCCGGTATGGTTTTCACCATTGAGCCGATGATCAATATGGGTACGTGGAAAGTCTTTATTGATGCCGATGACCCCTATGGTTGGGAAGTCATTACTGAGGATGAGAAACCATCTGCCCAATGGGAACATACACTTCTCATGACTGAGCACGGTGTAGAGGTGCTCACATATTGATGATAAACGAACAATAGTCCCTGTTTCTCAATAGACTCTTTATAAGAAAAAAGTGAGGATGCTTGTTGGCATCCTCACTTTTATGATTATATCTGATGTTAGCAGAGACGACGAGAACCGTCACCGATAACAACGTCGTAGACCTTGGGCTCGTGGCCGTACTTCTCGTTGAAGCGCTTCTTGGCATCCTCAACGAACTTCTTGTAGAGGTCGTTACGAACGAGATTGATGGTGCAGCCGCCGAAACCGCCACCCATAATACGAGAACCGGTCACACCGTTCTCCTTGGCGACGTCGTTCAGAAAGTCGAGCTCCTCGCAAGAAACCTCGTAGTCCTTCGACAGACCCTCGTGGGTCTTGTACATCATCTCACCAACCTTCTCGTAGTCGCCTTCGTTCAGGGCATCGCAGACAGCCAGTACGCGGTCCTTCTCGCCCAGCACGAACTTAGCGCGCTTGTAATCCTCTTCACCAACTTCAGCCTTCACTTCCTCAAGCTGCTCCCATGTGCAGTCGCGCAGGGTTTCGAACTTGCCCTCGGGGTGCTTAGCCTGAATGTGCTTCACTACGTTCTCGCAAGAGTTGCGGCGGTCATTGTAGGGTGAGCCAGCCAGCTGGTGCTTCACAACAGAGTCAAGCAGTACGAGGCGGTAGCCATCGGGCTTGAAGGGGAAGTACTCGAACTCGCGGCTGCGGCAGTCGAGGCGCATCAGACAGCCAGCCTTACCGAAGACAGAAGCGAACTGATCCATGATACCGCAGTTTACACCGCAGTAGTTGTGCTCAGTAGCTTGACCAGCCAGTACCATATCCCACTGAGAAACCTTGTTCTCACCGAAGATGTCGTTGAGACCGCAAGCAAAGCAGCTCTCCATAGCGGCAGAAGAAGACATGCCTGCGCCGAGGGGCACATCACCGGCAAAAGCAATGTTGAAGCCCTTTACAGGAACACCCAGTTTTTTCATCTCTAGAGCGATACCGTAGATGTAGCGAGCCCAAGAAGCCTTGGGACCTGCGGGGTCGTTGAGCTTGAAGTCCACACGGTCCTTCAGGTCGATGGCATAGGCCATCACGGTGTCTTCTGTACCATTGGCACGCATCTCAGCGGTCACGCCCTTGTCTACTGCGCCGGGGAATACGAATCCGCCGTTATAGTCGGTGTGCTCACCAATCAGGTTAATACGACCAGGAGATGTGTAAACGTTACCTGTCTTGCCGTCAAAGTGCTTGATGAAGCGCTGTCTTACAAAATCGATTTCAATCATAATTTTTTTGTTTTAAGGTTATGTTAATAAATAGGTTTGATTAGTCAACTTTAATGTCCTTGTTCACGTTCTTGCAGCCGATGGTAGCATAGAACAGAATATAGGCGAGCATGCCGATAACTACCCAATAGCTGGCAATGTTGCCTGCGCTGCTGGCAACCGACTGCTGGATGAGCGGCATGATGCCACCACCAACGACCATCGTCATGAAAATGCCGGAGGCAGCTTCGGTGTACTTGCCAAGACCCTCTACAGAGAGGTTGAAGATACCACCCCACATGACTGAGGTGCACAGTCCACAAGCAGCAATGAAGAATGCCTTTACAGGAATGTCGTGACCATCATATATAATCGTGGCGCTTTCCGGCATGAAGATGGCAATAAGCAACAGGCAGATAGCGACGCTTGATACAACGGTCATCTGGATTGAGGTAGACACCTTACCAGAGATGACGCTCGAGGTAGCACGACCCACCATCATCAGAATCCAATAGATACCTGCAATCACGCCACCGACAGCAGCAGAACCTTCGAAACCAAGGTCTGTAACGTAGAACTGGAGGTGCATGGGAATACCTATCTCAATACCCACATAGAAGAAGATGGCGATAACACCCAGCAGACAATGGCGGAAAGCCAGCGGGCTGCGCTCATATTTGGGTTGCTCTTTACCGAGGGTAGGCTCGGGAATGCTGACCCCCATGATAATAAAGAACGAGATAGCAAATACTGCCATACCGATGAAGAGCAGAGGGGCAACATCGCTCATACTAGTGTTCTCGGTAACGGTTCCTACCAGAATACCTGTCAGCATGGGGGTGAGTGTTGCCGTGAGTGAGTTTAGCGTACCACCAATCTGGATGAACTGGTTACCACGGTTGCCACCACCGCCAAGAAGGTTCAGCATGGGGTTTACCACAGTGTTCAGCATACATACGCAGAAGCCGCAGATAAATGCACCAAGCAGGTAGATAACCAGATTGAGAGCTACGGGAATCTCGTCATAGGTAAACACGTATGTGCCGGCACCTGAAATACTTGACAAATACTGTAGGGCAAGACCTACAATACCAACAACCAGTGCAATAAGGGCAGTCTTCTTATAACCATACTTAATCAGCATCTTACCGGCAGGAATACCCATGAACAGGTAGGCTGCAAAGTTCATCAGGTTACCCCATGCCTTGGCAAAAGGATAGGTGAAGCCCCAGATGTTACCGAAAGGAGCACCCATGTTGGTTACGAAGCTGATCATCGCGAAGATGAAGCACATGGTGATAATAGCAATAATGTTGCTATTGTTCTTTACTTGTGTCATTGTTTTTTGTTTTTAATATTGATTATAATTTACTTCATTATAATAACTTAAATGAGTTTTGAGATGATTGAAAATTTATATAGATAAATCTCTCATATCTCAAAACTCAAATTTTTATTCGGTTATACCGAACTTATAAATGGTCTTCTGCTTGTAACGCTCACCAGGACGCAGAACTACCGAGGGGAAGTATGGACGGTTGGGCGTGTCGGGGAAGTGCTGGCACTCGAAGCAGATGGCAGAGCGACGGCCGTAAGTGGCACCGTGATAGCCCTTGTAGCCATCGGCCCAGTTGTCGCTGTAAATCTGAACACCAGGCTCTGTGGTGTAGACCTCCATTGTGCGGCCGCTGTTAGGTTCGGTAATTTTTGCAGCAAAACTCATTTCACCTTCCTCTTTCTTGTTCAGTACGAAGCAGTGGTCGTAGCCAGCACCGTTCTTAATCTGCTCGTCGTCGGCATCGATGTCTTGACCAACGGGCTTTGCCGAACGGAAATCGAAAGGCGTGCCTGCCACCTTGCGAATTTCACCCGTAGGAATAGAGGTGTCATCGATGGGAATATAGAAATCAGCGTTGACTTCGCAGAGCAGGTCGTTGATGGTTGGGGTGGGGGCGGCGGTACCTGCCAGACAGAAGAAACCGTGATGAGTAAAGTTCACGATGGTCTTCTTGTTCGTGGTGGCAAGATATTCCAGCACAAGCTCGTTCTCATCGGTGAAAGTGAACTCTACTGTAATGTCTACTTCGCCCGTGAAGCCCTCTTCACCATAAGAGGAGATACGGTGTAGTGCCAGCGCGCGAGGCCCCATCTGTTTGGCATCCCAAACACGTGCGTGGAAACCGGTGGGACCACCATGAAGAGCATTGGGGCCATTGTTGATAGCAAGCTGATATTCCTTTCCGTTCAATGTAAACTGTCCTTTGCAGATGCGGTTGCCGTAGCGGCCAATGAGTGTAGACAGGAATGGCTCGGGTGAGTTGATGACAGACTGGATGTTATCATGTCCCTGGATAACGTTGGCAATGTTGCCGTTCTTGTCAGGTACCATGATGGCACAAATGGCTCCACCGTAGTTGGTGATGGCTACTTCGTAACCCTTACGGTTGCGAAGGATGTAGAGGTCTGTTTTCTTTCCATTAATCGTGGTTTGAAAGTCCTCACGCTTCAAACCACACAGAGTCGCATTTTCAGATGTGTTTGCCATAATAGAAAATATTGTTTTTAGTTATTTCTTCTTTTGTGCAAAGGAACAAAAAAATACCGACATGTGCAAACATATCGGTATTTTTTTGTTGTTAAAAACAGCTAATTGATATATTTCAGGAAGTCGGCTACAATATATGTACTTCCACCGATGAAGATGAAATCGTCTGCGCTGGCTGTCTCTGTAGCTGACTTGATGGCTTCTCCTACAGTGGGGTAACAGTCTCCTTTAAGCCCGAACTGATCTCCAAATACCTTTAGGGATGTTTCTGGTAAAGCTCGCTTGGTGCTCGCTTTGGTGTAATAATAGATTGCATCCTTGGGTAGTAGGTTCATTATGCCGTATACGTCCTTGTCATCGACCATTCCGAAAACTATATGTAGCTTTTTGTATTGAGCTTGCATTAATTGCTGGCTCAGATATTGCCATCCACCCACGTTGTGACCCGTGTCACATACTATGGTCGGTTTTCGGTGTACAATCTGCCAACGCCCCTTGAGACCGGTGATTCTTGTGACGTTATTCAAGGCCAGCGTCATTTCTTCTTGAATCTTTCGCTTATTTTCGAGGGGGGCGTAATCGCAAAGATAACCTGAGTCCATAAGCTGATGCATGACACACATGATTGTGTTCATGTTCTTGACTTGATAGATACCTCCCAATTCCCCCTTGAAATCGGCTAAGTCTTTGCATTTGTAAAGCATACCGCCTTCAGGAAGTGGCTCTGCAGAAAGAATCTGTCGCTCATTCTCATCGTCAGCATAGACGATACGTGCATTGCCTTCTTGTGCCAGAGCGTCAAAAATGGGTTTCGTCTCGGGTTGTGTCTCACCAATAACAACAGGAACTTCAGGCTTGATGATGCCGCCTTTTTCCAAGGCTATCTGTTCAAGGCTGTCGCCAAGAAGCTGGGTGTGGTCAAGTGAAATGTTTGTGATAACTGATAGAATTGGCGTGATGATGTTAGTGCAGTCGAGCCTGCCACCCAACCCCACTTCTACGATGGCAATGTCGATGTTCATCTCCTGAAAATACTTGAAAGCCATGGCCGTAGTAATTTCGAAGAAGGATGCCTGTAAGGGTTCAAAGAAATTTTTGTTCTTTTCGACGAAGTTTATTACGTAATCTTCTTCAATAGGCCGACCGTTGACACGAATCCGTTCGCAGAAGTCTACCAGGTGAGGTGATGTGTAAAGCCCCACTCGGTAGCCGAATGTCTGCAATAGCGCTGCGATACTGTGCGATACTGAGCCTTTACCGTTAGTCCCGGCTATGTGTATAGAACGGAAACTTTTGTGCGGATGACCAAAATGCTCATCAAGCTTTAGCGTGGTGTCGAGGCCTTCTTTATAGCCACTTGCTCCTATTTGCTCGTAATTCGGCGTCTGCGCAAACAGGTATTCGGTTACTTCTTTGTAGGTCATTGGCGTTTAGTTAAAATAGTTTTTGAATCGTTGGAATATTGATTCGCGCGTCTGTCGGTCTCCTTTGAAGTTATCACTTTCTCGGAAATTCTCCAGTGCTTTTTTCTCGTCGTGTGAAAGAGTTTTTGGTACATATACGCTGATGTTGACTACGAGGTCACCGCGTCCTGTACCATAGCCCTGTACGGCTGGCAGGCCTTTTCCGCGTAGGCGTAGTGTCTTTCCTGGTTGAGTTCCGTTTTCAATCTTTACCTTTAGTTTTGATCCTTCGATGGTAGGAATCTCTATTTCTCCGCCCAAAGCTGCAGTAGGAAAGTCGAGCAGAAGGTTGTAGATGAGGTCGTTTCCATCACGTATGAAAGTATCGTTTTCTTCTTCCTCAATGAAAACCTGTATATCTCCACTGGTGCCGTTGTTTGGTCCAGCATTTCCTTTGCCAGGTACGTTAATGACCATACCCTCGGCTACACCAGCGGGTATCTTGATTTCAACAACTTCTTCTCCTTTTACGACTCCAGTTCCGCTACACTCATGGCATTTGTTCTTGATAACCATGCCCTGCCCATGACAGGTGGGACAGATACCTTGTGTTTGCATCATCCCAAAAATACTCTGTGTGGTGTGGGTGATGATACCGCTTCCATGGCAGGTGGGACATTGCTCTTTGCTGCTACCGGCCTCAGCTCCGGATCCATGGCAATGGCTACATTCAATGTCCTTGCGTACCTTGAACTTCTTCGTGATTCCTTTGTTGATCTCTTCAAGGGTAAGACGTACTTTCAGACGCAGATCGCCTCCACGTTGTTGCTGGGTATGTCCACGTCCGCCTCCGCCTCCGAATCCTCCAAAGCCGTGACCTCCAAAGATGTCACCGAACATTGAGAAGATGTCGTCCATGTTCATTGATGCTCCACCGAATCCACTGAATCCTCCACTGCCCATAGGACCATTGAAGCCAAACTGATCATACTGCTGACGCTTTTGGGGGTCGTGGAGTACATCATAAGCCTCTGCTGCCTCCTTGAATTTCTCCTCGGCCTCTTTGTCGCCAGGATTACGGTCGGGGTGGTACTTGATGGCAATTTTTCTGTATGCCTTCTTGATCTCATCTTCCGAGGCGGTCTTTGCTACGCCCAGGACTTCATAGTAGTCGCGTTTCTGTGCCATTATTGTCCTACTGCCACTTTTGCATGGCGGATTACTTTGTCGTTCAACTTGTAGCCGGTAGTCAGGCAGTCAATAACCTTGCCTTTTTTCTCGTCGCCCATGCCAGGTACCATAGCTACAGCTTCGTGAATATCGGTATCGAAGTCTGCATTGTCTGTGTCAATCTTAGTGACACCGTGCCCTTCAAGTGCCTTTGTGAACTTGTGGTAGATGAGTTCCATACCCTCACGTAATACTTTCGGGTCATCTGTTTTTTCACCACTTTGTAGTGCGCGCTCCATGTCATCGAGCACGGGCAACAGAGAGGTAATCACTTTCTCACCACCGTTCAGAATTAGTTCGGCGCGTTCTTTTAGTGTGCGCTTACGATAGTTATCAAATTCTGCCACCTGTCGCAGATATTTGTCTTTCAAGTCGGCAATTTCTTCCTTAGCAATTTCCAGCGGATCTTTTTCCTCTGCTGGTTCCTGTTCAGGTGTGCTCTCTTCCTGCTCAGCCTTTTCGTCGGTTGCCTCGCTGTCTGCCATTTCGTCGGTCAGCTGTTCTTCTTCGATATTGAACTTTTCGTTTTCCATAATAGCATTGCTTAAATATAACGTTTTCATGAGAAGAGCAAATAGTGTGCCATACTAATGCTCCTTTCTCCTCAACTCTTTGTTCCTTATCATTTAGTCGGTCATGCGTACAACTTTTGCTTCTGCTCCTTAATTTGTTCATCGTAGATATAGTCATCGTACTGCATGAGCTTGTCGATTGTTCCCTTTGGGGTGAGCTCAATGATACGGTCGGCTACGGTCTGGATGAACTCATGATCGTGTGAGGCAAAGAGAATGTTTCCCTTGAACTGTACCAGGTTGTTGTTGAAGGCCTGAATTGATTCCAGATCCAAGTGATTGGTGGGGGTGTCGAGAATCAGACAATTGGCATTCTTTAGTTGCATGCGAGCAATCATGCATCGCATTTTTTCACCACCTGAGAGCACATTGACGTGCTTCAGTACATCTTCTTCCCGGAAAAGCATGCGTCCTAGGTAAGATTTCATAAGGACTTCGTTTCCTGCGCCATATTGCGAAAGCCAGTCCACGAGGTTCATTTCCGATTGAAAAAAATCGGTGTTGTCGAGCGGTAGATAAGCAGTTGTGATGGTGACTCCCCATTTGTAGGTTCCTGCCTGGGGTTCGCGGTTACCGTTGATAATTTCAAAAAGGGCTGTCATAGCCTTGGGATTGTGTGAAAGGAATACTGTCTTCTGTCCCTTTTCAATGGTAAACGACACGTTGTCAAAAAGAATAGTCCCATCGGGATCGGTAGCTTTCAGTCCTTCTACTTCAAGGATTTGTGTGCCAGGCTCGCGTTCCATCTGGAAAATAATCCCAGGGTACTTACGTGTAGATGGTGTGATTTCTTCTACGTTCAACTTCTCCAGCATTTTCTTTCTAGAGGTAGTCTGCTTCGACTTGGCTACGTTGGCTGAGAAACGACGGATGAACTCTTCTAATTGCTTACGCTTTTCTTCGGCCTTCAATTTCTGGTTCTGCGCCTGTCGCAAAGCCAATTGGCTCGACTCATACCAAAAAGAGTAGTTACCTGAGAAGAGGGTTACCTTGCCAAAATCTATATCAACGGTCTGCGTAGATACGGCATCGAGGAAGTGACGGTCGTGTGAGACAACTAGCACACACTGTTCCAGTGAACTGAGGTATTCCTCGAGCCATTGCACCGTGTCGAGGTCAAGGTCGTTAGTTGGCTCGTCAAGTAGCAGGTTGTCAGGATGGCCGAATAGTGCTTTAGCCAACATGACGCGCACTTTCTCATTGTTTGATATGTGGGCCATCTGCGAATAATGGATATCTTCTTTTATACCCAGATTCTGTAGCAGCTGGGCTGCTTCGCTCTCAGCTTCCCAGCCATTCATCTCTGCAAAGGCCATCTCTAATTCGGCCGCCTTGGTACCGTCTTCTTCAGTCATTTCTTCCTTTGCATAGAGAGCTTCGCGTTCCTTCATGTTTTTCCAAAGGGGCTGATGTCCCATTAGTACGGTGTCCATCACCGAGAACTCATCGTATTTGAAGTGATCCTGCTCTAGTACAGACAAGCGTTCGCCGGGACCCATTTCTATTGTACCCTTATTTGCTTCCAGTTCGCCGCTGATGGCGCGTAATAGAGTGGATTTTCCTGCACCGTTAGCTCCGATGACACCGTAAATGTTGTTGTTGGTAAACTTGAGGTTCACGTCCTTGTAGAGAACCTTCTTTCCAAATTGAATCGCCAGATTCGTAACTGTTATCATTTCTTTTCTCTAAATATTGTATTTCGTGTGCAAAGGTACAAAGATTAATTGATTTGACCAAAAACACGCCTGTTTATTTGAGTTCCAATTCGTTTTGTAATTGGATGATTTCGTCTCTGTATTGAGCAGCCTGTAGAAAATCCATTTGTTTGGCGGCTTCTTTCATCTTGCGTGTTGTTTCGGCTATTAGCTTTTCTATCTGTGGGCGTGTCATGTGTTCGATGATGGGGTCGGCGGCCACCAGTGATGTGCTTTGCTTGCTATCCAATGAAGCTATTTTTAGCTCTCGTATGTCTGCCCTGTCTTCTTTGCTTAATCCACTTTGGCTGATGTTTTTAACTATCTGAGTAGGAGTGATATGATGTTCTTCGTTATAGTGAAGCTGCTTGTTGCGTCGACGGTTAGTTTCGTCAATGGTGAGCTGCATGGATTGCGTAATGGTGTCGGCATACATAATGACTTTTCCGTTCATGTTTCGGGCGGCACGTCCTGCAGTCTGTGTGAGACTACGGTGAGAGCGCAGGAAGCCCTCTTTATCGGCATCTAGGATGGCTACGAGAGATACTTCTGGCAAGTCGAGACCTTCACGTAGAAGGTTTACTCCTACCAAAACATCGTAAGCTCCGGCTCGCAGGCCTTCCAGTATCTTTACTCGGTCGAGCGTAGCTACATCGCTATGTATGTAGGCTGTTTTGATGTCGTGGTTGATCAGGTATTCGGAAAGCTCTTCGGCCATGCTCTTGGTGAGAGTGGTTATCAGGACGCGCTCGTTACGTTCTGTGCGTAGGTTGATTTCTTCCAACAAATCGTCTATTTGGTTCTCCGAAGGGCGTACTTCAATCTCTGGGTCGAGTAGACCTGTTGGGCGAATTACCTGTTCTACTACAATGCCCTCGGCTTCTTGTAATTCGAAGTCGGCAGGCGTGGCAGATACGTAAATTACCTGATGGATCTCTTTCTGGAATTCCTCGAACGTTAACGGGCGGTTGTCAAAGGCTGCAGGCAGTCTAAATCCGTATTCTACGAGGTTGGTCTTGCGGGCACGGTCTCCACCATACATGGCTGAAATCTGGGGGACGGAAACATGACTCTCGTCAATTACCAGTAGGTAATCGTCGGGGAAGAAGTCCAACAGGCAATAAGGGCGTTCTCCAGGCTGGCGTCCATCGAAATAACGTGAGTAATTCTCGATGCCCGAACAATGCCCCAACTCTTTAATCATCTCCATGTCGTATTCGACGCGCTCTTTGATTCTTTGGGCCTTGATGCCATCTCCTAATTCGTTGAAATAGTCGATTTGTTTTGTCAGGTCGTCTTGAATCTCCCTGATGGCAATGTTAGTCTGCTCCTGCGAGGTCATGAAGAGGTTTGCGGGATATAGCTTGTATTCGGCAAATCTGGCTCTGCGTTGCAATGTAACGGGGTCAAGTTCTTCGATGGCATCGATTTCGTCGTCCCAGAACGCTACGCGCAGTACCGTCTCGTTGTAGGCCATGTGAATGTCGACGGTGTCGCCTTTTACACGGAAGTTTCCTCGTTCCAATGCGATGTCGTTTCGGGTGTATAAGGCTTGTACCAGACGGCGGAGCAGCATGTTGCGGTCTAGCTTCTGTCCTTGGTGCAATTCAATGATGTTGCTTTCCATTGCAACCGGTGAGCCCATTCCGTAAATACATGAAACTGAAGATACAATAATAACGTCCTTTCTTCCTGATAATAAGCTTGATACAGCGCTTAGTCGAAGACGGTCTATTTCTTCGTTGATGGCCAAATCTTTCTCTATGTATGTATCCGTATGAGGGAGGTAGGCTTCTGGTTGGTAATAGTCGTAGTAACTTACATAGTACTCCACAGCATTTTCTGGGAAAAAGCCTCGCATTTCATCGTATAGCTGCGCAGCCAACGTCTTGTTGTGCGATAAGATGAGGGTGGGACGGCCGATGTTTTGGATAACGTTGGCTATGGTGAATGTCTTGCCGCTACCTGTTACACCAAGCAGCACCTGAGCACGGTCACCACGCTTCAGTCCGTCAGTAAGCTGGCGGATGGCATCTGGTTGGTCTCCTGTAGGCAGGTATTTTGATGTCAACTTGAAGGTCATGTTGTGATTACTATGTCTGAAATGTGGTGCAAATTTACACAAAACCTGTGAAAACTATACTTTTTGTAGTAAAAAAACTATAAACCACTTGCTGCTTTGGGCAAAAATGAGTAACTTTGCACGCTAATTTGAGATAACGATGAGGAAAAATATTATTATTCTTGGATTCCTGAACGTTGTGCTATTGTTTTATGGCTGTGCTGGTGAATACAACAAGGTGTTCAAGTCTAACGACTATGACTATCGCTATGAGTATGCCAAGCAGTGTTTTGCATTGGGTAAGTATAGTTATGCCGAAAACTTGCTTATTGACATGATTGCCTTGAAGAAGGGTACCGATGAAGCACAGGAGGCGCTCTATATGCTTGCAATGTCGCAATATATGAATAAGGACTTCGAGGTTGCAGCTGAGACGTTCCGCAAATATTACTCCACATATCCTAAGAGTATTTATGCTGAACAGGCTTCCTTTTATGTGGGGCAGTCGCTCTATCGTGGAGCACCCGAGCCTCGTCTTGACCAAACGCCAACCATTGGAGCGATTAATGCATACCAGCAGTTTCTTGATTTCTTCCCAGGGTCACCTCTTAGGCCAACCGCCCAGTCGCGTCTCTATGAGTTGCAGGATAAGTTGGTGCAGAAAGAACTGCTTTCTGCTCAGCTGTATTATAATTTAGGCGGATATTTCGGTAATGTCAACTCTAATACCGAGAGTAACTATATTTCCAGTATTGTGACGGCCCAGAATGCATTGAAGAACTTCCCCTATTCCAAATGGCGAGAAGATTTCTCGTTGCTTATTATGAAGAGCAAGTTCCAACTGGCCGAAAATTCTTCAGTAGACAAACGCATAGAGCGCTATCGTGATGCTGAAGATGAGTGCTACGGATTCTTAAATGAATATCCTGACTCGCGCAATAAAAGCATGGCTGAAAAGTTTATTGCCAAGTGCAAGAAAGTGATTGGTGATTAAGGTTGAGAGTTTTGATACTTCTGAATTTAGATAAGAACTGAAAATAAAATATTTGAAACAACATGGATTACAAAAAGTCAAAAGCACCAGTTAACACAGTTACTCACAACATCATGGATTTGTGCGATGAAACTGGCAACATTTATGAGAGCGTGGCCATCATCGCCAAGCGTGCCAATCAGATTTCCGTTCAGATTAAAGAAGACTTGTCGAAAAAACTGGCAGAGTTTGCTTCTTACAATGACACTCTTGACGAGGTGTTTGAGAACCGTGAGCAGATTGAAATATCGCGCTATTACGAGAAATTGCCAAAGCCTACGCTGCTGGCAACCCAAGAGTTCATGGAGGGTAAGGTGTACTATCGTGACCCTGCTCGTGAGGCACAGGCTGTTGAAGCATAACTTTTCATGAACATACTATGATACAGCGTAAACAAACTTTGTTTCTGCTGGCTGCTATTGTATCGCTCGTTGTCTGTATGTTCGTTCAGAAGACGACGGTGGTACTTTTTGTCTGTCTGTTGGCTACGGCTCTGCTCACGCTGGTTACCATTTTTCTATATAAGCGTCGCAAGCTCCAGGCCACTATGTGTGTGGTGGCCATGATGATGTTGGTTATGTGGTACGTGCTGCTGGCTGCGCTGCCCCAAGGTGGCCTATTGGTGAGAGAGTGGCCTTCGGTGTTGCCTGTGATTAGTATTATCATGCTATTAGCTGCTCGTAAAGGTATTCTTGCCGACGAGAAACTTGTCAGGTCACTCGACAGAATAAGGTAATATACTGGAAAGTTCTTCTATGGAAATAAAGACCGCTGAATTTGTTGTGTCATCGCAGACTATAGCTACATGTCCGAAGGACGTGAAGCCTGAATATGCCTTTATTGGTAGAAGTAATGTAGGCAAGTCGAGCTTGATCAACATGCTTGCCCGCAACAAAAAGCTGGCCAAAACTTCATCAACTCCAGGAAAGACTCTTCTTATTAACCACTTTATTATAAATAAAGAGTGGTATCTTGTTGATCTTCCTGGCTATGGCTTTGCCAAGCGGTCGAAGAGTGAGATAGCCCGTTTGGAACAGATGATTAGGGGATATATCCTTGGCCGTCAGCAATTGGTTAATGTGTTTGTACTTGTTGATGTCCGTTTGGAACCACAGGATATTGACCTTGAGTTCATTAATTGGCTGGGCCTTTCCAGTATCCCTTTTTCCATCGTATTTACCAAGGCTGACAAGTTGACCGTTTCCAAGGTGCGTGCCAATGTGGCAGCCTATGAACAAAAACTTATGGAAACGTGGGAGGAGATGCCTCCTGTCTTTGTCACTTCTTCCGAGAAGCGGGAAGGTCGCGAAGAGCTGCTCAGCTACATTGCACAAATCAATGATGAGATGAAGAATGGGTAGGGAGATTCCATACTTGGATGTTCAGAATCTGACTAAGTCGTTTGGCTCACTGGTGTTGTTTCGCAACATCAGTTTCTCTATTGCCGAGGGACAGAAAGTAGGGCTGATAGCCAAGAATGGTACAGGTAAGTCAACCTTGCTCTCGCTGTTGATGGGCAAAGATGGTTATGATGAGGGTTCCATCATCTTCCGTCGTGACTTGCGTGTTGGCATGCTTGAACAGTCGCCAAAATTTGATCCTGAAGAAAGCGTGCTTGATGCTTGCTTTAATCACGAAGGCAATCCTGAGAAAGTGTTGAAGGCAAAGCAAATCCTTACTCAACTGAAAATTCGTGACCTCGCACAGCCCATGGGACAATTGTCCGGAGGACAGCAGAAGCGAGTGGCCCTTGCCAATGTACTTATCCTTGAACCTGATTTTCTTATCCTTGACGAACCCACCAACCATCTTGACCTTGAGATGATTGAGTGGCTTGAAGACTTCCTCAATCGTGGTCACAAAACGTTGCTTATGGTGACCCACGACCGTTATTTTCTTGACCGCGTATGCTCCGTTATCCTTGAGATTGACGACCAGAGTATCTATACCTATCGTGGTAATTATGCCTACTATCTGGAGAAACGGCAGGAGCGTATTGATAATCGTCGTGCTGAGATAGCCCGTGCTAACAATCTCTATCGTACGGAACTGGAGTGGATGCGCCGAATGCCTCAGGCCCGTGGCCACAAGGCTAAATACCGTGAAGATGCTTTCTATGAGTTGGAACGTGTAGCCAAAGCTCGTATTGAAGAGCGACAGGTAAGGCTGAAGGCTTCCAATGTCTATATTGGCTCAAAGATTTTTGAGTTTCAGTATGTGTCGAAGGCATTCGATAATTTGGTTATCCTCAAGGATTTCTATTATAATTTCGCGCGGTTTGAGAAAATGGGCATCGTAGGCAACAACGGTACAGGTAAATCTACTTTCCTGAAAATGCTGTTGGGACAGTTGCAGCCCGATGCAGGACGTGTCGTGATAGGCGATACCGTCCGCTTTGGCTATTTCTCTCAGGATGGCCTGCAGTTTGATGAACAGCAGAAGGTTATCGATGTGGTGCGCGACATTGCAGAGTACGTAGACCTTGGTGGTGGGCATCATCTCTCAGCCAGTCAGTTCCTTCAGTATTTCCTCTTTACTCCAGAACAGCAACACAATTTTGTCTATAAGCTCTCTGGAGGTGAGCGCCGTAAGCTCTATCTTTGTACGGTGCTGATGCACAATCCTAATTTCCTTGTCCTTGACGAACCAACTAACGATCTCGACATTGTCACCCTGCAGATTCTTGAGGAATACCTGCAAGACTTTCCCGGTTGTGTTATTGTTGTCTCGCATGACCGATATTTCATGGATAAGGTGGTCGACCATCTGCTTGTCTTCAAGGGGCAAGGTGAGATAAAGGATTTCCCTGGTAACTATACCCAGTATCGAAACTTTAGTGAAACACTCGATGACAACGTGGCTAATTCTGAGCCAAAGATGTCAAAGAAAACTGACCGGACTACTACCGAGATATCTCAAGAACCTTCGAAGCGCAAGCTCTCTTTCAAGGAGAAACGTGAGTTTGAACAGCTTGAAAAGGATATAGAGTCTCTCGAAGCTGAGAAGAAGCAGATAGAGGAAGCTCTCTGTAGCGGTAAACTCTCGATAGAAGAGCTTACCGAGAAGTCAAAGCGCCTTCCTCTGCTTGTTGATGAACTTGATGAGAAGTCTATGAGATGGCTTGATCTTTCAGAGATTGGACAATGAACGCATATCCCTCCCGACTATTAGAAAACTCCGTTCAGGAGTTTGCCAAATTGCCTGGCATTGGCCGCAAAACTGCTTTGCGACTGGTGCTCCATCTCTTACGTCAAGAAGATGGTGATGTTGAGCAGTTTGCCAATGCTCTAACAACCATGAAGCATGATGTGAAGTTCTGCCATGTCTGCCATAACATCAGTGATGAGGATGTTTGTCCCATCTGTCGTGACCAACGACGTGACGCGTCAACCATTTGTGTGGTGGAGAATATTCAGGATGTGATGGCCATTGAGAATACGCAGCAGTTCCATGGTCTATATCATGTGCTGGGCGGTGTCATCTCTCCAATGGACGGCATTGGTCCTGGCGATCTTGAGATAGAGTCTCTCATCCGGCGTGTATCGCAGGGCGATGTCAAGGAGGTCATCCTTGCCCTTAGTCCTACAATGGAAGGTGATACCACTAATTTCTATATCTTCCGCAAACTGTCCTCCTTTGATGTCAGACTCAGTATCATTGCCCGGGGCATTGCCGTTGGCAACGAGCTCGAATATACAGATGAAGTGACCTTGGGACGCTCCATCTTGAACCGAACCCCATTTGAGGTGAAAAACTAAATAGAAGCAAGAATTATGAACCAACAGATTAATATACTGAAGATTATTTACTGGACTACACTTATCTCTCTTACACTTGTGGCTGTAATAGTAGAGGAGTTTTTCTATTCCGATAGTCCTGTCGGAATCTTAGTGGGACGGCAGCAGTTGGAATTTGTCTATCAGACGCTTGTCGTCTTGATAACTCTTAGCTGTTGTTACGGCTCATTGCGTTTGTTCAGACTAAAGCGCATTGTGAAAGAATTGCATGAACATCCATTAACGAGCTATCAGAAGTGGAGTGTCATTCGCATTGCCATGCTTGAGGTCCCCTATTTCCTCTGTATTATGGGCTATATGCTGTTTGTCAATCCATCATTTGTATATCTTGGTTTGATCCTTTTGCTCACATTCCCTTTCATCTATCCCACGAAGGGACGGTTCGTTAACGAAACAGGTTACATAGGAGAATGAAACTCAGTGTCATCATCGTCAATTATAATGTTCGCTACTATGTTGAGCAGTGTATTAACAGCGTAGAGCGTGCAACGCGTGGTATCGATAAGGAGATTTTTGTCTTCGACAATCACTCCAAGGACAATTCCGTAGAGTTCCTGCGCAAGCGCTTTGGCCAACGTATCCGTCTCATTGAGAGCAATCACAACCTTGGTTTTGCCCGTGCAAACAACAAAGCTATCAAACAGTCTACAGGTGAGTATATCCTTTTGCTCAATCCCGATACCATTGTAGGTGAGGAGAGCATCAGACAGGTGCTGGCTTTCCTTGACGAGCATCCTGATGCGGGTGGAGCAGGGGTTATAATGCATAATCCAGACGGTACTATTGCCAAAGAGTCGCGTCGTGGTATACCCACGCCCATCGTTTCCCTGCTCAAGATGATAGGACTCTCCAAGCGTTACTACATGAGCGATCTTCCCTGGAACGAACCGGGACAGATTGATGTCATCAGTGGAGCCTTTTGCATGGTTCGCCGTACCGTTCTCGACGAAGTGGGGCTGCTCGACAAAGATTTCTTCATGTATGGTGAAGATATCGACCTCTCCTATCGCATCTTGAAAGGCGGCTATCAGAACTGGTTTGTGCCGGCTAATATTCTGCACTATAAGGGAGAGTCCACGCAGAAGAGCTCCTACCGCTATGTCCACGTGTTCTATCAGGCCATGCTCATTTTCTTCCGTAAGCACTATGGCCACATATCCATTCTCTTTGCCTTCCCCATCAAGTTTGCTATCTACCTGCGTGCCCTTATTGCTCTTGTCAATATGCAATATGCGCGGTTGCAGCGCTCCTTGGGCTTAGGTTATATTAAAGATTCCAATCTTCAGTATTGCTTTGTGGGTACCTTGCCCATGCTCGAGGAATGTCGCCAGCTCTCGTTGCGCAAAGGACTTGATGCAGTCTTCTGTGAGAACTTGGAGAATATCCCCAGTTGCGATGTACTCGTCTTTGATACCGATGCCTATAGCTATGAAGAAATCTTCTCTTATGCTCGTGCCCATGCAGGAAAGTTCACTATTGGTACGTTTAGCAGAAAGAACCGTGTCTTAATCACTCCTAAGGAAATTATCCGATGAAGCAAGTATCGCTGCGTGCTCTTGAACCTGAAGATCTCGATGTGCTCTATCGCATTGAAAACGACACCTGTCTTTGGAATGTCGGGGTAAACAATGTGCCTTATTCTCGCTACCTGCTGCATGAATATATTGCTACCTCTTCAGGTGATATCTATAAGGACGGACAGGTGCGTCTCATTATTGAGAATGCTGAGAAGCAGGTTGTTGGACTTGTTGATATGATGAACTTTGATGCCCGCCATTGTCGTGCCGAGGTGGGCATTGTCATTCAGCAGCCTTATCGTCGTCGGGGCTATGCGTCTGAGGCTCTTCGTCTTATTGCCCACTATTCCCACCATGTCCTCCACTTGCATCAGCTTTACGCGCTTGTACCAAAGGACAATGTGGCTTCACAAGCTCTTTTCTCCAAACAGGACTATCGGCTCACGGGTGAATTGTCTGACTGGCTTTTTGATGGCAACGGATATCAGCCGGCTTTGCTCTATCAGCTAATCTGCTGATTTCGCATTGCTGTATTATAATAGGTTATAATGAACAATGTCTTTACACGATACGTGCTTTGCAGCCTGTTGTTGTTGATAGGCAGTTCGCTTCATGCGCAGATCCGGGGAGTGGTTATCGACGATACCGACGGCTATCCCGTTCCCTATGCCACGGTGATATACAAGGGCAATGATTTTGCCACGAAGTGTGACGGTGAGGGACGCTTCACCATTAGCCGCCACAATGGATGGCGACTGACATTCAGTGCTGTGGGTTATCGTTCGCAGGTCGTCAATGTCGGCCCCTCCACTCCTGTTACACTTACCATCCGACTGAAGCAGGAACAGCACACATTACAGGAGGTTACGGTGAAGTCGAAGAAAAAGACACGCTATCGCCGTAAGGATAATCCTGCTGTGGAGTTGATGCGGAAGGTGATTGCTCACAAGAAAGAGAACGACCTGAAGCGCAACGACTTCTATAGCTATACTAATTATCAAAAGATAGGACTCAGCCTGAATGATGTTAATCCCCTTGTGTTAGACCAGGGCATCTTCAAAAAATATCCCTGGCTGGCCAGTCAGGTAGAGGTGAGCCAGTATAACGATAAGCTGGTATTGCCCCTCACGGTCGATGAGACGGTCACCCGCCACCTCTACCGCAAGAATCCAAAGAAGGAAAAGACCATTACGCTGGGTCAGAAGTCATCGGGTGTGAACGACCTCTTCCAAACTGGCAATATTGTGACAACACTGATGCGCGATGTGTTCAGTGATGTCAATATCTATGACGACTATATCCTCTTGCTGCGTCATAAGTTCAGCAGTCCCATAGGCCGCGATGCCATCCAGTTCTATCGCTACTATATAGTAGATACTGTCTATGTGGGCGAGCATCGATGCATTCATCTAGACTTTCTTCCCAACAATCAGCAGGACTTTGGTTTTCGCGGACAGATTTTCATTGTGGCCGACTCCACCTATCAGGTGAAGCGCTGTGAGCTGTCGCTGCCCAAGTCGACTGATGTGAACTGGGTTGAGGGTTTCCAGTGCATGCAGGAATTCACCCAACAGCCTGATGGCGAGTGGCTGCTCACGGTTGACGACATGATTGTGGAGCTCATGGTGACCGACTTCATTACCCGTGCTATGGTAACGCGTACCACGCGCCGTAGCGATTTCGACTTCTCTCCGATAGAGAAAAGTTCTCTGAGAGGTGGTGAGGAAGAGGTGGCACCAGGCTCTACGCATCGTGACGAAGCTTTCTGGGAAGAACACAGGCTGGTGGAATTTACTCGTAGTGAGCGACAAATGGGTAGCTTCCTTGACCATATAGAGCAACTGAAGGGCTACAAGTATGCCATCTTTGTGCTGAAAGCCCTGTTCGAGAACTATCTGGAAACGGGTTCACGCGATCATCCCAGCAAGTTCGATGTGGGCCCCGTCAATACGATGGTTTCACAGAACTTCTATGACGGCCTGCGCCTGCGTATGAGCGGACAGACCACGGCCAACCTGAATCCACACCTGTTCCTGAAAGGATATTATGCTCATGGCATGCGCCATCATGAGAATTACTACAATGCTGAGCTCACCTACTCGCTGCGTCCGTGTGAGTACTTGCCGCAGGAGTTCCCCCTGCGTAATATTACTCTTTCGTCGAAACGTGATGTGGCCCTGCCCAGTGACAAGTATACCCGAACCGACAAGGACAATGTGTTCACTTCCTTTAAGGTTCACGACATTGACAAGATGTTCATGTATAACACTCAGAAACTGAGCTTTGACTATGAGACATCAAGCCATCTGCGCTTCTCCTTGGGCTTGAAGACAGAGAAGATGTCGCCCATAGGCAATATAGCCTTCACTCCTCTCTCTTCTCCTGAAGCTCCGCTTCCCTTTATACGAACCACCGAGACTACCTTCGGTCTCCGACTGGCCCCCAAGGAGAAGTTTTTCAACACGAAGCAGCGCAGACGTACACTGAACAAGGATGCCTGGTTTGTGAGTTTGGAGCACACGATGGGATTCAGGAACTTCCTTGGCGGAGACTATCGCTCGAACTTCACTGAGATGCAATGCTATAGGCGTACATGGCTACCCATGAGCTGGGGACGAATAGACTTGCGCCTGAAGGCTGGTGCACAATGGAACCGCGTGCCTTATGCTCTGCTCATCATGCCTCAGGCCAACTTGTCATATGTGCTCGACTATGAAGCATTCAGTATGATTAACAACATGGAGTTCCTCAACGACCGCTATGCTTCGCTCATGGTGATGTGGGAGATGGGTGGCAAACTGTTCAACCGTATTCCGCTGCTAAGGAAGCTGAAGTGGCGCGAGGTGCTTGAGTTCAAGTCGCTCTGGGGACAATTGTCTGAGAAGAACAATCCCAATTTCCTTGGCAATGCAGGGAATGATGTGCTGATGGTCTTCCCTGACGGCAGTAGCACGATGAACGGCCGACGGCCCTATATGGAGTATGGCGTGGGTGTGCAGAATATCTTCAATCTCATCCAGATAGAGTATGTCCGTCGACTGAACTATCTGGACCTGCCTACAGCGCAGAAACATGGCATACGTATTGTGATTAATCCGACGTTCTGATTTAGTAACGAAACAGGGAGTGGATAAGAACAGAAAAACCGGAAGTGTCGTCTCGACAGTTCCGGTTTTCACTTTTCTAACTAACTTATTATCAACTATTCATTACTCATTTTTCTGCTTTGATGGTGCAAAGTTACTCATAGATTGACATAAGTCAAAGGAATAATTGTAAAAAAGTCACGTAAACGTTTGCGTCTTTTGCGCTTTTTTCTTATCTTTGTCGCATCTAACTTTCATATTACTGCTTGAAACATAAGCTGCTATGATTAAACATCGTGTATCATTGAAAGATCTTGCTCAACAGTTGGGCGTGAGCATTGCAACAGTGAGTCGGGCATTGCATGGCTCGCCAGAGATCGGCAAGGAGATGCAGGCCAAGGTGAAAGAACTGGCACGCCAGCTGAACTATCGTCCCAATCCCTTTGCACAAAGCCTGCGGCATGAGGCTCCCAGAGTGATAGGGGTTGTCGTTCCTAACCTGGTAACCCACTATTTTGCCTCTGTACTTGATGGTATTGAGATGGAAGCACGTAGCGAGGGCTATAGTGTGATAAGTGCTAACAGTCATGAGAGTAGGGAAGACGAGCAGAGGGCTATCGATAACTTTAACAGCCTACATGTGGAGGGTATCATAGCCTGTCTGGCACAGGAGACGACCGACTATAGCCACTTTGAGGAAATATCCGACATGGGCATCCCCTTGGTGTTCTTTGCCCGTACCTGTCTGAGCGACCGCTTCTCCTGTGTCACGGCCAATGGCGATGAGGCTGCCCAGCAGGCCACTCAGCACCTCATAGATACAGGTTCGCGTCGCATCGCCTTCCTTGGCGGACCCAATCATCTCGACATGGTGAAGCGACGCAAGCATGGCTACCTGGAGGCACTGCGTGAGAATCGCATACCCATTGACCGTACACTCGTGGCCTGCAACCGCATCGACTATGATGTGGCTCTCCAAGAGACTCTGCGCCTGCTCAACATGCCCAACAGGCCCGATGCTATTCTCGCTTTCAACGATATTGCTACCTTTGCGGCCTTCACGGCAATCAAGCAGATGGGCTTCAGTATTCCGGATGATGTGGCACTGATAGGCTTCACCGATGATGAGCATGCCCGTTATGTTACGCCTCGCCTCTCTACCATCGAAGACCAGTCACAACTCATGGGACAGCGTGCCTGCCAGCTGCTGTTGCGACACATCAAGGGCGATGAGAAGATCTATCGGCAAGTAGTGCCACAGCGTATAGTGATTCGTGAGACCTCGGCCAAGAAATGACAACTCTAACTGGCCTTCTTTTACGGTATACAGGGCGTAAACCGTTAGTTTACGCCCTGTATACCGTTAGTTTACGCCTTGTATACCGTTAGTTTACGCCCTGTATACTATTGTTGATGACTTAAACGTCCGATAGTTCAACTTGAATGGATAGATATTATCTATCTTCGTCCAGCGGAACGACTACCACCCGAACCACTGTGATGACCACTTGCTGAACCACGACTGCCACCGCTGTAGCTGCGTGTCATGCCTGCACCGCTGCGATTACTCCCAACGCTGCTGCGGGACATACCTGCACTGCTATGACTGCTACTTGTGTTATTGCGAGTTATACTTGCATTGTTGTGAGTAGCTGTTGTGCTGCGGTTATTGCTGAAACTGCGGTTAGAAGGAGTCCCCATGTTGTGGTTCGTCGATGTTCCTAAGCCACGATTTACTGTAGTCCGTGTGGATGAGACGGTAGAGGCACTGCGATTGTTGTGGTCGCGTACGCTGCCGGTTGGTGTACTGTTGTGGCTACTGCCATGACCTGTATTGTTGTGGATGTTGCCATTACCTGTGTTGTTGTGATTGTTTTGACCATGACCACGGCCACTGCCGTTGCCACCGTTGTTGTGGTTGTTGTTGTTATGATGATTGTTATAGGTACGCCCATTGCTGTGATTGCGATAGTTGCCACGGTCCCATCCGTCGCGCATGCCGCTATGGTGATTGCGGTCGTTGTGTGGACGGTAGAGGTTGTGACGATGTTCATAGTAGCTACGTCCGCCATTCATTCGCCAGCTGTGGCCACCACGATAGGACACATAGAAGTGTGGACGGCCGAAATAATAGTAGTCGCGGTGGGGATAACGGGCATAGATGCCAAAGTGCCAGTAGCCCGCACTCCAGTAGAGTGGACGATAGAAATAAGTTGCGGCGCAGAAGGCATTCCACTGCCAGCTATAGAGAATATAGCGGATGTCGGCATTGCGTTGTTCCCAGTAGTAACCAAACACGTCGGTTTGGCTGGTGACTCCCATCAGATAGTCGAGGTTAATCTCATAGGCAGCCTCATACTGGGCATCGTTCAAGTTCAGCTCGTAGGCCATCTTATCGGTCAGGAACAGGGCTTCGCGGCGAGCCTGTTCGTAGCTCATGGCACTTGCCTGTGCTGCTATCGCGAGCATGGCTATCAGTGAAAGTATCATCTTTTTCATAATCGTAGATATTTTAAAATGTTCAACCATCAGTGATTCTTTTCTCTTTGTGATGGCAAAGTTAGGCGAAAAAGATGAACGAAAAAAGGGATTTTCCCTAATATGAGAGAGGAAAATCCCTAACTATAATTGTTCCGGTTAAGCAAAACTCTGGGGAATGACTCTTACCCCCCCCAATCTGGATTGTCGAGCACGCTGTATACGGAATTGTTGCTCTTGTATTCGGGTACAATCTCCTTCATGGCCTTTACGGTCTTCATATTGTCGTACTCTTTGCAGACAGTCAGCAGTTGCTCAATCGCGTTGTTGGCCTCCTGATAGTCGTACTCACGGACAGTGGCAATGCGAATCTTCTCATGGAAGGAGGGCTTGGTAGATTCTTCTTCGTTGAGTACTTCCTCGTAGAGTTTCTCGCCCGGGCGGAGTCCGGTATACTCTATCTTGATGTCCTTCATGCCGCTGAGCATAATCATGCGCTGGGCCAAGTCGGCAATCTTTACAGGCTCGCCCATGTCGAATACGAAGATTTCACCGCCATGGCCCTTGGTACCGGCTTCGAGTACCAGTTTGCAGGCTTCGGGAATGAGCATGAAGTAGCGGATGATGTTGGGGTCGGTGACGGTGATGGGACCGCCATTCTTGATTTGCTCCTTGAAAAGGGGAATCACCGAGCCATTGCTGCCGAGCACATTGCCGAAGCGAGTCGTCACGAACTGGCAGTGCTCTTTACTTGTGGCTGGGTTGCTCTCCAGTTGCTTGTTGAGCGACTGCACGTAGATTTCGCAGATACGCTTGGAACAGCCCATAACGTTAGTGGGATTGACAGCTTTGTCGGTAGAGATCATCACAAACTTCCTTACGCCATATTTCACTGAGAGGTCGGCAATAATCTTGGTGCCAAGGATGTTGTTGGTAACGCTCTCAGAGGGATTGTCCTCCATCATGGGTACATGCTTGTAGGCTGCAGCATGGAAGACGTATTGTGGACGATACTTGCTGAACAGGTATTCCATATGCTCCTGTTCGCAGATGCTGCATACAATGATTTCTGCTTCTATCTCAGGCCATTCCTTGCTCATCATCAGTCGGATGTCATGCTGTGGGGTTTCAGCCTGGTCTATGAGGACAAGCTTTGAGGGATTGTAGACGGCAATCTGGCGCACCATCTCACTGCCTATGCTGCCGGCTGAACCTGTCACCATGATGCAGTTGCCCTTGAGCAGCTTGCCAACAGACTCCATGTCGACCTGAATCTCATCGCGTGGAAGCAAGTCTTCGATACTGATCTCTTTCACCTGAGTAGATTGCAGGTCGTCATCCTTCCATTCCTTCTCCTCCTGTGTCATGTAGATCTTGATGCCGGCATTGATGAGCTGGTTCTGGAACGTTGGATTGCTTCGGAAAGCACGCAGGCGGAAGGGCGAGATGATGATAGCTTGTATGCCCTGCTCCTTCATTTTGTCAACAAGCGTTTCGTTGAGCTTGTAAACCTTAACACCCATCAGGATGTAGTCCCTGGAGTCAGAATCGTCAGAGATAAATCCTTTCAGTTGGAAACGTGTGGGCTTCTCGTTCCTGATATGCTTGGCTATGCCGACACCTCCGTTTTTTACACCATAGATGTAGGTACGTACAGCCTTAACGTTGGCAAACGACACATCGTAGATGGTTTTTACTAACATGCGAAGCGTCCACATGAGGATGGTAGCCAGAATAGCAGCAAAGGCAATCTCGCGGCCACGCAGATGGGAGAAGATGTCGTAGCTGGCAAAGGTATAGTGGAGCACATAGGCTATCACGGTGCCAAATGTCATGGCATAGCCAATGCGCTGTAGGTCAACAAACGAAGAGTAACGGAATATCCCGGAATAGGTATTGTACAGACGGAAGCCTATGATATAAAAGAAACTATATATTAGCGCATTGAATGACAAGGGGATGAATTCTCTGACCAATGTCTGAGTATCCCTAAACTGTACAAAGGAGAACAGAAAGGAAAAATATAGTATGGCTACATCGAGCAGCAGTATACACCAATAGGGCAGCGCTTTTTTCGTAAAATACCAATTAGCAAGTTTATCGGCAAATCCCATTTTCTCTGTCTTTTATTATTTTGACAATTCTTCTTTTGCCACTATGAGCATGAAGTAAACGTAATTTATATGCTTTCGGTTGCAAAGGTAGGAAATAAAATTGTTATTCAATCTTTTTTTGAATTCTTTTTGCATCAAATAGTCAAAAACTTGACGAATCAGAATTTTTTTCCAAATAAGATACAAACAAAGGTCTTCCAGAGAATATTGATGTCGAACCGCCAAGAGTAGTTCTCCATATAGTAGAGATCCAGTTCCAGACGGCGCAGCATCTTGTCGATGGTGTCGGTGTAGCCATTATAGAGCGTTGCGTATGATGTTACGCCGGGACGGATGGCATAGAGCTGCTCGTAGCGTGGGTCGTGCAGCATAATCTGCTCAATGAAATACTTACGCTCAGGCCTTGGACCGACAAACGACATGTCGCCTTTCAGTACATTCCATAGCTGGGGAAGCTCGTCAAGATGATGGCTGCAAAGAAATTTGCCAAACCGTGTGATATGTTCGTCATCAGTCTCGTCCAACTGAGGAATGCCATCGCTCTCGTTGTTCACAATCATTGTGCGGAACTTATAGATGTTGAAAGGCTTCCCGCCCTTGCCTATGCGCTCCTGACCGAAGACGGCCGGCCCCGTGTAGGTAAGCTTTTGCCCTATAAAGATGATGAGATACAAGGGCGAGAATAGTATGATTCCAACCAATGCTCCCCAAAAGTCGAATGTGCGTTTCAGTATGCTGTTCATGCTTTTTCGCGTTCCAGGTAGATGGGTTGTCCGTTATGGCGAATGGCCATATTGATGAGACGATGTGCGATGAGCCATACCAAGATGTCGATGGCTACAATAATCGTGGAGGAGACAAGCATGTTTAGCGTCAGGTTCAATACAATAAAGAAAAGAGCCAGCAACAGTATGCAGACAAGTGTCTGGCGCTGATTGAAACCTGCGCGCATAAGTTTATGGTGGATATGGTTCTTGTCGGCATTGAAGATGGGGACCCTGTGCATGATGCGAACCAGTGAAACACGCACCACATCGAATGACGGTACGATGAGGAAAGTATAGGATAGCAGCAGACAGTCGGGATTCCAGAACTTTACGTTGGGATTGTCCATCGAGTATTTGATGGCTAAGAAGCCGAGAATGAAACCAAGTGTGAGACTGCCGGAGTCGCCCATGAATATCTTTCTCTCTTTGCTTGGATCATCAAACAGATTGAAATACATGAACGGCACCAGTACGCCCAGCAGACCGGCAATAAGTACAGCATAGAGCAGCATGCCCTCCTCAACGAAACAGAACAGGAATCCTGTGAGGGCTATGAACGATAGTCCAGATGCCAGTCCGTCAATGCCGTCGATGAGGTTGATGGCGTTATTGACGAACACGATGACAAACACTGTCAGCGGGGCTCCGATGGCATACGGAATCTCATCAATTCCAAGGAATCCGTAAAGGTTGTTCAGGTATAGCCCGGAAATAGGAAGTAAGGAAGCTGCGAAAATCTGTACGATGAATTTTATCTTTGCTCCAAGACCAACTATGTCGTCCACCAGTCCGATACCATAGATGAGAAGCAGGCTGATGAAGAAATAGAGGCTCCATAGGCTAAATGTCACTTCGCTTACGCCAGTGAATCTGTTGAAGGTAAACGTAGTGACGAGAAAAGCTATCAGCATGCTCGGGAGGAAACTAATTCCTCCTAAGCGTGGGATGCCGCTCTTGTGTATCTTTCGCTCATCGGGTATGTCGTATATCTTCTTCTCCTTGCAAAAGTTCAGAATCATCGGTATGAAGATAAATCCGCACAGGGCGCTAAAAAAGAAGGCTGGAATCAGAAGAATATTACTTGTCATATAATGTGATTTACCTATATAACCTTTTTTTTTCAACGATATTGCACAACTATATTCAATTTTTTTCTATTATAGCGGAAAACGTTGACACAGCCCAATATTACTTATACTTCATACCCTTTCAGTTTCTCTTCCCACGAATAATTCTCTATGACGGTTTGGCGGCCTTGCTCCCTTATATTGTCACGAAGTTGTTGATTGTTAAGTAGTTCTAAACAAATGTCGGCAAATGACTGGTCATCGTCCCTGATAAAGCAGTTCTTGCCATCATGCAATTCTGGTATGGCTTTTGCAATGAGTGATGTGAGAACTACAGGTATGGCATTGGCCATTGCCACCAGCACCTTGTTCTGAATCCCTGCGGCTATTTGTACTGGTGCCACAGCAAGACAGGAGTCGGCCACGAATGTATTAAGATTGTCTACAAATCCTGTAACAAAGATATTTTTGCCATTGTCCAACTTCTGGATATTTTTAGAAGGATGAGCCCCTACGACATAGAATCTTACATTAGGTTTTTTTGCCAAGATTAGCGGAAAGATATCGTTGATAAAGTGAATGACGGCATCTTGGTTCTGTAGTGACTGCATGTGACCAATAAAACAAATCTTATTGATGTCGATACGCTGATTGATTTGAGGCAGATACTCTACACCGTTGGCTTTAAGTTCCAGTGATTTTGTTTGTTGGTTGCGCAAGTAGTCTATGTCTGCTTGGGATACCAACACGACCTTGGGATAGTGGTTGATGACATATTGCTCGTATTTCGCTATCAGATGTCTCTCTATCTTGTATATATTCCTTAATAGGACATTACCCCTTGCCTCTGTCGCCAATGCATAGGTTTTCGATAAAGCATCGGTCATCTCAATAATCGATTTCTCCTGTAGCTTGGCATTCTCCAAAAAAGGTGCCATGCGCAGTAGGTGAGAGATGTACATGTCAGGTTTCTCTGCTTTGATAACTTGCTTGAACAGTTTGTTGTATGCAGATGAATAGTAATAGCCACATTGGATAGGACGTCCTGTCAACATGAACAATGCGGAATAGAGTAGTGTGGCCAATTTCCGGCGCTTCACAGTGTAAATCTTGTCGTAGATTTCCTTGGCTGACTCTATGTCGGGAGTGTCTTCTGTGTAAGACACCAATACCAACTGATGGCCTTGCGACTTCAGGTACCGGGCTATATAGTTGATTCGTAACAGATCGCCTCCATATTCAGGAATGGGAAAGCGTGGGGTTAGTATACATATTTTCATGCAGTAATCTTTTCATATTAAAACGAAAACGAGGCATTATTATTGTTGTTTTTTCAGAAAACTATCGTTCCTTTTTGTTTATTTTACTACCTTTGCAGCATGATTAGTGTTTGCATGGCCACCTATAATGGCGAACGATATATAAATGAACAAGTCACTTCCATTCTGAAACAGTTAGAAGAAGATGATGAACTCATTGTCTCTGATGACGGTTCAAATGATGGAACGTTGCGAATACTGGAAACATTCAACGACCCTCGAATCAAGGTTTTTGCCGGTCCTCAGCGTGGATTGACATATAACTTTGAGAATGCCATAAAAAAAGCTTCAGGCGACTATCTGTTTCTGACTGATCAGGATGATGTCTGGGAACCTGACAAGGTCGAGCGCATGGTGGCTGCATTACAGGATGCAGACTTGGTGGTAAGTGATGCATGGATTTGTGATGAGAGGGCTGAAAGTACGGGAAAGTCGCTTTATGATATATGCAAACCCCACAAGGGATTTTGGTTAACACTTTATCATACAACTTATATCGGCTGTTGTACTGCTTTTCGCAGGTCGATATTGAAGAAACTGCTTCCTTTCCCTCCCCACATCGTCATGCATGACTATTGGATAGGGCAGATAGCCGACTTATATTATAAGACCACTTTTATTCCAGACAAGTTGCTGCGCTACCGTCGGCATGGCGACAACACGTCGGCATTGACAACAGGAAAGAGTCCCTTGTCTTTGATCCAAAAACTTGCTTACCGTTACTGGATAGTGCGCTATGCCCTGACCAGATGTTGGTAAATGCTGTCTCTTACTTTTGCTAGCTGCTGCGGTGTGTAGCCTTCCATGAAAACGTGATTGGCAGCATTTCCTAATTTGCTTCGGAGACTGGCATCACTACAAAGACGCTCTATGGCCTGAGCAAACGCTATTGGTGAGTCAGCAATCAGGCAGGACTCTTCATGAACCAATGGAATCCCCTCCACGCCAACTGTTGTAGTGACGATAGGCATACTCATGGCCATAGCCTCTATAATTTTCATGCGCATTCCACTTCCCGTCAGTATGGGAACAATCATGATGTTTCCATAGATAGCTGCCGTCAAATTATCGACAAAACCAGTGAGACGAATCTGGCAATGTTCATGTTGAATGACGTATTCCAAAGGCCATCCTGCACCAATCAAGTCAACTTGAATATGGCTGTTCAGGTTAGGAACAACCTGACTAACAAACCAGTCGATACCTTCTTTGTTGGGGATGTGTGTGTGTCCACCAATAAAAACCACACGCCCTTTCCACTCACAATAGGGAAGTGGTGATGAGGATACGGCAGCAGGAGAGACAGAGACGGGTGACGTGACGTGATGCTCCTGTAAGATTTTTTTGTCGGTATCGGTAAGAGTGATAATGTGGTCGTAGTGGTTCAGACAGTCAATCTCCTCTTGCTTCATCCGTTGCTTGGCCTCTTCCTCTTTTGCTGACAGATGGAAATCCTGCAGGAAACGGTCGTTTCTGATGAAATTGATTTCATGGTGTACGAATATCTTCTTGACATCGTCAGGAAGATACTTACACCAGCCAAGACATGGGAAGAATTCCACCTGTATCAAATCGGCCTTGGCTTCCCTGATAATTCTGTTGATGAATCGGACTTGGTCAGATGAGAACCATTGTCCGTAGGGCTTCAGCATACGGTCAATCTTCAGCATCCTGCTCTTGGGGGCAAATTTTACTAATAACCCTCTTTTTATCTTGTCTCTTACAAATCTCCAACAGCGTAATTGTCTGTAATAACGATAGACCACGATATTGACTTCGGGCCACAATGCCTGCAGTTGTTTCATCGCTTGAAGCTTATTGACACTTCCTTCACTAAAAATTAGTGTAATATGATGATTGTGGCGAAGCTGGTCAATCATATTGTATTGAGCCTGAGCACCTCCATGGTATAAAGGATAGGGCAGAATATGTGTGATAATGACTATATTCATAGTATTATATTGAATACTCTAATGTACGAATAGGTAATATAGTGAAGTGATATACCACCTGACGTAGTTGATTCGTGATATGGGAATGGCGTTCAGGTGTCTGCAGCAATGTAGCAGCCTCAAAGGATTGCCTTTGATGTATTGACTACAATAGATGTTGAGAATCATCTGAAAGAATTGCGTTCTCGGATGTTCGATGGTTTGCAGATAACGTTGGTCTGAAGGATTTAATTCCTTTTCTTCCATGTCATGAATAAATGATGAGAACCATTGATAATGTAGACATGTAGCATCAATCTTGATTTTTGCATTTTCAGAGGAATTAGAAATAGTAAGTGGGTTTTCACGATATTGAAATCCGAAGGCCTCTGTGTTTGCTATTCCAAAGACTTTGCTGGCCATAGCAGCCGTCATGTCATCCGATCCCCAAGCTAAGGGTTGCTTGCAATAGCCTCCTACGTGTTTCAAATAGTTCGTATCGTAACAGAAGTCGCCAATGAACTGTTTGTGTCGGTATGCCCAACGGTTCCAAACAAGAGACAGCGCAGATTCCCATTCGGGGCGTGGCTCTTGCAAAAAAATCGTCACACCGTTTTGGTCGATGATTTCGGTACGCGTATGGTAAACATTCAAGCCGGGATGTTTCTCTATGAGTTTCTTGTATTCTTCCAGACAGTAGGGGAGCAGTCGGTCGTCGTCTCCCATGCAGATGACATAGTTGCCAGAGCAATAGTTGAGACAGTTGTTCCAGTTGTCTACCACGTTGACAGCACCGCAATTTTTTTCGTTGCGATAATAGCGGATACGCTTATCTTTGAGAAAAGGCTCGATGATGGAACGTAAATTCTCTGGAGAGCAATCGTCGACAATAATCAGTTCCCAGTCCTGATAGGTCTGGGCAGCTACACTCTCAATAGCCTCTTTGAGGAATTTCGACTTATATGCAGGTATGGTAACAGAGAATTTCATAGGCTGCAAAGGTACGTAAATAATGTGTGTATACCAAATTAAACGGTAATTATGTGGCCTTATTTCAACCTGAACAACAGAATATTACCAGCAGAAATGGTATAACAGTCTTTTATGGGTTCTTCCTCGAGCGACTTGGTAAGGTGCTGGGGTATGTCGTTTTTGGCTTTGACATAGACTTTTATGCTGTTCTTATAGTCCTTGTTGACAATGGATAGGTAGCGATGACCGTTCTTCTCCAGTTGCGAGATGATGGTCCCTTTCTTGCTGACCACCTTTAGCAAAGTGAGGTTCATGGGCGCTTGCGTCAGTTTGATTGTCCCTTCTGACAGTGGACCACCTAAATGATGAACGGAAATAACTTTAGCTCCATAGAACAATCGGGCTATTTCTTTTAATTCACGATTCATCTTTTGCACCACATCGTACGTCTTGGCCTTCTTGCCGTCGCGATTGATGGGAGCATCGTGGAAATGAAGAGCTTGATTATCTTCGGGTGTCCAATAGGTAAAATATTGTATGGCTTGAGCTCCGTAGGCCAAGTTGGCGTAAACCTGCAGACGCAGTGCAGCCAGTGTGGGAGTGGGGTAGTAGGTGTTGGGGGTGTAGGGTACATCATGTGGCATAGATAGTGCAAATCCCCAGAAAGGTTTGCCCGTTCGCAGACTTTCCTGACGTATCATTTCGAGGTTATGGTACCATGTAGGACGGATGCCTTTGGTGGTAATGGGGTAAATGTCAAAGGAAATCTGTTGGCATAAAGTGGCGGTGAATGCTTGAAGATACTCTTGATAGCTATTGGCTTTGATGCCTTTCAAGCTCTTCTCTGGGTCGGAATAGGGTAGCAGATTAATATAGAACAGATGCATACTGTCTGTTCTGTTTAAAGTACTAATCAATGTCTGTTGTTCTTTGATTTCAGGGAGTGTAGGCTCGTCTCGTATGAGGTATCCATAGAACCCTTTTTCTTCTTTTAGGACCGATGCAGTTTGGGCAGGCGATGTTCTAAGCTCTGGACAGCATCCTATTATCTTGATTCCAAGTGATTCTGCCGTGTTACAGGCTTTTACTAAGCTCTCTAAGGAACTGTAAGGAAAGAGGCTGACCGTAAATCCACAATCTCGGAATGTGCGGAATGCCTCTTCGTTGGTATGGGGTTCGGTTACTCCATAATATGCAATGATTGGCATCTCGTCTTCAACTGTGCCTGCTGCGCAGACCTTGCATGGCAGGAGGCAGAAAAGAATGATTAATAAAACAAGCATAATGATCCGTTTAATTCATATTTTAGGTCATGAGTCCTTTCCGCGATTTTCTTTGCAGGAATGCCTGCTACGACATCGTAGGGTGCTACGTCTTTAGTGACCACACTACCGGCACAACAGACGGCGCCTTCGCCAATTGTTACACCCGGCAGGACAATGACATTGCTACCTAACCAAACCCTGTCAGCTATCTTTACTGTCTTGTCACCGCCTCTGTCAGTACATCGAAAGTATTTGTCTTGGTAATCGTGCTGTTCAGTATAGATAGATACGTTGGATGAAAGATTCACATTTTCTCCTATCCTCAAGCTATTACGGGCATCAAGTAGTGCATTGTCCCCAATAATGCTACCCTTTCCAATATGAAGGTTATATGGAGCTCTTATGTCTGATTTATAATGGATAACTACATTTCTCCCAGCTTCCATACCTAGCATACGGTACAGCCATAATCTGAAAGAGATGGAGGGGATTTGTCCGATGTTAATGATGAGGTATCGCCAGGCACCTTCCTTAGTCGTTATCTCAAATAGTATGTCTGGTACGGCCAAAAAACTCCTTATCCTGTTTTTATGTTTTCGGAATTGGAAAAACAGGCATGCCCACGGGAATGTTGCAGCAATAAATATCCACTTAGCATAAAGTGCTATGAGCAGAATCCATATAACAATGTCCATATTGTCTTTCATTTTGAGTCTTTTATAGGAAATGTAATACCATCATAGATGCCCTTGAAAAACATTTTCAGGCGTTTTACTTTTTGAGGCTCAGCCAAAAGGATGCGCAGAAATTGTTTAAAATAATGTTCTTTGAATGTCTCTTTTATCTCTGAGGATGACAACCAGTCTTTATGTTTCCTGTATTTGATGATATGGCTTCTCGCTATGCTATAAAGCCGTTGGGGACTGTAATTGGGCGTAAAAAGATGGAAAGGACCCATCTTTTGGAGATTTCCAACAGTATGGCGTAATTTGTGTTTTGTTAAGCTCACAATTTTGTACCCAGCTTCTTGTATGCGTATAGATAAGTCGTGATCCAAAGCGTCAAGAGGAAAAGCTTCGTCAGCACCACCAATCTCATTGAGAATTGACGTGGGGATGATAGTGCCGGAATTGATAAAACTCTTTTTTTCTTGTGCATCCTTGGTTATTTCAAAAGTGTCATCACTTGGAATATATGGGCAGAATACGTTTCTTTGCGATGCCTGAAAGCGCTCGACGACTTCTGTTTTATACGAGTGAAAATCTTCCCAACGACTATCTTGGTCCATGAGAAGTATTAAATCAAAGTTGATCTTTTGGGCATAGTGCCACGCAAAGTTGATGGCAGGGGCAATGCAGTAGTTCTTGCCGTCCCCATGCCAGATGACTTTGTCTGTATCCTTGGTTAAAAAATCCAGAATATTCTGTTTTAGATTGGCCTCCAATGGCGAGTTGTCCCAAATAATAAGAAAATCCAAGTGAGGTAGATACTGCATTATATTATCTACAGCATTTGGGAGATCAGGATTATAAAGAGTTACCAGTCCTAATATTTTAGTGTTGTTGTTCATTTCCTCCATATTCCTGTCGCTTTACCGTTTAATATTTTATGGAACTGAATCTTATTGACCAAGTAACTTGGAAACACACAGATGCACATGACGGCCAAGAGCCAAAGGATGTTACGGGTGAGCGTACATGCAAGGTAGACCGATGGAATGAATATGACCGTCATAATGGTCATATATAGCTGTAGGCGAAGCGCCCCTACGCCATTAAGAAAATAGGCATAGCGCATACTGATAATAAGAAGGAAATTGTATAACGCTACCATGATGGTCATGCCTAAGGGAATATGACATGCATCTCCTATCCAGATTTTGTATACCCAGGGCGAGGCGACAATCATCAGCAATAACAATGCAGCAATGCTTGCTACCATCCAGTTCATTTTCCTACTTGCTTTTCGAATCCATGCCATGTCATTTCGTTCGTAGGCATCGGTAGTGGCATTCCAAAAAGGCATACAGAAGATAGTGAACAAGACCATTGACAAACTGATATATCGATAGGCAATCTGATAGGGAGTCACCATCGCCGGCGTGAAGAATTTCGAGATTAGCAGATTGGTTGTCATGAATTGAATGACGGAAGCAATCTGAATCCAGAAGAACTTGATGCCTAGGTTGCCAAGCTCCACTACAGAGCCAAGGCTGATGAGATGCCAAGCTGGCCGTAAGTTTGGAAACCTAATATAGAAAGAATAGGCGTAGGCCAGACTATATATTATAAGAGGTGATGCGGTGTTGGCAATGACAATAGCAAGAAAAGTGGCCTTGCCATTAGCATAAATAATCCATGTTGCAATGAGCACGATCGTTTGCCCTAAGGAGATAAGCAGATTGCTGACAGCGGGCAGTTGTAGCCCCATATAGAAGTTGCCAATAAACTTTAGTACAAAAGTCATACAAACCATAATGACGGCTATGGCTGTGGCCATTCGTAACTCAGGGATGTCTGTCGGGTTGACATTTAAGAAGCTATAAACATCGGCATTGCCAACGAGTAGCAACATGAGAATGAGGATGGGAAACATAATACAGGTCAGCATGGCAATGGTAGAGCTGATTACCTTTCTTGCCTCTTGTGTGTCCTGATGGGCAATGTGAATAGCAAGTTTGTTTCGCAAACCGTTGCCTAATCCAATGTCCATCATGTCTATCCACACCAAGATACTACTGATGGTCAACCAAACGCCATTCTTCAGTGTACCAAGACAATTGAGCGTCAGGGGGATTAGTAAAAGTGAAATAATAGCAGCATATCCTTTGATAAATACTGAGGCAACCACGTTTTTATAGAGTAGGCGAGAACGTTGATCCTTTTCCATCATATTATTTAAAAGGTTAAGATTTAACCAGAATATAAAATAATGAACCTGACAGGAAAATCAGAGTTGATGCAAGATATATCACTGTCTTGCCCATTTCAATTGGACGGAAAGCGTAAATGGCAGAGGTCCATAGGAAGATGGATACGATATCGAAGTATTCAAAAAGTCTGCTTGCAACTACAGAACTTAGATTGGCCAAGGTGAATTTGCAAATAAAAGCAATTCCCATGATTTTTAGAAATATGGGCAGGTAATGATTCTTTTCGGATAATAACCGATTAAAGAATAGACACCCGTAAAAAAGACAGATACTTGACAAAATTGCTGGGTCTCTGTAAAAAGGAATACCTTCCAAATCTCCTTCAATGCCTTTTTCTTTCATTTCACGGTACAATTCCAACTTTGTTCCTCCTATTTCTGAAGGAATAAACTGTGCAATGTCGAATCCAAGAATAGAAAAAACAATTCCAATAGGTATGATTGAATATAAAACAGCAATTTGCCAGTTTTTTAATGGCTTGTTGTTAATAACGAAAATCAATAATCCTACTATTGCCGAAAAGTGGAAAAAGAACCCTACCACTATACAAAGCAGCGAATAAAGCTTTTGTTGTTGTAAACGGTAGTATAGAGCGAGAAGGAATAAAGCAGAGGCTACTGCACATCTCATTTGTACAACATCGTGCAACTGGTAGTAGTGTGATATGTAGACAGTTAAAGTAAACAGTGGAATGCTTGATAGTTTCCAAATGGCTGTCAATCTCAGCGGTATGGAGATAATGGCATAGATAAGAAAAAGAGCTGTGATTCCAAAATCCCAAGAATGAAGTGTCTCGCTGAGAAATGTAAAGGTTGGCTCTGTTATCTTTGTTGAGAAAGAGTTACTCTTTGCATAAAACATTGCTTCATACGCCTCAGTATCTGGCACAATACCGACCTCTCTGAATCCTGCAATCAAAATCATGGTAATGCCTAATACTACATAAACCATAACTTTGTCTCTCAGAAGAAGTCTTTCTTCATAGAAAGACAAAGATATACTTGTCAGAAAAAGCAATACCAGTGAGATGACCATATTAGTAGTTTTTCACTAACAGCCAACCAGATAATGCAAAGAAGGATAATATCATCATAAAGATGGAAATAATCATGCGTTTAGGTCCTGCTGGCCTGGTGGGAACTGAGGCACTCTCAATGACTGAAAATGCCGGTGTTGCTTCCTGTAGTTTAGCCGAAGCATTTTGCATTTGTGAACTCATTGATGTATAGGTGTTGTACTTGAGTTGCATCTCGTTCTCTAAGTTCTCAATTTCGGTTTTGTACGATGTCAGGTAGATGTCTTGGTTAGCATCTGCATACGATGAATAAAGTTTGCGGGCATTTTCGTAGTCGATTTTAGCTTCAGCACATAGATTTTTGTAATACTCATAGTCAATACGTGCTTTGTTGGTGCGGTACTGAACGATAAAGTCCTGTAGCTTCTGGGAAGTGGAATCAGCCATGATAGCACAAACCATTGGATCTTGGTCAGTTACGGTAATATTAATCATACCGGTTTTCTTGTCAATAATGCATTTAATCTTTCCTTTTACTGCTTCGAACAGGTTGTCCTGTTGCTTGGTCAGATTGAATACTGACAATTTCGTTTTGCCATTGTGAGGATCGGTTGGCGTGGGCTTAATCCATTCTGTTATGGACGACATCAGCTTATTCCACCATGCTGCGTTTTGCTTGTCACGCAGGTAGGTATAGTAGTCGCATTCTACGTCTCCCTTGCTGGTTTTGATGTTGACGGTCATTAGTTCAGCAATGAAGTTCTTTGAAGCAAGAACGTCTGGATATATATCAGCGAAAATGGCATCTTGAGAGGTGTTTGCCATTGAGCTTAACCCGAATGAGGATGCCAGCGAGCTTAAAGAACCGGACATTGTCGTACCACCAGTCTCCGGTGCGAGGCTGATTGTACATTTATAGTAACGTGGTACACACACAGTTAAAAGGTATGTGACGATAAGTGTGGTTCCCATCACATAGCAGTATTTCTTCTTATGTGGCCACAGTTTTTGGAATATCTTGACGAAGTCTATTGCTCTTTGCTGATCAGTTTTTTCCATGTGTTATGTTATTTGTCCCAAATGTTGGCTAATGTGGCAATCATAGTTGCAATAGAAGCTGCAGCCGTACCAATGGTGAGCAGCTCGGTGGTAGTCATCTTTCGTGATATTGCCTTTGCCGGTACCATGATTTCGCAGCCTGGACGTATCTTTGCCCCGTCGCTCACCTTGGCTATGGTGCCGTTCATGTATTTCACGTATGCTTGGTTCTTCTTAGCATAGCGGTTGTAGCCGCCAGCCTGTTTGATGTAGTAGCTGGCCGACTTGCCGTCGTTGAAGGCAACGGAGTTAGGATACATGACTTCACCGTTGATTTTCACCGTTCCGTTATAGGCTGGTACGTAGATGACATCGCCATCACGCAATACAATGTCGGCATCGCAGCCGGGATTAGCCAGGGCTTTGTCTAACTCAATACCTACGGGGTAGGTTTCAGGTATCTCGAATTCTTCCTCTTCGTCTTTCTTCTTGTCTTCAGTCAGATTGTTGGGGTCGTTAACCTTGGCAGCGATAAGGTCGTTTACGGAACGGTTGGAGTTGATGGCCATCTCTTGCATCAGACGTTCTTTCTCCTCCTTGCGCATCCGGGCAATCTCTAAGAGACGCACGCGCTCAACGTCGTTAACCTTACGTTCCAGGCGGGCGCCCTCGATATAGGCCAAGTCGGTGCCACCGCCAGCTTTCATGAATAGGTCGCTCAGACGTTCGTTCTTGTTGGCAATGGCATAGACACCACCAAAAATCACTTCGCCACTGATGGATACATGCTGCTGAGTGGTGAAACCAGGACTCTTGCGCACAAAGACTTCATCGAAGGGCATGAGGTGGAAACCGAGTTCACCATCGATGACGAAACCTTCTTTCAGGGTGAAGCTAAAGGTCTGGGCAAGTATCGAATCGGGCTGGGTGGCATAGGGATCGCTGACACGACGCGATACGTATACGTTGTGCATGGAAGCAGTCTCCTTTAAACCGCCGGCCTGCATGACAAAGTCTTCCAGAGTTTCATCTTCAGCGTACTTATAAGTTCCAGGATATACCACCTCACCGTGAATGCCTATGGTCCGTTGTACCTGAGCATCCTGACGAGTCGGTATGAAGAGTACGTCTTCGTTCTGCAAGGGTATATCGGCTACGGTGCCATTCATGATGCCCTCTACGTCTACTGAGATAGCTTTCAGCGTACGGTCCGGTTTCATGCGGTGCATGACGGCATGGGCAGTAAAGGCTTCCTCGGTAACACCCTCGGCAAACTCGAGCAACGACTTCACACTGTTGATCTGTTCGCCTAGTTGGTACTTGCCAGGACGGAAAACGGCTCCTTTCAACTCAACCATGTTGGAATAACGGGGGATGATGGAGTCTACGCTCACCGAGTCGTTGTCGGCCAGCTTGAATGACGACATGTCGAACTCACCGATGTTGAACACGGAGAACTGTGTGCCCGACTTTCGTATAACGCGTACAGCCTTTGTATAGGCATCGCCAGTGAAGCCGCCGGCATAGTCAATCAGCGTGTGCAGGCTTTCACCCTTTTTCATTTCATAGAACATTGGGCGTTTCACCTTGCCTTTAATTTGTACCAGACAGTCATAAGGCTCAACCACAATGACATCGTTCTCTCCAAGATTGATATTGCCACTCAGCTTACCATTTAAGATGTAGTCGTAAATGTCTACTGTGGAAACCAATTGGTTGTTGCGATAGACTTTGATATTACGGAGCGTACCTATCTCATTGGGGCCGCCTGCCATATAGAGTGCATGGAAAACCGAAGAAAATGCCGACAGGGTATAGGTTCCAGGAGTTTTCACCTCGCCCATCACGTTGACGACAATGGAGCGTGTCTGTCCTACGGAGAGCAGGACCTGCGAATTGCTGTAGCGTGCACCCAACTGCCTGCGAAGTTGACTGTTGGCCTGCGCAACGGTCATGCCGGCCACCTGAATGGGGCCAAAGTCTTCAATCATAATGAAACCATCGGGAGTCACAGTAACTTGGCTTGACTTCTGTGATGCGCCAAAGATGTCGACAAATACTTCGTCGCCAGGTCCCAGACGGTAGTCTGCGGGAATAGCAATGTTCATGTTGGGCTCAAACGACAGCTCGTCGTTACTGAAGATGTCGTGGCCAAACACTTTCTTCAATGCTTCTTTTTCCTTGAGGGCTTTTTCGCGCAGGTATTTGCGTATCACTTGACGGTCATAGAGGTCGAGCGAGTCGGGAAGTATTTCGTCGAGCTCGTCTTTCATGGCCTTCTCCTCGTCCTCGTCAAGAAAAGTCTTGCTCTTCTTGTATTTGTCCTTCTTTTCCTTACGCTTTGTCTTCAGCTTGTCGTCCTTGAGCTTCTCGGTGGTGGTCATGTCGCTCTTCCCCTTATTGCTGCGCAGACGGGCATCGATGGCCTTATCCTCATCATTGATGTCGTTCTTTACCGTACCCAGTCCGGTCCCTTTGTCCAACCGCTGGTATTTCTTGCGGACACGTTGGATTTGCTCCATGGTAACACCTTTCTGCATGAGCTTGCTCACGATTTCAACTTGTGTTGAACCGGCTTTCTGTTCTTTGACAACGAATTTTATGACTTGATCGTCCGACATTGACTGCGCTATGGCTGCCGTGAAGCATACAATGAGCAAAGAAAATGTCACAAGGAATCTTTTCATATATGGTCTTTTTATTATTCTTTATTTTGGTTATATAACTCTTGGGCTCTATAAAATGTTGCAAAGGTAAACATTTTTTTTGATTTTTATTGCTTATTCAGTAAAAAAACGTATCTTTGCATCGCATTATCGTTCATTGCACGCTGCTGAGATGATAGTTGCTTTCTGGGGTTGACTGGATTTGACGGCGAGATGAGATGGTATGTAAGCACGCGGAGCTGGGCTATGGGAGGCTCCTTAATCTCTTCTGTAGGAAAATTAATTGGCAACAATGAGTATGCTCTCGCTGCTTAATCGAAGTATAGTAGATTACGAGCTTAATTCCACTACAAGGTAGAGGAACGAGACGTCGCTCCAAGGATCTTGTTCCGAATCCGAAGACCAAGCGGCGCAGATTAAATCGGAAATAGTTTGCGGAGGCTCCGATTCGCAAATGAAATTTTAGGAGATAAGGCAGTGGTTGGTGGTCCGGGTCTTGTCACTGCACGAAAATGAAGGCCGGAATAAGCGTGTAGAAAGCATATGGTTTCCTCGTGCGGACGAGGGTTCGACTCCCTCCAGCTCCACAATATTTCACAGGAAAACTCTCACTTTCGTAAGGGTACTTCTTTATGTAAAGTTGCTGTTTTGTTCAGTTCACAGTATGCCATTGTAGGTTCCGTATTTCTTGAGTAGACAAAACATTAAGGTTGTAAATAACATCAAACGTTACAGCTGACGATAAATATCTTCCATCTGACACACTGCTTTCTGATCGGTAAACATCTCGATGACACGCTGACGGCTAGCTTCTGCAAATTTTTTCAGCAGACCAGGATTTGCAATCAGACGGTCAATAGCCTCAGCGTATGCTTGTAAATCTCCTAAAGGAACCTCAAACCCTGTTTGGTCTTTAACCGACACCCAATTAACACCAGATCCTTCTAGATGGAACACCACTGGCACACAACGGCAATACATTGCCTCGGCTAATGCCATACCGAAAGCCTCAGCTTTTGTATTGGAAGTAAAAGAGAAAATATCAGCTGCATAGGCATAGCAACGTAGCTCGTCACTACTGAGTCTTCCTGTAAAGATGACACGAGACGATTTGCAATGCCGCTTCAGCAGACGGGTTTGGGGGCCACTGCCAGCAATTATAAAGCGGCAATCGTTTTTAACAAGTTTCTCTATTTCTAAAAGCCAGTCGATTCCCTTATAGGGGATGTGACGGCCCACAAATAGCACTAAAGGGCTGTTATCGTATTTTTTCCTGATTTCCTCGATTCGTTGTTCGTCACTTTCACGCAAGTCAAAATCAGCGGTAATAATGCCGTTTTGAACAATTCTCGTTTTTTCTCTATATAGATAGATGGGACTTGAAGGGTGTATATAGTAAGGACTGGTAGCAATAATCAAGTCTGCCCGTTTCAAAATAGCATTTTCAAAAGGTCTGATAAACTGATAGACAATGCCTTTTGACAGAATATCAGAATGCCAATGTAAAATTATTTTCGCATTGGACTTAACAATTTTCAGTACTATAGGATAAACGTAGGGATTAGGACAGTGAACATGAACGAATTGAGGAGTGTATTCCTCCATTATTCGTTTCAGCGTTTCATAGTAGCCAAATGCCACATCCTGACTTTTCATTGAGAAGTTAACTCTCACACGATGAACAATGACCCCGTTCATTGTGTCTATACTATCCTTTCCATCAGTAGCAAAACAAACAACTATATTGCGGTACTCCGTCATACCCTCTGCCATTGACTTGACAAGAGTCTCTATTCCACCTAAATACGGGAAATAGTATTTGGAAATATGGAGTATTGTTTTTTTCATTCGTATTTTTTTATAACGGCATTATTTCTTAAATATTGTGTTTATATCGTACTAAATTAATGACAGCCTGTGCAGAATTGCCCCATGAGAACCTTTTCATATTCTCATAGCCCTTTGCGATGAGCGATGAGCGGAATGTATCATCCTCTTTCAGGAATTGTTCTATTGTATTTCTGATATTATCTACATTTTGAGGATTAAAATAAACACCTGCGTTAGCACACACCTCCCGATGTACTTCTATATCTGACAGCAGGACGGGACAGCCGCAGGCCATGGCTTCCAATGTCGGCAGTCCGAAGCCCTCGTAGAGAGAGGGGAAGATGAAGCAGACTGCCTGATTGTAGAGTTTCAGCAGCTCCTCGTCACTCACTCTGCCCAAATATTTCACGTTTGACATTTCTTCCACCATACCCTTGCATTGATTGAAAACGCGGTTCGTCTTGCCAACAATATAGAGTTTGCAATCCTTGATGTTCTCAAAAGCCTGTACTAATCTGTAGAAATTCTTTCGTGGATCGATGGAAGATACAGCCAACGCAAAGCGTTCTGTGGGGGCAGGATGTTCAGGAAGTGGGTAGAACTTGTCTTTGTAGACGGCATTATAGACAACATGGATGAACTCTTCTTTAACAAATGGGTAATAGCGTAGTATTTCCTTTTTGGAGAATTCACTAACCGTAATGATTTGGAGCGAAGTTCTGACAGCCAATGGTGTCATCAGTTTATACCACCAGAAATAGGCTTTTGAAAACCACGATGGGTTTGCGAGGAAAGACAAATCATGAATTGTCATCACCTTATGACGTATCAGTATAGATCCTAACCCCGTAAAACTAAACAAAATATAATTTTTCTTTCCCAAGAAAAAGAAAGGAAGTACACACTGTTCCCAAAAATGGGAGTTACCAATACCATAGTGGACAACGGTCAGGTCATTTGCGTCGTAGTCTGGATGTATAGTAGCCTTCGGACATACGATAGTAAAGGGCTGCTGAATACGCGCCATAGCCTTGCAGATGTTGTAGGCATAGCGTTCAACACCCGTCATCGGCTGTGTCAGGAACCGTCCGTTGATATATATTGTCATGAGTCTTTATTTTAATTTGAATAAAAGCATATCGCCGCCCCCTATCTTGTAGCTGGACTTGATAGCAGTCTCTTTCAACTGTTTGGTCAGCATCGTAACATTGCTCTTGGCAGTAATATAGAGTTCCATATCGTTTTGGTAATCCTTATTGACTACAGCCATATACAGATGCCCGTTTTTCTTGAAGGTCGAAATAAGGGCTCCCTGCCTACCTACGACTTTCATCTTCTTGATGTTTGTCGGAGCGTATTGCAGTTTCGTGGTACCTTCGGGTATCTTCACCATATGGTTGACCGTCTGTATCTCAGCCTTGTCGAACAAGGGCAGTAGGTCGCGTAACTCTTGATTCATGCGCTTTACTAAGGCGTAGTTCTTGGTGCGTCGTCCGTCCATACTGATGGGGGCATCGTGGAAATCCCACACTTTAGTCGGTTTCGGTGTCCAATAGGTGAAATACTCGATAGCCTGAGCACCATATGCCAGGTTAGTGTATATCTGCAGTCGGAGCATATCAATGGTGGGTTGCGGATAGTCGCAATGTGGCGTGCAAAGGGCAAAAGCCCAGAATGGCTTACCTGTTCGCAGGCTCTCCTGACGTACATTCTCCAAACATGCATACCACAAGGGTCGAATGCCAGACTTCATGATAGGATAGAAGTCGAAGGAAATGAACGGCAGTCCGATGGTCGATGTCTGTTGGAGGTATTGCTTGTAGGGCGGCATCTTGATTTCCTTGGGCATGCCGTCGCCGTAGTCAGGCAACAGGTTGACGTACGTGGGTTTCTTGGTGTCTTGTTTTGCCATCGCCCGATAGCGTTGCGTCGTCTCCTGAATATCCTTGGGCCAAGGCTCGTCCTGCAGGAAGTAGCCATAGAGGGCAGGATGGTTCTTGAGTCTCGGAATGCCGACATGGGGTTGCACAGACACCCATCCGCTGCTGATGATGAGTTGGATATTACTCTTCTGAGCATCGTCCAATATGCGGAGAAGTGTGTCGACAGGCGTGTCGTTGTAGAAACAGATAGACACGTCGAAGCCTGCCTCTTTGAATTCCTTAAAACGATTGACATTTGAATATTCTAAAGGAATACCATAGTAGGCGACAATGGGTATCTCGGCCTGTAGTTGCATAGTGGACAATAGGAGTACTAATACCAACCAATATTTTATAATGTATGTTAGCATGTGTTTTTCTGTGGATTAGTGAATGTGGATTCTGAACTTATAATAATAATAAGTAAAGATTGAGCCATATCCAGCACTACGTAACATTCGATATTGTTGCATGTTCAGTCGGAGCATCTCACAGAAATGTTTGATTCTGTAACCTAACGTGAATCTGGAACCGTCGATGGCACCGATAGTATTATTACCATGATTGCGGTATTCCATCAGTGATTCAGGTATAGCGTATACGATACCGTTTTCTGCATAGGTACGTGTTGTTACCCATCCGTCGTGCATGAGGGCATGTTTCCAGGGGCGGTTAATGGAAACCTCTCTTGATTTCTTGTTGAACAGCATGGCGCATCCCAATGTAACGTTGATAACGCATTCCTTGAAGCAGGTGACCTTCTCGGGATAGATGTGGCCGTATTCTCTGTACGATGGGTGAAGCAAGCGAAGATTACCATCGACAACTCTGACATCTGTATGAACGATAATAGGTCTCTCAGGATGTTTAACCTCTTGCTCTTTCATTGCTTGATACGATTTCTCAATCTTAGTGGGATGCCACACATCGTCCTGATCGGAAAACATGTAGTAGTCGGCTTCTACTTTCTCCAAAAGGCTCATAAAATTCTGCAGAGCGCCTCCCTGGGAAGGATAGTCAAGAATGGTTATCTTTTCCGGATGTTTTGCTGCATAGTCGTTCAAAAGTTCGAGAGTCCCGTCTTTCGACCCATCATCGTGAACATATAAATGCCATAGGGTGTTTGTCTGTGACAAAAAAGAATCTATCTGCTCGCCGAGATATTTCTTTCCATTATAGGTTGCCATCAGAATGGCAATTTGCTCATTTATTTGTTCCATATTTTTGTAGACAGCTGTTTAATGCCATCATGTTGTCTGATATCATCACAATAACAACAGATACATTCATAGTCTTGCAAAAATATAAAAAGCTATTTAATGTAGCAAGGAAATTATTCTATGCGATTATTTTTTTTTATAAAATTAACGTGAATCCCCAAAAATCTACATACGCCATTATTGAATGAATTATAATTTTCTTTTATTTCAGAAAAAAAATGTATCTTTGCACAATGATGAATTACAATATACAATATAACAATTCAGTATCCTTTGCGAAAGGCATCGGTATCATCTTAATGGTTTTGGGACATACCTATTTTTCGGTTTATGGTTTCAGACTTATATATATGTTCCACATGCCTTTGTTCTTCTTTGTCTCTGGTTATTGTTTCAGAAAGTCCCATTTAATGGATTTTAGAACTTATGCAGGAAAACGCATCAGAAGATTATATCTCCCATTCATTAAGTATGCGCTGTTTTTCTTGATATTGCATAATTTCTTCTTTTACCTTAATATATATAATGACACGTTTGTATTTGAGGGAAAGGTCTCTCACTTATATGGTTTGTCTGATTATCTGAAGAACCTTTTTTACATCTTCTTTTGTCTTAGTGGCAATGAGCAATTGATAGGTGGTTATTGGTTTCTGCATACGTTGTTTTTTGCCTCATTCATTTTCTATGGATTCTTGAAACTAAAAACATCCCCAGTGGTGGCGACACTCATTTCTTTGCTTTTGAGTGTCATGCTGTATTTTCATGGGATTAAAGTTGTCAATATTTACTGTGGTGCAAAGGAATTCTTTGCCGTAGCATGTATGATGGCAGGGTATATGTATAAGTCCTATTCGTTAGAAAGATACGTAGACAAGTATCTCACCTTTGTTATTCTAATATGTGCGTCATTAGTGATATTAGGTAGTGTGTATTGGTATGGCGAGATGCTTTATCTGGATTGGACTCGTACAATTCCATATTACGTATCAGCTATCGCAGGTTCAATCATTGTAATGAAGCTTTCAAAATATCTGGTTGAAAAAACACAAGATCTATCTGACTTCATCACAAATATCGGAAACAGGACATTAGATATATTAACTTGGCATTTCCTTTGTTTCAAAATAGTAAGTTTGATCATCATTGCCTATTATGGACTACCAATTGAACATTTGGCAGAGTTTCCGGTAATGATTCCTTACAACATTCAAGGTTGGTGGATTCTCTATTTTGTGGTAGGTGTTGCTGTTCCTGTTATTGGAACAGTTTACATAGAAAAGATTATGAAATTTATTTCATCCAAATACCATTCGCTTTGCCGTTGATGAGTTTGTAGAACTGAATCCGGTTAACGATGAGGCCTGGAATGTTCACTAGGCACATTACTAACATAAACCAAATGATATCGTGAGTCCACTGTGTTGTCAGGTATGCAAGTGGAATGAAGACGATGGCTGCTATTGTGGTAAAGATGAGTTGTAAGCGTAGCTTGCCAATTCCATTGATGAAGTAGCTGTAGCGCATGCTGTAGATGAGAATGAAGATATAAACTGCCATCACGATAGTCATTTTGATGTCGATGACGGTCTGGCGGTCTATCCAGATGGCATAAATAGTGTTAGAGAACATAATCATGACGATGAGACAAATAAGAATACCAACAGTCATCAACCGAAGTTTTCGAGCAGCGTTGCGAATCCAATCCATATCATTTCGCTGGTAGGCATCGGTCGTGGCATTCCAGAAGGGCATACATATAACGGTGAAGATGACCAATAGGATGCTGAAATAGCGGTAGGTAATTTGATAAGGAGTGACCATTGAAGGCGAAAACAGGTTGGAAATCAGTATGTTCGATGTCATAAATAAGATGACACCCGAGATCTGCATGATAAAGAATTGTACGCCCATATTGATAACGGCCTTTGCTTCTTTGAAATCGATAAGCCTGAATGACGGATGCAGTTCTGGGTATCTATAAAAAAACGTGTACGGGTAAGCCAACAGATAGACGAGGAGGGGTGCAGCTGTGTTTACCAGAGCAATCAGCATCAATGAATGGCTTCCAGACCATAGCACGATGTATGTGCCGATGAGTGCAATCGTCTGCCCCAAGGCTATCAGCAGGTTGCTGACAGCCGGGAGCTGCATGCCCATGTAGAAGTTTCCAATCAGTTTGAATATAAACGATGTGCATACTAATATGACTGTCACCATGAGCACCTTATCCAGATGAGGTGCTTTATCAGGTGTAGCATTGAAAACATGATAGGGGTCGCCTACCATTATTAAGAGCAACAGCACGAACATAACAGGAATGATGATACAGGAAAGCATGGCAAAGGTTGACGATACAAGTGAGCGGATACGTTCACTTTCACCTTGTGCCATGTATTCTGCAATCTTGTTTCTAAGACCATTGCCAAGTCCGATGTCCATGTTGTCAATCCATAGCAACAGACTGCTAATGGTTAGCCAAATGCCATTCTTATACTCTCCCAAGCAATGAAGCGTAGCCGGTACCAGTAGTAGTACAATGATGGCAGACCATCCCTTAATGACAAAGGATGCGAAAATATTCTTCTTTAACAGTGAAGAACGGTTGCTGCTAACACTTTTTTCTTTACTCATTCCATTGAGAAATCTAAGAGTTTCCAGACGAATAGTATGAAGAAGATTTTCACGACGGCTATGAAACATACGGCAATCTTACCGTAAAATTGGGGACGAATTGTATAACAGACGCAAGGGAATAATGCCAGTTCAACAATACCGAGTAATTCTTGAAATCGTCCTGCAACAACAGAAATCGAAGAAAAGGCGAAGAAAAAAAACATCGAATATGCTGTTGTCTTTAGGAGAAGTGGTAGTGCTGGGCATTTTTCCAATATTGTGTCATAGAAATATAATGAATAGAGAATGATAACGTATTGAATCCATAGGGGTACATTCTTTAGCGTAAACTCTTCAAGGAATCCTGTTTCTGTCAGAGTCTTATACATTTCGAGTTTCTCCTGGATATATGGTATTGGAAGTGCAGAGAGAAAATCGAGGCGAAGCATAAACAGGATAGCACCTACTGGCATAATCGCAATCAGTGCATATTTCCAAATCCGTGACAGGTTATTGCTGAAAAACAGAATGGGATAAAAAACTAACGATGAATAGTGGAATACGTTGGCAATCAGGAAATAGACAATGGCTTTTTTCTTATTGCCTTCTGAAAGTGGTTTGATGGCCAATAGCAGCATGGCTGACGCTACACCTGCTCTAATCTGTATGAAGTCGTGTAGTATGAAATAGTTGCTGAAATAGATGATTAATGGCAAGAAATACCATGGTGATAGTTGTCTAATGGCATAAAATTTTATCGTGATGCCCAAAATGGCGTATATTAAGAATAGATAGTGGACATCGTCGGTAAAAGTCTTGAGAATGTCAGAAATAAATAGAATAGAGTATTCTACCAAAAGTTCAGAATCAGTTCCATTGGTTCTGAAAATTTCATCGTAGGCATGTGAATCAGGGTCAAAATCGATAGTCCTGAAAGCGGTAAAAAGTACCAAAATGATACATAATCCCCAATATGCATATTTATTATAGTCTCCGAGATAATCTTCGAGAAAGATGAGAGAGATGATAATAATGAATAGCAATATAAAGGTATACATCATTTTTTATATAGTATATAAATGGATGTGCCGGCAAAAGTAAGCAATAATATGAATGCAACGAAAACCATACGTTTGGGTTCCGATGGCTTGATAGGTACAGAAGCACCTTTAATGACGGTAAAAGCAGGTGTACGCTCCTGAACTTTTGCTTTGGAAGCCTCCAACTGTGTACTGAGGGTGGTATATGCACTATACTTTAACTGAAGGTCACTCTCCATATCCACCAGTTTAAGTTGAGAGCTTTTCAATGTCACTCTTGTATATGCATCGGCTATCCTGCCGTATTGTTGCTGAGCCTTATCGTAGTTCTCTTTAGCTTCCGTTGTCAGTTTCAGGTAATATTCATAATCGTTGCGAGCCTTGCTCGTGCGATAGCTCGTAATAAAATCCTGAAGACGCTCCTTAATGGTGTCTCCGATAGTCTTACAAATCAGTGCGTCCTGATCTTTGATGCTGATATTGATAACAGCCGTCTTTTTGTCGAAATTAATCTTAATCTTATCCCTAATACTTCCTGCAATATCATTCTCTTTCTTTGACAGGTTGTAAGGGTCGGATATACCACCAGTACCACCTTCTTGTTTTTTATTGAAGAGATTCTTGACCCATGATACAGGTACTAACCAAATAACGGGGCGCTGTTTCTTCTCCAAATAGTCATAGTAAGTTGTCTTGATGCTACCATCTTTACTTTCTACTTGCACATTGAAGAGGCTGGCTACAAATCCGTTATCTTCCATCAAGTCGGGATACAACAAAGGGGTAATGGCATCATTGCTTTGCAGATTGTCTATGTTTAATCCAAAAGAAGAAGCCAGTGAACCAAACGTACTAGACATAGATGATCCTCCTAATTCTGGTGCCAACTTGATATCGGTCTGATAGTAACGTGGAAAGCCTAGAATATAAATACATGCCACGACAAAGGCGACGGGCAGTGTCTTGGCATAGATTTTCTTCTTGGCCCACAGTTTTTTAGATAAATCAATGACATTGAGGACCTTCGGTTCTTTCTTGTTCTCTTCCATGACTTCTGACTTCTATCTACTTATTTCATCAAATTAGCAACCGTGGCTATCATCGTACCGATTGCGGCCGAGCTGGTGCCGATCGCCATAATCTCTGTCAGGCTCAATCCGTGGCCCTTGCGCTTGGTGGGTACCACTATCTGACAGCCGGGCATGGGCTTGTGCTTTGAGTTGGCCTTGGCCACCATTCCGTTCATATAGATAATAATGGCCTTGCTCTTCTTGGCTGTCGAAGTGGCTCCACCTGCCTGATTGATGTAATATTTGGCACTCTTACCTTCCTTGAAACGCACGGTGTTGGGGTAGAGCACATCGCCGTTGACGGTTACAGTACTGGTGTATTGGGGCACCACGATGCGGTCACCTTCGCGCAGGATAGGGTCGTCGCTGGTGCCGGGGTTCTTGAGTGCCTTGTCCAGCTCAATGCCGACAGGATAGTTGGCAAGGCTCATCAGCTTGGATATGTCGATGGAGTCGTTGCCGGAGTTGCGGGCTGCGGTGCGCAATACTGTTTCCAATACATCGCGCTCTTCCTGTGTCATCTGGCGCAGCAACTTGGCTCCTTTCAGATATGCATGTTTCGTCAGTCCGCCGGCCATCTGGATAGCTTCACTCAGACGCTGCTCCTTGCTTGTCATCGTATAGATGCCTTCAAACTGCACTTCACCTTCTACCGTAATATTCTGCTGTACATTGTAGCCAGGACTGCGGCGCACATGGATTTCATCGAATGGCTGAAGCGTGAAAGCCATTTGGTTATCCACCGTGAAATCGGGATTTATCTTGAAGCTGAACACTCGGGTGATGGAATCTGTCGACTCCATGGCATTAGGATTAACCACTCTGCGGAATACATCGACCTTTGACAGCGAAGCGGCTTCAGTAGGTCCGCCTGCCTGGAGGATTACATCTTCAATAGTTGCATTTGCAGCATAGCGGTAGACACCGGGATAAGCCACTTCACCTTTGATGGTCAGTGTCTTCTTCTCGTTGAGTTCATCGCGTGTCGGCACAAAAATCACGTCTTCGTTGTGAAGTGTAACATCGGGAACTGAGCCTTCCGTAATTCCGCGAAAATCAATGCTCATGGCTTCCAAGGTTCGGTCGGCTTTCATACGATGCATCACCAAATGCTGTGAGATAGCCCCCTCCGTTAATCCGGATGCAGCCTCGACGAGTCCTTTTACTGTACTGATATTTCCTCCCACCTGATACATGCCCGGACGGAACACGGCTCCGCGAATCTCCACCATGTTCTCATAGCGGTTAATCGTAGAATCTACGGTGACAGAATCTTCGTCCATCAACTTGAACTGGTTCAGGTCGAACTCACCCACGCTGAACACCGAGCGCCTGTTGCCGGCCTTACGGTTCACACGGATAGCCTTGGCATAGGCATCGCCCGTAAATCCGCCAGAGTAGTTGATAAGCGTAGCAGCTGTTTCGCTCTTTTTCATTTCATAGTACATGGGACGCTTCACTTTGCCGACCACGCAGACAAGTGCCTCGTATGGACTGACGGTGATGACATCGGCATCCTGCAGATGAATGTCGCCGGTGAGTTTTCCGTTCAGCAGGTAGTCATAGACATCAATCGTCGACTGCAGTTTGCCTTTCCGGTAGACTTTCACGCTGCGCAGCGTTCCAATGTCGTTGGGACCACCGGCCATGTATAATGCATTAAAGACTGATGCGAAAGCCGACATCGTATAAGTGCCTGGCACCTTTACCTCGCCCATCACGCTAATGGTAATTGTACGTGTCTGGCCTAAAGTCAGGTCAATCTGTGAGTCCTGATAGCGAGCGCCCAGTTCTTTCTTTAGTTTTGCCTTTGCCTGAGCCACCGTCATACCACTGAGCTGAATAACACCGACACCGTCGATTACGATGGTACCGTCGGGAGAGATTACCTCCGTCACGCTTTCCTGCGAGGCTCCCCAGATGTCAATGTTCACGGCATCGCCAGCTCCTAAAACGTAGTTCTGTGGCGTGGGCAGGTTCATAGAGCTCTCGAAGGTCAGGTTTTTCTTGTTGAACACGTCATGACCGAAAATCTGTCTCTTTGGGGATGGGGAATTCAGAGATGACAGAAAGCTGATGTCCTCTATGCTCATTTCTGATGTTGCTATGTCGGTTGTCTCTGCCTGGCGCAGTTCCCCATTCTGGGCGCGTGTCCGGCTGTGGGGTGCTGTCGTTCCGATGCCTGAGTCCGTATTCCCCAATGCCTCACCATTCTCGTAATTGCGCTTGATACGCTGTAGTTGGGCTACCGTGACACCCTTTCTTTTTAAAGATTGCAGAATATCTTGTTGCGATTTGCCTGATTTATGTTGCTCAATAACAAAGCTGACCACCTGACTGTCAGTCATGGGCGACTGAGCCATGACCAGGGGACAGTAAAAAATGGCAACACAACAGAAGAATAGTCGTAATGTGTTCTTGGCAATGAAACAGTAATTCATCTGATTATAGTAAAATAGGTATGTTTTATAGTAAGGATATTTCAATATTATTAAAAAGATGATGCAAAGGTACATTTTTTTTTATCTATTCTGCCTTTCTGTTGAAAAAAAAGTACATATTGCAGTGTTTTTTTATTAAGAACGGCCATTTCCTGATGAAATCGGACTCTCTATGCGTGATTGCGTCACTCTCTCGAAAGCCCCTGTTTATGCCGTCGCTTTTCCCGAGGGCTCTTTTTCTTTGAGAGAGATACTTCGTTTTGGTCGGTTTCCTCTTGTGTGTTGTCCGCCGTTTTTGGAAAGCAACTGCCCAGTTAGAGCCTCAAACTGCCCTGTTAGGGCTTCAAACTGCCCTGTTGGAATGTTGAATAACGTTGATAGTAGGTCTGTATATATAAATAAATATGGTATAGGAAAATAATAAAATAATGACTGTTAGGGTAGGGGAAGATGATTTTTTTGAAAAAAACGGGGAAAAGTTTTGGCGGTTTCAGAAAAAGTCGTACCTTTGCATCCGCATTCGAGCGAGATGCTCCTCATAACGAGGAATTACAAGCGGAAATAGCTCAGTTGGTAGAGCACAACCTTGCCAAGGTTGGGGTCGCGGGTCCGAGTCCCGTTTTCCGCTCCACATATTGAAACAAAGAGCGTTAGGCCGTTGGGGCCTTTCGGAAAATGCCCAGGTGGCGGAATTGGTAGACGCGCACGTTTCAGGTGCGTGTGCCGCGAGGCGTGCAGGTTCGAGTCCTGTTCTGGGCACTCTTTTTTCAACATGGTTAACTCTCATGTTGGAGAGGTGGCGGAATTGGTAGACGCGCTACTTTGAGGGGGTAGTGTCAATTGCGACGTGGGAGTTCGAGTCTCCTCCTCTTCACTTTTTTCTTTTTGGTGAAAATTGCGGAAATAGCTCAGTTGGTAGAGCACAACCTTGCCAAGGTTGGGGTCGCGGGTCCGAGTCCCGTTTTCCGCTCTTTTTTTTGTATCGGAAAAACAACCAATTCTTTATAATGAATCTATACTTAAGGTATTTTGACAGGGAAACGTTGGTCGCTTCGGCTGACGAAGCTATTGATTTCCTCAATAGTATTGGTGAGATTGAGGTGACACCAGACTTGGAAAACGATATTCGTGAATATGCTGCCAGCGATGTTTTCTATCCCAAACGTTATAAAATCCGTCCTCGCGTCTATTTCATTATCATAAAAACAGAGGCCGCCACGATGCTTGATTTCAAGGAGAAGCGTGCTGTTCGTCCGGCTCCCAATATAGAGAAGGGACGTGCCGTCAATGCTGTGATGAAGCTCAACGAGGAGCGCGATGGCTGGTATGAGGGTACTGTCGACTTCAAGCGCGTGCAGCAGGTGCCTGGTACAGGAAAGTTCCAGTATCGCGACACTCACTTTGTGGCCGTGGTGCGTGCCATGTCCGGACTCGACTGCTACAACCGTATTATAGAGCACCTGCGCCAGCGTGTTGACGAGCGCAGCCAGTTCCCCTCTGTCAAGGGCAAGAACTTTAAGTTCCGCTATATGGGCATGGCCAAGGAGATGGTATGAACAAGGTAATGCTGATAGGTAATGTAGGGCGCGAACCTGAGATACGCTATGTGGATCAGGGACAGGCTGTGGCACGTCTCACGATGGCTACCACCGAGCGTGGTTACACGTTGCAGAACGGCACCCAGGTGCCTGACCGTACCGAGTGGCATAACGTAATCATGTGGCGCAAACTGGCCGAGATTGTCGAGCGCTATGTGCATAAGGGCGACAAACTCTATATTGAGGGCCGTATCCATTATGCTACCTATGACGACAAGCAGGGCAAGCGACAGCATTATACCGAGATATGGGCCGACAATATGGAGCTTCTCTCTCCCAAGCCTGTACAGCCTGCTGGCAGCGTACCTGCCGCATCTGCAGGGAATGTGGATGCCCCCGCTGTAGCTTCGGGCGCAGCCGTCAAGGACGACGAGGCATTGCCATTCTGAAAAAACATACACGAAAATAGGCGCAATGGACTATTTCCAACAACTACTCAGTGAAGTACAATTCCTGACCCCTTCGTTCGGAGCAGTTCTTTCTATTATTCTTGCCGGATTTCTGCTGATAGCCTCTGGATTCGCTTCGGGTTCAGAGATTGCTTTTTTCTCGCTCTCGCCTAACGACCTGAACGACCTGGATGAGGAGAAAAGGGCGGCCGACGGCAACATCAAGTTCCTTAGAGAGGATTCCGAGCGCACCCTTGCCACCATCCTGATAACGAACAACCTGGTCAATGTGACGATTATCATGTTGTGCAATTATTTCTTTGCACATGTGGTCGACTTTGGCCATGCCTATTGGGTGGAGTTCGTAGTCATCACGGTACTGCTCACCTTCCTCCTGTTGCTCTTCGGTGAAATCATGCCCAAGATGTATTGCGGTCAGCATGCACTTGCAGTCTGCCGCACGGTTTCCTCAACCATTATGACCCTGCGCCGCCTGTTCTATCCTCTGGCATCCGTGCTCATCCGCTCGGGCGTGCTGGCCGAGAAGGTCATTCAGAAAGAGAACCATACCCTGAGCGTTGACGACTTGGAGCAGGCCCTCGAGCTGACCGACAAGGAAGAGCTGAAGGAAGAGAAGAATATGCTTGAGGGCATCGTGCGCTTCGGTGACGAAACGGCCAAGGAGGTGATGACCAGCCGACAGGATATCGTGGCACTCGACTTCCGTTCGCAGTATGCTGAGGTGCTGAAATGTGTCGTTGAGAACAATTACTCACGTATACCCGTCTATCAGGGCTCTATGGATCAGGTGCGCGGCATCCTTTACATCAAGGATCTGCTGCCCCATCTGTCGAAGCCCTCATCCTTCCGTTGGCAGTCATTGATACGTCCCCCTTATTTTGTACCCGAGACCAAGAAGATTGACGACCTGTTGCGCGACTTCCAGGAGAACAAAGTGCATATCGCTATTGTAGTCGATGAGTTTGGCGGCACGAGTGGTCTGGTTACGCTTGAGGATATCCTCGAGGAGATCGTGGGCGAGATTAATGATGAGTATGACGAGGAAGAAAAGACGTATGTACGTATCAATGCCAACACTTACGTCTTCGAAGGAAAGACGCTGCTCACCGACTTTGCGAGAATCCTGGGACTCGACGATGATATGTTCGAAGAGGTACAGGGCGATTCCGACACCCTGGCCGGACTGATGCTCGAACTGAAAGGCGACTTCCCCAAGCGCAATGAGGTATTGGAGTTTCAGAACCTGAAGTTCGAAATGGTCGAGATGGATGAGCACCGCATTTCGAAGATCAAGGTCATTCTTTCAAAATAGGCACTCTTCCCTTACCATCCAAACTCTGCCAGACCGGCAGCTCCATACCATGACGTACCCTTGATTTCAGCGTTGTAGCCTTCGAAGTCAATGGTGATGTTGCCGCTTCCGCTTTTCGTGTAAGGCTCATACCATGTGCCTTCTCGTTCCTGTGGAACGAACATGCTCACTCCACCGTATCGCTCGTCGCTAAGGTAGCTGAACACCGTATTCCTTATCTGTCTGTTGGTCAGCCATCCCGTCTTTGCATTCTTCTTGTAAATGACGGTCTGGTCGAATGCTCTTTTCCACTCCAGATAGGCTGTGGTGTCGGCAGCCGTGCTCTGCTCCTTCTTCATGGTATACTTCAGGATAAAGTCGTTCATGTCATACATCAGGCTTTCCTGTGTGTTGTTGATGTTTCCCCTGTAGTAAATGAGCCTGTTCATGTCGGGATAGGCATTGTCTGGCAACGGCAGGAAGGTATGTAGCACGGTATTGGTGGCCTTGGCCAGTTGTGGCAACGCCTTGGTGTAGATGACTGAAAGAGGGGTACGCAGACTGTCGGTCGACTTCGAAATTTGCTCAAAATACTTGTCGGCAATCGTCTTGTAGAACGTTCCTGACTGCTCGAAGAGTCCTTTCATGACGGTATCGTAAGGCGCACCTTCTCCCGGAACCTCTGCAGGTGAGCCGATAATGTAGTCGGTTACATCTTTCAGTTCATAGGCACTCTCTATGCATTGGAACTGGCAGCAGTCGGCCATGATGAATCTGAGATGATGCCATTGTCTCAACACCTGGCTCAGTGTCGATATGTTCATCCACTTGCCGGTAGCGCTCTGACGGTTCTGTCCGTTGTCAACACCATAGCCGCGTCGCTTGGCTTGGACGTTGGCCTTTCCCGACGAAACTGTGGCGACCGAGTCTTCTTTCACCCATCCTGAGTTGTGTCCCCACAGCACCAGACCGTATTCATTGGCGGGATAGTAGGTAGAAGTATAGTTCATAATATACTTCATCGTTTCAGGGGAGGAGGATATAGGATCTTCTTCCAACGTCATAGAGTCCACGGTCTCTCCCTCCTTGATCCATAGCACATAGGGTAGTGACTGCTGGCTGCAATTGTCCACATAGACAACAAGCGCGCTGTTGCCAATTCCTCTCGATCCTTTACGCATCTCGCTCAGCTCGGTGGGGATATAGGAGTTCAGGTTGTTCTCGCCTGAGATATAGACCAGTACGGTTCGGTCGAAAGGGCCGCGGGGATAGTCGGGCTTGCCAGGGATGGCAGGCTCCGGTGTGTCTGGCAGTTGCTCGTCATCGTCGTCGCTGCTGGTGCAACCAAACAGCATCAGCACTAACGGGATAAGTAATAGTATTCTCTTCATCTTTTTTACAATCTGTTGCAAATTTAGTGATTATTTCTGAGATTATAATACCGTAAGAACAAAAATATGGATAAAATGTGACTTTTTCCTCGTCTTTTTTCTCGTTTTTTCGTAACTTTGCACAGGATAATAATATGAGAATGAGGAAAATCACTATATTGCTGGCGCTGCTGCTTGCTTTTTTCGTAGTTGACGGAGCAGATGCCCAGCGTTCAAGGCCGCGCCACCGCGCCAAGGCCCGCACCCATAAAGTAATCAAGAAGAAAAAAAGAAGGAAAGCTCCTGTGAGGCGGCCCACCATCCACGAGAATCCGTTTATACAATGTGAGGATACCTGTCATCATGTGCATGGCATCGACCTGAGTCATTATCAGGGCGAGGTGTTCTGGGAGACCATCGGTGACCATTCACGTATGTCTTATGTCTACCTGAAAGCTACTGAGGGGGCCGACCATATCGATGCTCGCTATGAGCAGAATATCCTGATGGCTCATCGGCATGGGCTCAAGGTGGGGTCCTATCATTTCTTCCGTCCCAAGACCGACTTGACATTGCAGATGGCCAACTTCAGTGCTCAGTGTCTGCCGGGCGAGCAGGATCTTGTCCCGATGCTCGATGTGGAGAGCACTGGCGGACTGCCTGTCGAGGTGTTCTGTGACTCGCTCCATCGTTTTCTCGGCATGATGGAGGAGGCTTATCACCAGAAGCCTCTCATCTATACTGGCCGTAACTTCTATAACAAGTATCTCGTGGGGCAGCTTGACGACTATCAGCTGATGGTCGCCATGTATACCGACGAGGAGCCTATGCTGGCTGATGAGCGCGACATCTGTCTGTGGCAGTATACCAGCAAAGGCCGTATCAATGGTGTGGGGGGCTATGTTGACAAGAGCCGCTTTATGGGACGGCATGACCTACGCGAGCTGAGGTTTGTCAGATAGCTTGTTGTTGTAGAAAGAAAATCTCAGAGACATATCTCTGCCGAGCCGAAGCAGCGATGATGACGCTCGTCGTAGACCACGCAGAACTGGCCTGGGGCTACACCGTGGATGGGGGCTTCGGCATGAATGCTGAAACCCTTGCCCGTCTTTTCGAGCGTGGCAGGCAGATAGCCGGGGGTGTGCCTGATCTTGATGGTGACATGATGAGGCAGGGCTTCGCTTTCCGTGAGTGGCGTAAGGTAATGGAAGTCGCAGATGTCGAAGTCCTGCTTGTAGGCTGTCTCAGGGTCGTAGCCGTGGCTGACATACAGGACGTTCTTCTCTACGTCTTTCTTCACCACGAACCACGGGCCTCCGCCAAAGCCCATTCCCTTCCGCTGTCCGATGGTATGGAACCATAGTCCTTTGTGCTGTCCTATGCAGCGGCCCGTTTCCAGTTCTATCACATCGCCGGGCTGTTCGCCCAGGTAACGGCGTATGTAGTCGTTGTAGTTGATCTTGCCTAAGAAACAGATGCCCTGTGAGTCCTTGCGCTTGGCATTGACCAGATGCTCGCGCTCGGCTATCGTGCGAACCTCGTCTTTCACATAGTGGCCGATGGGGAAGAGTGCCTTCTTCAGTTGCCAGTCGTAGATTTGGGCCAGAAAGTCGGTCTGGTCTTTCACCGGGTCGGGGCTGGTGGTGAGCCATTTGCGTCCTTTCTCATCCAGTTCCGTCTGCGCATAGTGGCCGGTGGCAATGAGGTCGTAGTCGTGTCCGCGCTTCTCATGGAAGGCTCCGAACTTGATGAGCCGGTTGCACATCACGTCGGGGTTAGGGGTCAGTCCGGCCTTCACCTTTTCCATCGTGTAGCGTGTCACTTCGTCCCAGTATTCGCGGTGACAGTCTATCACCTCCAGCGTGCAGCCATATTTGTGGGCTACGGCCGTAGCCATCTCCATGTCCTCCTCGCTGGTGCAGTCCCACTGCTCTTCCTCCTCCGGTCCTATCTTGATGTAGAAACAGTCGGGCTTCAGTCCCAACCGGGCCAGCTCGTAGACGACTACTGCGCTGTCTACGCCACCCGACAATAGCACGGCAATTCGTTTTCCTTCCAGTTCTTTTACGTTCATGTCTGCAAAGGTACGACTAAGCGGGCAAAAAGCCAAATGATTTTCTGTTTTTTACGTGTCGCGAGACCAGAAGGCTTGCTTGTCTCAGCGTATGTTGAATTTACATCCCGCCACTATCCATGTGCCTGGCTGCGGCACATTGCCGTAGTCGGCATAGTCTCTCTTGTTGAAGATGTTGTTGGCTTCGGCATAGAGGGTATAGCTTTTCTCTTTCCACGACAGGTGGGCATCAGCCAGTCCGAAGGGCAGGTAGTCGTGTACTTGTCCAGCAAAGTCTGTGTACTTGCCCACTCGGTCCTGCCAGCGGTAATAGAGGGCGAGGTCGAACTTCTTCCAGATGTTGGCCGACAGCTGTGCGGTGAACTTATGCTTCAGGTATTCCAGGGCATATTGAGATACGATGTTCTCCTCCATCTTCTTGTCCTGGTCGATGTAGCTGTAGGAGAGGGCCACCTTCTTCAGGATGCTCTGTGCCGACATCATTTGCTGGAGGTCAAGGGCGGCAGCGAGTTCCATTCCATACGCGTTGATGTGTGTGTGGTTGACGCTCTGCCACGAGGCGTTCTGCCCCTGTGACGTGTCCATCACCCAGTCGATCATGTTCTTGCCGCGATGGTGGTAGAGGCTCGCCTTTGCCTGAATGACGGGCGACAGGTATTGGCTTCCGATTTCCACGGCCTGCATCTCTTCGGGATTCAGGTGCGGGTCGGCAGCATAGCCCTGCAGCTTGTAGTACATCTCGGTGAACGAGGGCAGGCGCAATGAGGTGTTGTAACTGGCGAACACTTTCATGCCATCGGCGAGCCGATAGCTCAGGTCGATGCCGGGATACACACGCCACGACAGGTTGCTCTGTGTGTTCTTAGTGGCAATCATTCCTGCTGAGAGCGTCAGACGGTTCATCACGATGTTATGCTCCAGATGGGCCGACAGGTTCGTGCGGTTGATGCCTAAGGTATAGTCGCGGTCGGTTCTCCGGATATGAAGAGGGTGGGAGAGCGGTTCCCCCAGATTGGTGCTGGCTAAGTCTTCGTTGCGCATCTCGGCCCCGATGGCGGTACGTCCCAGCGTCCAGTCGAGGTAGCTGTTCAGGTTGATGCCATAGACGTTGCAGCGGTTGTAGTTGAAGGGCATTTTCTCGCTTTGACTGCGATAGCCTTCGTAGCGGTCGCGGTGCTGGTTCCAGTAGATGGATGGACGGAAGTGCAGCATGCCCTGTTTCGTCTCTGCCTGCAGGGCGGTGAACAGTTTCGTGGTGTGCTCATACTGGTCGTCGGCTTGCCATTTGGGCGAGGCATAGAAGGTGCTCGATCCCCACCCCTTGTCGGCTATCCCTGCATGCCACGAGCAGTGGATGGCCTCGTTGTCGTATTCTCCCTGGTAGAAGGCTTTCGAGCCGCTGTAGTCGTTGTTGAGCGTTCCTGCCTTGCTGTGACTGAAGCCGTCGCTACGCATATAGCTGCCGCTGAGCTGGTTGTTCCAACCCCCTTGCCTGATGTTGGCGCGTGCGCTGGCCTTGCCGTAGCCGAAGGAGCCGCCTTCCAGGGTGGCGCTGATTCCGCTTTGCTGCTCGGGATGCGTCACGATGTTGATGGCACCCACCAGCGACGACGTACCATAGATGCGGCCTGCAGGCCCTTCCAGCACTTCTATGCGCACGATGTCGTCAAGGTCTACAGGCAGATCCATCACGTTGTGGGCTGTCTGCGGGTCACAGATGTTGATGCCGTTGAGCAGGACGGTGATTTGCTCCTGTGTGCCGCCTCGCATGCTGATGTCGGTCTGGGAGCCCAGCGCTCCTCGCTGCCTCACATCGATGCCTACGGCCATCTTCAGCAAATCGTTGACACTTTGTACCGGCGCCGCCTGAATGTCCTCGCGGCTCAGTACAGTTACCATTCTCACAGCCTGACTCTTCGTCAGGGGGGCGCGCGAGCCGGTGACCCCTACGTCGCCGAGCCACACCTCTTTCGTTGCCTTGGTGGAGTCGACACGCCACGTCTCGTCGCTGATACTAGCCGCCTTCGATGTCGAAAGGGTGGCCACGCTCAGCACGGAGATAATCACTTCGCGTCCCAGACAGGCAAAGAGCGAGTAGCCTTTCCGCTGGAACTGGTGGAACACGAGCACCTCGCGCTTCTGGAAATTGGGTTTGTACATTTGATTAATGATGAGGGAGTGTTGCGGGAATCAAGAGATGATTCCTTTCTCTCTTAATTCTCCTAAGATAAATCTTGGGGTGTATCCTTTGTCGCTCTTCGCTACTTCCTCGGGTGTGCCTGTGGAGAGGATGGTGCCGCCTCCGCGTCCGCCTTCGGGGCCCATGTCGATGATGTAGTCGGCCTGACAGATGACGTCGAGGTTGTGCTCGATGATGATGACCGTGTTGCCTCTATCCACGAGCTGTCGCAACACCTGCATCAGGATGCGTATGTCCTCGAAGTGGAGTCCTGTGGTGGGCTCGTCGAGGATATAGAGGGTGCGGCCTGTGTCTTTCTTCGATAGTTCGGTAGCCAGTTTTACGCGCTGGCTCTCACCGCCGGAGAGGGTGGTGGAAGGCTGCCCCAGCTTGATGTATCCGAGACCCACGTCCTGTATGGTCTTGATCTTACGTAGGATGTCAGGCACGTTCTCGAAGAACTCCACAGCCTGGTTGATGGTCATGTCGAGCACGTCGGCAATCGACTTTCCCTTGTAGCGCACCTCCAGCGTCTCGCGGTTGTAGCGCTTGCCGTGACACTCCTCGCAAGGCACCTGTATGTTGGGCAGGAAGTTCATCTCAATGGTCTTGTAGCCGTTGCCGCCGCAGGTCTCGCAGCGTCCTCCCTTCACGTTGAACGAGAAGCGTCCGGGCTTGTAGCCGCGTATCTTGGCTTCGGGCAGTCCAACGAAGAGCGAGCGTATGTCGGCAAACACACCGGTATAGGTGGCGGGGTTCGAGCGTGGCGTGCGGCCCAGTGGCGACTGGTCCACGTCGACCACCTTGTCTATGTTCTCCAGTCCCTCGATGCTGTCATAGGGCATGGGCTTCTTCAGTGAGCGGTAGAAATGTTGTGAGAGGATGGGCTGCAGGGTTTCGTTGATGAGGGTCGACTTGCCGCTTCCGCTCACGCCGGTCACCACGATGAGCTTGCCCAGTGGAAAGCTGACATCGATGTGCTTGAGGTTGTTGCCGGAGCAGCCGCGAAGAAGGAGAAGGAGACCCTCCCCTGGCAGACCCACCCCCAGCCCCTCCCTGAGAGGGAGGGGAGAGGATGGCTTCTGAGGGCGATTACCCCCCTCCCTCTCAGGGAGGGGCTGGGGGAGGGGCTGGGGGAGGGTCTTCTGGGGGAGGGTCTCCTGGGGGAGGGTCTCCTTATTAGGTTTTAAATACCTTGCCGTCAATGTATCAGCCTTCATCATTTCTGCCGGCGTGCCTTGGAACACCACCTCGCCTCCCTTGCGGCCGGCCCGTGGACCAATGTCTACGATATAGTCGGCAGCCAGCATCATGTCCTTGTCGTGCTCTACCACGATGACCGTGTTGCCCAGGTCGCGCAGCTGCTTCAGTGAGGCGATGAGCCGCTCGTTGTCGCGTTGGTGCAGACCGATGCTCGGCTCGTCGAGAATGTAGAGCACGTTGACCAGCTGTGAGCCTATCTGTGTGGCCAGGCGTATGCGCTGGCTCTCGCCGCCTGAGAGCGATGCCGACGGGCGGTTGAGTGAGAGATAGTCGAGTCCCACCTGCAGCAGGAAGTCGGTGCGGGTGCGTATCTCCTTCAGGATCTCGGTGGCTATCTGCTGCTGCTGACTGGTCAGGTGGCTCTCCACCTCATTGAGCCACTGGCGCAGCTCGGCTATGTCCATCGAGGCCAGCTCGGCTATGTTCTTGTCCCAGATACGATAGGAGAGAGCTTCGCGGTTCAGTCGCTGACCGTGACACTCCGGACATTCGCAATCGGCCATGAACTGGTCGGCCCATTTCTGTCCGCCGGCACTGTCGTCATTGTCCATCACGTCGCGCAGGTATTTCACGATACCGTCGTAGCTCACGAAATAGTCGCTCGACGTATGTACGATGTCTTTGTCGATGCGTACGTCCTGAAGGGAGCCGTAGAGCACCTCGGTCATGGCCTCTTCGGGTATCTCCTCGATAGGGGTCTTCAGGTCACAGGTACCCAGCTTCTTGCCGTCGGCCTGTAGTCTATCGTACTTCTTTAGTATGGCGTCTATCTGCCAGAAAATCAGTTGGTTCTTGTATTTCCCTAAAGGAATGATTGCACCGTCGTGGATACTCTGCTTGCGGTCGGGGATGACCTTCGCCAAGTCTATCTCGCTGATCTTTCCCAACCCTTTGCAGCGTGGGCAGGCACCCTGAGGCGAGTTGAACGAGAAGTTGTTGGGGGCAGGGTCGCTGTAGCTGATGCCGGTGGTGGGACACATGAGTCGTTTGGAGAAGAACTTGGGGTGTTCGAGGTCTTCCATGTCGAGGATCATGATGAGGCCCTCGCCCTGCTTCATGGCCAGTTCGACGGACTTCTTCAGACGCTCGTTTCCCCCTTCTTGTGTGGGGGTAGGGGGAAGGCTCAGCTTGTCGATGACCACCTCGATGTCGTGGCTCTTGTAGCGGTCGACCTTCATGCCGCGTGTGATCTCCGTGAGCTCCCCGTCGATGCGCATGGTGAGGTAGCCCTTGCGGCGCATGGCCTCGAACAGCTCACGGTAGTGGCCTTTGCGTGAGCGCACCACTGGAGCGAGGATCATGACCTTGTGGCCGGCATAGTCGGTGGTGATCATGTCGATGATTTTCTCCTCGGTGTACTTCACCATCTTCTCCCCCGTCATATAGCTGTAGGCTTGTCCGGCGCGTGCGAAGAGCAGTCGCATGTAGTCGTAGATCTCGGTGGTGGTGCCTACGGTGGAACGCGGGTTCTTGTTGGTAGTCTTCTGCTCTATGCTGATAACGGGCGACAGACCGGTAATCTTGTCTACGTCGGGCCGTTCCATGCCTCCGAGGAAATTGCGGGCATAGGCCGAGAACGTGTCGATATAGCGACGCTGCCCCTCGGCAAAGATGGTGTCGAAGGCCAGCGACGACTTGCCGCTGCCGCTTAGTCCGGTGATGACGGTAAGCGACCCGCGCGGAATTGTCACGTCGATGTTCTTGAGGTTGTGCACGCGTGCGCCGTAGACGCAGATCTGCCGGTTCTCCTTATTGTTCATTGCCTCCACTGGTGCCGTTTCCTTTCTCTGTGTATCCGCGTAGCAGGTTCACGTCTTTCTTGATCTTGTATTCCACGCCGTCGGACCCCGTGGCCTCTACCAGGACGAAGTAGACTCCCTGCTTCACGTCCTTGCCGTGGAACTTGCCGTCCCATCCGCCGGCAGGGTCTTTCCATTCATAGAGCTTCTGTCCCCATCGGTTCAGGATGATGGCGCGGAAAGAGATGATGTTCTTGTATTCCGGCTTGGCACGGTAGATGTCGTTGATGCCGTCGCCGTTGGGCGAGAAGGCGTTGGGGAACTCCAGCTTGCTCTCGGCGATGACGATGCTGATGGTCACCGAGTCGAGCTCGTCGACGTCAGTACCGTTCTTAAGGAAGGTCTTCAGCACTACCTCATAGTTGCCCGACTCCATAAAGGTGTAGCTGGTGTTCTCTTCGTAGCGCACGAAGAGCTCGCGCTTCACGCGGTCTTCCTTCGACAGGCTGGTGTGACGGAAGTGCCACTCATAGGAGGGTACGTTGCTGCCCATGTCGCTGGGATTGGCACGGAATTCCACCGTGAGCGGTGCCTGTCCGTCGTCAATCGATGAGGTTTCTTCCTGTGCATCGCCTTTCTCGTCGGTGTAATAGGCAGTAGGGTTCACGGTCTGCCCCCAGGCTGTAGTGCACACTGACATCAGGGCGGCGAGCAGGGCTATAGCTTTCTGTTTCACTGTTCTTTTCATCATGATTGGTCGAATTATTCTGCAAAGGTACGGAAAAATAATGAGAAAAACAACATACGGGCGTATTTTTCCAGTCATAAATTTGGATTTGCGTCTTATATTTTGTACCTTTGCATGACAGTTTTCGTGTGAGCATGCAACATGCAGATGGACAGTGGACAGTAAAGACAGTAGAATATGAAAACTTTTCCTGCGTACGTACGCCTGTGTACGTACGCGTGAAAAATTTCATAAAGTTACTGTCATTTACTGTCCACTGTCCACTTGGCAAGGTCGTTAAAAAACCTGTCGGTTACTTGCTTATACAAACAGGGCAGTTAGACCTTCAAACAGGCCAGTTAGAGCCTCAAACAGGCCAGTTGCTTTCCAATAACTGCTGACATTATTTGATGACTCAATCAATTTAAAAAGTAACACTCAATAACACAAAAAGACAATGGCAACAGTAAAACCATTCCGTGGCATACGTCCACCGAAAGAGCTGGTAGAACAGGTAGAGAGCCGTCCCTACGATGTGCTCGACAGTGAAGAGGCTCGCGCCGAGGCCGGCGACAACGAGAAGAGCCTGTACCATATCATCAAGCCCGAGATAGACTTCCCCGTAGGCACGTCGGAGTATGATTCCCGCGTCTATGAGAAGGCTGCCGAGAACTTCAGGAAGTTCCAGGACAAGGGCTGGCTGGTACAGGACAAGGAGGAGCACTACTACATCTATGCACAGACCATGAAGGGCAAGACACAGTACGGCCTGGTGGTCGGAGCGTGGGTCGACGACTATATGCAGGGCCGCATCAAGAAGCACGAGCTGACCCGTCGCGACAAGGAGGAGGACCGCATGAAGCATGTGCGTGTGAACAATGCCAACATAGAGCCCGTCTTCTTCGCCTATCCCGACAATAAAGTGCTCGACGAGCTGCTGATGCGCTATGCCAAGACCGAGCCGGAGTACGACTTCGTGGCTCCCATCGACGGCTTCCGCCATCAGTTCTGGGTGGTCAGCGATGAAAAGGACATGCAGACCATCACCGCCGAGTTTGCCAAGATGCCCACGATGTATATTGCCGACGGTCACCATCGTTCGGCTGCTGCTGCCCTCGTGGGTGCCGAGAAGCAGAAACAGAACCCCAACCACACGGGCAAGGAGGAGTACAACTACTTCATGGCTGTGTGCTTCCAGGCTTCGCAGCTCACCATCCTCGACTATAACCGCGTGGTGAAGGACCTCAACGGTCTCTCGTCGGAGGAGTTCCTGGCTGCCCTGCAGGTGAACTTCATCGTAGAGGACAAGGGTACGGAAATCTACAAGCCCCAGCAGCTGCACGAGTTCTCGCTCTATCTCGACGGACGGTGGTACAGCCTGAAGGCCAAGGAGGGTACCTACGACAATAGCGACCCCATCGGCGTGCTCGATGTCGACATCTCCAGCCGTCTTATCCTCGACGAGATACTGGGCATCAAAGACCTGCGTAGTGACAAGCGCATAGACTTTGTGGGCGGCCTGCGCGGACTGGGTGAGCTGAAGCGTCGCGTGGACAACGGAGAGATGCGCATGGCGCTGGCCCTCTATCCCGTTTCGATGCAGCAGATCATGGACATTGCCGATAGCGGAAAAATCATGCCGCCAAAGGCCACGTGGTTCGAGCCGAAGCTGCGCTCAGGACTGGTGATACATAAACTCTCATAAGCCCACAGGCCCATTAAGCCCATTAAGCCCAATAATTCCTATAGGCCTCATAAGCTCCCCCCATGCTCGACGAATACCGTACTATAGCCGCGACAAGCGAGGGATACTACTCCGAGAAGCGGAGCAAGTTTCTCGCTTTCGCCCATCATGTGGAGACGCTCGAGGAAATCAAGGCATTGCTTGCCGACTATCGCAAGAAGTACTTCGATGCCCGTCATGTGTGCTATGCCTACATGCTGGGAGCCGACAGGAAAGACTTCCGCGCCAATGACGACGGTGAGCCCTCGTCGACGGCAGGCAAGCCCATCCTGGGACAGATCAACAGTCAGGAGCTGACCGACATACTCATCGTCGTGGTGCGCTACTACGGTGGCGTGAACCTGGGTACCAGCGGACTCATCGTGGCCTATCGCGAGGCTACTGCAGATGCTCTGGCAAAGGCCACGGTGGTCACGAGGCAGGTAGAGGAGACCGTCGTCTACGACTTCCCCTATGTCATGATGAACGACGTGATGCGCGTGGTGAAGGACATGCAGCCGCGCATCGTAGGCCAGACCTACGACAATACCTGCCAGATCACACTCAGCATCCGCAAGTCGGAAGCCGAAACACTTCGTGCAAAACTCGCCAAACTCTCATTCTAACCTCTCACCACTCTCCACTAATCTCTCTCCACTCTCCACTCTCCTCTAAACTCTAACCAATGGAAAAAATAGGAACATACGAATTCATGGCCGAACCCTTCCACTGCGATTTCTCAGGAAGGCTGTTCATGGGCCATCTGGGCAACCACATGCTCAATGCTGCCGACTTCCACTCTAGCCACCGTGGCTTCGGCATGAAGTATCTCATGACCATCCAGCGCTCATGGGTGCTCTCACGGTTGGCTATTGAGATGGAGGAGATGCCCGAACAATACGCCAAGTTCAATGTCGAGACCTGGGTGGAGAGTGCTATGCGCTTCTTCACCAGCCGCAATTTCCGTGTAGTGGGAACCGACGCTGAAGGCCGCGAGAAGGTCTATGGCTACGGCCGCAGCATCTGGGCCATGATAGACACCGAGAGCCGGCAGCCCACCGACATCTTCTCCATAGATAATGGCGCTATAAAAGACTGGATTGTCACCGATAAGGAATGTCCCATAGCCAAGGGCGGACGAGTGAAGATGTCGGACAATGCTGAGTTCGTGAGCACCATCGACACCCACTATAACGATGTCGATATCAACGGCCACATCAACTCCGTGAAATATATTGAGCATGTGCTCGACCTCTGGCCTGGCTCCTGGTACAAGGAGCACCGGCTGAAGCGCTTCGAGATAGCCTATGTGGCCGAGGCCCATGAGGGCGACCAGCTGTCGTTCTATCGGGAAAGGCTGGACGGGAACGATTTCTGCGTACGTATCGTGCGTAGCGACGGCACCGAGACCTGCCGCTGCCAGCTGCTCTTTGCTTGACAAATTAGTTTAAGCGTAGGAGTGCATGCCGCCCAGCAGATAGTTCACTCCGAAATACGTCATGAGGATGGTGAGGAAAGCCAGCGTGACATACAGGTGATAGGCTATGGGACGGCGGAACACCGGCAGTGACTGCGTGTGGACCACCGCGGCATAGACCATGAATGTGATGAGCGCCCATACCTCCTTAGGGTCCCACGACCAATAGCTGCCCCATGAGATGTTGGCCCAGACGGCTCCGATGAAGATGCCCATGCCCAGCGTGGTGAGGGCAGGGAACAGGAACACACGGCTAAGCATGGCAAGCGAGTTGACAGCAGTCGGCTCGCTTTTCTTAATGAGTGAGAGACAGAGGGCTGTCAGACTACAGATAAAAGTGAGGCTAAGCAGGGCATAGGCCATCATGATGATGCTCACGTGGAACAACAGGAAGGGGGAGTTGAGCACAGGCAGCAGCTTGTCTGCCTGAGGGTCTATCCGTAAGATATAGCCTGCTAACAGGAAGAAGCCTGAGAGTAGCAGGCCAAACGTGAGACGAATGCCGAAGCGATGGCTGCGCAGCAAAGGTGAGCGCAGCACCTGTCGGTACTGTCCCTTGGGGTCGATGAGTATCCAGATAAGGGCGATGAACAGCAGCGCATAGCCTGTGTAGGTAGTGGGGATACCCCACGGGTCGCTGTTCAAGCCAAGCACCGTACCCTTCCCGTCGTCGTCATAGGAAGCCTGGTACAGTCGTATGCCGTTTTGCGAACAGATGTTGTTCATCGAAACAATCGCTTCCTTTTGCCAGCCTTGGCCGTCGCTGAGGGTCAGGTGTGACTCGTAGTCGGCTGCCGAGGTGGTGCCTTTGTAGTAAACCACGGCAAAGGTGTCCAGCCGCAGCGTGAAGGGTAGGGGATGCAGGCGGCCGTCCTCGGTCATGTAGCGCGACGTGCTTTCGCCATTGCGCAGATGTACGGCTCCCTGAGAGGAGAAGACATGCGTGAGTCCCGCGCCTGAAAGTATCACGACAAACGAGAGGTGGAGCATGACGACCGACGGGCGACGGACTCTTCGCTGCAGGAACCAGACGATGGCGACTGCTGTCAGTAAAGCCCATAGCAATGAGAACCACCACTCACCATAGAGCCGGTATCCGTTGGTGTGTTCAATGAATGTGGCGGCAGCCATGACGACCACCACCACCCAATATAAGAAGAGGAGCGTTCTTTTCAGCATGCTTAACCTATAAACGTAGGCTTGTACATATTATTATCAGATAGAACGTAAGTTGTGATTATTTTTATTGATTGGAAGACCGCTTCTCGCTTTTTTTCATCGCTCAGCCCGTAGGGATGCTTGCTTCAGGCAAGAAGTTTGCCAATAACTTGGCTTGGTTTTTCGCTTTGCTCAAGGAAACTCCTCTGTCTCGGCATAAAAAAATAAAGGATTTTATTTTGTTCTGCGCTCAACTTTTCGTAACTTTGTAGCCAAATCATTATTAACTAAAAACAAACAGAAAAATGCGGAAAAACATTATTACACTTTTGGCATGCCTGTTCGTTGCTTCTGCACAGGCCGCCCCAAAGGAAAAGACTCCCGTGTGGAAAGACCCTGCGGTGAATCAGGTGAACCGTGAGTCGAGACGTGCCAACTTCTTCGCTTTCGAGACTGAAGACCTGGCCAAGGCTGGCGACAAGACGATGTCGAGCCGCTACCTGTCGATGGAGGGCAAGTGGCGCTTCAACTTCGTGAAGGACCATAACCTCGCACCGAAGGACTTCTTCTCGTTGAAGTTCGACGACTCGCAGTGGGTGGACTTCCCCGTTCCCGGACTCTTCGAGATAGAGGGCTACGGTGACAAGATCTATAAGAACACCAGCTACTCATGGGCTACGACCTTCGACAGTAATCCCCCCTACATCAGCGAGACCAACAACTACACCGGCTCCTACCGTCGTACCTTCCAGCTGCCGGCTGACTGGAACGGTCAGGAGGTCTACTTCCACGTAGGCTCGGCCACCAGCAACCTCAGCGTATGGGTCAATGGCAAATACGTGGGCTACTCGGAGGATGCGAAGGTGGCTGCCGAGTTCAATATTACGAAATACCTGAAGAAGGGCGAGAACCTCATTGCCATGCAGGTGATGCGCTGGTGCGACGGCTCGTATCTGGAAGACCAGGACTTCTGGCGCTTCACGGGTATTGCCCGCGAGGTATATCTGTACGCACGTCCCAAGGTGCATGTGAAGGATATCATGCTTACCCAGGACTATGACCTCAGCGATGGTGACGGCGAACTGCGTGCTGTTCTTGAGCTGCAGGGCAGTGCAACCGTCGAGGCCTGTCTGCTCGATGCCGAAGGCAAGCAGGTGGGTGATGTCGACGTGGAGTCGAAGGGAAAGCTGCGTGTCGTGAATGTCGAGGTCGACGAGGCCAAGGCATGGACGGCTGAAACTCCTTACCTCTACACACTCCTCGTCACCTTGAAGCAAGGTAAAAAGGTTGTCGAGGCCGTGCGTCAGCGCGTGGGCTTCCGCCATATTGAAATCAAGAACGCCCAGTTGCTCATCAACGGACAACCTATATTAATAAAAGGTGCCGACCGTCATGAGCTGGATCCCGACGGTGGCTACATCGTATCGATGGAACGCATGATTCAGGATGTGAAGATCATGAAGCAGCTGAATATCAATGCCGTGCGTACCTGTCACTATCCTGACGATCCCCGCTGGTACGATCTCTGCGACGAGTACGGTCTGTATGTAACGGCTGAGGCCAACCTGGAGAGCCACGGTATGGGCTATGGCGACAAGACGCTGGCTAAGAACAAGGACTTTGAGCTGATGCACCTGGAGCGCAACCAGGGCAATGTGCTCACGCTGCGCAACCATCCTTCTATCATCGTATGGTCGCTGGGTAATGAGGCCGGCTACGGTCCTAACTTCGAGAAGGCCTACGACTGGGTGAAGGCTACCGATTCCACCCGTCCCTGTCAGTACGAGCAGGCCGGACAGAACGGTAAGACCGATATCTTCTGTCCTATGTACTATGACTATAACGGCTGTGACAAGTACTCGCAGAATGACAATCCCCGTCCGCTCATCCAGTGTGAGTATGCCCACGCCATGGGTAACTCGATGGGTGGCTTCAAGGAGTACTGGGACATGATTCGCAAGTATCCGAAGTATCAGGGCGGCTATATCTGGGACTTCGTGGATCAGGGTATGCGCGACAGGAGTCCTGTCACCGGTCGTGAGATCTTTACCTATGGCGGCGACTATGGCAAGTATCCTGCCTCCGACTATAACTTCAACTGCAACGGCATCATTGCTCCCGACCGCAGACTGAATCCTCATGCCTATGAGGTGCAGTACTACTATCAGAATGCATGGGTGAAGGATATCGACCTCAAGGCTGGCAAGTTCGAAGTCTACAACGAGAACTTCTTCAAGACACTCGACGGCCTGGAGCTACATTGGTTCGTAGGCGGTGCCGGCGGTCATCATCATGCTAATGACGGTCGTCCTGCAGGCATGACCTTCGGCCACGGCGGCATCATCGACATCTCGGGCATCCAGCCCCAGCAGCGTAAGGTGATTACCGATGCCAAGCTGCAGCAGACCATTGAGAAGGTGGTGGGTCATCATGGCGACAACGAGATTTTCGTATCCTTCTACTTCAAGTCGAAGAATGGCGAGCCTCTTGTGGACAAGGGTCAGGTAATGGCCAAGGAGCAGATCTGCATCAACGGGTATAAGTATCCTGCTTTGACCGCAGAAGCAGATAGTGGTCAATCGTCAATGGTCAATGGTCAATGCTCAAAAGAAGAGACCAACAGTTACGTGAAGCTGTCTGCTGCCGGTACCGACCTCTATGTGGGTAAGTGGACAGGCATGATAGACTATATCACCGTTGACGGCACCGAGATGCTCCAGTTCCGCGAGAGCATCGTGCCCGAGTTCTGGCGTGCCCCCACCGATAATGACTACGGTGCTGGCCTGCAGCGCCACTTCCGCACTTGGCACAACCCGCAGATGAAAGTCAAGGAGGTGAAGAGCGAGGGTAATGCCGTTCTCGTAACCTTCGACATGCCAGACCAGAAGGCTCAGCTGTCGATGACCTATACGCTTACTGCTGAGGGTGAGATTATCGTTCGCGAGCACCTCACTACCGAGAAGGATGCCAAGGTGGCCGAGCTGTTCCGCTTCGGAATGGACATTGAGATGCCCAAGGCCTACGACCGTGTGAAGTACTATGGCCGCGGTCCGGTGGAGAACTATATTGATCGTTACCACTCTGAGTTCATCGGTCTCTATGAGAACGAGGTGGCTAAGGAATACTTCGACTATATCCGTCCGCAGGAGAGCGGCAACCACACCGACGTACGCTGGTTCCAGGTGCTCAATAAAGACGGCAAGGGCCTCTGCTTCTATTCGAATGCTCCGATGGAGGCTTCGGCACTTCCTTATACAACCGCACAGCTCGACGACGGCCAGCACAAGGATAAGGCTTGGGGCCGTCATAGCGGTGACCTCATTCCCTCGGGCAAGACCTCCGTACACATCCAGAAGCGTCAGATCGGTCTGGCTTGTGTGAACTCATGGGGCGCTTGGCCACGCAAGGAATACCGCATGCCTTATCAGGACTACGACTTCATCTTCGCCATCAAGCCTGTGAAGTAAGAATATAACTGAAACTCATATTCGTTTAAAGGTCTTTTGGATGCTTCCAAGAGACCTTTAAATGTATTTGACTCGGGTTAAAAAATATTAATCATTGTGGGCTACTGATAAGATTTATGAAATAAAGAGGAGAAAGGAGTTTTTGTTCAAACTCTTTTTGTACCTTTGTGTACTTTAAATTCAAAATAATTTCTTTATTTAATAATTATGGCAAACAGAGAAAAACTCTTTACCGAGTTCACAGCGCCTACCACACAAGAGTGGTTGGACAAGATTGAGGTCGACTTGAAGGGAGCCGACTTCCAGAAGCGAATGGTATGGAGAACAAGCGAAGGATTTAATGTGCAGCCGTTCTATCGTCGTGAAGACTTGGCGAACCTGAAAGCTGTTGATTCGCTGCCAGGCGAATTCCCGTTCGTACGTGGCAACAAGAAAGACAACAACCTGTGGTTTGTACGTCAGAATATTGAGGTGGATAATGCTGCCGAAGCCAACAAGAAGGCTCTTGACGTGCTGAACAAAGGTGTCGACTCGCTGGGCTTTAAGATTAAAGGAAAGGATGTCAGCAAAGAACTGGTGGCCACGCTGCTGGAGGGTATCCTGCCCCAGTATGTTGAGCTGAACTTCAAGACCTGTCAGCGTCACAGCGTACAGCTGGCAGAGATTCTGGTGAGCTACTTCAAGGAGAAGAACTATCCCCTGGGAGAACTGAAGGGAAGTATCAACTTCGACCCCATCGAGAAGATCCTGAAGAAGGGCAAGGACGTGTCGCCCGTGCTGGCTGATGCCAAGACGCTCATTGAGACCCTGAAGGAGCTGCCCGGCTATAAGTGCATCAACGTGAACAGCGTGTCGCTCAACAATGCGGGTGCCTACATCTATCAGGAGCTGGGCTACGCCTTGGCTTGGGGTGCTGAGTATATGAACATTCTGACCGAGGCCGGTGTCGATGCTGCCGAAGCTGCCAGGCGCATCAAATTCAACATGGGTGTGAGCGACAACTACTTCATGGAGATTGCCAAGTTCCGCGCCGCCCGTCTGTTGTGGGCACAGATCGTGAAGCAGTATGACGTGGCCGACGAGGCTTGTCAGATGCACGTCTGCGCCTTCACTTCTGAGTACAACCAGACGCTGTTCGACAGCTATGTGAACCTGCTGCGCTCACAGACAGAGACGATGTCGGCTGCAATTGCCAATGTGGACTCTATCGTGGTAACCCCGTTTGATAAACCTTACGAGCAGCCTACGGAGTTTGCTGAGCGTATTGCCCGCAACCAGCAGCTGCTGCTGAAGGAAGAGGCTCACTTCGACAAGCTGGTCGACGTGGCTGGTGGCTCTTATACCATTGAGCACCTCACCGATGCTATTGCACAGGAAGGATGGAAGCTGTTCCTTGCTGTAGAAGAGGCTGGCGGATTCCTTGCTGAGGCGCTGAAGGGCAACATCACCAATGCCGTGAATGCCTCGAATGCCAAGCGCCACGACGATGCCGCCAAGCGCAAGGAGTTTATCCTGGGTACCAACCAGTTCCCGAACTTCACGGAGAAGAGCGAGGGCAAGCAGCCCTGTTCTGTGGCTTGCGGTTGTGCCGCAAGCGCCCACGAGGCTGGCGAGCTGCCCGCCCTGAACACCGAGCGACTGGCTTCTGAGTTCGAGACCCTGCGCCTCGCTACAGAGAAGGCCGCCAAGCAGCCTATCGCCTTCATGCTGACTATCGGCAACCTGGCCATGCGTCAGGCCCGTGCCCAGTTCTCATGCAACTTCCTTGCCGCTGCCGGCTACAAGGTGATGGACAACCTCGGTTTCAAGACGGTGGAGGAGGGTGTCGACGCTGCCCTCGAGGCCAAGGCCGACATCGTGGTCATCTGTTCAAGCGATGATGAGTATGCTGAGTACGCCATCCCGGCCTTCCAGTATTTGAACAACCGCGCCATGTTTGTCGTGGCCGGTGCTCCAGCTTGCTCGGAAGATCTCAAGGCCGCCGGTATTGAGAATTTCATCCATGTTAAGTCTAATCAGCTCGAAACGCTTAAGGAGTATAATCGGAAACTAGGAGTCTAAAGACCCTCCCCAGCCCTCCCTATAGGGAGGGAGTGGTTACAGGGATAATCATAAAAAACAAAATGTAGAATCCTCCCCACTAACATTCTACTCTCCCCCTTTAGGGGGAGCGGGGAGGGGGTCTAATTATGAGAAAACAATTTAAAGATATTGATATCTACGCTGGCATTCAGCAGAAGAATGGCCAGCAGTGGCAGCAGGAGAATGGCATCACCGCCAACTGGCGTACGCCCGAGCAGATTGACATTCAGCCCGTCTATACGAAAGAAGACCTCGAAGGTATGGAGCACCTGGACTTCGCTGCAGGTATTCCTCCCTATCTCCGTGGCCCGTACTCCATGATGTATCCGTTCCGCCCGTGGACCATCCGTCAGTATGCCGGCTTCTCTACGGCTGAGGAGTCGAATGCCTTCTATCGTCGTAACCTCGCTTCAGGTCAGAAGGGTCTGTCTGTGGCCTTCGACCTGCCCACACACCGCGGTTACGATCCTGACAACGCCCGTGTGGTTGGCGATGTAGGTAAGGCTGGCGTAAGCATCTGCAACGAGGAGAACATGAAGGTGCTCTTCAGCGGCATCCCCCTCAACAAGATGTCCGTCTCCATGACGATGAACGGTGCCGTGCTGCCTATCCTGGCCTTCTATATCGTGGCCGGTCTGGAGCAGGGCGCTCAGCTCGAGGAAATGGCCGGAACTATCCAGAACGATATTCTGAAGGAGTTCATGGTGCGCAACACCTACATCTATCCCCCCGCATTCTCGATGAAGATCATCGCCGACATCTTCGAGTACACCTCTCAGAAGATGCCGAAGTTCAACAGTATCTCCATCTCCGGTTATCACATGCAGGAGGCTGGTGCTACCGCCGACATTGAGTTGGCCTATACGCTGGCCGACGGTATGGACTATCTGCGTACGGGTGTCAACGCCGGTATCGATGTCGATGCCTTCGCACCGCGTCTGTCGTTCTTCTGGGCTATCGGCATGAACCACTTCATGGAGATTGCCAAGATGCGTGCCGGCCGTCTGCTCTGGGCAAAGATTGTGAAGAGCTTCGGTGCCAAGAACCCGAAGTCGCTGGCTCTGCGTACCCACTCGCAGACCTCTGGTTGGTCATTGACGGAGCAGGACCCCTTCAACAACGTAGGCCGTACCTGTATCGAGGCTATGGCCGCCGTGCTGGGTCACACCCAGTCGCTGCACACCAATGCCCTCGACGAGGCCATCGCCCTGCCCACCGACTTCTCGGCTCGTATCGCCCGTAACACCCAGATCTACATCCAGAACGAGACGAAGGTGTGCAAGCAGATTGACCCGTGGGCCGGTTCCTACTACGTGGAGACCCTGACCAACGAGCTTGTCCATAAGGCCTGGGAGCACATCCAGGAGATTGAGAAACTCGGCGGCATGGCCAAGGCCATTGAGACCGGTCTGCCCAAGATGCGTATCGAGGAAGCCTCTGCCCGTACCCAAGCCCGTATCGACTCCGGTCAGCAGACCATCGTGGGTATCAACAAGTACCGTCTGGACCATGAGGATCCTATCGATATCCTTGAGGTCGACAACACCGCTGTGCGCAAGCAGCAGGAGGAGTGTCTCAAGGAGGTTCGTGCCGCTCGCGACGAGGCCGCTTGTCAGGCTGCCCTCAAGGCCATCACGGATTGCGTACGTGACTTCAAGGAAGGACGCAAGTCGGAGAACAACCTGTTGGATTTAGCAGTCAAGGCTGCCCAGCTGCGTTGTACGCTCGGTGAGATTTCGGATGCCTGCGAAGAGATTGTGGGCCGTTATAAAGCAGTAATTAGAACCATTTCAGGCGTGTATAGTTCAGAGAGTAAGAATGACAGTCAGTTTGCCGAGGCATGCAGGCTGACCGATGAGTTTGCCAAGAAGGAGGGCCGCCGTCCACGTATCTTCGTTGCCAAGATGGGCCAGGACGGTCACGACCGTGGCGCAAAGGTAGTGGCAACAGGCTATGCCGACTGTGGCTTCGACGTGGATATGGGTCCGCTGTTCCAGACTCCCGAGGAGGCTGCCCGTGAGGCTGTGGAGAACGACGTGCATATCGTTGGCGCTTCTTCGCTGGCCGCTGGCCACAAGACGCTTATCCCGCAGCTCATTGAGGAACTCAAGAAGCTGGGACGCGAGGATATCATGGTTACCGCAGGTGGCGTGATTCCCGCACAGGACTATGACTTCCTCTACAAGGCAGGTGTGGCCGCCATCTTCGGCCCTGGTACGCCTGTGCCTTATTCGGCTGTGGTAATGATGAAGTTGCTCATGGACAAAGAGTAGCCGGCATCAATAACAGGCATCTGCATTTTCAAACAGGGCAGTTTGACCTTCAAACAGGGCAGTTAGAGGCTCTAACTGCCCTGTTGCTTTCTAATAAAGGACAACAAAAGACGTGCAACATGCTTGCAGGTCTTTTATTTTTTGTACCTTTGCAGCACAATTATGCGAAGAGTATTGAGTGGTTGCGCTATCATGATGGGCATGACGATCTTGCTGTCGGCATGCTCTACTACGCGCTATGTGCCCGAAGGAAGCTATCTGCTGAGCAATGTGAAGCTTGACGTGGAGGGTAGTGATGCCGTGGGACTCAATATCAGTCAACTGCGCAGCAGGGTTCGCCAGAATCCCAATGCGCGTCTCTTCTCACTATTCAAGATGCCCCTGGCCACCTATTCGCTTTCCGGACGCGACAGTACGCTATGGGTGAACCGCCTGTTACGCTCCATGGGCGAGCCTCCTGTGGTCTTCGACAGCATGATGGCCATGCGTACCTGTGCAGACTTGCGACAGGAGTTGCGCAACGAAGGCTACCTCAGGGCCGAAGTGAAGCATAGCGTGAAGACTCGTGGCAAGAAGGCGAAGGTAACGTATCACCTGATGCCTGGCAAACCTTTCTTTATCAATGACATCTTCTATCAGGTAGACGACCCGCAGCTGTTGGATCTTATGGCGCGTACCGATGATGCCTCGCACCGGCTTCTCACCAAAGGCATGAAGTTCGATGTGAGTATCCTTGACGCGGAGCGCAAACGGCTCACCAATCTGATGAATGACAATGGCTTCTACCGCTTCCACAAAGAGTTCATCAGCTATGTTGCCGATACCGTAGAGGGCTCGCGCATGATTGACGTGACCCTCCACGTGGGACTCTATAAGCGCAGCGGGATTGCCGACACACTACACAGCCAGTATGCTATTGACAAGATACGCTATGTGAGCGGAGACCCTGACGACAACCGCCTCCATCTGAGACGGCATGTGCTTGAAGAGTGTACGCATTTGGAAGAGGGGGAAAACTATTCTGGCACCAAGCTGCAGCAGACCTACAATCACTTCGGTCGTATGCAAGCCGTGAAGTACACGAACATCTCTATCGTACAGCATCCGGACACCACGCTGCTCGACTGTAACATTACGCTACAGACAAACAAGCCGTCGACCATCAGCTTCCAACCTGAGGGAACGAACACGGCAGGTGATCTTGGAGCAGCCGCCTCGCTTACGTATCAGAACCGCAACCTTTTTCGTGGAAGCGAGCTGCTCAGTATTGAGCTACGTGGAGCATACGAGGCCATCAAGGGACTCGAGGGTTACAGCAATCAGGATTTTACCGAGTATTCCGTCGAGGCGCGTCTGGCCTTTCCGCGTTTCCTGCTGCCTTGGGTCTATCATAAAACACGTCGTAAAGCACAGGCAACGAGTGAGGTGTCATTGCTCTACGACATGCAGGACCGGCCAGAGTTCCATCGCCGTGTGCTTTCCGCTGCTTGGCGCTATAAGTGGAACTTTCCACACCGGCATGACCGCTTTCAGCTCGACCTGCTCGATCTGAACTATGTGTTCATGCCCTGGATCTCGGATACCTTCCGTCGGGAGTATCTGGAGAGCGAGAACTCACGGAATGCCATTCTGCGCTACAACTACGAAGACCTCTTCATTACCAAGATAGGCTTAGGCTATGCTTATAGCAACAACTACATGGCTGTGAAGACGAATATTGAGACATCGGGCAATATACTCTCGCTGGGATCGATGGCACTCAATACCAATAAAGATGACCGCGGACAGTACCGCCTGTTCAATATTGCTTTCGCTCAGTATGTGAAGGGCGACCTTGACCTGACCCGCTCCTTGCAGCTGGACCGTCATAACCAGCTGGTGTTCCATCTGGGCCTGGGCATTGCCTATCCCTATGGCAACAGTACGGTACTGCCTTTCGAGAAGCGCTACTTCTCAGGTGGAGCCAACAGCGTGCGTGGATGGAGTGTGCGCTCGCTGGGACCAGGAAAGTTCAAGGAACACGACGGGCGCATTAACTTTATTAATCAGACGGGCGACATGAAACTCGACCTGAATGCAGAATACCGTACACACCTTTTCTGGAAGTTGGGGGGCGCTCTGTTTGTCGATGCCGGCAATATCTGGACATTACGCGACTATGAGGAACAGCCAGGCGGACAATTCAAGGTCAATGAATTCCTTTCGCAGCTGGCCGTCGGCTATGGCTTGGGCTTCCGCTTCAACTTCGACTACTTCGTGTTGCGTTTCGACATGGGTATGAAAGCCATCAATCCTGCTTTCGAGACGGAGAACGACGAGCACTATCCTCTGCTGCACCACAGGTTAAGCCGTGATTTCGCTTTCCATTTCGCAGTAGGCATGCCGTTCTGAGAAAACCTATTAGCGTTATATTATTTTAATTCGCTGATTAAAATATTCAAATTGTGTTCATTCGTTACAGAAATTTTGTACCTTTGCTGTCCAAACGAATAGAACAATGCTGAAATTTATTTCCTTTGGCAGCGGCAGCAGTGGCAACTGTTATTTTCTATATACTGAAAATGACGGTCTGCTCATTGATGTGGGAGTTGGCATACGCATGCTGAAGAAGCACTTCCGTGACTATGGCCTGACACTACCGCAGATAAAGCGAGTGTTGATTACCCATGACCATGCTGATCATGTCAAGTCGGTGGGTAGTATCAGTCACGACCTGCAGTTGCCTATCTATGCCACAGCATCTGTTCATCAAGGCATCGACCGCAACTATTGTGTCACGCGTAAGATTAATGTTGCCGACCGCCATTTCCTGGAGTCAGGGAAAACGGTGCAACTAGGTGACTTCCTGGTGACACCTTTTACCGTTCCTCATGACAGTAGTGACAACGTAGGCTACTTTTTCGAGGTACAAGACACCAACTTCTGTATTATTACCGACGCAGGAATGGTGACGGATGAGATGGCGGAGTTTATCCGACGAGCCCACTATCTGGTGATTGAGGCTAATCATGATGTCGAGATGTTGCAGCAAGGACCTTATCCTCATCATTTGAAAACGCGTATCCTCAGTGGAACGGGTCATTTGAGCAATACTACCTGTGGAGAGACCATTGCCCAGAACATGGGTGAGTGTCTGCAGCATGTGTGGCTATGCCATCTGTCTGAAGAGAACAACCATCCGGAGTTAGCCCGTAAGACGGTGGAGTCGATACTCCGTTCCTATGGAATCATCGTGGGAAAGGATTTGCAGCTTGAAGTACTGAAACGGACGGTGCCTACAGGAATCTATGAATTAGTATAAAAAAATCCCCCAAACCTTGGGGGATTCTTTATTTTAATAGCTTCTTGCAATGATGACGCGAGCCTTTGATGGCTTGCCGCTCACCATGTCTGTGCCAGGTGTCTGCTCGAAGTCGAAGGGTACGCAACGGATAGTAGCCTGTGTCTCTTCCTTGATTTTTGCCTCGGTCTCGGCCGTGCCGTCCCAGTGGCAGAGGAAGAATCCGCCGTCCTTCACGCGCTCCTTGAACTCCTCGTAGTCGTCGCATTCGTAGATGCGGCTGTCGCGATAGCTCTTTGCCTTCTCGAAGATGTTCTTCTGGATGTCCTCAAGCAACTGCTCCACACGGTTGGCAATACCCTCCAGCGGCAGCGTCTCCTTTTCCAGGGTGTCGCGGCGCATCACTTCGATGGTGCCGTTCTCCAAGTCGCGAGCTCCCAGAACCAGACGAACAGGCACACCCTTCAGCTCATAGTCGGCAAACTTGAAGCCGGGACGCTTGTTGTCAGAATCGTCAAACTTTACTGAGATACCTTTCTTGCGCAGTTGCTCCATGATGGGTGCCACCTCTTTATTTACAAGCTCCATCTGCTCGGGCTTCGTGGCAATGGGGATGATGACAACCTGGATGGGAGCCAGACGTGGAGGCAGCACCAGACCGTTGTCATCGGAATGGGTCATGATGAGTGCACCTATCAAGCGTGTTGACACGCCCCATGAAGTAGCCCATACATATTCGGGCTTGTTCTCCTTATTAAGATAGGTGACCTCGAAAGCTTTGGCAAAGTTCTGTCCTAAGAAATGGGAGGTTCCGCTTTGAAGTGCCTTTCCGTCCTGCATCATAGCCTCGATGGTGTAGGTGTCAAGTGCTCCTGCGAAGCGCTCGGTCTCGCTCTTCACACCCTGCAACACAGGAACAGCCATCCATTCCTCTGCAAACTTGGCATATACCTTGAGCATCTTCTGTGCTTCCTCTTCAGCCTCCTCACGGGTGGCATGAGCCGTATGGCCCTCTTGCCACAGGAACTCTGATGTGCGCAGGAAAGGACGGGTGCGCATCTCCCAGCGCATCACGTTGCACCACTGGTTGCACATCAGGGGCAGGTCGCGCCAGGAGTGAATCCAGTTCTTATAGGTGTTCCAGATAATCGTCTCGCTGGTGGGGCGTACGATAAGTTCTTCCTCCAGCTTGGCTGCAGGGTCTACCTCAACACCACTCTTGTCTTCCTTGGCACGCAGGCGGTAGTGGGTCACTACTGCACATTCCTTGGCAAAGCCTTCCACATGCTCTGCCTCGCGGCTGAGAAACGACTTAGGTATCAGCAGAGGGAAGTAGGCATTCTGAGCACCCGTCTCCTTGAACATGCGGTCCAGCTCATGCTGCATCTTCTCCCAGATGGCGTAGCCGTAGGGCTTGATAACCATGCAACCACGTACTGCCGACTGCTCGGCAAGCTCAGCCTTAACAACCAGATCGTTGTACCACTGGCTGTAATTATCGGCTCTTTTCGTTAAATCTTTTAATTCTTTTGCCATGATTCTAATGCATATTTTAAATTTGGCTGCAAAAATACTAAAAAAAACTCGAAAAAAGTCATTTATTTCAAGAAAAGGATTATCTTTGCATCGTGAAAACTAATTGTTTAACATTTTAAATAAACATTTTTACTATTATGAAAAAGTTTAAAGTTGTAATTCTGACGCTTTGCGCAGGTATTGTGATGGGTGCATGTAGCAACATGGCTAAGGGTACGGCTATCGGTGCTGCCGGTGGTGCTGTTCTTGGCGCTGTTGTTGGTAAGCTGGCTGGAAATACTGCTGTAGGTGCTGCTGTAGGTACTGCAGTAGGTGCTGGTGCAGGTGCGCTGATTGGCAAGAAGATGGATAAGGTTAAGGCTCAGGCTCAGGCTGTGCAGAACGCACAGGTAGAGAGCGTGACCGATGCCAACGGTCTGCAGGCCGTTAAGGTTACCTTCGATTCTGGTATCCTCTTCACTACTGGTAGTGCTACGCTGAGCCAGGATGCAAAGAACTCTCTGGCTAACTTCGCAAGCGTTCTGAAGCAGAACACGGATTGTGACGTTGCTATTCAGGGTTATACTGACAACGCTGGTTGGAAGAACAGCACCGCTGAGCAGAGCGCAGCTAAGAACCTGCAGCTTTCTCAGGATCGTGCACAGGCCGTTACCTCTTATCTGCAGTCGGTTGGCGTGAGCGCTGCTCAGATCCGTGCTACCACTGGCTTCGGCGAGGCTAACCCTGTTGCTGACAACTCTACTGCTGCCGGTAAGGCTCAGAACCGTCGCGTGGAGGTTTACATGTATGCTAGCCAGGCCATGATTCAGGCTGCTGAGGCTGGTACACTGCAGTAAATCCTTGCTGACTGATGCTGATTATCAGCTACGTTAAGAAAATCATCAAATGGATCGTGGTGGCATTCTTTGCCTCCACGATTCTTTCTGTTATCGTTTTTCGCTTTGTCCCTGTATTCTTCACTCCCTTGATGTTCATTAGGCTGGCTGAACAGGTGGAAAAGGGACAGGAAGTGAAACTCAGCCATCATTGGGTGCCGCTTGAACGGATAGCCCCCTCCATGCCTGTGGCCGTCATTGCCAGTGAGGATGCCCATTTCCTCAGTCATCATGGCTTTGACTTCGATGCCATTCAGAAGGCAGCCAAACGAAATAGCGAACATCCTGAGAAGCGTAAGCTGGGCGCTTCTACCATCTCACAGCAGACGGCCAAGAACGTGTTCCTATGGCCTGGTCGTTCATGGCTTCGTAAAGGTCTTGAAGCCTATTTCACCTCTTTAATAGAATTAATGTGGTCCAAACAACGCATCATGGAAGTCTATCTCAACTCCATTGAGATGGGCGAGGGCATCTATGGCGTTGAAGCCGTAGCCCATGAGCATTTTGACTGTTCCGCTCAGGAACTAAGCAGAAGTCAGTGTGCGTTGATTGCTGCCACCTTGCCCAATCCGCGCCGTTTCAGTTCCAAGCATCCCAGTGGCTACATGCTGAAGCGACGGGCTAGCATAGAGCGCGAGATGAAAAACGTACCCGTCTTTCCGAAGGAAGGAGAGGATCCTCCCAGGAAGTAATTTAATTATATGAATACTCTTCTTCAGAAGCTGGGCATTGCCGAGCTCAACGATATGCAGCGCGAAGCCTTTGATGCTATCCTGCGCAGTCGCAACGACGTAATCATCCTTTCACCTACAGGGTCCGGCAAGACGTTGGCCTATCTTTTACCTTTAGTTCAGTTGCTTGATGGTAATGGTGCTGATGTTCAGGCTCTTATCGTTGTGCCTGGCCGTGAGTTGGCCCTTCAGTCCGACCGTGTGTTGAAGTCGATGGGGACTGGCCTGCGTTCACAGAGCTGCTATGGTGGACGCACGGCAATGGATGAGCACCGTGTGTTGCGTCAGAACCGTCCGCAACTGGTCTTTGGTACGCCGGGAAGGTTGAACGACCATCTTGACAAAGGGAATATTGATGCCAATCATATCAAGTATCTCATCATTGACGAGTTTGACAAGTGTCTTGAGATGGGCTTCCATGACGAGATGCAGCGCCTCATCAGTAAGCTGCCAGTCCTGCAGCGCCGCATCCTGCTCTCGGCCACCGATGCCGAGCAGCTGCCTCGGTTTGTGGAGATGGGGCGTACCACAAAGCTCGACTATCTCGATGAAGAGCAGCCTGTGTCGGATAGGGTAGAGGTCTATCGGGTGGACTGCCCAGAGAAGGATAAGCTCGACACGTTGCGCCGGTTGCTCCTCCAGTTGGGAGAGGGGCAGAGCATCGTGTTCCTGAACTATCGCGACTCCGTGGAACGTGTTGATGAATACCTTCGCCAGCAAGGCTTCGTCACAAGTGCTTTCCATGGTGGCCTCGACCAGCGCCAACGCGAAGATGCCCTCTATAAGTTCTCCAATGGTTCCAGTACCGTCCTCGTCTCCACCGACCTTGCCTCACGTGGCCTCGATATTCCCCATTTGGATAATGTCATCCACTATCACTTACCGCTGAACGAGGAAGCTCTTGTTCATCGTGTGGGGCGTACCGCCCGTTGGGACCAGATGGGACGCACTTTCTTCCTCGTAGGACCAGAGGAAAAAGCCCCTTCCTACCTTCTCCATTCAACAACCCTCCCCTCAACAAGTGAGGTCGGAGGAGTCTCTGAGGTTGGAAGAGTTCCCCTTCCCCGTATGGCCACCATCTATATAGGTAAGGGTAAAAAGGACAAGATTTCCAAGGGCGACATCGTAGGTTTCCTATGCAAGATAGGCGGACTTCTCCCTCAGGAGATCGGACGCATCGATGTTAGCGACCGCTATGCCTATGCAGCTGTCAGCCGCCACCGCCTGCAAGCACTCCTGAAAGCAGTAAGTGGGCAGAAGATCAAGGGCTTGCGAACGGTTGTCGAACCTGTGAGATAAGGTTCCCTTTTATTTTTCTGCATTTTTATTTGCTGATTTCAGAGACTTTTCGTAATTTTGCCATCACAAGAGACCATATCTGTGATGAAATCAACCCTAACTAGGAACCTAAGTCTGCTATTTACCTTTCTCATAAGTGTGGCTAACCTTCATGGTGCCATTAATGAGAATGATCGCGAGTTCCTCGTCTTCAATGCGTCGAACGGCCTTGCCGACAACAGTCTGCAAGCTATTCGCTGTACCTATACGGGGCGAATGATTATTGCAGCACAGGGCAACCTGAACTTCTATGACGGAGGTTCGTTTACCCATATCAACACTCATCGTGACTTTGAATTGGCACTAACCAACTATGAAGGAGGCTGTCAGCTCTACTTTGACCGATACCATCACCTTTGGGTGAAGAACCTCCATACGGTAACTTGCGTGGACCTCTATATGGAGCGCTTTTCCAATGAACCTCAGCAGATTGTCAGCGAGATGGGGTGTAAGGAGACCGTGCTCGACCTCTTCACCGACAGTATTGGCGATGTGTGGTTCCTTACTCCGAATGGCCTCTACGATGTACAGACGAAACAGACTACGCCAATCTTGGCAGGAAATAGCCTGCAACATGTGGATACCTACAAGCAACTCCTTGTAGCTTTCTATGCCAATGGAGAGGTAATGGCTACCGACCGCCAGACCAATACCAACGTGAAGTGCCTGCAAAACAATTGCATAGATGTCAGCAGCTATCCCAAGCTTGTGCGCACCATTCGTAGCGACAGTGTCTTCTTCTTCATCAGACGAGGTGAGGTCGGATCGGTGCTCTACAGTTTGAACGTGAAGACCTGGGAATGGCACAAACTGATAGAGGAACCCTATGCGATGAGTGCTGTGACACTCCATGAGGGGTTGCTCTACGTCTCTACTGAGCATGGCTACTTCACTTGTAACCCACAGGGAGAACAGCAGCAATTCTTCGAGACGCTCAGGCTCTCGAAAGAGCGCACCATGAAACCACGATGCAACGACCTTTGCTTTGACCGTCAGGGAGGCTTGTGGTTGGTAACCGACGCGAGGGGTCTGCTCTTCGGAAGACCGCGCACATCGCCCATCAAAGTCCACTCGCTCAATAGTCCGCTGGGGCGTGAATATGCTGAGATGCTGGCACCGTTACGGTCGAACATCAAGGAGTATCAAGGACAAAGAGCCAGCTATCGCTACGAGGATAGCAGAGGATGGACATGGTATTGCACCATAACGGGACTTTACATGTGCCGGCAAATCGGAGAAAAGCGTGATACCGTTGTCTATGATTGGCATAACGGACTGCTCAACAACGTTATCCATTCCATTATAGAAGATCATGACCACAATATATGGGTGGGTACATCCTATGGAGTAGCCTGCATTGTCTTTGAGAATAATGAGCCAGTCTTCGTGAACTGCTACAATGCCTTCGACAAAGTGCCTGATGAGTCGTTCCTCGACGGAAAAGCCATGATGCTCAACGATGGAACTATCATCATGCAGACCACAGACCATGTGGTGAGTTTTAATCCAGACAACTTTACTACAACGGTGAAGAACAGGCGGAGCAGCAAGCTCACCCCAAAACTGATAAAACTACTTGTAAACGGAAATTTCGTTGAAGGCAGGCAGACCATCGATGGAAACGTTATTATAGACCGTTGTATTACAAGAGCCAAGCACATCTACCTCAATTCAGACCAGAACTCCATATCGCTTACTTTCTCCGGTCTCAACTACTTCCGTCCCATGCAGACCTGCTATCGGGTAAGGGTGAGCGGTTTGTCCGATCAAGCTAACAAATGGAGAATATACACCTATTTCAATGGAAAGGGATATGTAGACAGCAAAGGACTGCTCCATCTGCCTATGGTTGGCTTGAAGCCTGGTACTTATGAGATTGAAGTACAAGCCTCTATGTTCCCTGATGTATGGGATGAGAATCCAAAGACTCGTTTCATCTGGTATATACATGTGAACCAGCCTTGGTGGCAGACTACAGCTGTATACTTGGTCTTTGCACTCATTATCCTTGGCATGCTGATTACCAATATTGTTGTCTACAGTCGCAACGTGCGCATCAGAGCTAAAGTCAATGCCAAGGAAGTGTTCGTAATGAAACGCATAAACAGTTTCCTGGAGCGTTGTAAGGCATGCGATAAGATACTGATGGCACCCGATGAAGGAGTGCTGTTAGGGGAAAAGAGAGAATCGGAACCTGAAGAGGAATTTGTGGAGATGTTTGTCAGACTGATACCCTATCTGAAGAAGAACATGAACCATCTTTCGCTGTGTCGACTGAGTGAAAAGAGTGGATTAGATATCAACAAGTTCCATCAACTGTTCCTGGCAAACCTTTACAAGAGTCCGCGGACAATTATCATGAGGATAAGGCTGGAAAAGGCTGCTCAGTTGCTGACCACTACGCAAAAGACAATCGATGAAATTGCAGTAGAGTGCAAGTTCTGCTCTACCAACTATTTCATAGGTAACTTCTATCACCATTTCAAGGCCACTCCCGAAGAGTATCGCCGTAAGAAGCAATCGGCATAGACGTTGCCCATAAGTAAATAATTTCCTTTATGGTCTGAAGATGTGTGTGCGCCACGCTACAAGGCGCCACGTACGTTCGCCGTTGCCGCGATAGTAGGCCAGCACGGTGTAGCGGTTCTCCGTCTGATAAAAGGAACCTTCTTCGGGTACACGATGGGTAGTACCGTCGGCATCCACCATCAGCAACTGGTAGTTGTAGTAGCCCATCTTCTGGAGCACTACGGCATTATAAGAATGGTCGTCCTCGTCATAGTACATCGTGTAGCTGTCAGGATGGCCGTTGGTCCATTGTCCCTCAATCACAATCTCTGAGTCGTAGAGAGGTGCTGGCACCAATTTGTAGTGAACGTAGACATAGTCGGTCGTACGGTCATTCTCGAAATTGTCGCTATTGCGAATGTAGAAGGCTCCGTCAGCATCTTCGGTATAGAGATAGTTGAGTTGTGGGACGCAAGGGAAGGGCATGGCATGATAGTAGCGCTGCTCCTCGTCCCACCACACACGGTCCAGTCCTAACGTGGTATGCGTGGGATCGAGTACCTCGAACTTATGGTACTCGTTGCCCCCTTCAAAGATGAGGTCGCGGTTGTGCTCCCAGCGCAGTCCCGTGGGCATCACGTAGTTAGGGTGGGGAGATACTTTCATATTGTCTTCGCGACCGTTCTGCAGCACTAGCACCTGTAGCTGCTCGGCAGGATTGCTCACGCGAATATTGTTGTAGGACAGGCTTATCGATACCTGCTGGTAACGATTGTTGAAGTCCAGGTCGGTATTGGTGACCACCGACATCCCTACGTTCATCAGTTGTTCGGCCACCCGGAACTCTGCCACCAGTACCTCTTTACCATCTTCGTCTTCGTCGATGACATGGATGCGATAGTTGCCGCTCATCTTCAATCGGCATTGTTCATTAGGAAGTTCCAGCCGATAGTGGGTGTAGAGCACGGTGGTATTCAGGGAGTTCTCGTAATCGTCAATCACCACATCGTTGAATCCTTCCAGCCAGTCATTTTCGAAAAGCTGAGAAGAAGGGCTCCAGTCTGCCTCGCAATGTTCTATGTGGGCCACAAAGCGATGATAGTTGTGCGACATTTCATCAAAGGCAATGTGAAGCACGTCGTCGGAGCCCAGCTGCATGATGGGCATGCTAAGCCAGTCGCTGTTGACGACAACCTGGAGCGTTTTGATGTTGTCGGACTTGATCTGATGCCGACCAAAGGCAAGGACGGCCATCAGGGAAAAGAGGGATAGAAGGGCCAGTCGTTTTGTCATGCGTGTCTTAAGCAGTCGCTTTGTCATACGTTTCTTATAGTAAGGTGAGCTTCAGCATACGTTTTGTTTTAGGCGAAATGCAATAGGGTGCCGCAGGGCGGAGTCCCACTATCCAAAGAATGTCATCGTGAGCGTCGGTAACCACCAGCTGCTGCCGCTTTGCCGTTAGTGCCATTTTGCGGTCGGTGAGAAAGTCGCTCACCAGCTTTGTCCCCTTCATGCCAAATGGAATAAAGCGGTCGCCTGTGTTTGATGTTCGCACGGTGAGTGGAAACGTCACCTTGTCGGCATCCAGACAGGCGCAACAGGGTGAGGTACTGATGCTTGTTTCGGTCTCAAGGCTGACGCGGATGCGCTTGTCGAAGGGGACGACATATAATCCCGGCTCTGGCATTCGCATAGGCTTTGGTGTTTCCTGTCGCAGGCAGAGCACCAGTTGTCCGCGGTCGCTACAGAGATCGTGAGTTGCTGAACTCCAGATGCGCCCGGAAGCCGCATCGAGGTTGTCGCCTATCTGACGGATGGTGGCGGGGGAGAAGCCATAGGGAGAGAGCCATTCGAAGAGAATGCTCAGGGGCGAGGCCGTCTCTCGCAACTCCCTCACGTCGAGGGTGTCGTGGCTCACCAGACGTGTCAGCTGTTCTTGCGTATAGCTGTTGTAGACCAGTTCAGCCTCGCCCATCAGCTCGCAGGTGCGTTGCATGTTCTCGATGGCCGAGGGGTTGATTTCCTTAAAAAGGGGGATGATGTCGAGTCGTATCTTGTTGCGCTCCACATCGTCGATGAGATTGGTGCTGTCGGTTACGTAGTCCTGATGCTGTTCGCCCAACCATGCCTCAATCTCGGAACGTCCTACGCACAACAGGGGGCGCACCACAGGACAAGCCTCAGATTCTTTGTCCATCTCAGCCGACTTGTTGCCTTTTCCTGCAACAGAGCTGACAGGTCTTATGCCTACCAGGCCGTGTATGCCTGTGCCTCGCAGCAGGTTCATGAGCATGGTTTCAACGTTGTCGTCGCGATGATGGGCCACGCATACCGCACGCGCTCCAAGGTCGTGGCAAAGCTGGCTGAAGTAGCCGTAGCGCAACTGTCGTGCAGCCATCTCGATGCTCACCTTGTGAAGTTCGGCATAGGTATGTGTGTCAAAGTGTGCACGGTGGAGGGAAACATCAAGCCGATGGCACAAGTCGGCAACGAAAGCCTCGTCGCGATTGCTTTCCTCGCCCCTGAGGTGGAAGTTGCAATGGGCTGCCTCCACATGGTAGCCCAGTAGCAGGAGCACACGCAGTAACGCCACGCTATCGGCTCCGCCGCTAAGTGCCACGATGTACAGGCTGTCGCTGCTCAACAGACTGTTCCTCTCGATGAAGTTACGTATTTTCTCAACCACCCTTGCTCCTTTTATGTTGGCTCAATCACCTTTTAAAATTTATTTATTCTGTGCAGAGCATTCTATTCCACGTAGAGCACCAGACCTTTCAGGTATTCTCCTTCAGGGTGATAGATGTTGATGGGATGGTCTGCTGGCTGGTGAAGCTGGTGCATGATGCGCACCTTGCGCTTGGCCAAAGCAGCCGCAGTAAATACTGCATTCCGGAAATGATCCTTCGTGACCACCTGTGAGCATGAGAAGGTGAAGAGGATGCCTCCTGGCAGAATCTTCTCGAAAGCCTTCTGGTTCAGTCGTGTATAGCCTTTGAGTGCATTGTGGAGCGCTCCCCTGTGCTTGGCAAAGGCTGGCGGGTCGAGAATGATAAGGTCGTATCCTCCTTGGGAAGGACTGGCAGCATCGGCAGGTTCTCCCTTCGTGAAAGGCTGGGGGGTGTTCTCCAGGAATTTGAAAGCATCCTCACAGTATGCCTCGTGACGGCTGTCACCCGAGAAGTTCAGGGCAACGTTGGCACGTGTCAGCTCGATGGCCTTGGCCGAACTGTCTACCGAATGAACCAGTTGCGCACCTCCTCGCATGGCATAGACCGAGAAGCCGCCCGTGTAGCAGAACATGTTGAGTACACGCTTGTCACGTGAAAAATGCTCGAGCAGTTTGCGGTTCTCGCGCTGGTCTACGAAGAAACCTGTCTTCTGTCCGCGAAGCCAGTCTACACGGAACTTCAGGCTGTTCTCTATGCCGATGTTCTCGTCGGTACCGCCAACCAGGAATCCGTTCTCAGGCTCCATGAAGGGTAGGGTGGTCTCGCTCTTGTAGTAGACATTATCGATGAGTCCGCTCGTAACCTCTACAAGTGCCGTCGCTATATCCTTCCGGCAGAGGTGCATGCCCACGCTATGAGCCTGCATCACAGCTGTACGTCCATAGATGTCAATAATCAGTCCGGGAAGGTTGTCGCCCTCGCCATGAACCAGACGGAAGGTGTCGCTCTCCTTGCTGCCAGCCAGTCCGATAGCCTGTCTCATCCTGAGGGCTGACGAGAGTCGTGAGCACCAGAACTGATGGTCTATTTCAACGTCCTTGAAAGTGAGTACACGAACTGCTATGGAGCCCATCTGATAGTGTCCAACGGCGATAAAGTTCCCATTGGCATCTATAATTCTGACGGTATCACCGTCGGCTATTCCTTCATCTGCATGATGAATGGCACCCGAAAAGATCCAGGGATGGAAGCGTAGCAGACTCTCCTCTTTGCCACGCTTAAGGTATATCTGTTTCATTCTTTTCTTTGCTTATAATCAGTTGATAATCATTTGTTTGCTCTAATTGCTTGAGCTCTTTGTACAACTGTATGCAGGCCCATGCATCGGTAGCGGCATACAGTTTCTGCTTGTCGTCAAGGATGTCGCGTTCCCAATTGCTCAACTGCTGTCGCTTGCTGATTTTCCTTCCCATCATGTTAGCGTAGAGCTTCTGCAAACTGAGGTCTTCGATGCCAATCTCCTTCACGTGGTCCTGTAGGTCGATGAAATGGCCGGGGGTGAAGGTTCCAAGCTTGCGTAAGCCGTTGAGGTCGTCGTGCCACGACAGACCGATCTTGGGAGTCGTTGTGTCCTCAAGGAAACGGATGATGGCGGGCGAAAGCCCCAGGTGGTTGAGCCGGAAGAGAAAGCAGATGTCTTCTGTTGCCACCTGAAGTAGTGAAACCTTATACTGACAGCCACGTTTGAACGAAGGTCTTGTCTCGGTGTCTACCCCCAGCAGAGGCTGTGACAGTAGAAAGTCTACTGCCCGTGATGCTTCCTCCTGACTGATGACAACCACGATACGCCCCTCGAAACTGATAAGGGGTAGTGATGAGATTAGCGCTTTGTCAAACTTGTTGTAAAGGATTTTGGTCATTATAAAAAGATTTCAATGTGCAAAATTACAAAATAATTCATAATTCTTTGCTATGTTGACAAAAAAATGTTCTTTTCGATACCGATTAATTCATATCTTTTTTTTACTTTTGCAGGACTTTTGCTTATTAAAAGAAATATACATGGCTAAGAAAAGAAAAAAGGAACAAGAACCGAAGCCGTCTTTGGTTGAAGCGATAGGACTTTCCGACTTGTTTCGTAACAGCGAAAAGCTATTGTTCTTCGTGGGTCTCTTGATATTTGCATTATCCATTTTCATTTTGCTCTCATTCGTGTCCTTCTTCACTACCGGACAGGCCGACCAGAGCATGATTGAGAACCTGCGTGATGGCGAGCTGGCTAACGAAGGACGGAAGTTTATCAACTACTGTGGCTCGTTGGGAGCCTATACTGCCTACTTCTTTATTAAGCAATGGTTCGGACTGCCCGCCTTCTTCATACCTGCCTTCCTTTTGCTTGTGTCGCTGAACCTGATGAAAGCCTATAGGGTGAAGCTTTGGAAGTGGTTCTTTGCTATGATGCTGATGATGCTTTGGTTCTCGGTGGCTTTTGCACGTTTTCTGTCGCCCCTCTTCACGGATGCCCATTTCAATCCCGGCGGTGAGCATGGCGTGGCCATCTGTCAGATTGTGGAAGGCTATGTGGGTACGCCTGGCCTTACTGCCCTGCTGGCACTTGTGGCCCTTGGCTTTCTGCTTTACGTTAGCACAGAGACCATCTTCCTGATACGCAAAGTACTCAATCCATCGAAGTTCATCGACAAAATCAAGTTCATGATCGTGGACACCTCGCAGCAGGAAGTAAGTCCTGAAGATAGCTATGAGAACAAGATGCAGACGTTGGAAGACCCCACCGTGTTCGACAATCCCGAGAGCGAGGTCATCGAGTTTGACCACGAACCGGCACAGACAACCGTCAACATGTCAGATGAGGACGACGATGAACTTGATGATACCCTTCCCGCAGCCAAAGAAAAGGATGCTGCTGATGATGAGCTGGACATGGACATCGAGGTGGCCGGAGAGGAAGAGGCTGCTAAGGGCAACCTGGCGGGAGAATCTGCCAAAAACATGGAACCCTACGACCCCAAGCGCGACCTGGAGAACTACCACTATCCGACGCTCGACCTGCTGAAGACCTATGAGTCAGACGGCAAGCCCTATATAGACATGGAGGAGCAGACGGCCAACAAGAACCGTATTGTCGACGTGCTGCGCAACTTCAGCATCGAGATTTCGTCCATCAAGGCTACCGTAGGCCCCACCATCACACTTTACGAGATTACCCCTGCCCAGGGCGTGCGCATTTCCAAAATCCGTAATCTTGAAGATGATATTGCCCTGAGTCTGAAAGCGCTTGGCATACGTATCATCGCACCTATTCCCGGCAAAGGTACCATCGGTATTGAGGTGCCTAATGCCAAGTCGAATGTGGTGTCGATGGAATCGGTCCTTAACTCGAAGAAATTCCAGGAGACTACGATGGATCTGCCCTGCGCTATGGGCAAGACGATTACCAACGAGGTGTTCATGTTCGACCTGGCCAAGGCTCCCCACCTGCTTGTGGCCGGTGCTACCGGTCAGGGTAAGTCTGTGGGCCTGAATGCCATCCTTACCTCTTTGCTCTACAAGAAGCATCCGGCTGAGATGAAGATAGTGCTGGTAGACCCGAAGATGGTGGAGTTCAGTATCTATAAAAACATTGACAAGCACTTCCTGGCCTGCCTGCCCGACGAGGTCGAGAATCCCATCATCACCGATACGTCGAAGGTGGTGCGCACGCTGCAGAGCCTCTGCGTCGAGATGGATGCCCGCTACGAGTTGCTGATGGCTGCCGGAGAGCGTAATATCAAGGACTACAATCGCAAGTTCATCGCCCGCAAGCTGAACCCCGAGAAGGGACATAAGTATATGCCCTATATCGTTGTAGTCATCGATGAGTATGGCGACCTTATCATGACAGCCGGCAAGGAGATAGAGTTGCCCATCGCCCGTATTGCCCAGAAAGCCCGTGCCGTTGGCATACACATGATTATTGCTACGCAGCGACCTACTACCAACATCATCACCGGTACCATCAAGGCCAACTTCCCTGCCCGCATCGCCTTCAAGGTGAGTCAGGGCATTGACTCGAAGACCATTCTCGACCGCATGGGCGCACAGCAGCTCATCGGTCGTGGCGATATGCTTTATTTGCAGGGCAATGACCCCATCCGTGTGCAATGTGCTTTCGTCGATACGCCCGAGGTGGTCGACATCAACAACTTCATCGCCTCCCAGCAGGGCTATCTGGCACCTTTCGAACTGCCTGAGCCTGTGATAGAGGGTGATATGGATCTGGGTGGCGGCTCTTCCGAGGTAGATCTTGCTCATCTTGACCCGATGTTCGAGGATGCTGCCCGTCTTATCGTCCAGAGTGGCAGCGGTTCTACAAGCCTCATTCAGCGTAAGTTCTCTATAGGCTACAACCGCGCAGGCCGACTGATGGACCTGATGGAGAAGGCCGGTGTCGTGGGAGCTGCCCATGGTTCGAAGCCTCGCGAGGTGCTCATTCAGGACGAGATGAGCCTTGAGGCATTAATTAGTACGTTAAGAAAATAAGAATGGATATGAAGAAACTGTTGCTTCTGCTGGCTGTGCTTATGGCCGGCGTATCAGGAGGGCAGGCTCAAACCGCCCGTGAGGTTCTCGATAAGTGTGCTGCCGTGGTTGGCAACAAGACTGGGGTGAAGGTCTCGTTCAGCATGGATAGTGACCGCTATGGTGCTATCAGCGGAACCATCATGCTGAAAGGGGAGAAGTTCTGCGCGCAGACCGATGAGGTTTCCATGTGGTTTGACGGTAAGACCCAATGGACCTATCTGAAGAAAAACGACGAGGTTAGCGTGACCAACCCTACCGATGCTCAGTTGCAGGCCATCAATCCCTATAACTTCATCAACCTCTACAAACAGGGCTATAAGGAGTCGATGACCACAAGTGCCAATGCCTACAACGTGCAGCTGACGGCTACTGACAGCCAGCGTAAGATTCAGGAGGTGCAGCTTACCATTGACAAGAAGAGTTCTACGCCTACTGAGGTGAAGATGCTGCAGGGCAAGAACTGGACTACGTTCACTATCAGCAGTCTGCAGACCACCAAGCTTTCCGACAACCTGTTTCGTTTCAATCCCAAGGACTATCCCCAGGCCGAGGTGATTGACCTTAGGTAGAATCATAAGCTTTTTCTGAAACGTTTCCTTTCCTAAAAGTAAAAAAGAAAGCTTTGGTTTCCCTTCGTCTGTTCCGGTTGCTTCGACACAACAACCGTTTAGGTTTCCTTCGTTCCCCCTCGTTGCAGCAAGGCGTCGCAGCCCGTGTGCTCCTACTGCTGGGTGGGGCTTTTTTCGTGTTCTATCTGATTTTCTATGGCACGATGTTCGGCTCTATTGCTGCTGCCGACGATGACTTTGGTTTCATTATCGCCATCATGCCCTTCCTGTTGCTGATAGACTTCGGCTTGCGCTTTATGGTTCAGCAGACCCCAGCTATGCTGCTGAAACCTTACATGCTGCTGCCCATTTCGAGACGGAATGTGGTCGACTGCTTCCTCATCACGTCGCAGCTCAGCATTTATAATTTCCTATGGCTGGCCATGTTGCTGCCTTATGCTATCATCATCCTGGCAGGAGGCTGCCCCCTGTGGCTTGTGGTCCAGCTTGTCGTAGCTGGCCTGTTGCTCATCATCGTCAACAGTCAGTTCTACCTCATCGTCCGCACCCTGTTGGGACGCTCTGTCTTTTGGTTCATCTTGCCGTTAGTGGTCTATGGTGCCTACTTCGTTCCCCTGCTCGTCGATACGAAGGGCCGGCTCTTCAGCCATATGTTCGATGCGGTCGTAGCGTGGGCCGACACCCCTTTGCTGCTCGTTCCCGTGTTGTTGCTCTACGCCTTAGTCTACTGGGCCAACCGCAGCCTTCAGTTTGCCTTTGCCTATCGCGAAGTTACCCTTACCAATGCCCGCCGTACTTCCATAAAGCATGTGTCGCGCTTCTCCTTCCTTGATGTCTTCGGCCATACGGGCGAGTACCTGAAGCTTGAGCTGAAGTCCATCCTGCGCAACAAGGCCGTCCGTTCCCGAGTGGTGATGAGTATGGTCTATATGGTGGTGCTCTCGGCCGTCATCACCTATACCGACATTTACGACGGCAGGCTGATGCTCAATTTCTGGTGCTACTATTCCTTTGCTCTCTATGGTGCCACTACGCTGGTCAAGGTGATGTGTCCTGAGGGCAACTATATCGACTTCCTGATGGTTCATCGCCAGCATATTCTCACGCTGCTCCGCGCCAAGTATTATTTTCATGTGGCTGTGCTCATCATTCCCTTGCTCATCATGCTGCCAGCCGTTTTCGAGGGCAAGTTCTCGCTGCTTATGATGGTGGCCTATTTCTTCCTGTCGAGCGGTCTGCTCTATTTCCTGCTGTTCCAGCTGGCTGTCTACAACAAGCAGACGCTTCCGCTGAACCAGCAAATCACAGGCAAGGGCAACATCGAGAACGGTCTGCAGATGGTTATCGAGCTGGTGGCTTTCGTGCTGCCTGGCGCAATGGTCAGCGTTCTGCTGTTGCTCTTCAGCGAGACGTGGGCCTATCTCATTCTTGCCCTCATCGGTCTGCTCTTCACGCTTTCCCATCCGCTATGGCTGCAGAATGTCTACTCACGCATGATGAAGCGCAAGTATGAAAATCTGGAGGGTTTCCATGCCTCACGGAGCAGATAGAAATGTTTGCCTTTTTCCGAAAGTAACAGGGCAGTTAGAGGTCCTAACTGCCCTGTTAGAGGGTCTAACTGCCCTGTTTGTTTTTCAAAGTGGGGCAGGTTGATTTGAAAGGGTTTTCTACAGCTTGATAGTCTTCTTCGCTACCTTGCTCTCAGCATGAATCCTGTTGAGCGCCGTCACTACGTAGGTATACTTCTTCTTTCCGTTCTCGTAGGGCAGCTTGCAGAAGGTGTTGCTGGTGATGGTCACTATCTTCGACGCGTCGTTGATGTTCACCTTCTCGCCCTTGGCAAAGCGGTACACTACGTATTTCTCGGCCTTTGTGTTCCATTTCTTCGACTTCGGCGCTGTCCAGAAGAGCAGATAGCCGTCTTCTGTCCAGATAGGCTTCAGCTTGCGTGGCTTGTCGGGCCGCTTCTTGTCTATGAAGGTCATCTCAGGCTGTAGGGCAGGTGTGCGCCAGTATTTCCTGCGCAGCATGGTTCCGTATCCGCCTACGTTGTCTACGACAGCCTTGGCATACCAGAGTACCGTTCCGTCCACGTTCTTCATCTGGTCGTGCAGCCTGAACTTGGCGGCCTGCTGGTTCTGTACGGGATTCTTCAGGTCTTTGTACTTCACCGTGCGCTCCACATCCTCGCCGATGATCAGAGGCCGTCCTGCCGCATGCTGGTTCCACCATCTGATGAGCGTGTCGTAGTCGGCCGACTTGTTGCCTATCTCCCAGTAGAGCTGCGGCACGCAGTAGTCCATCCATCCGTTGTTGATCCACAGCAGTATGTCGGCATAGAGGTCGTCGTAGTTCTGCAGTCCGTTGGTGTTGCTGCCTATGGCGGGTGCGCTCTTCTTGTTGCGGTAGATGCCGAAGGGCGATATGCCTACCTTGACCCAGGGCTTCAGCTCGTGTACGGTCTCGTAAAGCTGTTTGATGAAGAGGTTGACGTTGTGCCTGCGCCAGTCGCCTCGGTCGCGTATGCCGTTGGCATGCTGCCGGTACTGGGCATCATCGGGAATTGTCAGTCCTGCCACAGGGTAGGGGTAGAAGTAGTCGTCCATGTGCAGTCCGTCGATGTCGTAGCGTGTCACGATGTCGCTCACCACCTGACAGATGTAGTCGCGGTTCTCGGGGATGCCGGGGTTCAGAATCTTCAGTCCATCGTAGTCGAAACACCTTTCCGGATGCTTCACGGCGATATGGCTTACGGCCAGCTCGTTGGTGACCTTTGTCTTGGCGCGGTAGGGGTTGATCCACGCGTGTAGCTCCATGCCCCTGCGGTGGCATTGGTCTATCATCCATTGCAGGGGGTCCCAGTAGGGTGAGGGTGCCTTGCCCTGCTGTCCGGTGAGGAAGCGGCTCCAGGGTTCTATCTTGCTGGGGTAGAGGGCATCGCACTCGGCACGCACCTGGAAGATGATGGCGTTGACCCCATCCTTCTGCAGCTCGTCCAACTGGTAGGCGAGTGTCCGCTTCATGTCTTCGGTACCCATTCCCTCGAACTGCCGGTTCACGCATTGTATCCAGGCTCCTCTGAACTCTCGTTTCTTTTGTGCACCGGCCGTGAGTATGGCGAGGCATAGGAGCAGTAGTGTCAGTATCTTTCTCATTTCAGGAATTGATGTATCTTCTGTGTCCAGTCTTCGCCTTCCTCGGGACAGTATGTGTGTATGCCCACCTGACTTGCTACGGCTACGTTGCGTGGCGCGTCGTCTATGAAGAGGCAAGCCGAGGGAGGTGTCTGCTCGTTGATGAGTACTGTACGGAAGTAGGTCTCGTCGGGCTTCATGAGCTTCATCTTGTAGCTCAGGTAGCACTCGTCGAAGTAGTCGCTGATGGGTTTCCCCTGCGGGTCGGCCATGTTGGCAGCCTCTGGTCCCAGAGAGAAGGCCGGGCTCATGGCCCACGACATCATGTAAGGGTTGGTGTTCGAGAGCAGCAGTAGTCGGTAGCCCTCCTGTCGCAGCTGTTGCAGCATGTCGAGGTTGCGCTGTGGCAGCGAGTGGGCATAGCCCAGCCAGGCATGTCGGCACTCCTCGAATGTCACGTTGTGTCCTGTGCGCCGGCTCAGCTCCTGCCTGAAGGTCTCGGCATCTATGTGTCCTTCTTCCAGGTCGCCGAAGAAGCCGCTCTGGCAGTAGGGGTCCATAATCTTCTCTGCGTCGTTGAGGCCGAGTGCCTTGAATCGTCTGACGGCCTCTGGCTGGTCGAGCGTGATGATGACGCCGCCCAGGTCGAACATAATGGTTCTTATTCTTTCCATAGGTTGAGTTTGTTCTTTCTTGCTTCGTCGAGGGTCAGCAGCTGCTGTTGTTCCTCGGCATATTTCTGTCGCATGTCGGTATATCGGTTGTCCAGCTCTTGCTTTACTGCCTGCTCATTGTCCATCAGTCGGGCAGCAGCAAGGGCGTTCTGCGAGGCATCCTTCATCCATACCACGGGACCGTCGTAGACGGGTGCTATCTTCAGCGCCACGTGGAGCTCGCTGGTGGTGGCTCCGCCTATCATGATGGGTATGTGCAGACCTGCGCGTTTCAGCTCTTGGGCCACGTTGACCATCTCTTCCAGACTGGGCGTGATGAGTCCCGAAAGCCCGATGATATCTACTTTCTCCTCAATGGCTTTCCTTACAATCTGCTCGGCAGGAACCATCACGCCCATGTCGATGACTTCGTAGTTGTTGCAGGCCATGACGACGGCAACGATATTCTTACCAATATCATGGACATCGCCTTTCACTGTGGCCAGCAGCACTTTGCCAGCTTTTGAGGTACCCGTTTGGCGCTGTGCTTCGATATGGGGCTGCAGGATAGCCACTGCCTGTTTCATGGTGCGGGCCGTCTTCACCACTTGCGGGAGGAACATCTTTCCGGCACCGAAACGCTTGCCCACCTCACTCATGCCCTGCATCAGCGGCCCTTCTATGATGTCGACGGCTCGGGGATACTTGGCGAGAGCCTCGTCGAGGTCGGCCTGTAGCGTGTCGCCGATGCCGCGGATGAGGGCCTGTTGCAGGCGCTCTTCAAGGGATAGGGCTGACGGCTGTTCCTGAGGTGAGGAGCTGGTGGCATTGGCCGAGGTGCCTTTGCCTGCGGTTCCTGCTGCGTCGGCAGCTGCCTGCAGGTCGAGGCTCAGCTTGGTGAGCCGCTCGGCCGCGTCGGCCTTGCGATGGAGGATGGCATCTTCGATGATGGTGAGCTGGTCTGATGGAATGTCGTCGTACTGCACCTTCGTAGCTGGGTTCACGATGCCGAAGTCCATACCGGCCTGTATGGCATGGTAGAGGAAGACGGCATGCATGGCTTCACGTATATAGTTGTTGCCTCGGAAGGAGAACGACAGGTTGCTTACGCCACCGCTGACGTGGGCTCCGGACAGGTTCTCGCGTATCCATCGTGTGGCGCGTATGAAGTCGAGGGCATAGCTGTCGTGTTCCTCTATGCCGGTGGCTATGGCCAGGATGTTAGGGTCGAAGATGATGTCGTGCGGCTGCATGCCCACCTCCTCAGTCAGTATGCGATAGGCTCGTTGGGCGATGGCTATGCGTCGCTCGTAGGTGGTGGCCTGTCCCTGTTCGTCGAAGCACATCACCACGACGGCAGCCCCGTAGCGCATCACGTCGCGGGCGTGCTCCTTGAACACCTCCTCGCCTTCCTTGAGCGATATGCTGTTTACGATGCATTTGCCCTGCACGCACTTCAGTCCTGCCACGATGACCTGCCAGTCGCTCGAGTCAATCATCACAGGCACGCGTGCCACATCGGGCTCGGCGGCTATGAGGTTGAGGAAGTGGGTCATCTCTGTGCGTGCATCGAGCAGTCCGTCATCCATGTTGATGTCGATGACGAGGGCTCCGTCGCTTACCTGATGGCGGGCAATGCTCACCGCTTCGTCGTATTGCTTCTCCTTGATGAGCCGGAGAAACTTGCGCGAGCCGGCCACGTTGCAGCGCTCACCCACGTTGGTAAAGAGACCCCTCCCGACCTCCCCTGTGAGGGGAGAAAGACCCCTCCCGACCTCCCCTGTGAGGGGAGGGGTTAGGGGAGAGTGGAGAGAGGAGAGGGGAGAGAGGGTAGACTTAATCTCCAGGATATCGAGACCCGACAGCCAAAGTGCCTGCGGCCTCTCTACCGGCACATGGGGCGTTTTCCATTCCTGAACTATTCTCTCTCCACTCTCTCCTCCCCTCACAGGGGAGGTCGGGAGGGGTCTTTCTCCTCTCACCAAATCCGTATACTTTTCGATGAAGTCGGGGGTAGTGCCGCAGCATCCGCCCACGATGTTCACCAGTCCTTCGTCTATGAACTCGGCTATCTGTGGTGCCATCGTCTCGGGTGTCTCGTCGTAGAGTCCCATCTGGTTGGGTAGACCGGCATTGGGGTGACAGGTAATATAATAAGGAGCACGCTGTGCCAGTTCCCTGAGGTAGGGTTTCATCTGGCGTGCGCCAAACGAGCAGTTCAGTCCTACTGAGAAGATAGGGTAGGTGCTCACCGATGCCAGGAAAGCTTCGAGGGTCTGTCCGCTGAGGGTGCGTCCGGCCAGGTCGCTGATGGTGACGCTCAGCATCACGGGCAGCACCTTGTTCCTTTTCCTCATGATGGTAGTGGCTGCGTCGATGGCTACCTTGGCGTTGAGCGTGTCGAAGATGGTCTCTATGAGGATGGCATCCACGCCTCCCTCGATGAGTCCGTCCATCTGCTCGCAGTAGGCATCGAAGAGCTGGTCGTAGTTGAGCTCGCGTGCAGCCGGGTTGCTCACGTCGGGCGACATGGAGCAAGTCTTGTTCGTGGGGCCTACGGAGCCGGCCACGTATCGGGGTTTATCCTTTGTGCTGTATTTGTCGGCCGCCCTGCGTGCCAGTCGTGCACCCTCAAGGTTCATCTGTCGGGCATAGTCCTCCATGAGATAGTCAGCCTGCGATATAGCCTGTGCGTTGAAGGTGTTGGTGCTGATGATATCAGCTCCGGCCTTGAGGTATCGCTCGTGTATGTCGGTGATGATGTCGGGGCGCGTCAGGCAGAGCAGGTCGTTGTTGCCCTTCATGAGGATGGGCTTTCCCTGCCGCTGTCGTCTGGGGAGGCTTCCCTGAAAGTCGCTCTCCTGCAGTCCGTATTGCTGTATGACGGTTCCCATGGCCCCATCAAGGATGAGGATGCGTTCCTGTACAATCTCGTTAAGTGTTGGTTTCATTTGAGTACTAATAAATCTTCATGGCGCGGTCCATCTCGCGTCGGTCTTCCTTCTCCTTCAGCGTTTCCCGTTTGTCGTAGGCTTTCTTTCCCTTGCAGAGAGCGATGTCCATCTTGGCCCGTCCGTTCTCGTCTATCCATACCAGCGTAGGCACGATGGTGTAGCCTGTCTGCTTCGTGGCCGATGCCAGTCGGGTTATCTCCCGCCGCGTGAGCAGCAGCTTGCGGTCGCGTTTCTGCTCGTGGTTGTTGTAGGAGCCGTAGAAGTAGGGGCTGATGCTCATGCTCTTCACCCACAGTTCTCCGTTGATGATGGTGCAGTAAGTATCCACGAGGCTGGCCTTTCCTGCACGTATCGACTTGATCTCGGTGCCTGTGAGCACGATGCCGGCCGTGAGTTCTTCTATGAAGAAATATTCGAAGGCCGCCTTCTTGTTCTTTATCTGTACGGGGCTCTTCTTGCGGAGCTGTTCCTGTTCCTTGTTCATGATATGGTGGCAAATCGGTCAATGTGTTCGTCTATGTAGCGTGCTATCTGTTCGGTGTACTCCTCCTCGTTCTCCACGAAGCGGTCGTCCAGCTCGTCGAACTCGGGGAACTGCTCGAAGAGTGCCATGAACTCCTCGTCGGTACAGTCTTTTTCTATCTCTGTCCCGTATTTTACGTAGAGGGTATGCCCGTCGTAGATCATCTTCGACAGTTCGCGCATGCCCCATAGCTTGCCCAGCGCCTTGGCAAAGGGATTCTTGAAGATGAAGGGGCCGTAGCCGTTGTGTATCAGCTGAACGAAGCCTCCGTCCATCACTTCCTCGTGGAGGGTGTCCCAAGCCAGCAGCGTTATCTGGTCGCTGTTCAGCTCGCCCATCGTCTCGGCAGTCAGCTCTCCGCCGATGGCCTGCCTGATGGCCTTCACGAAGATACCCACGAAGGCATCCATTCCCTCGGCAGCAGCCTTGCGCAGCGCGTCATCGCTCACGAATACATCTCTCATGCTTTCTTGTCTTTATTTATAAATAGGTGTGCAAAAGTACTATTTTTTCTTCGTTTGACAAAACGTTTGGGCAATAAATTAGGAGTGAGGAGTTGAGATGTTAGAAACGTCAACTGCTGCATGCGTTTCAGTCAAACGCTGTGAGCGTTTCCCTTGACTATTACGAAGGCATGACTTCGCCGCTTCTGGCTTTCACCAAGTTGCCCAATTGCCCTTGTTATTGCCCGAATCGGCTACGTGATGGGCTATTTGGACACAAATTTCCTTCAAAATAAGACAGAATACTGAATTTCTGCGACGCTTATGTGTGCGCCAAAAACGGGAAAACATCCCCAAAGTGGGGTTCATACATGTCTTTTTGGGCCTTTTAGAGCAGCAATTTGATGCATTCTGTGCCTTTTTCAGGCTTTGGCATTGCCAGATCGGTACGGCTAAAACATTGTAATTTATTGATTCTTAATGTTTTAAGTTCGTTGATTATTTTACGCTATCTCAAATCACAGTATCACAGTTTATTTTAAAGGGTATCCCATTTCCCTCCTTTATACTTATATATATAATATATATATCTAATAGTCAATAAGTTACGACCAATAAAGAACGGAATTTCCTTATGTGTAGGTACCTTGTTTTAAAACTGTGATTTGTGATACTGTGATTTTCAATTCTTCAATTCTCTACTAGGCTTGCCGTTAGATTTCTATTTAGTATTATAATTACAGGTTTGTCGGATTCACAAACTTCACGATGCAATCAATACAAATTGGCTTGCCCGTTACCGTATCAATAAACACATTGGCGGGATGCATGTCTTCAAGTGCCAGACGGTCGGAGATGTAATTAACGCCCTCTCCGTTCCAGTTGTCATGGAAACCTTTGGCTGCAACCATATCGTCTATCTCTTCTTTCGTAGCCAGTCGCAGACAATTCACGTAGGGTTGTGTCAACACAATACGCATCAGACCGTCGCTATCGCGAGTAAAGCCAATCACCTTCATAGCGGTCTCTGGAAAGAGATAGTTGTGAAGGGCGATGGCATCCAAAGCTTTCTGCCAAGTAGAATAGATGGAAGTTCGTTCTTTTACAACCGATGTATTTCCATCGCTATAATATACCTTTGCTTCGGCACCCTGTGCTATCATGGGACCAAATTCCGAAGTAAGTATATGCTCCGAATCGTCCTCCCACAGATTCGCAGCCTTAGCCCATAGCTCTATGAGCTTTTCCTGCTGTTCGTCTATTTCCCAGTTTGCTGGGCTTCCCGAGCGGCCTTCAGCATCGCAACTTGCTCTAAGGCTTGCTGACGCGTAGCATGCGACGATGGACGCCCCAATGAGAGGCGAGCCTCCCTTGCAGAGTCCTGCATGCTCTGATAGATTGAATCTAAGAAAATCTTCTCTCCCATTTTGTATATCGTTTGCGTAGTTATCAATCATTTGGAGCGTTCTGGCTGTAAAGCCTTCGGCTGCGATGGCGGCGTATATGTCGTTCAATACATCCATAACCTGATCTTGCTCTTTTGCTTGCAAAGATACATAAAAACGAGAGCAGAACAAAAGAAATTCATTTCTTTTTTATGCCGAGTGCATGTATCTTCGCGACTTTTGTCGCAAAGTTACAAAAAGAATTCGAATATCAATCGATTCCTCTGTTTTTTCTTTGAAAAGTATCTCAAACTAATTAGCGTATGGAAGAGATTTCTTGGGTCGCTTTATTCTTGATGTCAGCACAAATTATGAGGAGAAAATTTGGCTGTTTCGTAACAATTTGATAATTTTGCAGGCTGAAATCCCTTAGACGCGTCTTCGTGCAGGATGTGTGTGTACTCATAAGACGACGGCTCTCGTGTTCAGGGCTGGCAGGGGCAGGAGGGAAGTAATCAATTCAAACATTATCTATTTTATGGCAGAAATGAATTTTGGTGGCGTGGTTGAAACAGTTGTCACCAGCAAGGAGTTCTCACTTGAGAAAGCACGCGAAGTATTGAAGAATGAAACGATTGCCGTCATTGGCTATGGCATTCAGGGACCCGGTCAGGCTTGCAACCTGCGCGACAACGGCTTTAACGTTATCGTGGGCCAGCGCGAGGGCAAGACCTACGACAAGGCTGTGGCCGACGGATGGGTGCCGGGAAAGACGCTCTTCTCTATTGAGGAAGCTGCACAGAAGGGTACTATCCTCTGCATGCTGCTCTCCGATGCCGGTCAGATTCAGGTGTGGCCTACCATCAAGCAATATCTCACACCGGGCAAGACGCTCTACTACTCACATGGCTTTGCCATCAACTGGAGCGACCGCACGGGTGTTGTTCCCCCAAAAGATGTCGACGTGATTATGGTAGCCCCCAAGGGCTCAGGCACGTCGCTCCGCACGATGTTCTGCGAGGGTCGCGGACTGAACTGCTCGTATGCTGTCTATCAGGACGCATCGGGCAAGGCTGAGGAGAAGACCATCGCCTTCGGTATCGGTATCGGTGCCGGCTATCTGTTCAAGACTACCTTCCAGCGTGAGGCTACCAGTGACCTCACCGGTGAGCGCGGCTCGCTGATGGGTGCTATTCAGGGCCTGTTGCTGGCTCAGTATGAAGTGCTGCGCGAGCACGGACACTCACCCTCGGAGGCCTTCAACGAGACTGTTGAGGAGCTTACCCAGAGCCTTGGCCCGCTCTTCGGCGAGAAGGGTATGGACTGGATGTATGCCAACTGTTCGACCACCGCTCAGCGCGGCGCGCTCGACTGGGCTCCCCGTTTCCATGATGCTATAAAGCCCGTTATGGAGTGGCTCTACTACTCGGTGCTGACAGGTAACGAGGCGCAGATTTCCATCGACTCGAACTCAAAGCCCGACTATCGTGCCGGTCTGGAGAAGGAACTCGAGGCTATGCGCAACCAGGAGATGTGGCGTGCAGGTGCCGTTGTGCGACAGCTGCGCCCGGAGAATAGTCAGGACTAATTTTTGCTTTATCCGAAGAGAGCCCGCAGGGCTTCTTCGACTTTTCTTACCGGATGGAGTTCTATCGTGAACTTCATCCGGTTTATGTTTTGCAGGTTGTATTGGGGTATGATGATATGGCTGAAGCCCAGCTTCTCGGCCTCGGCAATACGTTGCTCTATGCGGTTTACCGGGCGCACTTCGCCGCTCAGTCCCACCTCGCCACACATGCACCAGTCGGGCTCGATAGGTGTGTCGACGTTGCTCGACAATACGGCAGCTATCACCGAGAGATCCATAGCCATATCGGTAACCCTCAGTCCGCCAGCGATGTTCAGGAATACATCCTTCTGCATCAGCTTGAAGCCCACGCGCTTCTCCAGTACGGCCAACAGCATGTTGAGTCGGCGCTGGTCGAAACCCGTGGCCGACCGCTGGGGAGTGCCGTAGGCCGCAGAAGATACGAGGGCCTGAGTCTCCAACAGGAACGGTCGTGCTCCTTCGATAGCACTCGATATGGCTATACCCGAAAGATTTTCCTGACGCTCTGTGAGTAGCAGTTCTGAAGGGTTGCTTACTTGTCGAAGACCATTCTGTAGCATTTCATAAATACCTAATTCAGAGGTACTTCCGAATCGGTTCTTAATGCTTCGCAGAATTCGGTATAGGTGATGCTGGTCGCCCTCGAACTGTATCACGGTGTCTACGATATGCTCCAGAATCTTAGGGCCGGCCAGGGTTCCCTCTTTGGTGATGTGGCCTATGAGGATGACGGGTACGCCGCTCGTCTTGGCAAAGCGGAGCAGCGACGATGCACACTCGCGCACCTGAGCCACGCTTCCTGCCGACGAGTCGACATCCTCTGTGGCTATCGTCTGTATGGAGTCGATGACCACCAGCTCGGGCTCTTCCTCCTTCACCTGCTCGAAGATATGCTCCAGCGAGTTCTCGCAGAGAATCATCAGGTTTTCGTGCGTGTCCAGATTCTCCTGCCGGCTGCTCAGTATACGCTCGGCCCGCATCTTCAGCTGACTGGCGCTCTCCTCTCCGCTGACGTAGAGGATGCGTCTTTCAGGAAGGTTGAGCATCGTCTGGAGCGTGAGGGTCGACTTGCCTATGCCCGGCTCGCCGCCCAGCAGCACGATGCTGCCGTGCACCAGTCCGCCCCCCAGCACCCTGTTGAGCTCACCGTCGTGCATGTCCATGCGCTTCTCGTCGTGGTGGGCTATCTCCTTCAGTCTGAGGGCGCGGCCCACATGGCTGGCTGTCAGGCCGGATGAACGAGTTGAACCACCAGAAGTGAACGATGAAGCGGCCGACGAACCTGCCACCTTGATTTCCTTGAACGTGTTCCATTGTCCGCACGAAGGACATTTGCCTATCCATTTTGCCGACTCCTGTCCGCAGTTCGAGCAGACGTAGGCTATCTTCTCTTTTGCCATAGTCTTGTTGTGCTTTGATTTGAAGTTACAAAATTACGATTTCTTTTCGTGGTTACAAAACTTTTTAGTACTTTTGCACCTTAATGAAACAGATATTAGTATTTTGCCTGACGATGATACTGATGTCGTCGTGTGGGGAAAGTGAAAGACAGCCTGCCTTAGAGGACGTTCCTGACGACTCGGCACAGCTGCGCATAGCCGTGATGCCTACGCTCGACTGTCTTCCTCTCTACGTGGCCGACGAGCATGGCTTTTTTGATCGTCTGGGCATCAACGTGAGCCTGTTCCCGTATATGGCTCAGATGGATTGTGATACCGCTTTCGCTCAGGGTAGGGTGAACGGCATCGTTACCGACCTCGTGCGTGCCGAGAACATGAAGCTCAAGGGTACTGGCCTGCAATATGTCACGGCCACCGAGCTGTCGTGGCAGTTGCTGGCTGGTCTGCATGCACGCATCACAAGGCTCAAGCAGCTCGACAACCACATGGTGGCCATGACCCGTTTCTCGACTACCCACATGCTCAGCGACAGGGCCGTAGACAGCGTGCAGCTACAGCCAGAGCGTGTCTTCCGTATTCAGGTGAACGACCTGAGGGTGCGCATGAGCATGCTCGAATCTAATATCATGGATGCGCTCCTGCTGCCCGAACCGTGGGCAACGGCAGCACGCAACAGGAACGCATACGTGCTGATGGATACCCGCAAGCTGGATATACGCATGGGTGTGGTGGCCTTTAATCAGCGTGCAGCTACCAACAGGCAGATAACGGCTTTCCAGAAGGCATACAACATGGCCTGTGACACCATCAATGAGCGCGGACTGAAAGCTTTTGCTACGCTCATAGAGCAACGATGCGGCATGAGACGCAGGACCGTAGACTCGCTGAAGAACATCACCTTCAGCCCGGCGGCTGCTCCACGCGACAAGGACAGGCAGATGGCCCTGAAATGGCTGGACGAGCAGCGGCATATCGTTGCCAGAAACAATCCCTTTACTGTTGACAGCCTACTAAGATAGAAAGAAGCATGTGGCAGAATCCTCATTTTAGCGAAATCTTCCAGATGCTGCGTACGCGCAGTTTCCACAAGGCCTTTGTTCTCATTCAGAACTATATGCTGACGCATGTTCAGCAGGGCGACTACGAAGAGCTGACGTGCATAGGACAGGACTACCAGCTGCTGTCCGACTATTGGAGCAAAGGCTACGACGATACCAAGCGTACAGAACTCTATGAACAGCTGCTGCGCAGGCTCTATGTCTATGTGGCCAATGTGGCCATCCGCGACCGTATAGAGAAATCGTCGTTCCTGTCAGCAGTCTGGCGCGATGCCCACAGCCGCCTGTACGATGATACCGCCTCGTATCTGCTGGATAGGTTGCAGGGGTATGTCTCGGAGATGGCCTTGCTCGAGCTGGAGCCTGAGCACCTTCGACGGCAAAAGACCGATAAGCTCTATAGTGAGCACCAACAGTTTATGTCGGTAGTGTTCGGAGCCATCCTTACTATGGGACAGATGCGCGATACCGACTTGGATGATTACGAGCAGCTGCTCCTATCGCCTACGGTCGACGTGGTCGACCAGCTGCATATCCTTAGTGCGCTCACTCTCTCGGGCATGAACATGTTCTGCATCAACAAGTTCCGGGTGTTGGTAGCCGTCAGCCAGCAGGCGGTCGACGAGGCCGTTCGCCAACGGGCGCTGGTAGGGTGGGTGATGTGCGTAGACAGTCAGATAGCCGGACTCTATCCTGAAATCAAGTCGGTCGTGAGTGACCTCTGCGCCCAGGAGAAATGCTGCAGGGAACTTACCGAGCTGCAGCTGCAGACGGTCTACTGCATGTTGGCCGACGACGACTCGCAGACCATTAAGAACGAGCTGATGCCTGACCTGATAAAAGGTAACCGGATGATGGTGAACCGAGGCGACATCATCGACATCGATGAGAACTCGCTCGAGGATATCCTCCATCCGGATGCTGAAGAGGAAAGCATGGAGCGTATGGAAGCCAGCATGAAGAAGATTGCCGATATGCAGCGGAAAGGCTCCGACATCTACTTTGCCGGCTTCTCGCAGATGAAACGCTTCCCCTTCTTCTCCGAGGTGGCCAACTGGTTCGTTCCCTTCTATCCTCAACATCCGCAGATAAACGCGATATGGAATAATGCCAGAGGGGGAAAGTTCCTACAGATTATCACGCAGATGGGAGCTTTCTGCGACAGCGACAAATACTCTTTCGTGCTGGTCTTCGAACAGGTGCTCAGCAGGCTGCCTAAGTCCGTGCTCGACATGATTGAGCGTGGTGAGGCATCACCTATGGCCGTGGGAGGCGAGGTGTCCCTCGACGAGCAGCGGCAGCCGGCCTTCGTTCGGCGTATCTATATGCAGAACCTCTATCGCTTCTACCGTCTCTTCCCACAGAGGAGCGAGTTTCGTAATCCCTTCGACGGCAATCAGGCCATATTCTTTGCCGACCCAATTTATCAGCAAACCGCTTTGAAGACGCATATGACGCAGGTGGCATCCTTCCTCGTGAAGCAGGGCATGAGAGAACAGGCTCTCTTAGTGCTGGATAATATCCCCGAGGAGTGTCACGACTTGTCCTATCATCTGTTGATGGGAAAAATCCTTGCGGCACAGCCGACGATATCTACAGAAGACAATCGAAGAACGGCTACCTACCATTATGGAGAGGCCCTGCGCCTTGTTCCCGACAATCATCGCGCCTTGATAGGGTATGCGCGGGCCAAGTTTGCCGAAGCTGACTATGGCGAGGCGCTTACCGCTTTTAGTCGGATGCTGGCGCAGACACCCGACAATATGAGCGTCGAACTGAACGTCTGTGTATGCCTCATACGTCTTCATCGGGTCGACGAAGCACTCACCAAACTCCACAAGCTGCATTATCTCGCTCCCGATAACAGCCAAGTGACAAGGGTGCTGGCCTGGGCCTTCACCCTGACTGGTGCCTACGAGCAGGCAAACAAGCTCTACGGGCGACTGTTGGCGGTGGATAATCCGCCCGCTGACGACCTGCTCAATTACGGCTGTTGCTTGTGGTTTCAGAAGAAGATTCTGGATGCTGTAGATATGATGAAACGTGTTGTAAGCCAGAATGATAACGGAATTTCGCTCATTCATAAGTTTATGTTGGATGAACACGACCTTCTACTTGCTCATGATATCACCGACGTGGAAATCATGCTCATGCTTGAAAGGATAGAGAACAAGAATATAACAGAATAAAAACGATAGCTATGAATACAAGAAAATTCTTCCTGACGGCAACATGCATAGGCTGTCTGATGAGTGTAGGCGAGTCCTTGGCCCAGACGGCTTCATGGACTGCCGATAACGGAAATGGTACGTTTACCAATCCGCTGTTCTACGACGAGTTCAGCGACCCCGACATCCTGCGCGTGGGCGACGACTACTATCTGGCCGGAACCACCATGCATGCCGTACCCGGATTGGTCATCCTGCATTCACGCGACCTGGTCAACTGGGAAAACATCAGCTACTGTTTCGACCGCTTCGACTTCCCAGACGATGCCTTCTCGCTGAAAAACGGGCAAGAGGTCTACGGACAGGGCATCTGGGCTCCCTGCATCCGCTATGCGAATGGGCAGTTCTATGTGTTTTCGAATGTCAACGGCAAAGGACTGCAATGTTATACGTCCAAGGACATACGCGGCCCGTGGGAACATCACAACATGCAGGGACGCATCTATGACCTATCCGTGCTCTTCGACGACGATGGCAAGATCTATGCCATTCATGGCTATGGAGAGGTGCATTGTACGGAACTGAAGCCCGACATGAGTGGACCGATCGAGCATACCGACCGCATCATCATCCCTAACGGATCGGCTGTAGGCGAGGGACACCACATGTATAAAATCAACGGCATGTACTATCTAATATCCACCGACTACAAGCCCAACGGACGTACCCTCTGCTCACGCTCTAAGAACATCTACGGTCCCTATGAGACTTGCGTCATCACAGCCGACGAGACCTTCGGCTATCATGCCGCTCCGCTTACGCAGATACCACGCGGGACTAAGCCTCGTATAGGTACCGACGGCACGAAGTTTGGCGTACCCGAAGCTGACAAGGATGCCACGGCCTGCTCGAACATCCATCAAGGAGGTATTGTAGAGGACCAGAACGGACAATGGTGGGCGCTGCTCATGCAGGACTTCCACTCCATCGGAAGAACGGTAACGCTGGCACCCATCACATGGAAAGACGGATGGCCCTTCCTCGGACTGGAGGGCAACTTGGGACGTGCCCCACGTACGTGGTTCAAGCCTCAGATTCCGTATGCTGCAACGCAGTCGCAACAAACCGATCAGACGGCCCCCTTTGCTCCTTATGACCGCAACGAGGACTTCAACGGCAAACAGCTGGGACGCGTGTGGCAATGGAACCACAACCCCGATGACAAGATGTGGGCCTTGAAGGGTGGAAGGCTGCGCTTGAACTCTATGCCTGCCAGTCAACTGATGTGGGCACGCAACACGCTCACCCAGCGCGTCATAGGTCCTACGAGCATTGCCACTGTTGAACTCTACGTGAAGGGTATGAAAGATGGCGACGTGGCTGGACTGGGCAATATCAATGTGCCATGCTCTTGGATAGGTATCGTGAAGGACGGCAAGCAGATGATATTGCGCTGGTTCGAACAGCTGAACAACGACACTATAGACCAGCCTGTATCGCTGCCTGAAGGCAAGATTTGGTTACGCATGTGTGGCGACTATGATAACGACCGTGCCGAGTATGCCTACTCCGTAGACGGAGAGCACTTCTACAACATGGGATGCGAGATGCGTCTCAGCTACCAGCTCGTGAGCTTCCAAGGGTCGCGTCATGCGCTCTTCGCCTTCAACAAGCAGGGACACAACGGCGGTTATGCCGAGTTTGACAACTTCACCGTCGTGGAACCCGAAGCCGACCGCTCGCAGAATATTCCCTACGGCAAGACCTTCCGTATCATCAACTTGGCAACAGACAGGCCCATGATGGCTTTGCCACATGGACTGATGTATGATACCGATGCCCACAACAAATCTAAACTGACCCATTTCCGCCTTATCGACAAGGGACAGGGCAAGGTGTCGCTACAATGTGAGGATGGCCGCTACGTATGGGTGTCGGGACTGGGACTGCCAGGTGACGTGCGTTTGACAAATGATGCTTCGAAGGCCGAAGAATTCCTTTGGCAAGACTATCTTGGAGGTGAGTTTATGCTCATGTCCCTGCGCACTCATCTGTATATTGGCAAGAGTCCCACTACCGGCAGTCCTTACTCCCAGGACTTCAAGGGTGCCGATCCGGCACGCCGCAATGGAGCTGTGCTTCGTTGGGAGGAAGTGAAATAAGTAAAGGAAGATGATTTCAGTAGAAGGACTAAAAGTAGAGTTTGGGGTGAAGCCCCTGTTCAGCGACGTGAGTTTCGTGGTCAACGACCGCGACCGCATAGCCCTCGTGGGTAAGAATGGCGCAGGAAAGTCGACTATGCTGAAGATACTCTGCGGACAGGAACGGCCCACGGCGGGTACCGTCAGCGTGCCTCAGGACACGACTGTGGGCTATCTGCCACAGGTTATGGTGCTTCAGGATGACACTACCGTAAGACAAGAGGCTCAGAAGGCCTTTGCCGACATACAGAAAATGAAGGAACGGCTGGACCGTATGGAGCGGCAGCTGGCTGAGCGTACCGACTATGAGAGTGCCGACTATATGACTTTGGTGGAAAAGTTCTCCGCTGAGCACGAGCGCTATCAGATGATGGGTGCAGAAGGACAGGAGGCCGAACTGGAGCGTACCCTCACGGGACTTGGATTCGAGCGTACAGACTTCGACCGTCCCACCAGCGAGTTCTCGGGAGGGTGGCGCATGCGTATCGAGCTGGCCAAGATCCTGCTGCGACATCCTGATGTGCTGCTTCTCGACGAGCCCACCAACCATCTCGACATAGAGTCCATACAATGGCTGGAACAGTTGCTCGCCACGTGGAGTGGGGCAGTAGTGCTCGTGAGCCACGACAGGGCGTTCATCAATAATGTGTCGAACCGCACCCTTGAGATTTCATGCGGACAGGTCGTCGACTACAAGGTGAAGTATAATGAGTATGTCGTGCTGAGGAAAGAGCGTCGAGAACAGCAGTTGCGTGCCTATGAGAACCAGCAGAAGGAAATGGCCGACATACGTGATTTCGTGGAACGTTTCCGCTATAAGGCCACCAAGGCCGTACAGGTTCAGCAGCGCTTACGGCAGTTGGAGAAGATAGTGCCTATTGAGGTCGACGAGGTCGATAACTCGGCCATGCGGCTGAAGTTCCCGCCTTGTCTGCGCTCGGGCGACTTTCCCATTATCTGCGAGGATGTGAGGAAAGCCTATGACAGGGTGGTCTTTGACAACGTCAACCTCACTATAAAGCGTGGTGAGAAAGTGGCTTTCGTGGGAAAGAACGGAGAAGGCAAGTCGACGCTTGTGAAGTGTATCATGGGGCAGATTCCTTTCGAGGGAAACCTTAAGGTGGGCCACAACGTACAGATAGGGTATTTCGCCCAGAATCAGGCTCAGCTGCTTGACGAAAGCCTCACCGTGTTCCAGACTATCGACAACGTGGCCAAGGGCGAGGTACGCCTCAGAATCAACGATATCCTCGGAGCCTTCATGTTCGGTGGCGAGGCATCGGAGAAGCGCGTGAAGGTGCTCAGCGGAGGCGAGCGTAGTCGCCTAGCCATGATACGGTTGCTCCTGGAACCTGTGAACCTGCTTATCCTCGACGAGCCCACTAACCACCTCGACATGCCTTCGAAGGATGTGCTGAAGGAGGCTATCCGTGCCTTCGACGGAACGGCTATCATCGTTAGTCACGACCGTGAGTTCCTCGACGGACTTGTCAGCAAGGTCTATGAGTTTGGCGGAGGAAAGGTGCGCGAATATATCGGAGGTATCTACGACTATCTTACCACCAGAGGCGGGAGGGAAGAGTTGTGTGGCGCGAACCGTCCTCAGCTTCCGCAGCAGGAAAAGGCATCCTCTCAGCCATCGTCCCCGCAGAATGACTATGCTGCCCACAAGGAACAGCAGAAACTGTTGAGAAAGGCACAACGCAACGTGGAGGAGTCTGAGAAGAAAATAGAGAAGATGGAGGCTCGGCTGAAAGAACTCGACGACCTGCTCTGCGACCCCAAAAACGCTTCAGACATGACCCTCGTCACGGAATATACCGACACGAAGCGCGCCCTCGATGCCGAGGTGGAAAGATGGGAGCAATTGTCGGAGGAACTGGAAACACTCTCGAAATAATCCCCTGTTATGACGATATAACGTAATCATGCAAACAATAACAAAAGACAATGAAGACAAAAATGATGATTGCAGCAGCATCGTTGGCTACGATGGTGGCCTGCACAAACGACAAGAAACTTGGTTCGGGCATCGATCTGACTGACATGGACACGACGGCTGTGGCCGGTGACGATTTCTATCAGTATGCCTGTGGCGGATGGATGGAGAAAAATCCCCTGCCGGCAGCCTATTCGCGTTACGGTAGCTTCGATATGCTTGGTGAAGAGAACAACAAGCGTGTGAACGGTATTCTTGACGAACTGCTCAAGGGCTCGTTCGAAAAGGGAACCGTAGAACAGAAACTGGGTGACCTGTACAAGCTCGCCATGGACTCTGCCCGTCGTGAAGAAGAGGGCGTGAAGCCCTTAATGCCAATGATTGAGAAGATGGAGGCTGCCAAGACCAAGGATGAACTCTTCGCCATTCAGTTGGAACTGGCTGCCTACGGTGACCGTGAGTTCTATCATGCCTCGCTCGGTGCTGACGAGAAGAATGCCAAGGAGAATATCCTGAGTGTGAACCAGGGCGGCTTGACGCTTGGCCAAAAGGACTACTATCTGGAGAACGACTCCGCCACCGCCCATATCCGTGACGAATACAAGAAGCACATCGTGCGTATGTTCCAGCTCTTTGGCTTCGACGAGCAGCAGGCTCAGCAGAAGATGGTAAACATTATGAGACTGGAGACGGAACTGGCCAAGGTATCGCGCTCGCGTACTGAGCTCCGTGACCCTCAGAAGAACTACAACAAGACCACGCTCGCAGACTTTGCTGCCAGCTATCCCAACCTGCAGTTGGAAAAGCAGATGAATGCTACCGGTCTGGAAAGCAAGTACATGGAAACACTTGTGGTGGGACAGCCTGAGTTTATGGCTGGTGCCGATAAACTGGTGGGCAGCATGACGGCCGACGAGTATCGCGACTACATGGAATGGGGACAGATTATCGGAGCAGCGGGCATGCTGAGCGATGCTGTTCGTGCAGCCAACTTCGAGTTCTTCGGCAAGGTGTTCTCAGGCCGCAAGGAAGACCATCCGCTGTGGCGCCGCTCCGTAAGTCAGGTGGAGCGTATGATGGGCGAGGCCATCGGACAGATTTATGTGAAGAAATACTTCCCGGCTGAGGCCAAGGAGCGCATGGCGCAGCTGGTGAAGAACTTACAGACTGCCCTTGCCGAGCGTATCGATGCACAGGACTGGATGAGCGATTCGACCAAGCAGAATGCCAAGGAGAAACTGGCCACGTTCTATGTGAAAGTGGGCTATCCCGACAAGTGGACAGACCTTTCGCAGCTGGACATCGACCCTTCGAGGTCTTTCTATGAAAACATGCAGGAATGCCACCGCTTCTGGCAGAAAGACGATATCGAGAAGCATGCCGGCAAGCCCGTCGACCGAGACGAGTGGTACATGTATCCGCAGACCGTCAACGCCTATTATAATCCTACAACCAACGAGATTTGCTTCCCTGCGGGCATCCTGCAGCGTCCGTTCTTTGACATGGAAGCCGACGATGCTTTCAACTACGGTGCCATCGGCGTGGTGATTGGTCATGAGATGACCCACGGTTTCGACGACCAGGGCCGTCAGTACGATAAGGACGGCAACATGAACGACTGGTGGACGAAAGAGGATGCCGACAACTTCGAACAGCGTACTGGCCGATATGCCGATTTCTTCTCGTCTATCGAGGTGCTGCCAGGACTGAAAGCCAACGGAAACCTTACTTTGGGTGAGAACCTGGCTGACCACGGCGGACTGCAGGTGGCCTATACCGCCTTCAAGAATGCTACAAAGAACCGGCCTCTGGGTGAAATGGACGGATTTACCCCCGAACAGCGCTTCTTCTTGGCTTACGCTGGAGTATGGGCTGGCAATGTGAACGAAGAGGAGATACGCAACCGTACCAAGAGCGATCCCCACTCACTCGGACGTTGGCGCGTCAACGGGGCCCTGCCTCACGTCGATGCTTGGTATGAGGCATTCGGCATAACATCTGAAAACAAAATGTACATTCCCAAGGAAGAGCGTCTGTCTCTCTGGTAAAAACGAATGTCAATATCACTTACACTTCGGAAACATCCAACCAAAGGGCGTTTCCGAAGTTCTTTTTTAGAGTAAGGATAGTTTACAAGCTGTAAACTGGTAGTATACAAGCCGTAAACTGGTAGTATACAAGCCGTAAACCGATAGTTTACAAGCTGTAAACCGACGAAGTTTGCCTATGAACAGATGGTATTGTTGTGTTAATAGAAAAAACAAAGGAAAGTATCACAAAAAATGAGGCTATTTCTTCGTTTGTTTCATTTGTTTTTCCTATCTTTGCAAAGATTTTAGCTAAAATATTATTTTATGTCCGATGAAATGTTACAATCTTCGGCTCTTGGGCAGCGTCAGATGAACTTAGATGCCGTGCCTGCAGGAGATGCTATGTCGCAACCAAGGACAGCTCCTCAACAGATGGAACAGGCCAGAGATATGGCCCAGAAAGTCTCTATGGGTGGAGTGTGTCCCAGTTGTGGAAGTCCCCTTGACGATGATGCAGACTTTTGTGAGTCTTGCCATCGATACGTGCGTGCAGACGTGTGTTCTTTTTGCGGAGCCCATTTCTCCCCTCAGGATGCATTCTGCCCAGAGTGTGGCTCGCCTCGCGGAGGTATCGTTTGCCCAACTTGTCATACCATGAACGACTTTGCTTTTTGCAAACAATGTGGAACTCCCCTGACCGATGATGCGCGCATGTTGCTTCAAAAGATGAAGAAGATGCCAGAATATCAGGAGATGGTGAGGCTGGCCAGAGAGTATGATTCGCTGTCGCTGGAAAATCCTATAGCGTCAGAACGTGATACCATACGTGAGGCAAATTCCAATAAGTTTCGTGAGCATGTGCTGAGGTTGCTTGCCCAGGATCAAGGCGAAAGTACCCCTGAAATACCTGAGGTGAAACAAAAGCGTAGGTCGAAAGAAGAACTTCAGCGCGAGAAAGAAGAAAAGCTGGCCCGTTTGTCGGAATTGCTGAGCAAGATGGAAACACCTCCTCAGGCCTCGCCCGCCCATGTAAGAAATTACGCTATGGCCCAGAAGCCGGCTGGCGTAAGACTGGCATGGGTGTGTAATTGGAAGCATGCCATGCATAGCAGCCCATGTGGATGCGCCAAGCCGCAGATGGGAGGCAAATGGGTAGTCCTGGGAAGAGGGTCTAAGATAAAAGATGATGTTTGATCGTATCGACAACTGATTATGAATGATTATTTTGACGACTTTGATGAGAAAAAGAATCTGAACGATGATGCTTCGGACGTACATGCTGACATGCAGCATGATCGTACAGTTGTTGCTGACCGTACAGTTGTTGCCGACCGTACAGTTGTTGCCGACCGTACAGTTGTTGCCGACCGTACAGTTGTTGCCGACCGTACAATCGTCATAGAACAGCCAGAGCAAAACTCTGATGAACAGTCTGATATAGTAAACACCCTCAGGCCTGAGGTGCGTCAGAATGTTGATTCCTCCTTAATAGAGGAAGTGACTGGTGACGGGTTCTTTATCAAAGGCCAATTCTTTAAACTCGTACGCTCGCTTAGTGAGACTTCTGGCGAGGCGCAGATATTCCTGGTGTCGCACAATGGTGTGGAACAGGTTTTGAAGGTATATTATCCAAACTATAACATCAACAAGAAGTTGATGCAGACACTCCATAATTTCCAGTTCGAGATGATTGTCCGTCTTGATGACTTCGGTAAGACCTATGTGGATGGAAAGCATCGCTATTATGAGTTGATGGAGTATTTGAAAGGGGGCACTTTGCAAGAGTATGCCCTTCAGGGTAATATGGACCAGTTCCGCCGTATAGTCTTGCAAGCCGCAGCTTCACTTGCCTACTGCCATCAGAATAATATCCTTCACAAGGACGTGAAGCCGTCCAATTTTTTCTTCCGTGACGAAGCCCATACCCAGTTGGTCTTGGGTGACTTCGGAATCTCGTCGATGCTGGAGAACGATGGAAAACTCTATAGGACTACTCAGGCACGTACCCCCATATACGCAGCTCCCGAAATGTATACCGACGTGATTGATGGAGAGGTGGAAATAACGCCGGCAGCTGACTTCTATTCGCTTGGCATGACGCTCTTCGCCCTTTGGTTGGGTGAAAATCCCATGAGTTCGAACGAGCGTGTGATGATGCGTCAGAAAAGTGAGGGAAGGCTTCCCCGACTGAACGAACTGCCTCCACGTGTGAAGCGTCTTATACAGGGACTCACCAGCGTGAACCCTCAGAGTAGATGGAAATATGACGAGGTCGAAAGATGGTTCATGGGTGAAGATGTACCTATTGACTTGTCATCGCCATTCCTGAGATATAAGAGCTTTATTGTTGATCCAGACCGCAATTTGGTGGCAGACAACCTTCATGAGCTCATCCCTCTCTTGCTGGACAATCGCAAACTGGCCACGAATTACCTGTACAATGGCCGTATTACTGCATGGCTCGAAGCATGTGGAAACATGAAGCTGGCCACGCTGGTAAAGGACATCATTACCAACCGCTTCCCCGTAGACCAGAATGCTGGCTTGATGGCTGCTGTTTATGCTATGGAGCCAGAGTATCCTTATTACGATGTGAACAACGAGGCTTGCGATGATGTCCATAGTATTGCTATTTCGCTGTTGAGCAATAAGGAGCGCTACGCCCTTGAGTTGCAAAACGCCAACAATAACCTTTTCCTTTGGTTGGAAAGCAGGACCAAACTGGATGTTAATCGCCTAAGAAGCTATTTCACTCCAAATGCTGAGCCTTATGTGGCTGTTATGCGATTAGTCTATGAGATAGACTCTGATGTTCCTTTCCTTTCCAATCAGCCTTCGGCTACAGTCCAGGAAATTGTAAAGTCTTTTGGTGCCAATGAACCTACCGAGGACGACTGGCGCTCTCTGATTGACGGCCGGCTTCTCTCGTGGATGTATGGACATGAGGATGTGATGGCATGCGAGTCGCTGAGGATATTGATAAAAGATCAGCCGTTCTCCATGTCGTTGGCATACAAGGTCCTATACAATATGGACAGGGACTCTGCCTATGACCTTCGCCAGGCAAATACTCCTCAGGCAGTAGGACAGCTGTTGTCCGATAGATTGCAGAAGGTGCAGCACATGAATAATGAGGACCTTGCCAAGGAGATGGAAGACTTTATTGACCCTCAAGGCCGTTTCTATTATTTTGCCCAGCTGCATGGATGGTATCAGGAGGTAGCAGATGCTACGGCATGTTTCGACCTGAAGTCGGAAGAAAACCGAGAGCGTCTGAGTGCCTACGATTTGCATACAGCCCTATACCGCTATTGTCTGATATTAGGCGTAACACCTGCTTATCGTCTTTCTAATGGAAGTCTGCTTACCAAGATAGAAGATCTTGAGAGCAAAGAGCTGGCAAATAGCATACGTAATGAGCTTCGTACAGGTTCGCTTTCCCAGTGGATTTCAGTCTTCTACCATGAGAATCCGCATGCAGACTTCTCGGAAGAATATACTTACGAGAAATCATTAAAGGACTGGCTTCTGAAATTAGGCACATATGATGCCCAGCAACAATACTATAAACGTTTCCTGAAAGCCCAGCAAGATACAGAAGAAAGAATCGAAGACGTACGTCATGACTGGAAAATTGCCCATGGTCGTGAAAAGGTGGCTCAGTTCATGTTCTATATTCTTGTAGCCATTTGGCTGGGCCTGTTGCTTTTCGTGGGCATCGACAATAGAGAGGCTTTGCTGAGTCATCCGTATTGGAGTATTCTGGCACCTGTGGGTGGGTGCGTCGGAGCTATTGTCGGCGTACGCTCTTTCCTTAGTGGCTATGGAACATTCCTTTCGGCATTGTTCGGAGTGCTTGGCGGAGCTACTACGTTCATACCTATCTATTTGCTGAAGTTTGTCAATAGCAGTCACCCCTCTTTGTTTGTTTTCTCAATTGTCGCTATGACTTTGGTCTATGTGGTGATTTGTTATAAGACAGACTTTAACTTCGATGATGAGACAAGTGCAAAGTCAGTCAGGAAGATTCTGACATCAGAAGATATTAATACCTCTCTTCTGGAACCGCTTTATTACACGTTCAAGACAAAATCCTATCGTTATAAGAGTTCGAAGTTCGGACTGCTTGATGATATATCTAATCAGATTAGAAGTATTTCGGGAGAGTCCGTCCTCCATCATGTGATGTGGAGTATATTGTTTTTTGTGTTGATTGCTGAGTTCTGTATTTTCAGTCCAAAGCTACTGAACAAGAAAGCACCCTTTACCGAGAAATCTGAGGTGGAAACAACAGTCGTTGAAAACGTTTAAGATATTTTACAATGATTTGCGAGAGTTGTCATAAAGAAAATAGAAATATAGCAAAGTTCTGCAAGTGGTGTGGACATCCGCTTGTCTCCCAAAATGTACTTGACAAACTTGTGGGGCTTACTGACTTGAAGTCACAGCTGAAGACGATTGTCGATACCTATACCTTCCTTCGGTCTCGCAAGGACGTAGCCAGCGTGAGGCTTTCTGTTAATGCTATAATAATAGGTGAGACAGGAACGGGAAAGACATTGCTAGCTGAGGTTCTTCGTGATTATTTCCATCAACACAAGATTATCAGTAAATCTAAGTTAACGGTCGTTGATGCTGTCGACTATTCTCGCTTTGTCGATAATTGGGATGAGAATATTAAGAATGCCCGAGAGGGAATCTTGTTTTTTGACAATGTTCAAAAGCTGTTGCCTGATAAGTATTCCAATCAGGTGAATCCCTTGGACAAGCTTTTTGTCGAGATGGACAAGTGGGAAGATAATCCTATTGTGGTCATAGCTGGTCTGCCAAAGGGACTGGATGATTTCCTGGAGAGCAATCCTGCAGTCACCAATCGTTTTAAATACACTTTCCGTCTGCCAACGCCGAACTATCACGAATTGACAGCCATCGCAAAACTTGAGCTTCGCACGAAGTATGGTATCATTGACTTCTCGCCTGAAGCAGATAAACAGTTGGAGCGTTTCTTCAAGTATCAGATAAAGATCAAGGACGAGACCTTCGGTAATGCTCATTTGGCGATGAAGACGGCTGAGGATATTTTCACTTCTTATATCAGTCGTGGCAGTAACGTTCAAAAAGTAGAACTCGAGGATGTGAAGGGTTATGTGCCTAAAGAACGCTCACTCGACGAGATTCTGTCTGACCTCGACAAGTACATTGGTATGAACGAGGTGAAGCAGGCTGTTAAGGAGATTGCCTACACGGTACAGAACAGTATTCAGCGAGCTGAGCGTGGTCTCGGAGAGCAAGAAAAGATGGGTATGCACATCGTGCTTACCGGTAATCCGGGGACAGGTAAGACGACGATGGCCCGGAAACTGGGTGAGATACTCTCTGCTATCGGATACTTGGATTCTGGACATGTCGTAGAGGTTGACCGTTCGCAGATGGTCAGCCAATATCAAGGTGAAACGCCTAAGGTCGTCAACCGTCTGTGTGACAAGGCTATGGGCGGCATTCTTTTTGTCGACGAGGCCTACACGCTAGCACCTGTCAGCCAAACAGGCGAGCGGGACAATCAGGGTGCACAGGCCCTTGAGACGCTGATGAAGCGTATGGAAGACGACAGGGACAAGTTTGTGGTTATTGCTGCCGGTTACCGCACCGAGATGGAGAACCTGTTCCGTGTGAATCCGGGCATGCATAGTCGCTTCAACTACTTCCTGAATATTGAGGACTATACTCCTTCCGAGCTGTTCCAGATTATGAAGATGTTTGCTAAGGAGAAAAAGTACATCTTCTCGCCCGACGCAGAGTCGCTTACTCTTAAGCTTATTACCGAGATGTATGATTCTCGCGACAAAGACTTTGCCAATGGCCGCACCATGCGCAGTCTCTTTGACCAGATATGCAAGAAACAGGCCCAGCGCCTGCAGCATAAGGATTTGTCTTCGATGACCAATGACGAGCTCATGACCATTGATGTTACTGATATTCCTTATGAGGCGCCCAAGGAAGTTAACGTTGATGACTGCTTGAAGAAATTAGAGGGGCTCGTTGGCTTGCAGGGTGTCAAGCAGGAAATCTCGAATCTGGCTTCGTTCCTCACTCTGCAGGTGAAACGAGGCGAAACCAATTCTTTCCAGGGCAAGCATTATGTTTTCACGGGAAATCCTGGTACTGGCAAGACGACTGTGGCACGTATCATGGCCGATGTGTTCAAGACGCTTGGCATCGTTTCACGCGGTCAGCTGGTAGAGGCCGACCGCTCAAAACTTGTTGCCGGCTATTCGGGTCAGACTGCCATCAAGACTAATCAGCTGATTGACACAGCTCTTGGTGGTGTGCTCTTTATCGATGAGGCTTATACCCTGAAGTCTAACGACAACGACTCCTTTGGAGCCGAAGCCATCGACACTTTGCTGAAGCGATTGGAGGACGACCGTGGCAAGTTCGTCTGTATCGTTGCCGGCTATACAGAACAGATGCACGACTTTATTGATTCCAATCCGGGATTGAAGAGCCGTTTTACTCAAACCATTCATTTCGACGACTACACGCCCGATGAGCTTACTCAGATCTTCATGAATATGGTTGCTGCCAAGCAGTTCGTTGTCGATCAACCCACCGAGGCTGCTATTCACCGTCAGTTCGAACAGCTCTATCTTCGTCGTGACAAGAACTTCGGCAATGCCCGCGAGGCTCGACGGATTTTCGAGGAGGCAGTCGAGAAACAAAGTCAGCGTTTGGTGACATTGATGAACGACCCCAACTTCCACGAGGAAGACATGTTCAAGCTTATTGCCGACGACTTGCCCATGGCCAAGAGCAAGGCAGCTCGTCCGCTCGATGAAGTCCTTAATGAGCTTGATCTGTTCGTCGGCATGCGTTCGGTGAAGAATGCTATTCGCCGTCTGGCTGTTCAGAGCATGTTCATGAAACAGCGTGCAGCTCTGGGAGCTGGCAGCGTTCAGCAGATGTCGATGAATTTCATTCTTACGGGAAATCCCGGAACAGGCAAGACCTCTATCGCTCGTAAGATGGGAGAGGTACTGCAGTCAATGGAAATCCTTTCCACATCGAATGTGATTGAGGCCAGTCGTGCTACCCTTGTAGGAAAGTACATGGGTGAGACCCCAAAGATTGTCAACAATATGTGCGACAAGGCCATGGGTGGTATTCTCTTCATTGATGAGGCTTACACGCTTTCTGACCAGAACGACCAGTATGGCAAGGAGGCCATCGACACCTTGATGAAGCGCATGGAAGACGACCGTGGCAAGTTTGTCGTTATTGCAGCCGGCTATAAGAACAAGATGGATGAATTCCTTGATATGAATCCCGGTCTGGCCAGTCGCTTTACCCATAAGCTTCATATTGAGGACTATAATGAAGACGAACTTCTTGCTATATTCAAAACGATGGCTCAAAAGGATCAGTATACGCTATCGTCGGCAGCCGAGTTCAAGCTTCTCGACGTGATATGCAAGATGGTTGTCAGGAAAGATGCTAACTTCGGTAATGCCCGAGATATGCGCAATCTGCTTGATGAGACTATCCAGCAGTTGTCCATGCGTGTCTCTCAGATGCCGCCCGAGGAGGTGACGAAAGAAACCTATCAAATCATTCAACCAGAAGATATTAAAGACTTATGATAATATGTCCAAACTGTAAAGAGGAAATTGACGATCGCTCACCATACTGTGACCAGTGTGGCCACGCTCTGCGTTATTGCCGTAGTTGTGGGCGCCCGGGCCTTGGGCGTCGCTGCACTAACTGTGGTGGCATGATGGCTTCTATTGACGAGTTGCAGCAGAGTTCCAATTTCAGCGTTTCTAACTCAACCTCGATATCTGTAAATTCACAGGTGGGACCAGGCACTTCTGCCCATGAGGCTGTTTCCTCGCAGCCAGTATCCTATGGCATGTCTTCAGCTGCAACGGCACTTCTGCTTACCAACCAGTCTCTCAATATTCGCATGGAGGGTGTCAATGGTGCTGTCATTGGCAGGAAGCAAGGACCTTACGCACAGTTCTTCCAAAGTAACATGTACGTATCGGGTGTTCATGCACAGCTGCGTTTCACAGGTGGTACAGGATGGAGTATCGCTGACAAACATTCGTCAAACGGCACGCGACTCAACGGCCGGGTTCTCCAGCCTGATGTTGAAATGTCGCTCAATGACGGTGATGTGGTAACGATAGCCAATATCAATCTTCAAGTTAGTATCAAACCGCTTTAATCAAAAATAATAAAGATGATTGAGTATAAGATTAGTGCAGCCAGTAGTGTGGGCTGCGTCAGAGATAACAATGAGGACATGCTTCTGATTGACAAGCAGTTCGTTCGTGACAGCAAATTAGATATTGATGCATCCTTCTCACAAGACCAGCGTTATCTTTTAGCTTTGGCTGACGGAATGGGAGGACATAATTGTGGTGAGGTGGCAAGTAGTGACACGCTTCATAATCTGCAGTTCTACTTCAACGATATTCCTACGGGACTTGACGTTAGCGGTTTCAACGAGTCGATTTACGAATGGCTGGTAAGCATGAATAATACCATTGAAGGCAAAGGAAACGGTGATGCCCAGTACAAGAATATGGGTACGACGCTTGTGTCTTTCGTCTATTATGGTCATGAGTTCTTCTGGATGAACTGTGGCGACAGCCGCCTCTATCGTCTTCATGAAGGGAAACTCACCCAGCTTACAACTGATCACTCTCTAAGCAATATGCTTGGTCAGCATGCTCACTCTCATATCATTACCAATTGTATTGGAGGAGGCTGCAAGAGTAGTTATATTGATATAGTGAAGTGTACGTCAGAGGTAGCCGTCGGGGATACTTTCTTGCTCTGCTCTGATGGCTTGACCGACATGCTCTCTGATTCGGATATTGAGAACATGATGAACGCAGGCTATACTGCCGACCGTCTTTGCGTTGCTGCTGAGAGGGCAGGGGGACTTGACAATGTGTCGGTGATTCTGGCTCATATTGTATCTTTAGAGTAGACTGCTGCCATGCCCTTAAGATTACCAGACCTCCTTCCTGCCATTGATATTCTGAAGAGAGAGAATATCTTTGTAATGAACGATACCCGTGCGCATGAACAGGATATTCGTCCGCTGAAGATTGTCATACTGAACCTGATGCCTCTTAAGATTACGACGGAGACCGATCTTATCCGCCTGTTGTCGAATACACCGCTTCAGCTCGACATTAGTTTCATGAAGCTGAAGAGTCATACGCCGAAGAATACTCCTATTGAGCACATGATGATGTTCTATCGTGACTTCGACTCCATGCGTAGTGAGAAGTTCGACGGAATGATTATCACGGGTGCTCCCGTTGAGACGCTTGAGTACAAGGATGTGTCCTATTGGGATGAGATTACGACCATCTTCAACTGGGCTCGCACGCATGTCACCAGTACGCTCTATATCTGCTGGGCTGCTCAGGCTGGCCTCTACTATCACTATGGCGTACCCAAGTATCCGCTCGAGAAGAAAATGTTCGGTATCTTCCCTCAGCGCCAACTGGTTGGCCAGCTGCCTATCTTCAGAGGATTCGACGATGTGTTCATGATGCCTCATAGCCGTCATACCGAGGTGCGAAAGGCAGATATCCTTGCCAACAAGGAATTGTCGCTTATTGCTGATTCCGATGAGAGTGGTGTTTGCATTGTCATGGCTCGCAATGGTCGTGAGTTCTTTATTACCGGTCATATGGAGTATGCCCCCAACACGCTTGACAATGAGTATCGGCGCGACAAGGGTATTCGTGATGATGTGGATGTTCCTCGCAACTATTACAAGGACAACAACCCTGAGAATGCTCCTCTCGTCAGCTGGCGCGCACATGCCAACTTGTTCTATAACAACTGGATTAACTACTACGTCTATCAGGAGACTCCGTATGATATTACCCAGATAGAATGAGAACACTCGAGCTACTTGCCCCAGCAAAGAATCTTGAATGTGGTATGGCTGCCATCGACCACGGGGCCGATGCTGTCTACATTGGAGCTCAGCGCTTTGGTGCCAGAGTGTCTGCGGGCAATAGTGTCGAGGACATCACCCTCCTTTGCCAGTATGCTCATCGCTTTGAGGCGAAGGTCTATGTTACGGTCAATACCATTTTCTATGATAATGAGCTTGAAGATGTCCGTGTCCTTTTAGCGCAGCTACAGGAGGCCGGTGTCGATGCCATCCTTGTTCAGGATATGGCTCTGCTTTCCCTTTCAGACTTCAAGTCGTCTATTCCTCTTCATGCCTCTACCCAGACCGACAACCGTACGGCTGATAAGGTGGCATGGCTTGCTTCGCTTGGTTTCAGAAGGGTGGTACTGGCACGTGAACTGTCTGTCGAAGAGATACGTGAAATTCATCATCAGGTGCCAGATGTCGAGCTTGAGGTGTTCGTCCATGGAGCATTGTGCGTCAGCTATTCTGGTCTTTGCTATGCTTCTCAGTATTGTTTCGGTCGTAGTGCCAACCGAGGGGAGTGTGCGCAGTTCTGTCGTATGAAGTTCGACCTTGTCGATGCCGACGGAACAGTAATCGAGCACCAGCGCCATCTCCTTTCCCTAAAAGACATGAACCAGCTGGCCAATCTGGAGCAGTTAGCCGATGCTGGAGCCTCTTCTTTCAAGATAGAGGGCAGGCTGAAGGATATAGGCTATGTGAAGAATGTGACTGCTGCCTATAGTCAGGCTCTCGACCAACTGGTGGCTGCCCGTCCCGACAGCTATCGTAGGGCTTCGCGAGGCCACAGCACCTGTTCTTTCACTCCCGATCTCAACCGGACTTTCAACCGGGGTTATACATCATATTTCGCTCCTGGCCGACAGCCAGACATTGCCTCATTCGATACTCCGAAAGCCATAGGACAGTATGTGGGGCGCGTGGGCCGTATCAGGGACGGGAAGTCGTTTACGATAGAAAGTACCGTGGCGTTGGCCAATGGTGATGGGCTCTGCTTCCTCAACGATGCCGGTGAACTGCAGGGCTTCCGTGTCAACAGGGTTGAGATGATTTCTTCGGGTCGCCGTGGTGCTGCCGAGACGCGGCTCTATCCCCTGGCTCTTCCCGCCTCGCTGCATAGTGGCATGTCGCTCTATCGCAGTCAGGACCAGAACTTTGAACAGCTGCTGGCTAAGTCTGCTCCGAAGCGGAAGGTTGACATCACGCTCTCGCTCCGTGCTACAGAGAATGGATTCTCTCTTGCCATCGATGGCGAAATGATGGCTACCATTGAACAGCCCCACCAGACGGCACAGAGTCCACAGCATGAGAATATGATTCGTCAGCTTACCAAGTTGGGCGATACTCCTTATCATTGTTCTCATGTCGATATACCGTCCGACTTTGATTTCTTCATTCCCAGCAGTCGGCTGGCCGAGCTCAGGCGAGCAGCCGTTTCAGCCTATGAGAAAGTATCGCGCGCGCGTATATATAATAAAAGGTGTGGCGAGGAAGGTCAGCCTTCTGCCTCATCTGTTGATGTACCTGCCTATGCCCGTGACTATTTCTACAATGTGTCCAACAAGCTTTCGCTTGGTTTCTATGAGTCGCAGGGCAAACATCTTTCTGAACAGGCATTTGAACTGTCGGTTCCCCGTGAGCCGCTCATCATGCAATGTCGCCATTGCCTGCGCTACTCGCTGGGTTACTGCGTAAAGCATGGCGGAAAGAAGCCCCAGTGGCATGATCCGCTCAGCCTTCGCCTTGCTGATGGCCGTTGCTTCCGCTTGCAGTTCGACTGTAACCATTGTCAAATGAATGTCTATGTGACCGACCGCAGATGAAACAACTTCTATCCCTTTTGTTTTCACTCTTTTGCGTAGCGCTATCGTCATGCTACTATCAGGGACCCTATACCTCTGATGCCTGGAGTCTCACAGAGCGTCAGGTCGACTCCATTTCTTTCTACACCACCCATCACTATACGCAGAACTTTAATTTCCTGGTGAAGGCCGACTCACTCAATCTCATCAGACAACATCCTACGGAGTATGTCAATGGCCTGCAGGTTGACACTCTTTCGGTATTCCGTCACGACCGCATCGTAGTGGCCGACATCACCACCATGCCTACAGATACTGTTGACACCATCTGGGTGCAGGTGGCGCGCGACGAGTCGACCATTGGCTGGGTACATGAGAACGAGATGCTTCCGTCGGTAGCTCCCGATGCGCCTATTTCCCAGTTCATCGATGTCTTCTCCGACACCCATCTGCTCGTGTTTCTCTGTTTCCTGGTCTTTGTCTTTGCCATCTTCGTGTTTCGTAAGCTGATGCGCCTTGGGGCCAAGATGGTGCATTTCAATGACATCAATTCTTTCTATCCCACGCTGCTTTGTCTGCTCGTAGCATCGTCGGCTGTCTTTTACAGTTCCATTCAGCTCTTTGCCCCTGAGACTTGGCGTCATTATTACTATCATCCTACGCTCAATCCTTTCTCCGTTCCTTTGCATATTGGGCTGTTCCTTTCGTCGGTATGGCTGCTGATTATTGTCGGTATGGCTACTGTCGATGATGTTCGCAAACGTCTTTCTTTTGGCGAGGCGCTGTTCTACTATTTAGGACTGGCTGGCATGTGTGCTGTCAACTATGTGGTGTTCAGTCTTTCCACGCTCTATTATGTAGGCTACTTGCTCTATGCCTGTTATGTGGCATTTGCGCTTCATCGCTATCTGCGTCACAGTAGTGCGGAATATCGGTGTGGCCATTGTGGCAAACAGCTTGGCAGCAAGGGCATTTGTCCGCATTGTGGCGCTTTCAATGAATGAGCCAGAATAGTTGAAAAACACGACAAAGGCAGATGCTAAGACAAACAGGGCAGTTAGAACGTCAAACTGCCCAGTTAGAGCCTCTAACTGCCCTGTTAGTTTCGGAAAACTGCTAACTTTATTTTCGATACCACCTTGGCATGTTTTTTGCAGTGGAACTGGTAGAAAAGAAAGGAGAAATGTGATATGGCTTTTATTGATTATTATAAGATTTTAGGTGTCGACAAGAACATCCCCCAGAAGGATGTGAAGAAGGCATACCTGAAGCGTGCCAAGCAGTTTCATCCCGACCTGCATCCCGATGATCCTAAGGCTAAGGCGAAGTTTCAGGCCCTCAACGAGGCCTACGATGTGCTCAATGACCCTGAGAAGCGTAAGAAGTATGACCAGTATGGCGAACAATGGCGCCAGGCCGATGCTTTTGGCGGGGCCGGCGGTCAAGGGTTTGGCGGCTTTGGCGGACAGGCCGACGGCTCACCGTTCGAAGGCTTCGATTTCTCGAACTTCAAGGGTGGGGGAGGCTTCAGCAGCTTCTTCGAGAACCTCTTCGGTGGTGGCGGCCGTGGCCACTCGTCGGGCTTCTCAGGCTTTGGCGGCTTCGGTGGTCAGCAGGCTCCGCAGGAGTCGCAGGCAACCGTCACAATCGACATGTATACGGCCCTGCTGGGCGGTGAAGTTATCGTGGGACTGTCCGGCGGACAGAAACTGAAGCTAAAGATAAAGCCCGGCACGCAGCCAGACTCTAAGGTGCGCCTGCGCGGAAAGGGAGCTGGCGGCAATGATTTGATTCTCACCTATCAGGTGACACTTCCTGCCAACCTGTCAGAACGACAGCGGCAGCTGGTGGAGGAGATGAGGCATAGCTAAGGGTACACTACATGGAGCGCAGGAACTCCTCGGCACGGGCGAGGTCTTCAGGCGTGTCAATGCCAACGGTCTCTATATTCGTTATGCCCACCTTGATGCGATAGCCGTTCTGCAGCCATCTGAGCTGTTCCAGGCTTTCGGCTTTTTCCAGCGGACTCTGAGGCAACTTCGTGATTTCTGCCAGGACCTCGCGACGATAGGCATAGAGACCCAGATGTTTCAGGAAAGGAAATTCGCTAATCCATTCGGCTTTTTCCTTGCCTCGCACGTAGGGGATGATGCTACGGCTGAAATAGAGGGCATAGCCGTTGATGTCGGTGACAATCTTGGGTGAATTGGGGTTCTCTGCTGCCTCAATGCTCTCAAAAGGCTTGCCAAGGGTCGCTATCTGGGTGTTCTTGTCAGCAAAGAGTGACTTTACCGTCTCTATTTGCGACTGGTGGATGAACGGCTCGTCGCCTTGTATATTGATAATCACATCGGCATTGGTGTTCAGCTTCTCGGCTGCTTCCTGAATACGGTCTGTGCCGCTCTTATGGTTGGCCGAGGTCATGACTGCCTTGCCGCCAAAGGCCTCTACGGCTTTCAATATGCGTTCGTCGTCGGTAGCGACAACGGCTTCGTCGAGTACGCTGTGGGCCTGTTCGTACACTCTCTGAATGACGGTCTTACCACCGAGCATGGCCAGCGGTTTGCCGGGAAAGCGCGTCGATGCATAGCGCGCAGGAATAATTGCGATTGTTTTCATTGCGATAGATTCGTTTTGGATACTGATTGCAAAAGTAAATAATTTTTCTGAATTGGCGATGATATGTCGGTGATTATTCGTTATTTGGCTTCATTGAAGGTATAGCCTGTTGATTTATGTCAACTGTAAGCGGTTTTGCCTAAATTAGTGATTAATTATAGATATTTTTGGCTGAAATGTTATAACTTTGCACGATAAACCGCGATTTTCTTACAATTTAAAAGCAAAGACAAGAACTGGATAATAATAAAAAAGAGAATATAAACGTATGAAAGAGAGACTTTACATCTTCGATACTACATTGCGCGATGGTGAACAGGTACCCGGCTGTCAGTTGAACACGATTGAAAAGATTCAGGTGGCCAAAGCCCTCGAACAGTTGGGTGTCGATGTGATAGAAGCCGGATTCCCCATTTCCTCGCCAGGAGACTTCAGTTCGGTCATTGAGATATCGAAGGCTGTCACATGGCCCACGGTGTGTGCGCTTACGCGTGCCGTTGAGCGCGACATCGACGTGGCTGCCGAAGCTCTTCAGTATGCCAAGCACAAGCGCATTCATACAGGCATCGGTACAAGCGATGAACATATAACGTATAAATTCAACTCAACGCGCGAAGAGATTATCGAGCGGGCTGTGCGTGCCGTCAAGTACGCCAAGAAATACGTGGAAGACGTGGAGTTCTATGCTGAGGATGCCGGACGTACGGATAATGAATATCTGGCTCAGGTGGTAGAAGCGGTAATCAAGGCCGGTGCCACCGTCGTGAACATCCCTGACACAACGGGCTACTGTCTGCCCGATGAGTTCGGCAGCAAGATACGCTATCTGATGGAGAATGTCGACGGCATTGACCGCGCCATTATCTCCACCCACTGCCACAATGACCTCGGTATGGCAACGGCCAACACGCTGGAGGGCGTGCTGAATGGTGCCCGTCAGGTTGAAGTAACCATCAACGGCATTGGCGAGCGCGCTGGCAATACTTCGCTCGAGGAGATAGCCATGATTCTGAAATGCCATAAGGGCATCAACATTGACACCAACATAAACACTACAAAAATATATCCCACTTCGCGCATGGTCTCTTCATTGATGAACATGCCCGTACAGCCCAACAAGGCCATCGTGGGCCGGAATGCCTTTGCACACAGTAGCGGCATTCATCAGGACGGTGTGCTGAAGAATGTGCACACGTATGAGATTATGGACCCGAAGGACGTGGGTATCGACGACAACTCTATCGTGCTTACTGCACGTAGTGGTCGTGCCGCTCTGAAGCACCGGCTCCACGTCAACGGGGTAGAGCTGACGGAAGAGAAGCTCGACAAGGTCTACGAGAAATTCCTCGAACTGGCCGACCAGAAGAAAGAGGTGAACGACGGCGATGTGCTGATGCTGGCAGGTGCCGACACCGCAGACCAGCATGCCGTAAGGCTCGACTTCCTGCAGGTTACTACTGGCAAGGGCGTGAAGAGCGTCGCCTCTATCGGACTGGACATCAGCGGACAGAAGTTCGAGGCCGCATCGAGCGGCAACGGTCCCGTGGACGCTGCCATCAAGGCGCTGAAGAAGATTATCCTGAAGCAGATGACGCTGAAGGAGTTCACTATTCAGGCCATCTCGAAGGGCTCCGACGATGTGGGTAAGGTACACATGCAGGTGGAGTACGACGGTCAGATGTACTACGGCTTCGGTGCCAACACCGATATTGTGACAGCCTCCGTTGAGGCCTATATCGATTGTATCAATAAGTTCAAGAAAAGCGAATGAATACACTCTTTGACAAGATATGGGATGCGCATGTCGTTCAACAGGTAGCCGATGGTCCCACGCAACTTTACATTGACCGCCTCTATTGTCATGAGGTGACATCTCCACAGGCATTCGACGGAATGAGGGCCCGAGGACTGAAATGTTTCCGTCCTGAGAGAATCTACTGTATGCCCGACCACAACACACCGACGCACGACCAGGACAAGCCAATCGAAGACCCTGTCTCTCGAAAGCAGGTGGACACGCTTGAACGCAATGCCCGTGAATTCGGTCTCTCCCATTTTGGTATGATGTCACCCAAGAACGGCATCATCCACGTGGTTGGACCCGAGCGTGGACTTTCTCTGCCGGGAATGACCATCGTCTGCGGAGACTCCCATACGTCTACCCATGGAGCTATGGGAGCTGTGGCCTTTGGCATCGGTACCAGTGAGGTTGAGATGGTGATGGCCTCGCAATGTATCTTGCAGATGAAGCCCAAGTCGATGCGTATCACTATCAATGGCCAACTGGGCAAGGGTGTAACGGCTAAGGATGTGGCCCTTTATCTGATGGCTCAGCTGACTACCAGTGGCGCTACGGGCTACTTCGTAGAGTATGCGGGCGAAGTGGTGAGAAACATGTCGATGGAAGGTCGTCTTACCCTCTGTAACCTCTCTATTGAAATGGGGGCACGGGGCGGTTTCGTGGCCCCTGACGAGACAACCTTTGAATACCTGAAAGGACGTGAATATGCTCCTAAGGGAGAAGCATGGGACAAGGCTGTAGCCTATTGGAAAACACTCCAGAGCGATGCTACAGCCATCTATGACAAAGAGTTGATTTTCGATGCGAAGGATATTGAGCCAAGAGTGACTTATGGCACCAATCCAGGTATGGGCATCGGCATCACGGAAAGCATTCCTTCGACAGGCGATTCCAATTTCGGGAAAGCACTTCAGTATATGGGCTTCGAGGCTGGTGAGAAACTGCTGGGCAAGCCTGTGGACTATGTATTCTTAGGTGCCTGCACCAATGGACGGATAGAAGACTTCCGTGCTTTCGCTTCCATAGTGAAAGCCAGGAAGAAGGCGGACAATGTCATAGCCTGGCTGGTGCCTGGCTCGTGGGAGGTAAGCCATCAGATTAAGGCAGAAGGAATCGATGAGGTGTTGCGAGCTGCAGGTTTCGAGATACGTCAGCCTGGCTGTTCAGCTTGTCTGGCCATGAACGACGACAAGGTTCCTGCAGGCAAGTATTGCCTCTCCACTTCAAACCGTAACTTTGAAGGTCGTCAAGGACCAGGAGCTCGTACGCTGTTGTGCTCGCCATTGGTGGCTGCAGCCGCTGCCGTAACAGGAGTAATAACCGATCCGCGAGAATTGCTATGAAACAGAAATTCAATATCATCACATCTACCTGTGTTCCACTTCCCTTGGAGAATGTGGACACCGACCAGATTATTCCTGCCCGCTTCCTGAAGGCTACCGATAAGGAAGGCTTTGGTGACAATCTTTTCCGTGATTGGCGATACGACAAGAATGGTGAGCCCATCAAAGACTTCGTACTCAACAATCCCACTTACGGTGGTTGCATACTTGTGGCAGGCAAGAACTTCGGCTCCGGCTCTTCCCGTGAGCATGCTGCGTGGGCTATTGCCGGCTATGGCTTCCGCGTGGTCATCAGTTCCTTCTTTGCCGATATCCATAAGCAGAATGAACTGAATAACTTTGTTCTGCCTGTTGTGGTGAGTGAGGATTTCCTGAAGGAACTCTTCGACACGATAGCCAATGATCCAAAAACATTGGTCGAAGTGGATCTCCCGCAACAGACGGTTACCAATAAAGCTACCGGCCGTCAGGAGCATTTTGAGATAAATGGCTATAAGAAACATTGTCTGGTCAATGGCCTTGACGACATCGATTTCCTGGTGGCCAGCAAAGACAAGATTGAAGCATGGGAAAAGAAATAAAGCCAGTGGAGCCTCGCTTCATAGAGATTATGGACTCCACGCTTCGTGACGGTGAGCAGACGAGTGGGGTGTCTTTCCTTCCGCACGAGAAACTCATGATAGCACGCATGTTGCTTCGTGAGCTTAACGTTGACCGTATCGAGGTGGCATCGGCTCGGGTGAGCGATGGGGAGAAAGAGGCGGTGAAGATGATTTGCCGCTATGCTCGGCAGATAGATGCCCTGTCGCGTGTTGAGGTGCTGGGATTCGTCGACGGTCACCAGTCGGTCGACTGGGTACGCTCGGCAGGTGCCTGCACACTCAATCTGCTGGCCAAGGGCTCGTTGAAGCATTGTCGCGAGCAGTTGGGGAAGACTCCTGAGGAGCATATTGCCGACATCAGGCAGGTCATTGAATACGCTCATCAATATGGCATCAGCGTCAACCTCTATCTTGAAGACTGGTCGAGGGGAATGAAAGAATCGCCCCAGTATGTCTTTCAACTGATGGATGCCCTTGTCGATTCATCTGTCAAGCGTTTCATGTTGCCTGATACCTTGGGTATCATGAATCCCTTGCAGGTAGTTGAGTATTTCCGTAAGATGAAGAAGCGCTATCCTGATGCTCAGTTCGACTTTCATGCCCACAACGACTATGACCTTGCTGTTTCCAACACCTTGGCCGCTGTGCTGAGTGGTGCCAGTGGCGTTCATGTTACGGTCAATGGATTGGGCGAGCGCTGTGGCAATGCCCCATTGTCGAGTGTGCAGGTGATTCTGAAAGACCAGTTTAATGCCCACACCAATATCGTGGAAAACAAGCTGAACGACATTAGCCGACTTGTGGAAAGCTATAGTGGTATTGCTATTGCACCCAATCAGCCGATTATTGGTGACAATGTCTTTACGCAGGTTGCCGGCGTACATGCTGATGGCGACAGCAAGGGCGGACTCTATCACAACGCGTTGGTGCCTGAGCGTTTCGGCCGCAAGCGGGAATATGCAATGGGCAAGACCAGCGGACGTGCCAACATTGCCAGGAATTTGCAGGAGCTGGGGCTGGAGCTGACACCTGAACAGACGCAACGCGTGACAAAGCGCATTACCGAACTGGGTGACCGCAAGGAGGTGGTGACACAAGACGACCTGCCCTTTATCGTGAGCGATGTACTGAAACACGATGTTACTGAGGATGTCGTAAAACTGGTGAGCTATCAGGTGTCGCTGGCTTATGGCTTGAAGCCGCTGGCCAATGTGAAAGTTGAGATTAATGGCTATCAGTATGAGGGCCACTCTTCTGGCGATGGTCAGTATGATGCTTTTGTGAAGGCCATGCGTAAGATATACCGCGAATATCTTGACCGGACCTTCCCCTTGCTGGAGAACTATGCAGTAACGATACCCCCAGGAGGTAGGACGGATGCTCTCGTACAGACAGTTATAACATGGCGACGTGATGATGGCCGGCTGTTGCGCACACGCGGCCTTGATGCCGACCAGACAGAAGCCGCCATCAAAGCTACTATCAAGATGCTGAACATCATAGAAAAAGAGTAATCGGCTATTGCTGATTACTCTTTTCCTTCTAATATTCTCCTATCCTTACTGATGTTGCTCGCGCAGCAGGTCGTTCACGGTTTTCACGGGATTGAATGTGCCAAGGGGTACTTCAACGAAGACTGTAGACCAGTCGCTCATCGCCCCGTTCCAAAGGCCTGGCAGCTCGAGGGCTTTCAGCTCTTTGCCACCCTTAGACTTTGATGAGATGAAACCTGTTGCTTTGTCTACAAAATCGGGGAGGTTGAACGGTTGTCCCTTGTAGTTGCGTACGGCGCAGACCAGGTCAACAGGGTTGAAGTGAGTACCCTGTGTGAACATCTTCATATAGGCTTCATTGGCCGTGTCAATCTGTGAACTCTCCAGAATCTGCAGGCTCACCGTTCCGTCCTGATTATAGGTAAGGAAAGGACCACCGCCAGGCTCACCCACATTCTTCACCACACCACATACGCGCATGGGGCGGTTCAGCTTGCGACGCAGATAGTCGGCATCTTCCTGCTGACCCTTCGCATCGGTGCAGAGATTTTTGCGCACGAAGGCTGCCATCTCTGCCAGTTGTTCAGCGGTGGCACCGGCGTCAAGTATGCGCAGATACTCAAAGGCTTTCTTCTGCAGGGTGACCAGTACGCCTGCAATGACCTGCTTCCACTCTACGGTCTCAGGCTTCAGACGGTCGGGTACCACGTTATCGATGTTCTTGATGAAGATCACGTCAGCCTCAATCTCGTTCAGGTTCTCGATGAGGGCACCGTGACCACCGGGACGGAACAGCAGCGAACCGTCGGCCTCGCGGAACGGAGTGTTGTCGGGGTTGGCAGCCAGCGTGTCGGTAGAGGGCTTCTGCTCAGAGAAGGTAATGTCGTATTGGATGCCGTATTTCTTGGCGAAGCCGTCGGCCTTCTCAGCCACTTTTTGCTTGAAGAACTCAATATGCTCGTGTGAGACGGTGAAGTGTACGTGTGCCTCACCGTTGGATGCTGCGTAGAGCGCACCTTCTACGAGATGTTCTTCCATAGGCGTGCGTGCCCCCTCATCATATTTATGGAAGAGCAGCATGCCCTTGGGCAGTTGACCATAGTTCAGACCTTCTTTCTTCAGCATGTTGGTTGCTACGGCCTTATAGTTGCCGGCAGCGATAAGTGCCTTGATGTCCTTTCCCTCGTTCTTCAGGCAAGCTTCGTTCAATGCGTCATAGAAGGCGAACTTCTCAATGTCATTGAAGAACTTCTTCTCGAAGTCAGTAGTCGGCACGTCATAGTCGGCATCGGCAAATGCGAACATGTTCTTGAACATGCGGCTTGCTGCACCCGATGCAGGTACAAACTTCACCACGCGATGTCCCTCGGCCTTGTACTGCTGCCAAGCCTCCACATACTGCTTGCGCTCGCTCTCATTGGGAGCTACGATGCCGTTGCCCACAGCGGCAGCAGCTTCGAGACGAAGGAAGGGGAAACCAGTCTTGAATTGGTTCAACTGTGTGTTGATCTGCTCCTCGCTGATGCCACGCTGAGCAATCTGCCTTAAATCTTGTTGTGTTAGCATAATGTTTATAATTTTAGAACTATACAACTTGTATTTGTTTTGTATCAGATGATTTATTTCATCTTCTCTCCAAGAGCACTACATTTTCCACATGGGGCGTGTGAGGGAACATGTCAACGGGTTGGACAGCAGTCACGCGATACTCCTCATCGAGATCATGCAGGTCACGTGCCTGTGTGGCTGGGTTACAGCTCACATAGACGATACGTTGCGGGGCTGCTCTCAGGATGGTCTTCACCACGTCGGGGTGCATACCGGCACGAGGCGGGTCGGTGATAATCACGTCGGGTCGTCCGTGTTCGGCAATGAATTCATCGTTTAGGATATCCTTCATGTCGCCAGCATAGAACAGCGTGTTCGTAATGCCATTCAGCTCAGAATTGATCTTTGCGTCTTCGATGGCTTCAGGTACGTATTCGATGCCGATGACCTGTCGTGCCTTGCGTGCCACGAAATTGGCAATGGTGCCTGTTCCTGTATACAGGTCGTAGACGAGTTCGTTGCCTGAGAGTCTGGCGAACTCTCTTGCCACTGAATACAGATGATATGCCTGCTCGGTGTTGGTCTGGTAGAAAGACTTTGGCCCCACCTTGAATTTCAGGTCCTCCATGAGCTCATAGATGTGGTCCTTGCCCTTGAAGACCAGAATCTCCTGATCACCAATAGTGTCGTTACACTTCTGATTATTCAGATAGAGTAGGGAGGTAATCTGTGGGAATTGGTCGGCCACGTGTTGTAGCAGCGCCATCGCTTTCTTTCCTTCTTCGCTGTCCCATCTGCCTTCCTTCTGCGAAGAGACGGGGTTCAGACAGAATTGAACGATTGCCATCCATTCCTTTGATTCAGAGTTTCTTATGATTACGTCGCGAAGTAATCCTTCTTGTGCTCTCAAGTCAAAGAATGTGAGACCATTCTCTGTAGCATAGCGTAGTATTTCGTTTCGAATCTCGTTTTGCAAGTCATTCATCAGCCAGCATTTCTCTATGGGCAGAATCTTGTCGAATGCTCCGGTGATGTGGAAGCCGATGGCAGGACGGTCTTTCAGGCTCTGTGTCTCATCGTGGGGTAGGGATGCTATTTCCTTATTGGTCAGATAGCGCTTGTTGGCACATCCGAAGTCAAGCTTGTTACGATATTCCTGTGTTTTCACGCTACCGAGGATGGAGCGAAACTCAGGCAACTCTATCTTACCGATGCGGTGTAGCTGGTCGAACACCTGTTGGTGTTTGAACTTCAGTTGCTCTTCGTAAGGCTGGTTCTGCCACTTACAGCCACCGCACACACCGAAATGTTGGCAGAAGGGCGTTGCACGTACCTTGCTATACTCTACGAAGCGTGTCACCTCGCCCTCGGCAAACGAGTGCTTCTTGCGTCTTATCTGCACGTCACATACATCGCCTGGAACGCAGAAAGGAACGAAGACCACTAGCTCGTTCCAGTGGAACAGGCACTTCCCTTCGGCAGCAACCGCCTCTATTGTCACACCCTCTAACAGGGGTAATGGTTTCTTGTTTCTTGCCATAAATATGTTTTATGGTGCAAAGTTACGGAAAAACGAGCGCAAAACAAAGAAACTTGTTTCCTTTTTTTTGCAGCTCCTCCCCTTCAGGGGAGGCTGGGAGGGGTCTGGGAGGCCAGGAGGGGACTTCTTCGTGTTTGCGTCACTCTCTATGAGCGTTTGCGTCACTCTCTATGAGTGATTGCGTCACTCTCTATGAGTGATTGCGTCACTCTCTCTACGAAGTCAACGTTCATATTTGGGCGCATTTCCTTGTTTGTGCATGCTGAAGATATTTTTGTTTAAAGCTAATTATCTCACTTTTAAATCACGCGAAATACCCTTTTTTCTGTGTAAGGTGCGAAGATTAACTTTTTTATCATTTAATCATTTATATCATTCTTGATACGTAAAATCGAGAGCAAAACCAAAGAAATGAGATTTTTCTTTTGGCTTTGCTCTCGTTCTGCGGTTGAATGGGAACCTATTTTTTAGTTAGGTTAGAAAGGGAGATCATCGGCAGCACCTTCACCGGCAGGCTCTTGTGCGGGAGGGAATGGTGATGCGGCTGCGTCTTGGGGAGCGGCTGCCATAGGCTGCTGAGGAGCAAATGGCGTAGCAGCAGGAACCGACTGGGCAGCCTGACCGCGTATGATGTTGTAGGCGCGGATGTCATTGAACCATCTGCCGTTGAACTCGCGCGCGTCTATGTCAAACTGGACGGTAATCTCCTCACCGGCCTGAATGTTGAACTGCTTGATTCTCTCTTCTCCGAAGATGTTGAATAACATCTTGCGAGGATATTGTCCTGGTACCTCAATAAGATACTCTTGAGTCATCCAAGGGTTACCTGTGCGAGTAGAAACACCGCTTCTCGCCTGCATAATGGCAATTACTTTACCTGTTAAATCCATATCTCTTTTTTCTTTACAATTGTTTTGTTTTTTCAAATTCGTTTGCGAAATTACTAAAAAAGTTAGAAAAGAAGAAAAAAATCGAAGATAATTTTGTTACTCAAGTATTATTTTTGTATTTTTGTGCTCCAAATTGAAAACATTAAATATAAATAAAATGAGATTCACAGTTTCGAGCTCAGCTCTTTGCAATCGGTTGGTTGCGCTTTCAAGGGTTATTAACAGCAAAAACTCGTTGCCCATCCTTGGCGACTTCCTCTTTGAGATAAACGAAGGCCGTCTGCATCTTACGGCTTCTGATAGTGAGGTCGTGATGAAAACATCTATTGAATTGAATGATAACGATGGCGACGGACGTTTCTGTGTGGGTAATCACGACCTGCTGGAGGCTGTAAAAGGCATATCGGAACAGCCCATTACGTTTGAAGTAAACATGGGCGAAAATATTGCACGTATCAGCTATCAGAACGGTATGTTCTCCCTGCCTGTCGAGAATGCCGATGAGTTCCCCCAGCCACAGTCCATAGCCGACGATGCGACAACGATCACTCTTGGCACACAGTTGCTGGGCGACAACATTAATCGCTCTATCTTTGCTACGGCACAAGACGAGTTGCGCCCAGTGATGAATGGTATCTATTTCGACCTGTCGCCCGAATGTCTGGCCATCGTTGCCAGCGACGGCCACAAGTTGGTGCGCAACAAGGTGCTTTCCGTGAAGAGCGAGCAGCCGGCTTCGTTTATCCTTCCGAAGAAGCCTGCATCGTTGCTCAAGAACGTGCTCGGCAAAAATGGCGGCGATGCTGTCATCAGATTCGATGAGCGGAACGCTGAAATTAATTTTGAGGATGGACAGATCATCTGCCGACTGATTGAGGGACGCTATCCCAACTATAACTCTGTGATACCACAGAACAATCCCAATCAGCTTGTCATTGACCGCATGGGCCTTCTCTCAGCTCTTCGTCGCGTTCAGCCTTTCGCCAACGACTCCAGCAACCTTATTCGTTTCCATGTGGAGAATGGTGTGCTGCAGCTCGATGCCGAAGACTATGACTTCTCGAAGACTGCTACCGAGCGTATGACCTGCGAGTACAACGGTATGTCTATGAGCATTGGTTTCAAGGGCTCGTCGTTCATCGAGATTCTGAGTAATTTCGAAAGTGAGCAGGTTATCATCCAGCTCTCCGACCCCAGCCGTGCCGGTCTTGTGCTTCCGTCGGAGCAGCCAGAGAATCAGGATGTGCTCATGCTGATGATGCCCATGTTGCTTAACGATTAATTGTAAATGAAGCTTCATCTTACAAAACCATTAGTCATCTTCGACTTGGAGACGACAGGTCTTGATTTGGTTAAAGACCGTGTCATACAGCTGTCTTATATTAAGGTGTCGCCCGATGGAAGGGAAGAGCGGGGCAACTTTCTTATTAATCCGGAAATACATATTCTGCCTGTGATCACACAGCTGACAGGTATTTCGGACGATGATGTGAAAGATAAGCCCACGTTCAAGCAGCTCGCAAAGAAACTGAACGACATCTTCAGGGGATGTGACTTTGCCGGTTTCAACTCCAATCATTTCGACATCCCCCTGCTGGCAGAAGAATTCCTGCGTGCCGGCGTAGACTTTGATTTCTCCAAATGCAGGCTGATTGATGCGCAGACCATCTTCCACAAAATGGAGCGCAGGAATCTGGCTGCAGCCTATAAGTTCTACTGTGGCCGCAAGATGGAGGAAGACTTCGAGGCCCACCGTGCTGACCAGGATACCGAAGCCACCTATCGTGTGCTGATGGGCGAGCTCGACCGTTATGCTCCAGGGGTGAACGAAGACCCGGAGAAGGTGCTCCAAAATGATATGGACGTGCTGAATGAGTTCTCGAAAACGAATCAGAACGTAGACTTTGCCGGTCGTATCGTATGGGGAGAGCTGAAAGACGTTTCCGGCAAGACCGTTGTCGGAGCCGACGGGAAGCCCGTGTTGACGGAAATCTTCAACTTTGGCAAGCACAAAGGAAAGTCCGTGGCCGATGTGCTGCGTTCTGATCCCGGCTACTATTCATGGATTCTGCAGGGCGACTTCACCTATAACACCAAGCAGGTGCTAACACGTATTCGTCTACGCGAGCTACAAAAGAATGCATAATTCATAATTCATAATTCATAATGCATAATGCATAATTGAGAATTCATAATGCATAATTAGTAACAGATGCTGAAGGGAAAGAAAATCGTTCTGGGCATAACAGGCTCGATAGCAGCCTACAAATCGTGTCTCATTATCCGCGAGTTGATCAAGTCTGGGGCTGAGGTGCAGGTGGTTATCACACCTGCGGGCAAGGAGTTCATCACGCCCATCACGCTCTCGGCTCTGACCCATAAGCCTGTTGTCAGCGAGTTCTTCTCGCAGCGCGACGGAACATGGAACAGCCATGTTGACCTCGGACTTTGGGCCGATGCCATGCTTATTGCTCCCTGTACTGCCTCTACGCTTGGCAAGATGGCCGGCGGCGTGGCCGACAATATGCTCATCACCACCTATCTGTCCATGAAAGCCCCCGTGTTCATCGCTCCGGCTATGGATCTCGACATGTATGCCCATCCCTCAACACAGTCAAACATGGAGCGGCTTGCTTCCTACGGCAATCATTTCATAGAGGCACAGAGCGGCTTCCTGGCCAGCGGTCTGGAAGGCAAGGGACGTATGGCTGAGCCAAAGGACATCGTGGCCGTGCTCGACAACTTCTTTGAACCGAAGGACCTTGCAGGGAAGAAAATCATGCTTACGGCTGGTCCTACCTTTGAGAAAATAGACCCTGTGCGCTTCATAGGCAACTACTCCAGCGGCAAGATGGGATTCGCCCTTACTGAGGAGTGTGCCCGTCGCGGTGCCGAGGTAACATTGATAGCAGGCCCTGTCAATGCTCAGCTCACACCTTTCGCTTCTCACCTCATCCGTCGTATCGATGTGGAGAGTGCACAACAGATGCGCGATGCAGCCGTCAGTACCTTCCCCGATACGGATGCTGCTATCCTCTGCGCTGCTGTGGCCGACTTCCGTCCTGAGAGCGTGGCCAGTCAGAAAATCAAAAGGGAAGAAGACCATTCATCTCTTATCTCACACCTCTCCATCCAGTTAGTCCCCAATCCTGATATTGCCGCTGAGCTGGGCAAGATGAAGCGCGAGGGGCAGAAACTCATTGGCTTTGCCCTTGAAACCAACGACGAGGAGCAGAATGCCCGGAAGAAGCTGGATAAGAAGAACTTTGACTTTATCGTGCTCAACTCTTTGCGCAACGAAGGTACCTGCTTCAAGAGCGATGAGAACCAGATTTCCATTATTTCCCGTGAAGGGAGGAGAGACTTTGAGAAGAAACCTAAAAACCTTGTGGCCAAAGACATCATCGACGTGCTCGCAGGGACAGGAATCTCGCCAAAGGAATAGTTCTCATACAGTACCAATTCCGGTGCATTTTTTGTTAGCCGTTATTAGAAAGCAACAGGGCAGTTAGAAGGTCTAACTGCCCTGTTTGAGGTTCTAACTGCCCTGTTTGTTGGCCGATGTCAATTATAGGTTTTTCCACATCTATCGGTCTATTTTCAGTTGTATTACATTAGTTATCTTCTGTACCGGGTACCAGATGAAACAGATATATTATAGAAAAATTCACGCGTACGTACACGCGCACGTACGCGTGAGACTTTCTTAAAAAACATCTGCTTCATCTGGTACCTGCTGTCTGTCCTCCCCGTTTTTCATAGTCAGATCTTGGTTACTAAGTGCAAAGATATAAAATTTATGCGACCTTTCCAAGCGATTGGCAAATGAAAAGTTCCCCAAATGAAGGTTTTTCTCATGAAAAGGTGTAAAAGTTCAAAAATAGTTTGTATTTTTGCAAGCGAAACGATGAATTGGCGAATTGAAAAACTTAATATGAAGCGAGTCTTTTTTCTTGCAGCTCTCCTTGCTCTGGCAATGGGGTTGCAGGCACAGGAGCTGATAGCCAAGGTGAACATCAACTCTCAGCAGATTCAGGGAACGGACAAGTCGGTCTTTGAAAACCTTCAGCAGACACTGGAACAGTTTATCAACGATCGACAGTGGACCGACCTGCAGTTCCAGCAGAACGAGCGTATCTCCTGTTCGTTCAATATCACGGTGACCAAGTACGACCAGTCAGCGAACCGCTTTACCTGTACGGCGATGATTCAGGCAAACCGTCCTGTCTATAACTCAGCCTATACAACCACGCTCTATAACAACCGCGACAAGAACTTCGACTTCGACTTTGCCCAGTTCGACCAATTAAATTTCAACGAAGAGTATATTGACAACCAGTTGGTGGCGCTTGTAGCTTATTATGTCTACCTTATCATTGGGCTCGACTTGGACAGCTTTGCCCCTATGGGAGGTACCGAGATTCTGCAGCGGTGCATGAACCTGGTGAACAATGCCCAGAACATGGACTTCGCAGGATGGAAGTCGTTTGAGGATTCGCGCAACCGGTTTGCCATCATCAACGACTATCTCGACGAAGCGATGAAACCCTTCCGCCAGTTGCAATACGACTACTACCGTACCGGGCTCGACGAGATGGCACAGAATGTGGAGCGTGGACGTACCAATGTGACTACGGCTCTGGAGAATGATTTGAAGAAAGCCCACGAAGACAAACCGCTGAGCCTGCTGCCACAGATATGGACTGATTATAAGAAAGACGAGTTGGCCAGTATCTATAAGGGCAAGGGAACTCAGAAGGAGAAGCAGAGTGTCTATGACATCCTTTTCGGTTTGAATGCTTCGCAGAGCAATACCTGGGATAAGATTAAGCAGTAAGAAAGGTATGTTACGACAACTGTATATAAAGAACTATACGCTGATTGACGAGCTCGACATTGAGCTGCATGACGGGTTCTCCGTGATGACGGGTGAGACGGGTGCGGGAAAGAGCATCATTCTCGGAGCTATAGGCTTGCTGCTGGGCCAGCGTGCCGACTCGAAGGCCATCAAGGCCGGCACCGACCGCTGCGTCGTAGAGGCTCACTTCGACCTGTCGCGCTATCACTTAGAGCCGTTCTTCGAGAATAATGAGATAGAATATGATGCCGGGGATACCATCGTGAGGCGCGAACTGACGGCATCGGGAAAGAGCCGTGCTTTTATCAACGATACGCCCGTTTCGCTCTCCCTGATAAAGGAACTGGGCGAGCAGCTGGTCGACATACACTCGCAGCACCAGAACCTGTTGCTTGGAAAGCAGAACTTCCAGTTGGAAGTCGTTGATACTATAGCCGATGACGGTAAGGAGCTGGAGAGCTATAAAGAGGCTTTCAAGGAATTCCGGACTGTAGAAGAACGAATAGAAGTGCTTCAACAGGAACTGGAACGCGGCCGTCAGGAGGCTGACTTCATTCAGTATCAGTTTGACGAACTTTCAGCGGCACGGCTCGTAGACGGTGAACAGGAGGAATTGGAAGGTAAGAGCGACACGATGACCCATGCCGAGGATATCAAGCAGGCACTCTATGAAAGTGATGCATCGCTGACGGCTGAGGATGGGGGAGTGTTGTCGGCCTTGCGCCGTTCGGCTTCAGCGCTCAATAGTATCAAGGGGGTGTTCCCTGCAGCTTCAGAATTGGCTGAGCGCATGGAGAGCAGTTACATTGAACTGAAGGATGTGAGTGCAGATTTGAGCCGACATCTGGAAAGCATCGATTTCGACCCTGCTGAGCTGGAGAGCATTAATGCCCGCCTTGATAAAATCTATGATTTACAGAAGAAGTACCGAGTGACAACCGTTGCCGAGTTGCTGGCCTTGCAGGCTGATCTGCAGCGTAGGCTGAATGATATGGAGAATAGTGACGAGACTTTGGCCGAACTGCAAAGACAGAAAGATGCCGCTCAGGCAAAGTGTAGGAAACTGGCCGACGGACTTACTGCCAAACGCACTAAGGCTGCTCAACGGATAGAGCAGCAGATGCGTGAACGGCTGGTACCCTTAGGTATGCCCAATGTGCGCTTTCAGGTTAGCATCGAACAGCAGCAACTGGGGAATATGGGACAGGACAAGGTGGCTTTCCTTTTCAGCGCCAACACATCGACACCCTTACAGCAGGTGGCACAGGTGGCATCGGGCGGTGAGATAGCCCGCGTCATGCTTTCCCTTAAGGCAATGATTAGTGGAACCGTGAAGTTGCCTACGATTATCTTCGACGAGATAGATACGGGCGTGAGTGGAAAGATTGCCGAACAGATGGCCCGTATCATGCATGAGATGGGATGTCAGAACCGCCAAGTCATCAGCATCACCCACCTGCCGCAGATAGCTGCCTTGGGTACCACTCACTATAAAGTGTTCAAGGAAGAGACTCCTGAAGGCACCACAAGCCACATGCAGATGCTTACCGACGATGAGCGGGTAATGGAAATAGCACAGATGCTCAGCGGCAGTAATATAACGCAGGCCGCTATGGAAAATGCACGCCAGCTGTTGAAGAACTAATCTTCTTCTTCACCTTCTCGTTGCTGGTTCTTGAAAACACGATGGTGAAGGAAATTCATGGCTTCCAAGCAGACAATGACCATCACGGTTGCCGATACGGCAAGCGCATACATGCCTACGCTGGCAGTCATGCCGATAGCTGATGTTACCCACAGGCCGGCGGCGGTGGTAAGCCCCTTCACCACATTCTTCTGAAAGATAATGGTACCGGCTCCGATGAAGCCGATGCCGCTCACCACTTGAGCTGCCATACGGGCAGGGTCGCGCTGTATGATAACTCCCGGCTGGGCTTCGAAATGGTCGAAGCCGTGCATTGACAACACCATGAAAAGCGCGCTGCCCAGGGCAACCAGGAAATGCGTGCGGAAGCCAGCCTCCTTAGAGCGGTACTCACGCTCAAATCCAACGGCACCTCCCAGCATGGCGGCAATGAAGATGCTAAGTATATACTCCGATGTCATAATTCTCTTACCTGTTTCTTTTTGCAAAAATAAGAAATAATCTTTGATTATCAGTAAAAAAAAGCTAATATTCTTGTCGGTTATCCTTTTTTTTTCTAACTTTGGGCAATCAATCTAATAGTCAATAAGTTTTGAAACACTATATTCTATCATTACTCTTCTGTTCCTATGCGTTGTTTTCTTATGCCCAGAGAATAACTATCGGCTCTTGTGTGTTAAAAGACGGGGGAGAGTATAATGGCGAGATGGCTTCAGGAAAACCACACGGAAAGGGCAAGACCACTTGGAAAGACGGTGACAAGTTTGAAGGCGAATACGTAAAAGGCAAGCGTCAGGGATATGGCGTGTATACATTTGCCGACGGAGAGAGGTATGAAGGCGAATGGTTGCAGGACCATCAGCACGGACAGGGAACCTACTATTTCTCAACCAATAACAAGTATGTCGGGTTGTGGTTCTGTGATGTTCAGCAGGGACACGGTGTGATGCATTACTTTAATGGTGATAACTATGATGGTAACTGGCGTGAGAATAAGCGCAATGGCCGTGGATGCTATACTTTTGCAAGTGGTGCTTACTATGATGGCGAATGGAAAGACGACAAGAAGAACGGCAAAGGAAAATTCGTATGGGAAGATGGTAGCTCATACGACGGCCAGTGGCAAGCCGACCTCAAGTCGGGCAAAGGAACCTTCAAATATGCAAACGGCGACATCTATATAGGCCAGTTCCAGAATGACCTGATGCATGGAAAAGGTATTTATCGTTTCCAGAACGGGGATATCTATGAAGGAGACTATTTTCAGGGCAGACGAAGTGGAACAGGCATTTTCAAATATGCTAATGGCGACAGATACTCAGGACAGTTCTATAATGGTGACAAGCAGGGAAACGGAACACTCGTTTGGCAAAACGGAAACTCGTATGCGGGCCAATGGGAAAGAGACCATCCTAACGGTCAGGGAAAGCTGACGACCAAGCAAGGTGACGAGATTGACGGTCAGTTCAAAGACGGACAACCAGAAGGAGAGTGTATTGGCCATATGGCAGACGGTTCGAAATTCCGGGCAACCTTTAAGAACGGTAAACGCAACGGACGTGCTGTTGAAGAGACAAAGGACGGTAAGAGATTTGAAGGCAATTATGTTGACGGAAAACGTGACGGATGGTTTGTTGAAAAAGACCGTAATGGAAACGTGATCGCTCAAGGAACCTATAGTTTCGGCCGTCGACAGCTTGATAAATGAAAATACTTATAACCTAAAAACAAATTATTTAAGAAGTATGATTATTGACACATTAGAGAACCTCGCCAACTACCAGTCCTTAAATCCGCTCTTTAAGGATGTTGTGGCATTTCTAAAAGAGAACGACCTCACAACGCTTGAGGATGGCAAGCATCTCATCAAGGGCGATGACCTTTTTGTCAACATTGCTACAGCCAAAGGCAAAACACCCGATGCTGCCGTAGTGGAGACACATGTCAAGATGATTGATATCCAGATTCCTCTCGACGGCTCTGAGACCTATGGCTATACACCATTGTGCCATTTGCCCCAGGCTGAGTATAATTCTGAAAAAGATATAACCAAATATGAGGGTATGGCAGAAAGCTTTGTAGATTGCCAGCCTGGCATGTTTGCCATTTTCTTCCCTCAGGATGGTCATGCTCCCTGCATCTCGATGCAGCCGGAAATAAGAAAAGCGATATTCAAAGTTAAGGTTTAATCTATTTATTTATAAAAACTATGAAGGACGTACAGAAAAATAACCACATCGGTCTTGTGCAGAACGATTCCTGGTTGGAACCGTTTGAAGACGCTATTCGCGGACGTCATGAGCACGCTTTATGGAAAATTGGGAAACTTACCAATAACGGTAAGAAGTCTTTGAGTGCTTTTGCCTCGGGGCATTTGTATTACGGATTACATAAGCTATCCCGTGGATGGGTGTTCCGTGAGTGGGCCCCCAATGCAACAGAAATCTACCTGATTGGCGACTTCAATGACTGGAAAGAGGATGAGAAATATCGCTGTAAGCGTATCGAGGGTACGGGTAACTGGGAACTGAAACTGAAGGAAAAGGACCTCCAGCACGGCCAGCTCTACAAAATGAAAGTTCACTGGAACGGTGGTGAAGGCGAGCGTATCCCGGCGTGGTGCCGTAGGGTGGTGCAGGACGACCAGACAAAGATTTTCTCTGCACAGGTATGGAATCCCGTTGTTCCCTATGTGTGGAAGAAAGCCGGCTTCAAGCCAAAGAAGAATCCGCTGCTGATTTATGAGTGCCACGTAGGTATGTCTCAGGACGCTGAGAAAGTAGGCACCTATACAGAATTCAAGGAGAATGTGTTGCCGCGCGTAGCCAAAGACGGATATAACGCTATTCAGATTATGGCTATCCAGGAGCATCCCTATTATGGCTCGTTTGGTTATCATGTCAGTTCGTTCTTCGCTCCATCAAGCCGTTTCGGCACTCCCGAGGAGTTGAAGGCGCTCATTGACGAAGCTCACAAGATGGGTATCTCAGTCATTATGGATATCGTACACTCACATGCTGTGAAGAACGAGGTCGAGGGACTGGGAAATCTGGCAGGCGATCCTAATCAGTTCTTCTATCCGGGAGACCGCCACGAGCATCCCGCATGGGATTCACTCTGTTTTGACTATGGCAAGGATGATGTGCTGCATTTCCTGCTCAGTAACTGTAAATACTGGCTCGAGGAATTCCATTTCGACGGCTTCCGTTTCGATGGCGTAACCTCTATGCTGTATTATAGTCATGGTCTTGGAGAAGCTTTCGGCGGCTATCAGGATTACTTCAACGGACATGAGGATGACAATGCCATCTGCTACCTTACCCTGGCCAATAAGCTGATACATGAGGTGAACCCCGAGGCTATCACTATTGCTGAGGAGGTGAGCGGTATGCCTGGACTGGCTGCTAAGTTTGAGGATGGCGGCTATGGCTTCGACTATCGTATGGCTATGAATATTCCGGACTATTGGATTAAGACCATCAAGGAACAGAGTGATGAGAACTGGAAGCCCAGTTCTATCTTCTGGGAGGTTAAGAACCGTCGTCCCGATGAGAAGACCATCTCCTACTGCGAGAGCCACGACCAGGCGTTGGTAGGTGATAAGACTATCATCTTCCGTCTGATTGATGCCGATATGTACTGGCACTTCGCAAAGAAAGATGAGAACGGCGTAGCCGAGCGTGGTATTGCTCTTCATAAGATGATACGTCTTGTTACGGCTGCCGCAATAAATGGCGGATACCTGAACTTCATGGGTAATGAATTCGGACATCCTGAGTGGATTGACTTCCCCCGTGAAGGAAATGGCTGGAGTTACAAGTATGCCCGTCGCCAGTGGAATTTGGTTGACAATAAGGACCTTTGCTATCACTGGCTGGGAGATTTTGATCGTGAGATGCTGAAAGCTATCAAGAGCGTGCGCAATTTCCAGAACAAGCCCGTCGTGGAGATTTGGCATAATGATGGCGACCAGGTGCTTGCCTTTATGCGTGGAGACCTCATCTTCGTCTTTAATTTCTCTCCGACACGTTCATTCACGGATTATGGATTCCTAGTGCCTACAGGCTCTTATGACGTGGTGCTCAATACCGATGCCGTTGAATTTGGCGGTCATGGCTTTGCCGATGATAGCATAACCCATTTCACCAATTATGATGAGCTCTATGTGAAGGATCATAAGGAATGGTTAAAACTCTATCTTCCAGCACGTTCAGCTGTAGTCCTCAAGAAGAATTGATATAATATAAGCTTAATTATTGAAATAGCACTATCGCAATTAAGGCGATAGTGCTATTTCTTTTTTCTGCGTGAGAAGAAGTCACCAAGCCCGTTGAAGTCTTTCTTGATGATAAGACCCAGTCCTTGGGTGTTCAGAGACGAGCGGGTGAAGTAGCGGTCGTTGGTCTGGTTGTACATCTTTAAGGCGAGATTGCCATTGGGCATCAGCATGTAGCGTATGTCGAAGTCACCAATAAAGGAAGGGGTCGCCTGCGTGGCATTGTCGCGATAGCCGAACTGTCCGTTGATGAGCAGGCGGTTGTTGAGCATTCGTCCACTTATCTGTCCTTCGTATTCTGCATTGTGCCATCCTTCGTTTCCTGTTGATATGTTGGCACCGAAGTTCCAGTCGTCGTTCTTGAATACTTGTGAAATCAACTCATTGATCTGTGTGGAGAGTGTTCCTGAGAGGAATGACTGCATGGCGAGCTCCGTTTGACCATATTGTTGTGTCTCCGCATTGTTTACTCCCTGTGTGTAGAAACGGCCGATGCCCAGCAGATAGAGCACCTGCTGGTTCATTTCCTGTTCGCTGGTAATCACGGAACGCACCATTTGTTTTTCCTCGCTGTTCACATTGGGCATGTCAAGATCAAAATCCACACGTGGAGAGCCAGCCTGACCGGTGATGTTCATCAGACAGTTCACTCTTACGGTATTGCTTGAGAATGTGTTGCCAATGTTAAGGTCGGACAGGGAAACACCATTGACAGTATAGAGGGCACGCATCTGAAGAGAGGCTTCCATAGGGTTGCCTCCAAACACGATGGTGCTTCCTTCTTCAAAGACAAAGTTCTTTTTGATGATGTTCTGGATAGTGATGCCATAAGTGCCTCGTTCTATGTTGTAGGTACCAAACATCTGGAATGCCCCTTTGTTGTGATAGCTGGCTCTGAGCACTCCCGAGCCATACAGGGTGATGTGGTCGCCGGTGTTGGCATCCATCAGCAGCTTGACGGTAGCGTTAGGATTGGCATTGATAAGAAAATTAATATAGATGTCTGTGGGAATGTCGCCTGCATCTTCTTCGCTATCCATGTTTTCTTCCTTATGCTTTGATGCTGATCTCCTGTTTTTCCATGTGATGAATTCCTGATTGCTCACGGCATCAGTCTGGGCTGCGTTGTAGGTGAATATGGTTGACTGGAGAGGAGTGGCATTACAGTTAATGATGATTTCGCCCGGTCGGCCTTGCAGATATACTTTTCCGCTGGCCTCAACTGTTCCGCAAAAAAGGTCATCATTGAGTTCCTTGAAGTCGTATGCCAGGAACTTGCTTGTCTCGACATCCAAATCAAATGTCATGTTTGACAGATTCTCGTGATGAATGCCTCCACTCAGGTATGCGCTGTCGCCGTTGATATCGTAGATGACAGCCCGATTGAGCTGTATGTCGTCACGTACCAGTCTCACCGTGTCCTTCTTCAGGGTGTATGTAGTACCCAGAGGAATCACCGTTGCTTCTCCGTCAACGACAAGCGTACCCAACAAATCCATTGCTCCTAACGGACCTACGAGCTTCACGTCACCATAAGCACGTCCACTCACATTTTTCAGGAAGCTGGTAGTGTAGGTCTGTAGGAATTCAATATTGGTACCTTCTCCTTTGATGTTTAATTCTATATCGCTACGAACAGGTGACACGAATCCGTCAATGAGCGTCCTGCCTTCGTTTCCTTCATCTGCTACTGCGTGTATGTCAATCTGTTGCAGGAGCGTATTCCATTCGGCTTTGGCATAGAGTGTGCCCATACTTCCGTTTTCGAAATGAAAGCCGTCTACCCTGATGTCTGCGCTTGCCTGTGGCTCATCAAACAGATGGGTGGCATGTGCACGGCCACTGACAAATCCGGCAAATTCTACAGGATGGAAGTTCAGCAGGTCAAGCACATAACTAACGTCGAGTCTGTTCATGTCAACAGACATTATGTCGTTCTCGTTCTTTGATGCGATGCCGTCTACGATAAGATGCTGCTGGTCGTGTTGTACCTGAAAATGGTCGACAAGCAATCGGTTGCTGTTATAGATGATGTCGCAGGGCAAGATATTCCATTGGGCATCTCCGAGCGAGAGTTGAGAGGAGTGTGTATGTATCTGAGCTTCAGGAAGACCCTCGTCGTTTGTGTATAGATAGGTGGTCAGGTTCAGGTCGCCTCGCATGTTCTTCAGACCATCCGTGTGGTTATTCCAGGCTAAATGGGTGTCTATCTTGTCATGAGTGGCATTAGCATCTAATGACACATCCATCTTGATGTCATTGTCCATGTGCTTTACAATCTGTCCTTGACAAAGAAGGCTGTTGCTTGACGTGACCAGTCGAGCCATTGCATTCTCATATAGCGTTCCGTCATAGAAGAATGCAAGTGAACTGCCTGCGAGGTTTATCTCATGAGTCAGGTCATTCAGATTGCCAGTGATGGTGATGGGTGATTCAATGACAAGAGGGATGTTCAGGATACGCCTGAGCCATTCGCTGTTCTTGATACGCATTCGTAGATTGAAGTTGTTTTGAGTGGCAATGGTCTTCTCTCCCAATCCAGGCATGGAAGGTATGCGTTCTCTCAAGCAATTCTTGAGACTGGCAGTCAGCGTATTGATATCGAAAGTTCCCGTAAGTTCGCCTTCACCGAAATCACCGTCGAACTTCAGAAAGTGTTGTTTGTCCCGGAACCCCGATTTGACATGTACATTGTCTATACGCATGAATCCCGTTGAGTCGTTCATCACGAAGTCGTCTATGTCGAGTGTCCCCTCAATGTCGTTTAGTGTCTTGGCGGTCAAGTCAACATCGATGGTTCCTCTGAAGGTGGCATCTCCCCATTCGTCTGACAGTCCAAGCGCTTTGGGAGCTATGTTTTCTATTCCACCAGTCAGTCGGATTGCTTTTCGTAGGCCGTCTTCTGTCCATTTGCCTTCCAAATAGGTGGAAATATTAGGGTCGTTGATATATGCTTTTCCTGCTATGTGGCGTGTGGCGTACGTTCCGTCTATTCGTATGTTCCTATATGGATACCCTTTGTAGTCGAAACGCTCCATCTCACCAGATGTCGAGAATTGTGAAATGGTTCCGTTAAAGCTAATGTTTGCTGTCAGCATTCCTAATTGGTCGTTCTCAAGTAGCCGGTGCAAGTTGATGTCTTTGGTTTTTATCTTGCCTGAGAATACCTTGTCGGATGTTATCTTCATGTCCGCACTCAACTGTCCTGCATCCATGTGTATGGCGCTCTTGGTCTCGAGGTCGCCTTCGGAGCTTCCGCTACAATAACCTTCACCGTAAAGACTTCCGATGTTCTTAAGTTGCTGGGGTAGGATACTGATGTCGTCTGTCAGTCGTTTGATAATACTCTCGGCAACAATAAATTTCGACACATTCGCTTGCCATCTCAAGACACCTTTTGCGTCAGAGGCTATTCGCGCGCGGCAGGCAAGTTGCAGATTCCTGTCTGTTGAGCTGATGTTGAGTCGGGGAATGTGTAGTGATTTTCCTGCACCTGTGATGGCAGCATGAATGCTTATCTCTTCAGGATAGTGGTTCAGTATAGGATGAAACGCGGCCAGGTCATTTAACCGGATATTTCCTTTTATCTCATTTCCGCGGAACCTGAGTGACCTGTTAATCATGTCTTTACGGTAATGACAGGCAATCGTGTCTATTGTAAGCTGGGAGTTGGGCAGCTGCAGGGCGAAATGGCTGAGCAGGGCATTCCTCTTTCCTGCTTGAAAACTCAAGGCGAAATTGTTTATCTTGAGACCACTCTTTTCATTCAGCGTAAGTCGTTTTATGTTGATATTCAATGAGTCCTCATTCAACACTTTTAGAATGATATGTGAACTGATGTCGCTTAGTTTCAGGTGCTTAGTGTCAAAGTGTTCTTTTGTAGGAGCGTCAATCTGATTGTAGGTCAAACTTGAGTGACGTACAATGAATGAGTTCACTCGCAAGTCTATAGAAGTTTGACTTGTCGTATCGTTGGAGGATAATGCGTCAATGGCAAACTGAATGTTGAGGGGTGAGAGCGAGTCGGGCTTATAGATGTTGGCATGAGCACCGAAAAGCTGGATTGAGGAAATGACAAAACGCCCTTCTGCCAGCGGCAGGAACTGTAGTTTGGTGGAGAGACGACCTATGCGAAGCATTTCTTTGCTGTTTTGATCAAGAATGCTCACTCCATCGATAATCATACGATTAGGGAAACTAATTTGAATTCCCTTTATGTGGGCCGTTGTATGGAGCTGCTCGCCTATGGATGATGCAATCCTCTCTCCCAGCCAATTCTGAAAAGGCGGTATGTAGATGAGAGTCATAAGAAGGACGTATAGGGCAATGAGGCCCCATACTATTCCGCTCAATATATGTTGCAGTACCTTCAATCTGTCAATCCGAGTTGGCAAATGGTTTTCAAATGCTTCTATCGGGTTTGCAAAATTACTATAAAAAATTGTGACTGATATGTTTTTCATTACGAAAATGGCATAGTTAAAGCAAAAATTAGTAAATTTGCAGGCGTTGAATCAACATTTTTATCTTTTTATATGGCTTTTAATCAAGATTTTCATTTGCGAAAAGGCTTGGACATTCGTCTGAAAGGCAAAGCTGAGGAGCAGAAAATCCAGTTGAAATCAAATGGTAAGTATGCAATGGTACCCGATGATTTCGAGGGTGTTACTCCGAAGGTCCTTGTTCAGGAAGGCGATCATGTCAGGGCTGGTGATGCCTTGTTTGTTAACAAGCAGTACCCGCAGGTTCGTTTCTCTTCTCCTGTTAGTGGCATCGTCAAGGCTGTAGAGCGTGGCGAGCGCCGTAAGGTTCTCTGCGTGAGGATTGATGCTGATGCACAGCAGGAGTTTGTCGATTTTGGAAAGAAGGATGCTTCAAAACTCGATGGCGGGGCTGTTATTAATGCTCTGCTTGAAGCAGGCCTCTTCGGTTACATCAATCAGTTGCCTTATGCTGTCTCTACTAATCCAGAGACAATGCCTAAGGCTATCTTTGTCTCAGCATTGCGCGACAAACCGCTGGCCTGCGATTTTGAGTACGAGGTGAAGGGACAAGAAAAGGACTTTGTTACGGGGCTTGTAGCTTTGTCGAAGATTGCAAAGACCTATGTGGGTGTGGGCAAGGATTCTGCTCTCAAGTCTCAAATCTCAGACATTAGTGGAGTTGAGGTGAATGTGTTCGACGGTCCTTGCCCTGCAGGTAATGTGGGTGTACAGGTTAATCATCTGGAACCCGTCAATAAGGGTGAAGTGGTCTGGACAATAGGTGACCCCACTGTGGTACTCTTTATTGGCCGTCTGCTGAATACCGGTAAGGTTGACTTGCATCGCACGGTTGCCCTTTGTGGTAGCGAGGTGCTGAAACCTGTTCATGTTGACATGCTGGTGGGTGAGGAACTCTCCACTCTGTTGAGCAATAGCTATGACACCACTCACCATGTGCGCATTGTCAATGGCAATGTGCTCACAGGACGTCAGACATCGAAGGATGGTTATCTTGGTGCTCATTCGTCAGAGATTACGGTGATTCCCGAAGGCGACGATGCCGATGAGATGTTGGGCTGGATTATGCCTCGCTTCAAACAGTTCTCTGTTAACCGCAGCTATTTCTCATGGCTTTGTGGTAAGACAGAGTTTGAGGCCGATGCTCGTATAAAAGGTGGAAAACGCCATATGATTATGAGTGGCGAATACGACAAGGTGTTGCCGATGGATATCTATGCAGAGTATCTTATCAAGGCTATTATTACGGGTGATATTGATCGTCAGGAACAACTCGGAATCTACGAGGTAAGCCCTGAAGACTTTGCATTGGCTGAGTTCGTGGATAGCTCGAAGTTAGACTTGCAACGTATTGTTCGTGAGGGACTTAACATTTTACGCAAAGAAAACGCATAAGCATTATGTCTGTATTAAGAAATTATTTAAATAAGATAAAGCCGAACTTTGAGGAGGGGGGTAAACTCCATGCTTTCCGCTCGTTGTTCGACGGCTTCGAGACCTTCCTTTATGTGCCTAATGACACAGCGAAAACGGGCGTGCATATTCACGATTCCATTGACTCGAAGCGCATCATGAGTATGGTGGTTCTTGCGTTGATGCCAGCTATGCTGTTTGGTATGTACAATGTGGGCTACCAGAACTATCTTGCCGCAGGTACACTGGCTACGGCTTCGTTCTTCGACCTGTTCCTTTTTGGCTTCCTGGCAGTTCTTCCCAAGATTCTCGTGTCTTATATCGTTGGCTTGGGTATTGAGTTCGCTTGGGCACAGTGGAAGGGAGAGGAGATTCAGGAAGGCTTCCTTGTGTCGGGTATACTCATTCCTCTGATTGTTCCTGTGAACTGTCCGCTTTGGATACTGGCCATCGCCGTTGCTTTCGCAGTAATTATAGGCAAGGAAATCTTCGGTGGTACAGGTATGAACATCTTCAACCCCGCACTGCTCTGCCGTGCATTCCTGTTCTTTGCCTATCCTACGAAGATGAGTGGCGATCAGGTGTGGGTGGCTAATGAATCTATCTTCGGCTTTGGTAATACACTGCCCGATGGTTTTACGATGGCTACGCCCCTCGGTGAGATTGGAGCAGGTGCTAATGTAACCGCCTCTTTGAACGATATGATTCTGGGCTTTATTCCTGGTTCCATCGGTGAAACGAGTGTTGTTGCTATTGCTCTTGGCGCTATTCTGCTGCTCTGGACGGGCATTGCTTCGTGGAAGACTATGCTCAGCGTGTTTGTTGGTGGCGGATTGACGGCTTGCTTGTTTGAGAGCTTGGGTATGACTCCGATTACTTGGTATGAGCATCTTGTGCTGGGCGGCTTCTGCTTCGGTGCCGTCTTCATGGCTACCGATCCTGTCACTTCTTGTCGCACCGAGTGTGGCAAGTGGTACTACGGTTTCCTGATTGGCGTTATGGCTGTTGTCATTCGCGTGATGAATCCTGGCTATCCCGAAGGTATGATGCTGGCTATCCTGCTCATGAACATGTTTGCTCCCACCATCGATCACTTCGTTGTAGAGCGTAATATTTCGAAACGTATGAAGAGAGGAGGTACCAAATGAGTAAGTTAAATACAAATTCGAACGTGTACATTATTATATACAGTTCGATTCTCGTTGTCATCGTGGCCTTCCTGCTGGCTTTTGTCTTCAAGGCGCTGAAGCCCATGCAGGATGCTAACGTAGCACTCGACGTAAAGAAGCAGATTCTCTATTCGCTCAACATCCGTAATCTTGACGGTGCAGAGGCTGAAGCCAAGTATGCTGAAGTGGTGAAAGAGGAAAAGGAGTTGGATGGACAGAAAGTCTATGAGTGCGTTATTGATGGTCAGGACATTGTTGTTGCAAGCCTGAAGGGCATGGGCCTTTGGGGCGGCATCAGCGGTTATGTTGCTGTTGATAATGAGGGAATGGTTTATGGTGCCTACTTCAATCATGAAGGTGAGACCGCTGGTCTTGGCGCTGAAATCAAGGATTCTCAGGCTTGGCAGGAGAAGTTCATCGGTAAGAAAATCTGGGACGAGAACGGCAACGTGGTGCTCTCCGTTGTGAAGAAGGTTGAAGACCCTGCATCACAGGTTGATTGCGTAACAGGTGCCACCCTGACCTCCAACGGCGTTGATGCCATGTTGAAGGACGGCCTGAAGAATATTAAACCAAATGCAGTTAAACCAAATGCAGAGGAGGAGTAAGATATGGCATTATTTAGCAAACAAAATAAAGAGGCGTTCACCAATCCGTTGAACCTCGACCACCCGATACTCGTACAGGTGTTGGGTATCTGCTCGGCTTTGGCCGTGACCTCACAACTGAAGCCTGCTATCGTTATGGGTCTTGCCGTGACGGTGATTACGGCTTTTTCGAATGTAATCATCTCTATCATCCGCAACACTATTCCTAACCGAATCCGTATTGTGGTTCAGTTGGTGGTCGTGGCTGCTCTGGTAACTATCGTAAGCCAAGTGCTGAAGGCTTACGTCTACGACGTGAGCGTACAGCTTTCCGTCTATGTGGGTCTGATTATCACTAACTGTATCCTGATGGGCCGCTTGGAGGCATTCGCCATGCAGAACAAGCCTTGGCCCTCATTCCTCGACGGCGTGGGCAACGGTCTTGGCTATGCCATGATCCTGGTCATCGTGGGTGCTGTTCGTGAATTCTTGGGCCGCGGTACATTATTGGGCTTCCAGATTATCCCCGATGCCTGCTACGACTGGGGCTACATCAACAATGGTATGATGACGATGCCAGCTATGGCACTCATTCTCGTTGGTGTTGTGATTTGGGTTCACAGAGCATATTTTTATAAGGAGAAGTAAGTTATGGAACATGCAATAAGTTTATTCTTCAGGTCGATTTTCGTCGACAATATGATTTTCGCCTTCTTCCTCGGCATGTGTTCGTATCTGGCTGTGTCGAAGACGGTGAAGACATCTTTGGGACTGGGACTGGCTGTGACCTTTGTGCTCACGGTGACTGTTCCCGTGAACTATCTTCTGCAGACCAAGGTGCTGGGTGATGGTTGCTTGGCTGAAGGTGTTGACCTCAGTTATCTTTCCTTCATCCTTTTCATTGGCGTGATTGCCGGTATGGTGCAGCTCGTTGAGATGACCGTTGAGCGTTATTCTCCTTCTCTCTATGCTGCCCTGGGTATTTTCCTTCCGCTGATTGCCGTGAACTGTGCCATCATGGGTGCTTCGCTCTTCATGCAGCAGCGCATCCTCATGGAGCCCACCAATACGCAGGCTATCACCTCTGTGTGGGATGCTGTGGTTTACGGTTTCGGATCGGGTATCGGTTGGACACTTGCCATTGTCTCTTTGGGTGCTATCCGTGAGAAGATGCAATATAGCGATGTCCCCCGTCCGCTTCAGGGACTTGGTATTACGTTTATTGTGGTAGGCCTCATGGCTATGGCTATGATGTGCTTCAGTGGTCTTAATATTTAAGTTAGGTTATGGCACAGTTTATAGCATATAGCATAGGAGTATTCCTCGTTGTAATACTTCTCTTAGTCATTATCCTGCTGGTAGCAAAGAAGTATTTGTCGCCCAGCGGAAATGTGAATATTGAAATCAACGGTCAGAACACCATCAACGTTCCCCAGGGCAACAGTCTGATGTCTACGCTCAACGAGAACGGCATCTTCCTCCCTTCCGCTTGTGGCGGCAAGGCTTCCTGCGGACAGTGCAAGGTGCAGGTGCTTGAGGGCGGTGGCGAGATTCTTGACTCTGAGAAGCCACACTTCTCGCGTAAGGAGATTAAGGCAGGCTGGCGTTTAGGCTGCCAGTGCAAGGTGAAGGGCGACCTGAAAATCCATGTGGATGAAAGCATCCTTGGTGTCAAGGAGTACGAATGTACTGTTATCTCCAACAAGAACGTGGCTACCTTTATCAAGGAGTTCAAGGTTCAGCTGCCCGCAGGTGCCCACATGGACTTCCTGCCCGGCTCGTATGCACAGATCAAGATTCCTGCATTCGACTGCATCGACTATGACAAGGACTTTGATAAGTCGCTGATTGGTGACGAGTATTTGCCCAGTTGGGAAAAGTTCGGCCTGTTCCCCTTGAAGTGTAAGAATCCCGAGCCTACCATCCGTGCTTACTCTATGGCCAACTATCCTGCCGAGGGTGATGTCTTCATGCTTACCGTGCGTATTGCCACGCCTCCGTTCAAGGCCGATAAGAGCGGTTTCATGGAGGTGAACCCCGGTATCGCTTCGTCATACATCTTCTCGCTGAAGCCTGGCGACAAGGTCATCATGAGTGGTCCTTACGGTGACTTCCATCCACACTTCGACTCGAAGAAGGAGATGATTTGGGTAGGCGGTGGTGCCGGTATGGCTCCGCTCCGTGCTCAGATTATGCACATGACCAAGACGTTGCATACCACCGATCGCGAGATGCACTACTTCTATGGCGCACGTGCCTTGAACGAGGTGTTCTATCTCGACGACTTCCTCGGCTTGGAGAAGGAATATCCCAACTTCCACTTCCATCTGGCTCTTGACCGTCCCGATCCAGCAGCCGATGCCGCAGGTGTGAAGTACACCCCGGGCTTTGTACATCAGGTGATGCTCAATACTTATCTGAAGGATCATGATGCTCCTGAGGATATTGAGTATTACATGTGCGGTCCTGGCCCCATGTCGAAGGCTGTCGTGTCCATGCTCGATTCGCTTGGTGTAGAGCCGGAGTCTATTATGTACGATAACTTTGGCGGATAGTCTTAACTTGTCTGTCAAATAACAGAATAGAACGAGAAAAAGAAGCCATTTTCTCGTTCTATTTTTTTGATGGCAATACAGTCCTGTTGGGCTTGAAATAATGTTGGCAGTTATTGGAAAGCAACTGGGCAAGAAGAGGCTCTAACTGCCCTGTTTGACCTTCTAACTGCCCTGTTAGTCTTTCCAACTGTTTTTTTTCGATAGAATGGCCGGAAAATGCAAATTTTATGTTCAAGAATTTGAAGAATGTTAATTAATTGAGCGTTTCCTTTGTGCTTTGGCTGTTTTCAACTACCTTTGCAACCTGAAATATATAGCTATATGGGATTGTTTGGTTTTTTTAGCAGTAAAAAGAAAGAAACGCTCGACAAGGGCTTGGAAAAGACGAAAGCATCGGTTTTTGACAAACTGGCACGTGCTGTGGCCGGAAAGTCGAAGGTCGACGATGATGTGCTCGATAACTTAGAGGAGGTGCTTATTACCTCTGATGTAGGTGTGGATACAACATTGAAGATCATTGAGCGTATAGAAGAGCGCGTGGCTCGCGACAAGTATGTTTCGACAAGCGAATTGAACAATATCCTACGCGAGGAGATTGCGTCATTGCTGTCTGAGAACAACTCGGACGACAATGCCAACTGGGATCTTCCCACTGACCATCAACCTTACGTTATTCTGGTGGTGGGCGTGAATGGAGTGGGTAAGACCACAACGATAGGCAAACTTGCTTATCAGTTCAAGCAGGCCGGCAAGAAAGTGTACCTCGGTGCTGCCGATACTTTCCGTGCCGCGGCCGTGGAGCAGATTAGCATTTGGGGCGAGCGGGTAGGCGTACCTGTTATTAAGCAGCAGATGGGTAGCGATCCCGCTTCTGTAGCCTTTGATACGCTGCAGAGTGCCAAGGCCAATAATGCTGATGTCGTACTGATTGATACAGCCGGCAGATTACACAACAAGGTTGGTTTGATGAACGAGCTGAAGAAGATTAAGGACGTGATGAAGAAGGTGCTGCCCCAGGCTCCCGACGAGGTGATGCTTGTGCTTGATGGCTCCACTGGACAGAATGCCTTTGAACAGGCTAAGCAGTTTGCTGCCGTTACTCAGATATCTTCGCTGGCTATCACCAAGCTTGATGGAACGGCCAAAGGCGGTGTGGTGATCGGTATCTCCGACCAGTTGAAGGTTCCCGTGAAATACATAGGCTTAGGCGAAGGTATGGAAGACCTGCAATTGTTTGACCGCAGACAGTTCGTTGATTCGTTGTTCCATGAATCGTAAGAAGACAGTAGATATCATCTCTATGGGGTGTTCGAAGAATCTGGTCGACTCTGAGCGGCTGATGGGATTCTTCGAAGCCAACGGCTTTCATTGTACTCATAACAGCGACGACCCTCGGGGTGAGATTGCCGTAGTGAATACCTGCGGATTCATAGCCGATGCCAAGGAAGAGAGCATTAACACAATCCTCGAGCTCGTACAGGCCAAAGCAGAAGGGCGCATCAAACAGCTCTACGTTATGGGCTGCTTGTCGGAACGTTATTTGTCCGATTTGGAAGCGGAGATTCCTGAGGTCGACGGGTGGTATGGAAAATTCAACTACAAGGAACTGGTACATAAGCTAAAAGGCCAACCAGACCTTTCCAAAGGGAAGGATGAGGGCACTTTCAGACACCTCACTACCCCCCGCCACTACGCCTATCTGAAGATCAGCGAAGGATGCGACCGCCACTGTGCCTATTGTGCCATTCCGTTGATTACCGGCAAACACCAGAGCCGTCCAATGGAAGAAATTCTCGAAGAGGTGAAATGGCTGGTGAGTCAAGGCGTGAAAGAGATACAGGTGATAGCACAAGAGCTGACCTATTATGGCGTTGACCTGTATGGAGAACAGCGCATTGCTGAACTCGTGGAGCGTATGGCCGATATAGAAGGTGTAGAGTGGATAAGGTTACACTATGCCTATCCGACACACTTCCCGTGGAGCTTGCTGCGAGTGATGAATGAGAAGAAAAACGTGTGCAAATATCTCGACATTGCTCTTCAGCATGTTTCCAATAACATCTTGAGTCGCATGCGTCGCAATGTGACCAAAGAGGAGACCATGTCGCTTATTGAACGCATGCGAAGAGAAGTGCCGGGCATTCATATCCGCACCACGCTGATGGTGGGATTCCCTGGTGAGACCGAAGAAGATTTCCGTGAACTGCTTGACTTCGTGAAATGGGCTCGCTTTGAGCGTATGGGCGCTTTTGCCTATTCTGAAGAAGACGGAACCTATGCTGCAGAGCATTACGAAGACGACGTGCCTGAGGAGGTGAAGCAGCAGCGCCTCGACAAGCTAATGCGCATCCAGCAGAACATCAGTGCTGAACTGGAGGCAGAGAAAGTGGGAACGGTGATGCGCGTAGTGATCGACCGCATGGAAGGCAACTATTATGTCGGTAGGACAGAGTTCTGCTCACCTGAGGTGGATCCTGAAGTACTGATTCCTGCTACTCATCCGCTTGAGACAGGCAAGTTTTATGACGTAAAGATAACAGATTCAGAAGAGTTCGACCTCTATGGCGAAATCGTTTAGAATGATAAATTTTAGTGATTGGGTATGAACAACAAAGAATTCATAGCTGAGTTGTCCCGAAGAACGGGATATAAGAACGACCAGATACAGAAGATGGTGACAACGCTCCTGAATACTATGGGCGATGGTTTCCTGGCTGGCGATTCTGTACAGGTGGTCAACTTCGGAACTTTCGAAGTGAAGAAAAAGTTGGAACGCATCATGGTGAACCCGACAACAGGACAGCGAATGTTGGTTCCTCCCAAGATGGTGCTTGGTTTTAAGCCTCATCTTTCATTGAAAGATAAAGTAAAGAATGGAGGGACTGAGTAATGGGAAAACTTACTATAGAACAGTTGGCTGGTGCTCTTGTTGAGAAGAACGGATTATCGAAACAGGAGGCGCAGTCTTTTATCAATGCTTTCTTCGATGTTATTCGCACGGGTATTGACAAAGAGAGACTGGTGAAGGTAAAGGGACTGGGAACATTCAAAGTCATTGATGTTGAAGCGCGTGAAAGTGTCAACGTCAATACTGGTGAGCGGGTACTGATAGACAGTCATTCGAAAATCTCATTTACCCCGGATTCCATGATGAAAGAGCTTGTAAATAAGCCTTTCTCGGAATTCGAAACGGTCATCTTAAATGAGGGAGTAGAGTTCGATGATATGCCCTCGAGTGCAGATTCAGAAGCATTGTCTGCTGCCGACAATGATGTCGTTGACGATCAGCATGTTTCCGATATGGTTGAGTTCGTGGATATTGATGAGCCAAGAACGGAAACTGTTCAGGAACAAGAACCAGCTCAGGAACAAGAACCAGCTCAGGAACAAGAGCCTATTCAGGAACAAGAGCATGTTCAAGAGCAAGAGCTTGCTCAAGAGCAAGAACCAGCTCAGGAACAAGAGCCTATTCAGGAACAAGAGCTTGAAGATGAAGCTGTGGCCATTCAAGAACCTGATATGGATGCAGAAGTAGAGCCTGTTCCAAATCCTGAGCCTGAGACGGTTTCTGTCCCTGAGTATTCTCATCGCCAGCCCTGGCTTTTGATATTTATTAGCTTGTTGGCTGGCTTCGGTCTTGGCTACATCGCTCATGACATAGTTCCGTCATTGTTGCGAACAGCCGATGATACGTCAGTTGAAATCAAACAAGAGACAACTGTTGCCGATGTGGCACCTGTGGAAACTGTAGACTCCTTAGTCGGCTTAGCCGACAGCACGGCACTCGCCGTTGAATCTGCCGATAGTATAAAGAAGGCTGAGGAAATGAACGAAAAAGCTGTTGCTAAGCCTGAAGTAAATGAGCAACCTGATTACATGAAATATGAGTTACAGGATTCACGTATTCGGCATGGGGCATATTATATCATTGGCACAGCCAGTGTGCAGAAAGCACGTGAAGGCGACAATTCCGAACGTATCAGTCGACGCTACTTAGGTAAAGGAATGTCTTGTTACGTTGAAGTATATAATGGCATTACTTCATCTACCCCTTTACAAGCAGGACAGGAGATAAAGATACCTAAATTGATTACCAAAAAGGCAATGAAAGCCAAATTGGAACGTCAGCAAAAGAAAAATAAACATTACACATATTAATAAAGAAAAGAATTATGGCAGAATCTATCGATATCCGCGAATTGAACGTGCGGATAGAGCAACAGAGTGCATTCGTGACAAACCTAACCACAGGTATGGATAGGGTTATCGTAGGACAGAAGCATCTTGTAGAATCATTGCTTATTGGTTTGCTGAGCGATGGCAACATTCTTTTAGAAGGTGTTCCCGGCTTGGCCAAGACGTTGGCTATCAAGACATTGTCGCAGTTGATTGATGCAAAATATAGTCGTATACAGTTTACTCCAGACCTTCTTCCAGCCGATGTGACGGGAACGATGATCTATTCGCAGAAGGACGAGCGCTTTATGACGAAACAGGGACCTGTGTTTGCCAACTTTGTATTGGCCGATGAGATCAACCGCGCTCCAGCCAAGGTGCAAAGCGCACTACTCGAAGCCATGCAGGAGAAACAGGTGACGATTGGTAGTGAGACATTCGACCTGCCCACACCTTTCCTTGTGATGGCGACACAGAACCCGATAGAACAAGAAGGTACCTATCCTCTGCCTGAGGCACAGGTAGACCGTTTTATGCTAAAGGTCGTCATAGGCTATCCTACTATTGAAGAGGAGAAGAAGATTATCCGCGAGAATATTGGCGAAGGGCTGCCAAAAGTTACTCCTGTAACGACAGCGCAGGAGATTCTAAAAGCGCGTGAAGTGGTTCGTGAAGTGTATCTTGACGAAAAGATTGAGCAGTATATTGCAGACATTGTGTTCGCCACCCGCTATCCTGAAAAGTATGGTCTCAAGGAACTGAAGGATATGATTTCCTTCGGTGGCTCTCCCCGTGCCAGTATCAATCTGGCTAAGGCCGCCCGTGCCTATGCTTTCATCAAACGCCGTGGCTATGTAGTTCCTGAGGATGTACGTGCCGTTGCTCACGATGTGTTGCGTCATCGCATTGGACTTACTTATGAGGCCGAGGCCAGCAATGTGACAAGTGAGGAAATCGTATCTAAGATTATCAATAAGGTTGAGGTTCCCTAAAGCAGGTGGGACTAGTATAACTGATGTGACAGAATGGAAACATCTGAGATAATCAAGAAAGTCAGAAAGATTGAGATCAAGACCCGAGGCCTGAGCTCGAATATCTTTGCCGGGCAGTATCATTCTGCCTTCAAGGGTAGGGGAATGGCTTTCAGTGAGGTGCGCGAGTATCAGTATGGCGACGATGTACGTGACATCGACTGGAACGTTACTGCCCGATTCCATAAGCCCTATGTAAAGGTCTTTGAGGAAGAACGCGAGCTGACAGTCATGTTGCTTATTGACGTTAGTGGCTCACAGGATTTCGGCACCCGGCATGAGATGACGCGTGACATGGTGACGGAGATTGCTGCTACGCTTGCCTTCTCAGCCATTCAGAACAATGATAAGATCGGAGTCGTTTTCTTCTCTGATAAGATTGAGAAATACATTCCTCCGAAGAAAGGTCGCAAGCATATCTTGTATATTATCCGAGAGATGCTTGACTTTCATGCCGAATCGCGGCATACTGATATTGCTCAGGCTATAGAGTTCCTTACCAGTGTCTCGAAGCGTCGTTGTACGGCTTTCCTTTTGAGTGATTTTTACGACCGTAAGGATTTCCAGCAACAACTGACGATTGCCAACCGTAAGCATGACGTTGTTGCTATCCAAGTCTATGACAAACGCGGACGAGATCTTCCCGATGTCGGACTGATGAAGGTGGTCGATGCCGAGACGGGCTTTGAACAGTATGTTGATACCAGTAGCAAGAAGCTTCGTGAGGCTTATCTTCGCTATTGGCTTAGCAGACAGAATTCTTTGAAGGAAGCATTTGCGAAGAGTAACGTTGATAGTGTGAGTATTGCTACCGATGAGGACTTCGTGAAATCCCTGTTGGGACTCTTCAAGCAGCGTGGGTAGGCTTGCGGATAGTGCTGTCATGAAATAATAGAATCATAAAGATAGATGAAAAAAAGATTTTTCTTATCCCATATATTCATGCTGGGCTGCTTGTTGTCTGTCGTGGCACAGAAGGCAACTGTAGAAGCTACGATTAGCCCGATTGATATTCTGGTAGGTCAGCAAGCTCAGGTGCGGGTAACGGCAACGATGAAGGAAGGTGCCACCGCTGTCTTCCCCGTCTTTCAGCCCACTCAGCAACTTACTCCAGGTGTTGAAGTGTTGGGTAGTACTGAAGAGGGCGTGCGTGGAATGGAGAATGGATATGTAGAACGTTCCGTTGTCTACACGCTTACTTCTTTTTATGATACGCTCTACTATCTTCCTCCTTTTGAGATTAATATTGATGGCGAGATTGTTAAAAGCAAAAGTTTAGCCTTGAAGGTTCTCACCGTTGAGGTCGATACGCTTCATCCGGAGCAGTTCTTTGGTCCCAAACCAGTTCAGGACAATCCTTTCCTTTGGGAAGAGTGGGCCCCCTCGTTCTGGCTCAGCGTATTGCTTCTTGTGTTGATGACGGTGGGCTATTATCTTTACTTGCGCTTGCGTGATAATAAACCTATCATCAAGACCATTAGCTTTGTTAAGCGACTGATGCCTCACCAGCGTGCCATGCAGGAGATTGAGACGCTGCGTGCCGACTTGCATCCTGCCGAAGATAATCAGGAGGACCTGAAGGTCTATTATACCAAGCTTACTGATGCCCTGCGCAAATATATTGAAGAACGCTATGGCTTCTCAGCTATGGAGATGACCAGTAGTGAGATTATCGACAGGCTGATGAAAGGAGCTGATGCCAAGTCGATTAATGAGTTGCGCCACCTTTTTCAGACAGCCGATTTGGTGAAGTTTGCAAAGTATTCTACACTCATTAATGAGAATGATGCCAACCTAATGAGCGCCATAGAGTTTATTAATGAGACGAAACAGGAGCAAGATTATGTTGAAGAGGTCATTAAACCTGAATATACTGCTGAGGAGATCCGTTCCAAGAATGAGCGTATTCTACTCAAGTCGACTATTGTTGGTATGGCAGTAGTGAGTGTGGCCTTGCTTGTCTATATCATCTATAGCCTTTATCAGTTATTATCTTAGATTTATGGAATTTGCTAATAAAGAATACCTATTCCTGTTGCTTCTCATCATACCTTATATAATATGGTATGTTATGTATCGCAAGAAGAGCGAGCCCACCATGCGTATGGCCGATACCTTCGTCTTCAACTATGCACCGCGTAGCTGGCGTTTAATTCTTATGCCCGTCCTGCCCGTTCTGCGCATAGTTGCATTCTCGACCCTCGTATTGGCATTAGCACGTCCGCAGACGCAGAACTCATGGAAGAATCAAACTGTTGAGGGTATTGACATTATGCTGGCTATGGACGTTTCGACCTCTATGTTGGCCGAAGACCTGCGACCTAATCGTATTGAGGCTGCTAAGAATGTCGCAGCAGAATTTGTTTCCGGACGTCCTAACGATAACATTGGCCTTGTTATCTTTGCAGGTGAGTCCTTCACTCAGTGTCCAATGACCACTGATCATGCATCATTATTGTCATTGCTACAGAGTGTGCGTACCGATATTGCCGCACGTGGCCTTATAGAAGATGGCACCGCAATTGGTATGGGCCTTGCCAATGCCGTAAGCCGTCTGAAAGATTCGAAGGCGAAAAGTAAGGTCGTTATTCTTCTCACCGATGGTTCAAACAATCGTGGCGACATCTCTCCCATGACAGCAGCCGAAATTGCCAAGAGCTTGGGCATTCGGGTCTATACTATTGGCGTAGGAACTACAGGCACGGCCCGCTATCCAATGAACTACGGTGGGGCTACCCAGTATGTCAATCTTCCTGTTGAGATTGATGAGAATACGCTTCGTGCCATCGCTTCTGCTACCGATGGCGACTTCTATCGTGCAAAGAATAACAAAGAGTTGAATCAGATTTACCAGGAGATAGACAAACTGGAGAAAACGAAACTCAATGTCCGACAGTTCAGTCGACGTTACGAAGCCTACCAGCCATTTGTCGTGATTGCATTGCTGACTCTGTTCTTAGAGATCCTGCTACGTATAACAGTATTCCGTCGTATACCTTAGCCCCTTGAATGAGGGAACATAAATAAAAGATGTTTAGATTTGAAGATCCCATATATCTATATGGTCTGGTGCTTGTCCTGTTACTGGCACTGGTGCGTTTCATAACCTATCGTAAGCAGCGGAGGAGACTGCATCTGTTTGGTGATATGCAGCTGCTTCGTCAGCTCATGCCGGATGTCTCTCATTACCGTCCGGCAGTCAAGTTCTGGTTACTTGAAACTGCTTTGGCCTTGCTTTTCGTTATGTTGGCTCGGCCGCAGTTTGGCACACGTATTAGTCATGAGAAACGTAATGGCATAGAGACAATCATTGCTATGGATATTAGTAACTCTATGCGTGCACAAGATGTGGTGCCCAGCAGGCTCGATCGTACAAAGATGATGGTTGAGAACCTTGTGGACAATTTCACAAATGACAAGATTGGCCTTATTGTTTTTGCTGGTGATGCTTTCGTACAGTTACCTATAACGAGTGACTATGTCTCTGCCAAGATGTTCCTCAACAACATCAGTCCTGAGATGATAAGAAATCAGGGAACGGATATTGCTGCAGCAATCAATATGGCTACTCACAGCTTTACTCAGCAGGAGAATATTGGTAAGGCCATAATCGTGATTACCGATGGCGAGGATCACGAGGGTGGGGCAGTTGAGGCAGCACGTGAAGCCCGCGACCGCGGCATGCGTGTCTATGTGCTGGGAGTCGGCTCTATTAAAGGTGCTCCTATCCCCCAACCGGCTACTGGCGACTATATGCGTGACAATAGTGGCAATACTGTTATGTCGGCTCTCAACGAACAGATGTGTATAGAGGTGGCCCAAGCTGGAGGTGGCGCATATATTCATGTCGAGAATAACTCTAATGCCCAGCGTCAGCTTGATGAGGAACTTGACAAACTGGAGAAGAACGAAACGGAAAGCACTATCTATAGTGAGTACGATGAGCAGTTTCAGGCAGTGGGCGTTATCATTCTATTGCTACTCATTATCGAAGTTGTCATTCTGGAGTGCAAGAACCCGTTGCTAAAGAATGTGTCTTTGTTTAAGAGAAAGACTAACGGCTCGTCTGTACGTATGTTGCTTGGGGCTGTTTGCCTTTCATCCCTCTTGTCTCCTTCATCCTTGATGGCACAGTCGGACCGTCAGTATGTACGGCAAGGTAACCAGTTGTTCAATAAAGGAGACTATGAGCGGGCAGAAGTTGCCTATAGTAAGGCTATAGAGAAGAATGACAGAAATGCGCAGGCTCATTATAACTTGGGTAATGCGCTGATGGCACAGCATAAGGACTCGGCAAGTGTTGAGCATTTCCAGAAAGCGAGTCAATTGGAGACCAATCCGCTGCGCAGGTCACAGTCTTTCCATAATACAGGAGTTGTCTGTCAGCGAAACCGACTCTACGGTGAGGCTATTGAGGCATATAAACAGGCTTTGCGTTTGAATCCGGCTGATGAAGAGTCGCGCTATAACTTGGTACTCTGTCAACATGAGAAACAAAAGCAGGACCAACAGCAACAGCAGCAACAACAACAGCAACAAGACCAGCAACAACAGAAACAGGAACAGCAACAACAGCAGAACCAAGATCAGCAACAGCAGCAACAACAGCAACAGGAGGAAAAGAAGCCTCAGATGAGTAAGGAAAATGCTGAACAGCTGCTCAATGCTGCTATGCAACAGGAGAAGCAAACCCAGAAGCGCATGAAAGAAGCGCAGAAACAGGGCATGCGACATCAGAATGAGAAGAATTGGTAATTATATAAATGATGCACGATACTTGGATATCGTGCATCATTTTTTGTGTGTTGCCTTGTTTGAGCCTCTTGTCGGATTCGAACCAACGACCCCGAGATTACAAATCACGTGCTCTGGCCAACTGAGCTAAAGAGGCGGGTGGGCCAGCGGTCTGTATCGCGCCGCTACAACCAAGTACCTTTGCTACGTTCCCGTCCTGGAGGATTCCAAGGGAGCTGGCCGTACAGGACTGGCCCATGTGGTTTGCGTTAAGCGGGTGCAAAGGTAAGAAAAAGTTTGGAGTTAGGTGCTGGTTGCCATAATTTATTTTTTGTATTTTAACAATTTTTGCAGGCAACGGCATCAAAAACGCCAAACGCATTTGTCGCAAATGAAAAAAAAGGAGTTAGTATGCAAGTAACTCCTAACTTTTTAGTACTTTTGCATCGTTATTTCTATCTATATATAGACTATGACTCCTGAAGAATATAAGCAGATGCAAACTTTTGCTCGCTATGATGGTCTCCTGTTAGCACTTCTGTGGACTTTGAGTTTTGCTTGCTATATTATAGGCTTTGGCATTCCTACCGTGTCAATAATAGCTTTGGTATTAGCTTTAGCAACACCGTTCTTCGCATTACATCGATTGAGGGTCTATCGTGACTATGGTCGTGATGGTATCATCTCTTTCCGACGTGCGTGGGCTTATGTCTTTTTCTCTTTTTTCTATGCTTCTTTGCTGTTTGCTCTTGTGCAATTTGCTTATTTTGCCTATTTGGATAAGGGCTATTTCGTTCATATGATTCAGCAATTGATTGATGCTCCTGAGAACCAGCAGGTGCTTAGCCAATATGCTACAAAAGAATCCTTCGACCAGATGATAAGAGACATACAGGCTGTTCGTCCGATTGACTTAGCTTTGAGCATGCTTCAGGCGAATGTGTTTGTTAGTGTGCTTTTGGGAATCCCTATGGCCGCCGTAGTGTGTCGCTCGAAGGCAAAAGCGACAAATAAGTAGTGACAACAGTTATAAGATAATAACATGGATATATCAGTAATCATCCCTCTTTATAATGAAGAAGAGTCGATTGGCGAACTCTTTGCATGGATTGAGCGTGTGATGGATGAACATCATTTCAGCCATGAGGTCATTTTTATAAGCGACGGCTCTACTGACCGCTCCTGGCAGATTATCAGTGAGTTGAAGCGGCAGTCGCCCAATGTTTGTGGCATCAAGTTCCGTCGGAATTACGGAAAGAGTCCTGCCCTATACTGTGGCTTTGCCAAGGCTGAAGGTGATGTGGTTATTACGATGGATGCTGATTTGCAAGATTCACCGGATGAGATTCCTGAACTCTATCGCATGATCAAGGAAGATGGCTATGACCTGGTGTCTGGCTATAAGCAGAAACGTTATGACCCGCTGTCAAAAACCCTTCCCACTAAGTTGTTTAATGCAACAGCCCGTAAAGTAAGCGGTATAAAGAACCTTCACGATTTCAACTGTGGACTGAAAGCTTATCGCCGTGATGTGGTAAAGAATATCGAGGTCTATGGCGAGATGCATCGCTACATCCCTTATCTGGCCAAGAATGCCGGCTTCGCAAAGATTGGCGAGAAGGTTGTACAGCATCAGGCTCGAAAATACGGTGAGTCGAAGTTCATGGGTTGGAACCGTTTCGTGAATGGCTATCTGGACCTGATTACGCTTTGGTTCCTCAGCACTTTTGGTAAGAAGCCCATGCATGTCTTTGGCTTTCTGGGCTCGTTGATGTTCTTCATCGGTTTCCTGTCTGCTTTCTTTATCGGAGCCGACAAACTATGGTGTCTGGCTAATGGTATTCCTCAGCGACTGGTTACCGATTCTCCCTATTTCTATATTGCCCTCACGATGATGATTATAGGTACGCAGTTGTTCTTGGCTGGCTTTGTGGCAGACCTGGTGAGCCGGACTTCGACGAGCCGCAATGACTACCAGATTGAAGCAACAATATGAGAAAGAAGATGAGAGATCCTTTAAGGTGGGGCATCGGCATGATTGCTGTGGTGGTGTGTCAGTTTGTGTGTAGTGGCCTAGCATCGTGTACCAGTATTGAATGTCCTATTCAGAATAAGGTTGAGTTAGTGTGTCTGTCTGGTGACACTTTGAAGGATACGCTCACAGTGAGCACTATCCGTAAGGATGGAACTGATACGATTCTTCTCAATCGCAAACAGGATGCTACTGGCTTTTCGCTTCCCATTAGTAGTCAGCACGATATTGACAAACTGGTGTTCAAGACTGAGAAGCTTGCAGTCGTTGATACCGTTTGGATAGAAAAGGAAGACTTGCCCCATTTTGAGTCTGTTGACTGTGGGATGGCTTTCTTTCATCGCCTGCTTTCTGTGCGAAGCACCCATTTCGGCATTGATAGTGTTGTAATTTCCAAATCATTTGTAGACTATGATTTATCGACAGCTCATGTGCTCTTCTATTTCAAGGCTCGTCCTTAGCTTGTTGCTTGTCTTTGCTGGCAATGCGGAGGTCGGTGCACAGCGCTTCTTGAAGTTGGAAAAGGATACCATTCCTTTGTTTCGGGGCTTTGCTGTTTCCTTTGACTTGGCGGGGGCGTTGCAGATGCAGTTGTCTGATTACGGACAATATGAAGGTGCACTCAGGCTGAATCTTCATGACCAGTATTTCCCCATCTTTGAGTTGGGACTGGGACATGCCAATCATGAGGAGGATATCGTCACAGGACTCAGTTACAAGACCACAGCTCCCTATTTCCGTATAGGTGCTGATTTCAACATCATGAATAACAAGCACACGGGCAATCGTGTTTTTGTGGGCTTCCGCTATGCTTTTACCAGTTACAAGGTTGATGTTGCCCATCCTGTCTATGAAGATCCTGTATGGAAGTGGGATACCTATTACAATGTTGACGGTGCTTCGTGTAACATGCATTGGTGCGAGATTTTATTTGGTCTTGATGCCAAGGTCTATGGTCCGTTGCATCTGGGATGGAGTGGTCGCTACCGCATACGTATTAGTCATAACGATGGCTCCGTTGGCAAGACGTGGTATGTTCCTGGCTTTGGCCTTCAGGACTCGTCTTCTTTAGGCTACACATTTTATATATCGTTGGATATCTAATGGAAGAACTGAATGGAAAATACGATTGAAAGGCCTTCGGGCATGAGTGCCAGTCGCAGGAGAAATCTGCTATGGCAGGTGCCTTTCCTGCTGTTCTTGATTGCCGGGACTGTCTTCATTGTGCGTCAGCAGCGTTCCGTTCCCTATCAGAAGGATCAAGGGTTCGTCTTTGGTACAATATATCATGTCAGCTACCAGAGTGAAAAGAATCTGAAACAGGAGATAGAAGAGGTACTCAGCCAGGTAGATGCTGAGTTCTCCATGTTCAATGAACATTCCACCGTCAGCCTTATCAACCGTGGTGAAGAAACGGTCCTCAGTCCTATGTTCCTTGAAGTTTATCGGCTGGCTCTTCACGTAAACAAGGAAACGAGTGGTGCTTTTGACATTACAGTGGCACCTCTCGTCAATGCCTGGGGCTTCGGCTTCAAGCATAGACAGAGCCCGACTCCATCTCAGGTCGACAGCCTACTACAGCTGGTGGGCATGCACCATCTGTCTCTTGACACCGTTCCACCTGTTCTCCATAAGAGTGACCAGCGTGTGATGCTTGATTTCAGTGCCATTGCCAAGGGATATGGCTCTGACTGTGTAGCCCGTCTCTTGCGTCGTCATCATATTGACAACTTCATGGTTGAGATAGGAGGTGAGGTGGTAACACAGGGAATCAGCCCCAATCGGCTTCCGTGGCGTATCGGAGTGACGAAGCCTAATGACGACAGCCTTCAAGTAGCGAGCGAACTTCAGACGGTGCTAAACGTAACCGACCGCGCTATGGCTACCAGTGGCAACTATCGCAATTTTTACTATCAGAACGGACGTAAATATGCCCATACCATCAATCCCAAGACGGGCTATCCTGTTCAGCACACCATCCTTTCGGCTACGGTACTGGCCAAAGACTGTGCTATAGCCGATGCCTATGCTACGTCGTTCATGGTGATGGGCCTTGAGGCTGCCAAGCTGGTGCTTGAACGGCATCCTGAGCTGATGGCATACTTCGTGCTCGACAACGGCGAGGACGAGTATGCCGTATGGTATTCACCATCGTTACAGAATTGTTTGAATGACTGACAATTCTTCCTCCATCTTTCCCTCGCTCTCCGCTGAGGCGGCTTCTCCTGCCGGACTTGGTCCTTTCTATGACCAACTGTTACAGTTTTCGCTGTTTCAGGGACTGAGTCGTTCGGAACTGTTGCAGATGGCAGGCAACACTCGCTTCGGATTTCATAAGCTGGAAGCAGGAAAGATACTTATCCACGAAGGTGATACGTGCCAACAGGTTTATTTCCTTGTCCGCGGCACACTTCAGGTTGTGTGCCACAGCGACGGGCGCGGCTATTTCATGAGCGAAAGGCTACAAGCCCCCTGGCAACTACATCCCGAAGCTCTGTTCGGAACCACTTTGCGCTACTCATATACGGTGAGTTCGCTTACCGACTGCCATTTCATAGTCCTGTCGAAAGATGAGGTCCTTCGGCTGCTCGACGAAATGCTGATTTTCCGTCTCAATTATCTCAATCTCCTGGCCACAAAGAGTCAACAGCATGCCCATCGTTCCTGGAGACGTAGCCCTTCTTCGCTTAGCGACCGTTTGGTTCGCTTCTTCATCGATCACGTCGTGTACCCGGCTGGGCGTAAGGAACTCCATATCTTGATGAAGCAGCTTGCCATGGAGGTCAACGACAGTCGGCTGAATGTCTCTCGGGCACTTAATGGCATGCAGCGGCAGGGACTTGTCGAGCTTCGGCGCGGATGCATTATTATCCCATCACTTGAACGGCTGTTCATGTGATTTCTTTCATCTGTCTGTCATGTTCTTGGGGGAAATCCCCTAACGTTTAGGAAAAACTCTCTTCTCTTTTAGGGTTTTCCACCCTGTACGGCAATGGATAATGTCGTATCTTTGCACCGTGGACAGAAGCAAAAAGCGTTTTGCACAACAAAAGAAAAGTTCCATACATTTTTAGATTTGTTTTTTAGGTTATTGTTTGCTTTTAGTACATGATTGTATGATGCATCGCCGATGTGAATCGATGATGCATCTTTTTTATTCACCAAAAAACAGGATAATTCAAGGCAAAGGCGGATTATAACAGTTTACAGGGCGTAAACCGTTAGTTTACGCCCTGTAAACCACTGGTTTGCGCCTTGTATACCGTTAGTTTACGCCCTGTATACCGCGGAACTTGCCCAAGTAGCAATTGTTACCGTTTTATGAAGAAGCGAATAAAAGACAGCAATAGTCATTTTTGTCAATAAAAATATGCAGAATAGTTTAGCTATATCGTTTTTTCTTCGTATCTTTGCGGCAATAATAACTAAGAATCGTATGAAAAAGCTTTTGATGTTGTTGGCCCTTTCCCTTATCGGAACTGGTGCTATGCATGCACAGGGTAAGAAGTACAACGTGTATGCCATAGGTTTCTATAATTTGGAGAACCTTTTCGATACGTGCCACGATGCAGGCAAGAACGACTACGAATACCTGCCCGACGGGCGTAACCGATGGACCGGGCTGAAGTATTCGCACAAGCTGAAAAATATGGCTCGCGTGCTCTCAGAGATGGGAACAGACTTCCTGCCCGACATGGGCTGCGTGGCCATTGGCGTGAGCGAGGTGGAAAATGCCAAGTGTCTTACCGACCTCTGTGCGCAGCCAGCTCTTCAGAAGCGCAATTTCAACTTCTGCCATATTGAGGGTCCCGACAAGCGTGGCGTAGATTGCGGTCTGCTCTATAACCCCAACTTCTTCACAGTACGTAATGTTAAGTTGGTGCCTTATGTTTACGAACTACCCAAGGACAAAGACCGTGCTACTCGTGGATTTCTTACCGTGAGCGGAACCTTGGCTGGTGAGCACGTCACTATAGTTGTATGCCACTGGCCCAGCCGTGGTGCCATTTCATACTACCGTGAGCTGGCAGGCCGACAGGTAAGAGCCCTAAAAGACTCGCTGGTGAAGGATGATCCCAATGTGAAGGTGCTGGTGATGGGTGACATGAACGATGATCCCAACAATAAGAGCATGACTAAGGAGCTGGGGTGTAAGGCTGAGATAAAAGATGTAGGGCCTAATGACATGTATAACCCTTGGTACAATACACTGATAAAAAAACGTACAGGTACCTTGATGTATCAGGGAGCATGGAACTTGTTCGACCAGATTGTGATGACTCCCAACCTGCTGCACATGGAAAAAGCAAACGATTACAACACGTTGAAGTTCCGTCGTCATGAGATATTCCGTCGCGACTATCTTTTCCAGAAAGAGGGAAAGTACAAGGGAAACACGCTGCGTACGCATGCCGGGGGCGTATGGCTCGATGGCTATAGTGACCACCTGCCTACTGTCGTCTATCTGATGAAGGAAACAAATAAGTGACCAGTATTCAAACTCCTAATTCCAACTCAATATGATCATCATCGGAATAGCTGGCGGAACAGGTTCAGGCAAGACTACCGTCGTAAAGAAGATTGCCAGTGCGCTGCCCTCCCATTGTGCGGCCATCATGCCCCTCGACTCTTATTATAATGATACTACCGGCATGACCGACGAGGAGCGACGCGCCATCAACTTCGACCACCCCGATGCCTTCGACTGGAAACTGCTCACTGAACATATCAAGAAACTGAAGGCGGGCGAGGCTATTGAGCAGCCTACTTACTCATACGTGCTCTCCAACCGCTTGCCCGAGACCGTGCATGTGGAACCCAAGCCGGTAATTATCCTTGAGGGAATCATGACACTGCACTACAGGAAGCTTCGTGACATGATGGACCTGAAGATTTTTGTTGATACCGATGCCGACGTGCGCCTCATCCGTAACATTCGCCGTGACGTGGTGGAACGAGGACGTACCGTTGAGATGGTGCTCGACCGTTATGAGAAAGTACTCAAGCCCATGCATGAGCAGTTTATAGAGCCCACCAAGAAATTTGCCGATCTTATCATCCCGTCTGGTGGAGACAATAAGACCGGCATACATATCCTTCGTACTTATATTGAAGGCATTGTTACAGGTGTGTGACTACGCTTCCTCCTCCTGCTTTCCTTCTGGTGTACCTTCTTCTTCTGTTACCGTCTGTTTGAGCTCTGCCTCAGCTAGTCGGGTCTGCTCCTTCTCCCAGCGTCGACGAATGAGGTAGAACATCATGGAGTTGACAGCCTCTACGATTCCATAGAACAGCGACAGCCATCCCATTATATAGAGAGCCGTGGTCAGCGGTTCCATAGGGTATACTATACAGTAGATACCCGACAGCAGGATGAGTGTTGGGCACACCCAATAGAAGAATGAGACCGAACCATAGCGTCTCGCGGCAATAATGTTGAAGAACTGACTCACTGCACCCAGAATCAGAATGGCACCTATGACATACATCAGTGCTGAGATAAACGTATCGGGAGCCAATGCCAGAATGACACCGAGAATCATGCTGCCTATGCCTACAATGGGGAACATCGGTGTCTGGCCGGCAATCTGTCGTCCTTGCGCATCATAGATGGTGTACTCGCTTGTATGGCGACGGGCATTCAGATATGTCAATATGGAGATGAGACCAGACAAGGCAAACATGATGCCGATGGCCAGCACAATACCGGTAACCGTGTCGCCTGGAAATTTGATGAGCAATACGCCTACGGCAATGGCCGTAAGCGCGCGGAAGATGGAACTCTGTAGGATTTTCATGTTTTTTCAGTTTAATGATGATGCAAAAGTACGATTTATTATTGAAAAAACGTTACTTTTGCAGATAAAATCATGAGATATGCAGACCACTCTTTATTTAGTTCGTCATGGCGAGACAGTTGATAATGCTTGTCAGATTATGCAAGGACAGACGCAGGGAGAATTAACTCCCGAGGGCATCCGACAGGCTGAGTCATTGGCTCGGGAACTTAGTGAGGTACCCATTGATACCTTTATAGCCAGCGACTTGAAGCGTTCCGTTGATACCTGTGTCATTCTTGCTTCTCCCCATGACAAGCCTGTCGTTCAAACACCTCTGTTGCGGGAACGGGACTGGGGTAGTTTTACGGGTCGTTTCATTCCAGACCTAAAGGGGGAGGCATGGCCAGATGATATTGAGACCCTTGAGGCACTTCAGCAGAGAGCCAGGCAATTCCTTTCTTTTGTCCAGTCCAGATATGCAGGCCAGTGCGTTCTTGCCGTAGGTCATGGCATCATCAACAAAGCCATACAAGCCGTTCACTTTCATAAAACCATGCAACAGGTAGAACGTATGAGTAATTGTGAAGTACGACTATTGAAGTTTTAGTTTTTTTCTTTATCTTTGCATCCACAAATACATGAATTAATATATGGACTACAGGAAAGCTTTTGAGACGATGGTGCGTGAGACTGCGCAGTATCTGAAGAACAACCATCTGAAGACAATGGTGCTGGGACTGTCGGGCGGTATCGACTCTACCGTGACGGCAGCCGTCTGCCATGAAGTGGTGAAGAGGAATCCAGAGCAGGGATTCAAGTTTATTGGTGTGAGTCTGCCTTGCTCCACGAACAGCGCAGAGGAAAACGACTCTGCCTCAATGGCCATGCGTGCCTTCTGTGATGAGTACTGGGTGGAGAACCTGCAGAAGGAATACCTGCTGATGCGTGCTACCTGTGAACAGCACTATGCCTCGACTCGGCTGTCGCAGGGGAATATCAAGGCTCGCCTGCGCATGATTTACCTCTATAACATTGCTTCGGTGACGGGGGGCATAGTGATGGATACTGACAACTTGACTGAACATAATCTGGGCTTCTGGACCATTCATGGTGACGTGGCTGACTATAATCCTATCGGCGGTCTGTGGAAACATGAGGTCTACGAACTGTGCAAGTATCTCTATACAGAGGTGTTCACTGACGAAGCCTCTGCTCCTTATATGGCATTGCGTGCCGCCTATGGCATCACGCCTACCGACGGCAATGGCGTGGAGGCTGGTGGCGACATGGCTCAGATTGCTCCGGGACATACCTATGAAGAAGTTGACGACATCTTGAATAGCTACATTGAGACACGGGACGATGCAGCAAAGCTTGCTCAGGAGATGACCCGTTTGAACAATGCCTATGGTGAAGAAACTGTAGAGAGGGTACTGAAGCGCCATCGTGGCTCAGAATTCAAGCGCAAGCGCATGCCACTTGTTATAGAACGTAGCTTGTACGACGAGTAATTTGTTTTGAGGAAAATTAAAATGCAACGACTCTCTGTAGAACTTTACTTTCCAAGGTAGTGGTTCGACAGATAGTCGTTGAATTGTTCCTTGTAGTTGTCACCAATAGGCAGATAGGTGTCGGCATCCATAATGATGCGATTCTTGTTGACCTCCTGCACCTTGTCGAGGTTGACGATATAGGAACGGTGTATGCGCATGAAGTTACTGGGCAGGAAATCTTCCATTTTCTTCATTGACAGTAGCGTAATAACGGGCTTCGACTGACTGTCCAGATAGATCTTCAGGTATTCGCTCATCCCCTCAATGTAGCGGATGTCGGAAAGAGTGATGCGAACGGTCTTGTAGTCGGTCTTGACAAAGATGGACCCACCCTCGACACCTCCTTCCTCCGTTAGCTGGGAGGGGCGGGGGAGAAGCTTCTCCTTTATCTTTAATGCCGCCCGCTGGAAGTCAACGAATCCGAAAGGTTTCAGCAGATAGTCAATGGCATCGACTTTATATCCCTCGACAGCATATTCAGAGTAGGCTGTGGTGAAAACGATGATGGGGCGAACAGGCAGCTGCTTCACGAAGTCCATTCCCGAAAGGTCGGGCATATTGATGTCGCAGAATAATGCATCGACAGGCTCGCAATCCATCACCTTACGTGCCTCAAGGGCACTCTGGCACTGAGCAACCAATTCAAAGAAGGGTATTTTCCTGATGTAGCTTACAAGTTGCTGCAAGGCCAGTGGTTCGTCGTCGATGGCAAGTACTCTGATCATCTGCAAAAAGGCTATGGGTTAAGGATGGTGAATCTATGGTTATAACGGGATTTCCAGTTGAATATTGTATTGGTCTTTCTGGTCGTCAATGTTCAATCGGTAGCGTGTGCCATAGATGAGCTGTAGGCGGCGCTGTATATTCAGCAGACCCACACCGCCCTTCTCTGTGCTGTTCTTGCCGGATGCTTGGGGCTTGCTGTTCCTGCAAGTGAAGAAGATGCGGTTGTCTTTTGCGCCTAAGCTGATGTCGATGAACGACTCCTGCTGATAGCTGATGCCGTGTTTGAAAGCATTCTCAACGAAAGTGATGAACATCATGGGAGGAATATCGCAGTCTGGCAGTTCTCGGGCAATGCTGACGCTGATGCTGACTTTGTCAGTATAGCGGAGGCGCATGAGCTTAATGTAGCTTTCCATGAAGTCGATGTCGCGTCGGATGGGAACGGTCTGGCGCGACCCTTCATAAAGAGCATAGCGCATGATTTTCGACAGCTCGACGATCGTCTCCTTAGCCCGCTCACCATCTATGTCGACAAGCGCATGGATGTTGTTGAGCGTATTCATCAGGAAGTGGGGGTTAATCTGATAGCGTAGGTATTCCAATTGCTGTTGAAGGTTCTCCTTCTCCAGTAGATGCAGCCGTTCATTATCCTTCTGCTGTTTGAAGTAGAGCTTCACTCCAAGGTTCATACCCAGCATCAGTATAAGGATGACGGTGGCCATGAGATCGTGCTGCCCGAAGATGAAGGGCGGAACGGGAGGACGGTGAAAAGCTTCAGGAAGGTCCTCGTCGAAAGGTTCCTCCATGCCGAGTGGAGGCTCATGGCGTTCCACTATTTCGTGATGCTCAGGACAGTCGTCGGACTGATGAAAACGCTCGGGACGGTCGGCACATTGAATGAGAACGAAACATCCCGTGAGCAGGGCGATACACGAGAAATAGAGCAGGCGCTTCTGTTTGAAGATAAGCAGAGGAGCCAGCAGGAAGTTGTGGAGTAGGAAGGCTACAAACAAGAAAACGACTTGCTTCCATACAGCCAGCAGCTCTTCCCATGGGATAGCATCTGAGGCTGCGTAGTGGAACTGTATGCTGATGAGGGGAGCGATGAACATGGTAGCCCATAGCACCGAATAGACCACCGTCTCCTGTTTGTGGATGTTCTGCTTAGACATTAGGATAGGAACGGAATTGTTAGCGGATGACCGACTTGAATGTCTTGCCGTTCTTCCTGATGATAAAGAGACCTCGGGTGGGGGAAGCAACCTCACGGCCGCTAAGGTCGAAAAAGCTTCCAGCTGCGTTGGCGATATGCTTTGTATGAGAAATATCGGTTGATGTCTCAGTGTCGGTAGTGTCGAAATTCTGTGTGCCACCACTATAGGAGATGGTGCCGTCAGTCTTGATTGCCTTGCCGGCATAGTTCGAAATGGTAAGTGTTCCAGCTGTCATGTAGAAGTTACCTGAGTTCTCGTCCTCGTGATCAGTGGTTATGCCTGTAATGTCATTATTGCTCAGTTCCACATGTATGCCGTCGTCACCGGCATTGCTAAGTGTCACTGTACCGCCCTCCATGAGGAAGTACTCCTTGCAATGAATGGCATCTTTCTGGGCTGCCGTCACGTTGAGCGTCAGATTCTTCACCTCCATATACTCTTTGCTATAGATGCCATGCTTGGAATTACCAACGACATTGAGTGTACCCTTGCCCTTCAGCTTGAGGTGGCCTTTACAATGCAGACAGCCATTATAGTCTTCATTGGTGCCATCGGTAATGGTGTTGGTGGTATTCTTCTTGGCATTAACCTCTATGCGCTTGCCGTCCTGGACATTGATGGCTGGACCGCTGGGGTTGGTAAGCGTTACGCCATTCAGTTCAACCACACATTTGTAGGCACCTTCCATATAGAATTCACCATCTGTGGATGAACCAGAGAGCGTATAGATGATTTCACCGTCTTCATTGTCGGCAGTCTTGTTGACACCGGCAAAACTAGCATCCTGTATGATCTTGACATGTGAGGATGTACCGCTCTCTACGGTGACATAGCTGCTGATGTTGCTGGCCACGGTGACGGTGGCTGTTGTGCCGTTGTAGATAATCTCTACGGTGTTGTTGTCTACAGCATTGGCTGAAAGGGTGCAGACAATGAAGGCCGCGATGGTGAGTAAATGTTTCTTCATGCTTTTTTCTTTATTTGTCGTGAATGATTATGTTCTTGTCATAGAGATGACTATCTCCAGTTGGGACCTCGGCCCCCAGGCATGCCGCCACCGCCCATGCCTGAGGATCCGTATTGTGAAGCGGTCAGAGAGACCGCTGAGCTCCCCACGGTGAGCGTGTAGTTGCCTCCGCTCACCATGCCAGGAGCTGTCACGAGAATGGAGCCGCTGCTGTTAGCCGGGAATCCGAATGATGCCAGCGTGACCGACTCATAGCTGACGGTAGCAGCAGTTCCTTTCGCTACGCTGCCCGATGCTGTGACATAAGCCTGAGTAGAACTGGTGTTGGAGGGAGTGGAGTTGCCTCCGCCAATGGCAAAGAGGATTCCACCGGTAAAGTAGACGCTGTAGCCTCCCTCCTCATTGGCATCGATGCCACATTCTGGCGCATTGGCACCGTAGGCGATAGTGGAACCGCCTTGTAAATAAGTATTACCGTTGGAATCGAGACCGTCGTTATTGGTTCCATGAGCATAAACCTGTCCGCCAGTGATGTAGAGATGACTGGCCGAATTAATGGCATCGTCGTAGGCATAGACCTGCGTAACTCCTTCTGAGATGGTAATGGTGCCTTTGCTCTCAATGCCTTCTGAGCCGCTGCCTCCCGTGGCACGCACTTTTATAGTTCCGCCACTGATTTCCAGGTTGCCGTCGGCCTTGATTCCTTTGGCCTTAGAGTCGTCGTTGCCTGATGAGTAAGTGCCACCCGTCGTGATAATGCCCACGATACCCCCTTTGATATAGGTCTGCATATCTGTGCTGATGCCCTTGCCCCCCTTGCCTTTGTTGTAGACGTATAGCTCACCTCCTGTTATGGTGAAGGTAGAGTCGGCTTTCAGTCCTGCGCTACCTATAATTTCACCGTCTTCTACAGTAGCGCTACCCGTAACAATAGCCGTTGTTCGGCCACCGCTAATGAGCGCATGGCCATCGGTAGAGAGGGCCTTGGCACCAGCTCCCGATACCTCGATATTGATAACACCACCGTAGATAGACAACGCGTCATTGCCTTTGATGCCATTGCCTGCGGTCGTCTTCACGTAGATATTGGTATAGGGGCGGATAACCACATAGTCGTCACTGCGGATGCCTGCTTTGCAGTTACCGTAAACATTCAAATGTCCACTCCCGCTGAAGATGAGCTGCCCTTCGCTGAACAGGCATGCTTTCATGTCTTCACCGTTAGAAGCATCGGTATAGGAAGTACCATCGGTCAGCGTATTGACAGTTCCATCAGCCAATACAACAAAGACCCGTTTGCCGCTCTGGATATTAATGGCTGCACCGGTGGGGTTCGTGATACTCACACCATTCAGTATCAGCTTGAACTTCTTTTCGCTGTAGATTTTCAGGGAACCGTCAGTAGTAGTGCCGCTGATCTCATAGACGATATTCTCGTCTGTGGAAGAAGTGATGACGACATCGGAAGTGGCGTCGTTGATGGTTACGTTGTCTGCCGACCCTGTATGGCTGGCTGAGGTTCCGTCGAAATGAATGGCTATTGTTTGGCTGAAGATGGTGTTCTCCATGTAGTCGTTATCAGTATTAGAGACAGTTTCGCTTTCCTCTAATGATGATTTATTGGTTGCAATTGAGAATGAGCTGACATCGAAGTCGGATGCATCGAAAGATGACTCTGCAACACCAATGGCAGCGGCTGCCGCATCAACATTGGATTCGTCATCGTCATTCGAACAACTCAGCATGGTCAAGGCAAGTGATGCAAGTAGCATCGTGCTAAACATGTCTCTTTTCATAATCATTCCTTTTCTGTAAACAAATTGATTGGTCAAAGGTAGTGTGAGAAATACCATGAACAAAATTCGTTCAACGAAAAGCTGTTTTCATTCAATGAAAGTGGTGCAAAAATAAAAAAATAACTTGAATTTAGCAAATAAATCATTTATTTTTTGGCTGTAATGGAAATTATCATTATATTTGTAGCACCTATTTAATTAATAATCAGATAGTCTACATCCATGTTAGGAACATCTATCAAGACGAAAGTACTCGGCGTTGACATTGGTTGCGAACGTACGCTGTTTGCAGTCGTAGATGTACGAGGAAATATTCTAGCCAAAGACGAAATCCGGATGGATACTGTTCCGGGAGTGAATGAGTTCGTCTCTGTTCTTTGTGAACGAATGCAAAGTTTAGTTGACGAGCACGGTGGCTACGAGAACATTCGTTCATTGGGTATTAGTGCCCCCAGCGGCAACTATATGACTGGTAATATTGAGAATTCGGGGAATCTGCCTTGGAAGGGACAGATTCCGCTTGCTGCCATGATGCGTGATCGCTTGGGGCTTGCTGTATGTGTTGCCAATGATGCTCATGCCCGTGCGATGGGTGAGTGGACTTATGGATGCGCTCATGGTATGAAAGACTTTATCTTTCTTATGTTGGGCTATGGATTGGGTAGTTGTCTGTTTTCTAATGGCCATGTCCATTTGGGAGCTAACGGCTTTGCAGGAGAGATAGGTCACTGTTGCGTTTATGCTCATGGCCGTCAGTGCAGTTGTGGCTCTTTAGGCTGTTTGGAAAGCTATTGCGCTTCGAGGGGTGTCATACAGACTGCACAGGAGCTTATGGATGAAAACACTTGTCCCTCATTGATGCGCGGAGTGGAGAACCTGACACCGGAAATGATTACCGATTTCTGCGAGCAAGGTGATGAGTTGGCTATTGAAGTTTACCGAAAGACAGGTTTTATCCTTGGAATAGGGATGGCCAACTATGCTTCCGTTATTAATCCTGAGGCTATTATTATTGGTGGTGGTATTGCTGGAGCAGGTCACTGGCTTATTGACCCTGCCAATGAATCGTTCGAGCAGCATGTGTTCCACAATATTTCAAACAAAGTGAAGATTATTCCATCAGTGCTTAGTGATGAAGAGCGTAATGTTCTGGGCGCTAGTGCATTGGCATGGGATGTAAAAGAATATTCTTTGTTCAAGTAATTTTAAATTATAATTTAGCTTGACTGACTGACACACATGGAAGAAAATGTGAAAAATCGCGTAGTAGGTGTTGATATCAGCGTGAAGCGCACAACGATGGCAATTGTTGACGTTCGTGGCAATATTATTGCAAAAGAAAAGTTCGCAACGAACGACTATTCTAATGCAAACGAGTATGTCGCTGCGCTTAGCGAAAAGATTATTATGCTGACAGAAGCTAATGGCGGATATGACAAGATACGTTCTATAGGCATGAGCGCACCAAGTGCTAATTATTTGACAGGATGTATTGAGAATGCTGCCAACTTGCCGTGGAAAGGTGTGATTCCATTGGCTGCTATGTTGCGCGATATGATGGGTATGGCTGTGGCTTTGGCTAATGATGCTCATGTTGCTGCCTTAGGTGAGTATACCTATGGGGTTGCTCATGGCATGCAAAACTTCGCTGTTATAACGTTGGGACATGGTATCGGTAGTTGTCTTTTCTCTGATGGCCAGGTGCATATAGGTGCTGAAGGCTTTGCCGGAGAAGTGGGACATATCTGTGTAGAGCACGAAGGAAGACAGTGCGGCTGTGGCAGGAGAGGCTGTCTGGAAGCCTACTGTGCACATAATGGCATCATAAGAACAGCTGAGGAATTGCTGGCAGAATCGGATAAGGACTCCTTGATGCGATCGCTTCCTGAAATAACACCTCGTACCATTGTGGATTGTTGTGAAAAGGGAGATGAACTAGCCATCGAGGTTTATCGCCAAACAGGAGTCCGTCTCGGTATTGCTATAGCTGGTCTGGCTTCATTGATGGATCCTGAAGCCATTATTTTCACAGCCGGGATATCAAACGCAGGGAAATGGCTCTTCGACCCTGCCTATGATGCTTTTGAGAGACATGTGTTCCATAATATCAAAGGGCATGTGAAGTTCTTGCGCTCTTCCCTTGAACGTGAGTTGGATGTTTTAGGAGCCAGCGCATTGGCATGGGGTATCAAAGAATATTCATTATTTAAATAAATGAACGTAGACAGCATAAATAAGCTTATCAACGATAAACCAAATTTGAGTACCGCCCTCGGGATGGAGTTCCTCTCCACGCCCGAGGACGATACGTGTATGGCACGTATGCGTGTAGACGAGCGTAACCGCCAACCATTTGGGTTTCTGAGTGGAGGTGCGTCACTTGCACTTGCTGAAAATGTGGCAGGGGTAGGATCCTCAGCCCTTTGTCCAGGCTGTGCATGCGTAGGTATAGAAGTCAGCGGCAGTCATGTGAAAGTTGTTGCTGAGGGTGACACTGTGACAGCGTATGCGCGGATGTTGCATAATGGAAAGACACTCCATGTGTGGCAGGTTGATATCAAGGACTCGATGGGTGATCTTATCTCTAGTGTACGTGTAACGAATTACGTCATACGGTCAAAATGAGTAGCTTTGCACAGTACCGATTGCCTTATGCCCATAGCTATACGCGTATAGAGCAGACAGGTGGATTGCCTAGGCAGCTGCAGACATGCAAGGAACTGAATGGTTGCAATGGTTTTGTAATTGCTCCTTTCAGCGTATCTGATGAATTGCCAATTCTACTGATAAGGCCAGATAAGGTGAGCCACCACGAGATAGCTATTGTTCCATGTCGCTCTCCTCGTGTAGAGAGTGTTCAGGATGGCTATGAGAAGTATGCTGCTGATTATGGTACTTTTCATCAACAACTTCTTGATGATGTCTTTCAGAAGATTGTCTTGGCGCGGTGCGCTACCGTTCAGTTGGATGCAGCTGTCAGCCCGGAATATCTTTTCTTGATGGCATGTCAACTTTATCCACGTTTGTTTATTGCCCTGGTAGGACTACCCGATGGAACCTGCTGGCTCACAGCAACCCCCGAGATTCTGCTTGAAGGAGAAGGAAACCGCTGGCGGACGGTTGCATTGGCAGGTACTATGCAACTACGTGGATGTGAACTGCAGAGTGAAGGCGAGTCATTGGTATGGTCAACTAAAAACATCGTTGAGCAGCGCTATGTGGCCACTTATGTAGCAGCGTGTTTGGAACGCTTTGGCATCAGCTATCAAGAAGATGAACCACGAACAGTTCGTGCGGCCAATCTTGTGCATTTGCGCAGTGATTTTTCTTTTGTGCTTGATGATGACTCGCAGATTGGTACCTTGCTTGATGACTTATATCCCACACCGGCAGTCTGCGGATTGCCTAAGCATGAGACCATGCAGTTCATACTGAATAACGAGCATACCTCCCGACAATATTATAGTGGTTTCATGGGATCATTGGCGATGAATGATGAAACTCATCTGTATGTGTCGTTGCGTTGCATGCAAATAGAGCAGAACATATGCCGTTTATATGCCGGTGGTGGCTTGCTGAAAGATAGTCAGCTTGAACAGGAATGGCAAGAGACAGAAGCAAAAATGCAAACAGTATGTAATCTCTTAATATGATAAAAATGTATTCAGATAAGGAAAATGTCAATATTCTTACGGCTTTGCTCGTGAAGCATGGCGTTCACCATGCTGTGGTTTGCCCAGGGAGTCGTAATGCTCCTATCGTTCACAATTTCAACGAGTGTGATGATATTGAATGTTTTCCTGTTACTGATGAACGCTCGGCTGGTTTCTATGCGCTGGGTATGTCGCAGGCATTGAAAAAACCGGTGGTGGTTTGTGTTACTAGTGGGTCTGCTCTGCTCAATTTGGCACCTGCTGTCTGTGAAGCCTATTATCAGCATCGTCCATTGGTTGTTATCAGTGCCGATCGTCCAAGTCAGTGGATTGGTCAGCTTGATGGGCAGACAATGCCACAGCCGGATGCATTTGGGCGTTTTGTGATGAAAGCGGTTTCGCTGCCAGAACCCCATAATGACGAGGAACGATGGTTCTGTAATCGGCTTGTCAATGAAGCATTGCTGAAGAAGGACGGGCCAGTGCATATTAATGTCCCGATTACTGAGCCGCTCTTTCATTTCACGGTTCCTTCGTTGCCTGATGAGCGCATGATAGAATGGCAACCTGCAGACATCTCATCTATTATGCTTAATCATGTTGCCCACATGTTCCTGCAGGCTAAAAGGCCAATGCTTATCACAGGACAACCCCTGAATGCAAATATGGATGAGGCGGTCATAGCGGTTCAGAATGACGAGCGATATGTACCCGATTTCGTACTCTATACGGGGGGCGCTATTGTCAGCAAGCGACTGAAACTTTTCCTTAGAAAGGCGAAGGAGACATGGGTTGTCAACGCGACGGGGGAGGTGACGGATACATTTATGAATCTGACGAATATTATTCAGGGGGATGGAGAGATGCTTGCCGATTACATTAGTTTCATGCTCGAACAGAATCCTCATCCTTTTGTTCAGTTATGGGATGAACTGTTGAAAAAAGTACGCTGTCAGATAGAATTATACGAACCAGCCTATTCCCAGATGGCTACCGTGAAGTGTTTTAATAAACAACTATCTTCTTGCTATTCGCTTTTCGATTCGCATTTCCCTCCTGTACACTATGGCAACAGCACAGCTATCCGACTGGCCAATATATATGCGCAGCATCCTGTGTTTTGTAATCGTGGCGTTAACGGTATTGAGGGTTCTCTCTCAACGGCTGCAGGTTTCTCCTTGGTTGCCAACGAACGCACGTTCTGTGTCATTGGTGACCTGAGCTTTTTCTATGATCAAAATGCTTTGTGGAACCAGTGCTTAAATGGGAAGGCGGCCTCACAAAGCTCGCATGGCAATAACTTGCGTATCCTTTTGCTGAATAACGGTAAGGGGGGCATCTTTAACATGCTTCCGGGATTAGAGCAAAGTCCGGCTCGCGACAATCTAGTGGCTGCCGGACATCACACCACGGCTGAAGGTATCTGTCAACAGAACGGAATCTATTATCAGGTTGCCAACAATCTTGAGGAAATGAAAAAGGGTGTGGAACTCCTCATATCTTCAGAATTCTCACACCCAATGGTCTTGGAAGTCCTCACCGATGCTGCTGTGGATGAGCAAGTCTACAAGGATTTTTTGTCACACATTGTAGAACTTCGCGTACCATTCAGTGAAAGCTCGGAGACCTTCGCGTAGGGAAATTTTAGGAGTGAAACCATAGTCGCGTTCAAGGGCTTCCGCATCAGCATAGGTGGTGGGAACATCACCAGGTTGCATGGGTACTAGTTGCTTGTGGGCATCGAAGTCGAAACTTGAAGGAAGTACCTCCGCACGTACTAATTCTTCCTGAAGTATTTGCACGAAATCCAACAGACTCTCTGGCTGACCGCCACCGATGTTATAAACAGCATAGGGTGGGATAGGAAGACCATCCTCGCCTATTTTTTGCTCGGGAGCTCCCTGCATGACACGAACGACCCCCTCTACGATATCGTCAACGTAGGTGAAGTCGCGTCGACAGTTTCCATAGTTGAAAATCTGGATAGTCTCGCCCTTCAGCAGTTTATTAGTAAAACCGAAATAGGCCATATCAGGACGACCTGCAGGACCATAGACCGTGAAGAAGCGTAAGCCTGTTGAGGGAATATTGTATAGCTTGGAATAGCAGTGAGCCATCAGTTCATTGCTTTTTTTTGTTGCAGCATAGAGGCTGACGGGATTGTCTACGCGGTCGTCTGTGCTAAAAGGTACTTTCTTGTTACCGCCATAGACACTCGATGATGATGCATAGACTAAATGCTCGACAGGGGTCTCACCGTGCGAGCGAGCATAGCTCGAGCGGTGACGGCAGGCTTCAAGAATATTGTAGAAGCCTATAAGGTTCGACTGGATATATGCATCGGGATTAGTGATGCTATAGCGTACACCAGCCTGAGCAGCGAGGTTGACAACTACTGCTGGCTTATACTCTGAAAATATTTTGTCTATACAGTCTCTGTCGGCAATATCACCTTTAATAAACTGATAGCGTGTTCCTTCGGGAATTAAAGTGCTGATTTCATTCAGTCGAAACTCCTTCAGCGACACATCATAGTAATCATTTAGGTTGTCAATGCTGATGATGGTGGCTCCCTTTGCATCTTTGAAAAGCCTTTTTATTAGGTTTGACCCAATGAAACCAGCACCACCTGTCACCAGAATGGTTTTATTGTTTAAATCAATTTTCTGCATACTTCTTTAATACCATTATAATCGTTAATAAAAAAGGAATCCTATGGATAATATCCTATTTCCCGTATTTCTCTATAGCTTCATAATAGGTGTCGAGACTACCTATGTCAAAACGGCCGGCCGACATAGGCCAGGCATGCACAGTAGTGTGCTCTACCATGTAGTGGGCCAAATTGCCAGGGGCATCTTTTCCGCAGCCGTTCTCTACTGAATGGCGAATCAGTTCCATATCTTTCTTTTTATATATATAAAAAGGTGGAACAGCCCAGTGGCTCCTTGGTACCCGTGGCTTCTCTTCCATGCCGAGTACGCGATGGTCTTCATCAAGTTCTACTACACCTGTGCGTTGCAACTTCTCAATATTGGACTGTTCATGGCACATGATACATGATGTTTTTTTCTCATTGGCAAAGTTAACAAATTCCTTGAACGAGAAGAAGAGTAAGTTGTCTGCTGCGACAACAAGCATGTCGTCGTTGATGCTGAGTTGTTCCATAGCAAACAGTAGGTCACACACTGCACCTAGGCGTGTCTCGTTGGTCTCCGTACCATCGTCCACGATAGTGATTGGCTTGGTGTAAAAGGTATTACTTGCCCAATCTTCGAAGATTGGGGCGAACTTATGATTTGTGATAATGATATGTTCGTCAATCTCAGCAATCTGGTCTATATCATCAAGCATTCGTCCTAAGATGGTATTGTTACCTATTTTTAAGAGAGGCTTTGGGAAATTTTTTGTTAACTCTCCCAACCTTGTCGCATATCCTGCTGCAATAACAATATTCTTCATTTTCAAAATATTTATAGGGTCGTAAATCTTGCTCCATCGTCAGGTTTCACCCAGAATACTTTGAACGTGTTTTCGTATTCAGGGAATTGTTCCAAATATTTTGTGGTAATTTCTTTTTCTATGCTCTCTTTGTAAGCAGGGTCAACAAGCGCAATGCATGCTCCCTTGAAACCAGCCCCTGAGAAACGACCACCATAGACCCCCGGTAAAGTACGCATAATATCATATATTGCTATCAGTTCTGGTGAACCACACTCGTAATTATGGATAGAGCTTTCACAAGAGTCGAAAGAAAGTTTTCCAAATAACTTCATGTTTCCTGTTTCCCAGGCAGTAACACCTTGGCGTACACGACGATACTCTGAATAGAAATGTTCAGCGCGACGAGCAAAACGGGCTGGCATAGCAATTCGCGTCTTGTCGAATGTTGCTTTTGGTATGTCGCGCAGGAATGTCTTGTCAAAAGTTTTCAAGGGTTGGTCCATATAAGCCAACATATTCCAAGCTGCCGTCTTACACTCAAAAACACGCAGGTTGTAGTCACTGTTCACCAACGAGCGTGTCAGTCCTGAGAAAAAGATTCCAATCTCAAAATCAGGCATATTGGAGTTACGCTTAATGATACGATATTCGTTTGAGTCGCAGTCAAGAAAAAGTAGTCCATCTTTCCGTCCTAAGGCGATACAGGCTTGATCAAGCAATCCATTGTTCAGTCCGATGTACTCGCGCTCAGCCTCTGAAGCAATTTTCACCACCTCAAAAGGTTGTAGTGTAATGTCGTTTGCTTTAGCAAAAGCCATTACATAAGCAATGAGCACGGCCGCACTTGAGGAAAGCCCACCTACCGGTAACGAGCCTTGAATAATGCCTTCGATGCCACGGGTCAATTCAAAGCGCTTACGCAGGGCAAACTTTGCACCGCGGGCATAGTCGCCCCAATGGTGTTCTTTAACTTGAGAAGGGGCATCGACGTTAAAGCTCACATTGCCCTCAAAAGTACGTGATGACAGTCGAACCTCGCCATCTTTACGTACGTTGAACCACAGGTCAACTCCTTTGTCAATGGCAAATCCAGTAACAAGTCCGTGTTGATGGTCAACGTGTGCGCCCAATGGACAGACACGGTAAGGGGAGAAAATATGATACTGATAATCCATAGTTTATTATTTTTTTCAATATTTAAAGCTTGATCCACCTACGAATTCTCGCATAATACTGGTGGGAGGAATCTCTTTGTCACTTACTGGTAGGAAATAATGTATAAACTTCATTAGTCGATGAGCTTCGGCATATTCTGGACAATTTTTCGGCACAGAGGCTAAAATGATTTCTGCATGTGTACGCAAGACGGCGAATTCAATATTCAATGCTGAGTTGAACATCACATCAGCAGATTCTTGGAAAGGGAATATCCATTTGTCCTCAGCATCACAAACATTTTTCCATTGAGCAATGGTCTGACGGGCGGTAAAGGCCCCCTTGTTGTAGTCGCGTATGATACGTCGAAGTAGACGATTGTCTCGTACGGGAATCCAGTTGTGGTCGTCAAGCGAGATGCTGGTTAATGCTGAGATGTAGATTTTATATTTCAGCGCATTATCTATTTGTTTTGTCAGTAGTGGATTCAGGGCGTGGATGCCTTCAATAATAAGTACTGTGTCGTTGGAGAGTTTTAGGCGCTTGCCGTTCCATTCTCGTTTTCCTGTGGTGAAGTTGTATTCAGGTACTTCTACACGTTCTCCTTTCATCAGTTTTGTAAGATGTTCCTCCAGTAAATGGTAGTCCACAGTTTCTATGTTGTCGAAGTCATAGTCACCGTTGGGGAGCTTTGGCGTATCCACTCGATTCACAAAATAGTCGTCAGTTGAGAACGAAAGTGGCCTGAGTCCGCATGCCAGTAATTGTATTGAGAGTCGTTTGCAGAATGTTGTCTTACCTGACGATGATGGCCCAGTAATAAGTACAAGTCGGATTGGGTCTTTCTCAGCGTGGAAGCGACGATCAATCTCCTCGGCTATCTGTACAATCTTCTTCTCTTGAAGGGCTTCGCTTACCTGGATAAGTTCTGAGGCATGTCCACGCATGATGGCTTTGTTTACATCTCCGGCATTTGACAGGCGCATGATGATGTCCCATCGTGTCTTTTCGGCAAACATGCTGAACGTCTTGGGCATGTCCACCTTTTCCGCCACTTTCGATGGATCGTTCCAGTCGGGGACGCGTAGCAACATACCTTCATGGTAAGGTTCAAGCGCAAATATCTTCAGATATCCTGCCGATGGTACAAGCGGACCGTAGTAGTAATCTACAGTGTCGCCCAGCGTATAGTAGTCTGTATAGACATGACCGCTTGTTTCCAGTAACTTAACTTTGTCGGTCAGTCCACGTTCGGCAAACACGCGAACAGCTTCTTCGTTGATAGCTTCAGTTCGTCGGAAGGGCATGTCACTGTCAATGATTTCCTGCATACGTTGGCTGATGCGGTCTACATCGCCATCAGCCAGTCCCTCACCATTTTTTTTCTTAAAGTTACAATAATATCCACGTGATAACGAATGCTCTATAAATAATTTCGAACCATTGAACAGATCCTGCGTAGCTTTATAGAGCACAAAGCAGAGTGATCTTACGTAAACCCTGTGTCCACTGCCTGCACGAGCGTCTAAGAACTCCACATCGCGGTTTTGATAGAGACGGAACTTCAGTCCCTGGGATGCGTTGTTTACCTTAGCTGATATGACAGGATAGGGTAGCTTTATTTCGTCGGCAAATTCCTGATAGACATCGAGAAGAGAAGAGCCTTCAGGGAAACTTTTCGTTACATTGTTGTTCTTGCAGCGGATCTGAAGCATATAGGCTATTTTGTTAATTTATGATGTTTCTCTTGGAAGCAAAACTTACAGAAGAAATGAAATGTATGCTCTTGGATAATCAATCATGCAGGCTAAGTACAAAACGTGTTCCTTTGCAGAATTCGGGATCAATTTTCAGGTCGCCATCCATCTTTAATGCCATTTGCTTGCAAATAGGCAGTCCCAGACCATCACCATCTGTGAGGTCGTGGATATAAAGGAAAGGCTTGAATATATCCTCTTGTTTTTCGGAAGGTATATCACTACCGGTATTGGTGACGATAAACTGATGTGTATGGGCACCACGTTTCTTGAACTCCAAGCGAATATGTCCTTCTGCAGGTGTATAGACGGCCGCATTATTCAGTATGTGAAGCAAAATATGAGAAACATATTCCGTATTGATTTTGATGGTCATCTTTGGTACATTGAGTATCAGTTCCACGTCTGCTTTCACCTTGTCCTTGATTTTTTCCATGAGTTGCTCACAGAACGGCTGTATGGCTGTTTCCTCAAATTCTGCTTTTTTGTCTAGTGAGTTTTCAAGTGTGGATAGCAATTGAATATCCTCAGTAAATTTTATGAGGGCCTTCACTTCCTTTTTCTGTTGGTCAAGTTTCTGGAGAGTGGGCTGCAGATGCGAGGATATATTATTGATGAACTGCACTTTCAGCTCATTGTTCTCCTTCATTGTCTTGATAATATTTTTTTGTTTACGGGTAAGGAAGACGAAGCGTAGCAGCACAATAGCCCCCAACAGAAGTACAGCGGCAAGAATGGCGGCAAAGACACAGAGCGCAATGATGATATGTCTGCTTGTGGCCAACGAGTCATCTTTCTCAGCAATAACATTTTCATTGTCGCTGATTTTCTGGTTTAATGCCTTTACCTCATCAGCAGCCTTCAAGGCATTCACCGAGTCTTTCCATACCATGTAGCTGCTATACGATTGTGCCACTAGGCTCGCATTGTTGCTCTTTCGGCCGTTGGCAATGAGGGTTTGATAGACTTCGTCGACCTTTTCATAGTCTTTCTGAGCTGTTAGCCTACTGGCCATCTCCTTGAAGACGGCATTGCCTTGTGTGTTTTGCCCAAATGTAAAGTAGTAGATGGCCTTATTGTAGAGCAAATCATTTTGGAGGTTGTCGTCATTGGCAAGATTGACATGTTTCTCCATGATTTCAAGCTGTTCCTTTGCTTTGTCACTTTTTCTCAGCTTGATATACATTTGCATACGCTCTTTCACAGTGTAGTAGCGGAGTGCGGCTATCTGTGACTCGGAAAGGCGTGCTGCATATACACCTTGGTCAATATGGCGGAGCAACTCGAAAGCTTCCTTATAGAGATTCTCTTTGTAATAGAGAGCCGTTGCTTTTGTTCCGCACTCAACACCCTGCTGTATCATACCTTTTCCGAAGTAGTCGTCGAGGGCTCGAATGAACAATGAGCGTGCATTGGCAATGTTTCCTTTCTTGGCTTCACTCTCTGCACGTGTTTGTAAATCGCTCTTCTCTTCTGCACTAAATATGGATGTGCAAACAAAAAGGTTCAGAATAAGAACAAGTATTTTCCCTTTCATAGTTATGTTGTAATTTAATTTCACAAAGCGAAAAGTCTTTATTTGCGTTTGTCTTCTTTCTTCTGCGGTCTTCTTCCATGAGACTTGTTTCTACCGTTTCTTGGACGGCGTCCATGAGAGTGGTTGTTTTTTCTTCCACTTCGGCCAATATAGGCAGGCCCCTCGCCTAAGTCCTCCGGGAGTGGTGTCTTGTCAATATCTTTCTGAAGGAAGTGCTCAATAGCCATGAAACGGCTAATGTCTTTCTCGTTGACAAAAGTCACCGCCATGCCGTCGCGGTCAGCTCGGGCTGTACGTCCTATGCGATGGACGTAGTCTTCGGCATCGTGGGGTACGTCAAAGTTGATTACCATGCGAATATCGTCAATGTCGATGCCACGCGAGACAATATCGGTAGCCACAAGTACATCAATGAATCCTACTTTAAACTTATACATCACTTCATCTCGTTCAGCCTGTGTTAAATCGGAATGCATGGGAGCACAGTTGATTTTCATTTTTTTCAGCTCACGGGCTATTTCTTTCACACGGTCTTTCTTTCCGCAGAAAATGATTACGCGTTTCAGATCTTCGTTGCCCTCATCATGTCCAAAGAACATGTGACGTATGATGCCCAGCTTCTGAGGATCATAGCATACATAAGCTGACTGTTGTATTTTCTCTGCAGGCCGACTAACAGCAATCTTTACCTCAATGGGATTATGTAATAGCGATACAGCCAACTCTCGTATTTTTGTCGGCATAGTAGCTGAGAACATTATCTTCTGACAGTTAGCGGGCAGTAGTTTGTTAATCTGCATGATGTCCTCCGAGAAACCCATGTCAAGCATACGGTCTGCCTCGTCAAGTACGAAGAATGAAGTGCGAGACAAGTCAAGATTGCCAACCTTCATGTGGCTGAGCAGTCGTCCAGGTGTCGCAATAACAACTGGCGCACCGCCACGCAGACCTTTCATTTCCTGATCAAAGCGTGTGCCATCGTTACCACCATATACGGCAATTGACGAAACATTGTCAAGATAATAGCTAAAGCCCTCCATTGCCTGGTCAATCTGTTGGGCTAATTCACGTGTCGGTGACATGATGACGCAGTTGATGGCATCATCAGGAAAACCTCCGTCATCGAGTAGTGACAATATGGGAAGCAGATAGGTTGCTGTTTTACCTGTTCCTGTCTGTGCAACACCGAGCACATCACGTCCGTCAAGTATTTCGGGAATGCATTTTTCCTGAATCGGTGTCATCTCCTCGAAATGCATGTCGTAGAGTGCATCGAGGATGTTGTCGTTAAGATATGTTTCTTCAAATGTCATCTTGAATCCTTTAAGTTAGTTTGGTGCCTGTTTGTAGCAGAAGTAAGCGATGAATACATAGAGCAGGTTTGGCATCCATGCTGCAAGCATTGGTGGCGTTCCTGCGTTGATGGCGAAAGTTGCACTAATGGTTTGTAAGAGAATATAGGTAAATGACAGTGCGAGTCCGATACCTAAATAGAGCCCCATGCCTCCTTTACGCTTTCGTGAAGAAAGCGAGGCACCAATGATTGTCAAGATAAAAGATGCAAATGATGTGGCTATGCGCTTATGGAACTCCACTTCATATTGTACGACATTGAGTGAGCCGCGGTCTTTCTGTTTTGAGATATAGCGGAGCAACTCAGGTGAAGTGAGCGTTTCCTGCTGACCTCTGGAAAAAACAAGATCCATAGGCTCCATCACAATCATCGTATCAATCTCTGATCCTGTTTCGATATGCTCGCGTAAGCCTTTCAGTGTTCGTATCTTGTAATTGATGGCTTTCCAGTGATAGCGCGTGTCAGATATGGTGTCGTACTGTATAATATTAGCAGTCATGTGACTCACCAGTTTCTTTTCTTCGAACTTGTCAAGAGAGAAACCGTATCCACGTTTGTGGTTGTCATCGTATGTCTGAATATACGAGATAACGCCTGGAGCAACCTGCAATTGTACGTTCTGTGCTGTCGTGTTTTTGTTATTGTTTTTGTATAGTACCTCAAAGTTCTGTCGGATGATATTTCCGTGTGGTATGACATATGCTCCAAGGAAGAAGTTGACAAGTGCAATGAGTGCAGCTGAGAGCATGTATGGACGTAGCAGTCGGTTGAAGCTTGTTCCGCTGGCCAGCATGGCAATAATCTCTGAATTTCCTGCCAGTTTTGACGTGAAGAAGATAACGGCAATAAAGACGAACAGCGGTGAAAATAGGTTGGAGAAGTATGGAACGAAGTTGGCGTAGTAGTCGAAAACGATAGCCTGCCATGGCGCATGGTTCGTGACAAACTTTGTCATGTGCTCATTGAAGTCGAATACTATCGAAATCGAGATGATGAGTGCAATGGAATAGATATATGTACCAATGAACTTCTTGATTATGTACCAATCAAGAAGGCTAATATATTTGAAAAGGTTCAGTCTCTTCCAATTCATCTTTAAAATGATTATATTATAGTCTACGTCCCAGATTTTCAATCATTGAGCGTTTCCACATCGTGAAGTCTCCTTGCTCTATGTGTTGTCGGGCATCACTGACAAGCCTCAGATAGAAAGCAAGATTATGTATGGATGCTATTTGCAGAGCCAATAATTCCTGTGCTTTGAACAAATGGTGAAGATAGGCTTTTGTGTGCAGTCTGTCTATTTCGCATCCATCGATATCAATAGGAGAGAAATCTTGTTCCCATTTCTTGTTGCGCATATTCATGGTCCCCTCATAGGTGAAGAGCATGGCGTTGCGTCCGTTTCGTGTTGGCATCACGCAGTCAAACATGTCAACGCCGCGTTCAATAGCCTCCAGGATATTCTGTGGTGTTCCTACCCCCATCAGGTAGCGCGGACGGTCCTTTGGCAGGATTTCATTCACTACCTCAATCATCTCATACATCACTTCGGTAGGCTCTCCAACGGCTAACCCGCCAATGGCATTACCTTCAGCACCTTTGTCTGCTACATACTTGGCTGCCTCTCTACGCAGGTCTTTGAAAGTGCATCCTTGTACGATGGGGAATAGTGCCTGATGGTGACCATAAAGAGGTTCCGTTCCATTGAAACGTTTGATGCATCGGTCCAGCCATCGCTGTGTCAGCCCCAGTGAATTCTTCGCATATTGGTAGTCGCTCTGTCCTGGCGGGCATTCGTCGAGTGCCATCATGATGTCGGCACCGATGATGCGTTCTGTATCCATAACATTCTCTGGCGTGAAGACATGTTTTGAACCATCAATATGTGAACGGAACTCACAGCCTTCTTCGCGGAGTTTGCGGATGCCTGTGAGGGAGAAAACCTGAAAGCCGCCGGAGTCAGTAAGGATCGGCCTATCCCATGTATTGAACTTGTGCAGGCCGCCTGCTTTGCGTAACGTGTCGAGGCCAGGACGAAGGTATAGGTGATACGTGTTGCCAAGAATAATCTGGGCTTTCACTTGCTGACGTAGTTCGGCAAAGTGTACTCCTTTCACGCTGCCGCAGGTACCTACGGGCATGAAGATAGGGGTCTTTATCTGTCCGTGGTCGGTGGTGATAAGACCTGTACGTGCATCAGAGCATGGGTCAGTATGTTGTAGTTCGAATGTCATGGTGCCTTCTGTTACTCTTTCCTTTTTTCCTCTTCCTCCTTGATGGTAAAGTCGAGAGGATGCTCAACAAGCTCTTCTGTAAGTGCGAAGCTCCATACATCCTGAACATTCTCTACATAGTGGAAATTTACCCCTTTTAGGTAGATTTCGGGAATCTCATTGATGTCCTTTTCATTCTCACGGCACATCACGATATCTGTGATACCTGCACGCTTGGCAGCCAGGATTTTCTCCTTTATGCCGCCAACGGGAAGTACTTTTCCACGAAGGGTTATCTCTCCTGTCATTGCTGTGTTCTTACGAACTTTGCGCTGAGTGAGGGCAGAGGCTATTGAGGTGGCAATGGTGATGCCTGCAGAAGGGCCGTCTTTAGGGGTCGCACCTTCGGGTACATGAATATGTATATTCCAGTTATCAAAGATACGATAGTCTATTTTGAGCGTCTCTGCATGTGCTTTCACATACTCCAATGCAAGCACAGCACTCTCCTTCATAACGTCACCCAAATTTCCTGTAAGCGTAAGTTTGCTGCCTTTTCCTTTTGATAACGATGTCTCTATGAAAAGGATTTCTCCGCCTACGCTTGTCCAAGCGAGTCCTGTGACTACTCCTGCATAGTCGTTCCCTTGATAGATGTCGCGATAGAAAGGGGGCTTGCCTAGCAGACTTTCCAGACGTTCAGGGGTTATCTTGGCTTCCTGAATATCATTAACGTTCAGTTGACGGTTGTATGCAATCTTTCGTAGCGCTTTGTTTATTTGCTTTTCCAGTTGCCTTACACCGCTCTCACGTGTGTATTGTTCAATGATTTTCTCAATAGCAGCTTTACTGAACGATGGTTTGGGCTTTATGGTGTTCAAGCCTGTGTTTTCCAGTTCGCGGGGAATGAGATGGCGTTTGGCTATCTCGATTTTCTCTTCTGTGATATAACCGCTTACCTCAATAATCTCCATTCGGTCGAGTAGTGGACGTGGAATGGTGGAGAGGTTGTTGGCCGTTGCTATGAAGAGCACTTTTGACAGGTCATAGTCCACGTCAAGGTAGTTGTCGTGAAAAGCCGTGTTCTGTTCAGGGTCAAGTACCTCGAGCAGGGCTGAGGCAGGATCACCGTTAACCGTATTTTGCGTTACCTTGTCAATCTCATCAAGAATGAATACGGGATTGCTTGAGCCAGCCTTCTGTATACTTTTGATAATGCGGCCAGGCATGGCTCCAATATAGGTGCGGCGATGGCCACGAATCTCGGCCTCATCGTGCAGTCCGCCAAGAGACACACGCACATATTTGCGCTTCATGGCTTCGGCGATGGATTTTCCTAACGAAGTCTTGCCAACTCCGGGAGGGCCATAAAGGCATAAGATAGGACTCTTCAAGTCTCCACGCAGCGATAGAACAGCTATGTACTCCATAATACGTTCTTTCACTTTCTCCATCCCGTAATGGTCGTGGTCCAGTATTTTCTGTGCACGTGTGAGGTTGAGGTCGTCTTTCGTGAATTCTCCCCATGGCAAGGCAACGAAGGTCTGCAGGTAGTTCAGCTGTACGTTGAAGTCGGGCGACTGAGGAGACAGGTTGTCAAGTTTCTCAATTTCCTTGGCAAATACTTTTGCTGTTTCCTCCGACCATTTCTTCGTCATGGCTTTTTCCAACAGCTCGGCTTTCTCGGGTGTTGTGTCGTTGCCTATCTCTGCCTGCAGATTCTTGATTTGCTGTTGCAGGAAGTAGTTCTTCTGCTGCTCGTCAATATCTTCTCGAGTCTTGTTGCGGATGTCAGCTCGCAGGTTCTGCAGGTTAATCTCCCGGTTCAATGCCTTCATAGCTCCAAAGAGTCGTTCTTTCATCGACTCGGCATTGAGAAGACTCATCTTTTCTTTTATACCAAATGGCATGTTGGTACATACGAAGTTGAGAGCCATCACGTCGTTGTGTATGTTGTGAATGGCAAAGGTTGCCTCATCGGGAATCTCATCGGCAGCACTCACGAATTCATCGGCCAGCTTGCGTAGGTCTTCCATAGCGGTATGCCACTCCTTGTCACGCTTCTCTGGCTGGAGTTCTGGCGCTGACTCAACATGACCTACAAGATAGGGCGACAGTTTCGTGATTTCTTTGAGATGCAGGCGACCGAAGCCCTGGACAATGGCTGTGACGTTTCCGTTTGGAAGAGTCAGCTGCTTCACGATTTTGGCAAAGACACCGTATTCATAGAGATCCTCTGTTTGTGGTGTCTCTATCTCTGGGTCACGCTGGCAGACGATGCCAATGAGCGTACCTTTCTTCTCGGCACGCTTCACCAGCGTCATACTTGAATCACGACCTATCAAAATAGGAGACACTACTCCTGGAAAAAGCACCAGATTTCTTACAGGCAATATTGGAATTTCAGCAGGAGTGTCTACATCCAGCAAATCTTTGAAATCACCTTCTATATCAGCAATCATAGAGAATGCCTTGTTGTTCTGATTATCACTCATATTAAATGTTATCTGCATAATTGCCTGCAAAATTACAAAATAATTATGAATAATGGATTCCAGCTCTCATTTTTATTGGCTAAGTAAGCGAATAATTATGAAATATTAGTAACTTTGTAGCCGATTGTTATATGTCAAACGATTATTTCAGATTTAAGCGATTTGTGCTCAGGCAGGACCGATGTGGCATGAAGGTGGGTACCGATGGCACGTTGCTTGGTGCATGGGCTCATGGCGGTAATCATATCCTTGACGTGGGAACGGGAACGGGTCTGATTGCCCTGATGATGGCACAGCGCTTTCCTGAAGCGGTCGTTACTGGAGTCGACATTGATGCTGATGCCTGTCTTCAGGCACGAGAGAATGCTATGGCCTCTCCCTTTAAGGTGAGCGTTATCCATGCTGACGTGGCTGAAATGGATGGCAGTTTTGACTGTATAGTGTCAAATCCTCCTTATTTCAATAATTCGCTTAAGTGTCCAGACGACCAGCGTTCCAAGGCTCGCCATACTTCTATACTTGGCTATTCCAAACTGATGCAGCATGCTTATAGGTTGCTTACAGACAATGGTGAGCTATCACTTATTGTTCCTTCAGAGGGCAAGTCGTTGATGGAAAGCGAGGCTTCGCTACAGGGATTGTTCAAGGTGCGCGATTATGCTGTAAGGACAACTCCCAGCAAGCCTCCCCGACGTTATCTGCTGGCTTTCAGAAAACATCGTGTTGAGAATGTTGAGTATGCCGAGGTTGTGCTTCATGATGCTCCCAACGTGCGCTCGGCATGGTATCATGAACTTACTAAAGATTTCTATCTATGACAGCTGCTCTCCTTCAAATGGATATAGAGTGGGGGAACCCTCCGAAGAACATACAACATGCTGAAGCATTGATGAATAGACAAGCCGGATGTGACCTGTATGTCTTGCCGGAGATGTGGACCACGGGATTTACCTGTCAACCGTCTCTTATGGCTGATAGCGAGTGCTCTTCCTCTGCCTTGCAATGGATGAGACAGCAGGCAACTATGCGGCAATGTGCCCTTTGTGGTAGTATGGCAGTACGGACAGATGACGGGATATATCGGAACAGGATGTATTTCGTTACTCCCGAGCGTGTGTTCCATTATGACAAGCACCACCTTTTCAGCCCTGGCCATGAGCATGAACAGTATGTTGCCGGAGCAGAACATACTATCGTTTCATGGAAAGGTATGCGATTCCAGTTACTTGTGTGCTATGACCTGCGCTTTCCCGTTTGGTCGCGCTATGGCGTGGCAGGTGAATATGATGCCATCATCTGCGTAGCCAACTGGCCCAGTACACGTCAACATGCCTGGCAAACATTGTTGCAAGCACGAGCCATTGAGAACCAATGCTACGTGATTGCCGTCAACAGGGTAGGAGCTGATCCCAAGATTAGCTATTCTGGCGGTTCCATGGTCGTTGCTCCCTCTGGTGAACCCGTCATTGCATGCAATGACAATACTGAGCAGTTGCTGTCTGCAACGCTCAGCATTGATGAGCTGTCAGAATTTCGGATGCGGTTCAACACCCTGGCCGACAGGGATGCCCTGAACTGTATTAATATTTGATGGAGTAGGACAGAGCAAGGAGAATGGCTAAGAAGATAGCAATCGCCAGGAGTATTATCTTACCCCATTTCGCCATGATTTTTCTTTGCTCTATGGCTTTCAGACTGTCGCGCTTGAACTTGCTTGCACTGTCCATGTGATGATGATGGTGGTGACTGTGCTGATGTGAATGATTTTCTGACATAATAAATATTTTTTCTTATTACTTGTATTTTTATTACTTGATAAGTTTTATTTCTGTGGCGAGTCCGCTTTCCACAGGTTCCCACTGGTCGTAGAGCGTCTTTTTATAATTGATGTCTACGACGTTGATTTCTTCCATCTTACGCCATTTCACGCCTTCTCGGTCGAGTTCGCTGATGCGATTGGCTGGCAGGTTGGTCACCTCTATCCGCAAGGTGTTCTTGCCTGCTTTTAGCGTTCCTCTTGTGTCGAGTATGAATGGTACGGACCATGCACAACCGATGAACGTGTCGTTGATATAGACACGTGCCGACTCGCGTACGTCTCCAAGGTCAATCTTCCAAGGACCGGCCTTGACGTCTTTCTTTGTCAGTTTGAATGTGGTTTCATAGATGCCTGTTCCCATGGTCACTCGTGTCAATTCGTCGAGCGTCTCCCATGTTTGTAACTGTTTCATCTGATAGGTCTTGCCTACATAGGGGGCTTCCTCTGTGAAAGAAAGTGTCCACGGACCTTTTATCATAATGTCGCCATGCGACTTCTCTTCAACTGCCTTGCATTGATTGCTTCCGCTGCCTTCGTTGAAAGTCTGGAGAATCATCGACTCACCACTGCGAAGGGATACGGTGACGGCATTGTTCTCGAATGTTGCTTTGCGGATGTCTCCATTGAGTGGGTTGAACCATGTGGCTTCCTTGAAAGGTACGGCCAGCTTAATGGTTTGATGGATGTCTCTTGGGGAAAGGTTGGCAATGAAATAGTGGTATCCATTGGCATTCTTCCGCCGTATGGTCTTCAGTCCGTATTTGGTACGCATTTCTTCGGGAACGGCAGCTTTCTCCAGTTCGTTTTTATTTGTTGTATAGAATATCTTTGCGCCCTGTCTCTTCAGGTCTTCTACGTGCTGTCTCACTTTGCTCTCCATCTTGCCGCTGCCAGGGATAATCAGCCCTTTGTAGCAAGTACCTGCCGCTGTTACCAGCTTGCCGTCTTGACAGGTGACACTGGCCAGCAACCTTTCAGAAATATAGTCGCAGTCGAAGCCAGCGCGGTCAATGGACAGGATGGTTTCTATGAACTCTGGGGCCAGCTGGCCCATGGCATGGATAGAGAACTGCATCATCAGTTTGCCGGTGTCCTTCTGCCACATGTCACGCACTGGCAGCAACACTAGGAAGTCGTTATCCGGCTGCCCCCACTGCAGGAAACTCTGACAACGCTCAACGTACTCCATAAAGTAAGGAGCGTCGCGCCAGATGGAGTTCGTCGGGCTCATGTCAATGGAGGCATAGAACTTCCATCCGGGCCATGTGTCGTCTTTGGGCGAATAGCAGGTGCCATGGAAGAACATGTGGTTTACGCCTGCACAGAACATGAGGTCAATGTCGGGCTTCAGCTGTGACAGCGAGGTACGGAAGTGCTCTGTCAGCCATGTGAAGGTCTCACTGCTGGTATAGGGCTTGCCAGTGACGTGGGCTGCAGAGGGCGCATATTTTAGCATGGAGAAGTCGGAGTCGTTCTTGCGTGTCTTTCCATGATCCTGACGAAGTCCTTTGATACCTAGGTCGGAAAGACCAAAGCCTTCAATCTCGGGAATGTCGACGGCTGCATAGCAGTCAATGAGATTGGCAGGCGAACCGTGGGCCTGGTTTCGTGTGATAGCATTGTGCTTATGGGCCCATGCCGTCCATTGCTGTGTGAAGTTTTCCAGAAGCAAGTCGCCTAAAGTCTCACGATAGTCGGCAAGGACTTTCGGCTCATAGGCTGTCAGCTCAGGCAGATGGTCCTCAAGCCTGTATCCGCGACGGGTTTCGAACTCCTTGAAGAGTGTCGGAGTCCATGTGGCATCGGCTACCTCATAGGAGTCGTTGAAGAAGGTATGAGGGTAGGGTGTCTTGGTGCGCTCGAAAGCCTGCTCTATGTGTTCCAGATAATGCTGTACGGCTTTCTTATCGAAATGGTCAATGACAAGTCCTTCTCCGCCGGGAGCTGCCCGCTTGACACGCATCACACCGTATTTTATGTAAACGGCTATGACTTTTGCGGAGGCCTGAGACTGGGCTTGAAGCTCCAGCTTGCCTTCCCTTACCTGTCCTGTCACGTCGACGGCTTTCCCGTCGCTGTAGAGCATGACTTTATCAAGGAAAGCATTCTTCGCATCTTTGCCAGAAAGTGAGAGGTCGATGATACTGGTATCCTTACTGTCTGGCTGGAGTCCCTTGTGTCCGTTGACGGTGCTCCATACACCTTCGCCGTCGATGGTCTTTTCAACGAATATCACTTTGCACGCAGACTCTTCCAAGGGAACCCATGGACCGCCGAAAGGCCAGCCGGTTCCTGTGGCCATATCGATTTCAATGCCGTTCTGTTGTCCTTGTGCCTGTGTGAAGCGCAGCATCTCCATCCATTTGTCCGATAGGTAATCTATGTTGTTGGCCTGATTGCCTTGCACGCCATAGAGCGGGGTGATCTCTACCGCTCCTATGCCGTGGTTGGCCAGTTCCTTCAGGTTCCATTCCAGATTGCCTTTGTCTACAGCCGACCCTAACCACCACCAGCGTGTACCAGGCTTGGCCTCGGTTGTAGGAGTAGGCCAGCTCTGTGCAAGCGCTGCTGATGCCAGCGTGGTTATCGCTATCGTTGAAAGGATCTTCTTCATCACTAAGGTAATCAGTTGCCGTCGGGCTTTACTATGTCAGCATTGCGGGCTGGAGCCCACTTGAAAGTATTCCAGTCATCCGGCTCAGAGGGATTGAAGTCTTTCCAGTCGTCACGCAGATATTTTACAATGGGCAGATAGAGATGTTTCATGCCCATCACCACGCACTTAGCCACCTCGTAGGCACCAAAGACGTTGAAGTGGGTGTTGTCGGACAGTTCCTTGCCGTACATCTCCTTGGGGTAATGACACAGCATGTGCTTGGATTCTTCGGGACCATAGGCCAGATAGAGATTGGTGGTCATCTTGGTCAAGTCGATGAGGGGTACATTCTCTTTTTCAGCTACCATCTTCATGGCAGCGGGGAAGTCTCCGTGAGTATTCCGTATAGTTCCGTCTTTCTCAAACTGGCGGCGCTGGGTGGGCGTACAGAATACGATCTCAGCACTCTTGGCACGAACTTCATCAACAAATATCTTCAGCTGATATTGATAGTGGTACCATGCACCGTCGCCGGGACGATGCTCTTTCTCATCGTTGTGACCGAATTCCACGAACACATAGTCGCCTTTCTTTAACGTGCTTAAGATCTTTTCCAAACGCAACGCTCCGATGAAGGTGCGGCAGGTAAGTCCGCTCTCTGCATGGTTGCTGATGGCAACTTCCGGACCGAACCAACGGGTAATCATCTGTCCCCAAGAAGCCCAGGGCTCGTTGTTCTGGTCGACGACGGTCGAGTTGCCACAGAGATAGATGGTGGGTACGTCAACGGCTTCAATATGGATGCTCTTCACGGCGGGCATCGGACCGTTGAACTCCAGCGTCAGCTTATCGTCCCAGGCCAGATAGTCATTCTCACGCGGCTTAATCTTTACGCGGGTCTTCTCGTCAATCTGTGGTGAGCGCTTGTTCACGGTGAACTCTACCGTTTGCATGTCCTTCTTCTTTGGAGTGAGGATGTTGTCCATCATCAGTCGACGGCCTTCAGCGCGTATGGTGGTGTTACCGTCCTTCTTGCCGCCCAGCACTACCTTTACGCGGTAGTTCCCGTCGGGTACCTTTACTGAGAAGTAGAAAGGCTCGGCTGGCTGCATCTTGTCGGGAGCGGGCAATATGTCGTAGCCATAACCGTCATGGTCGTTGTAGACAGGCTGTGGCTTGCTGAGGTCAAAGTCGAAGGTCTGTGCCCATGTTATTGCCGGGAGCAGGGCAGTCAGAGCAAATAATAGTGTTTTCTTCATTGTTAACGATAGAGTTTTTGTTATAAGTAGTTGTTTTTATGGTGATGCAAAGGTACTCCTTTTTTTTGTTTCCTCAAAGAAAATAGCCAATAAAAAATAGGGAGCCCGGGAAAGGGGCTCCTTAGAGGATGTGTTTCAATATCTTGGCAGGCACTCCGCCCACCACTACACCGTCGGGTACGTCATGGGTTACCACGGCCCCGGCAGCCACTACCGAGTGACTGCCAATGGTGACTCCCGGCAGCACTACGGCATTGGCACCTATCCATACGTCGTCTCCTATGACGACGGGTTTGGTGCTGATGCCCTGCTCGTCGATCCTGAGGCCAGGGACATCAAAATTATGATTGAGGGCAGTCACGGTGATTCCTTGTGCCAAATTGACATGATGGCCTATGGTGACAGGGCCGATGATGGTGTTGTGGATGCCTATGCGTGTGTGGTCGCCTATGACGACATCGCCCACGGCGTTGTTGATGCACGAGAACGATTCTATCACGCTGTGGCTGCCTAAGGAGAAGTGGCGGTAGGGTGGAGTGTCCATCCTTACCGAACCGTGGATGACACTGCCGCTGCCGCGGTGCTGATACAGGGGAGCCATCAGGCGAACAAACCATCGGGGACGCGTCTCCGTCTGGTTCATGATGATATAGTCGACAACCTTTTTCAGCCTTGGGCTTCTCTTGAATTTCTCCCTAATTGTTTCTTTCGACATGGCTTGATTTCGTTGCGTCCGTTGGTTAAAATATGCTCTGATTCTTTTAATTTATCTGTTAAAAAATGTAACTGGCCTGTTAGAGGCTCTAACTGCCCAGTTAGAGGTCCTAACTGCCCTGTTTGAAGTTCAAACTGCCCTGTTTGTTTTCAGCAGGTCTCAAGCGTCAGTTCGTCCTTGTCGGCAGCCTTCGTGATGCGGATGGTTGCGCCGAGCGGCAGGTCGTCGTTGACAATCATCTCTGCCACGCTGTCCTCAATATGGTTCTGGATGGCACGCTTCAGCGGACGGGCGCCGAACTGTACATCATAGCCTCGTTCGGCAACGAACTGTTTGGCCTCGTCGGTCAGCTCAATCTTGTAGCCCATGTCGCTGATACGCTTGAACAGCCCACTAAGCTCAATGTCTACGATGCGCTTGATGGCGTTAAGGTCAAGCTGGTCGAAGGTGATAATCTCATCGAGACGATTCAGGAACTCTGGCGAGAACTGTTTCGACAGGGCTTTCTGTATGATGCTTCGGGCGTGTTCCTTGTCCTTGTCGTTCATGTTAAGCCCTACGCTGGAGGCATTGAAGCCCACACCGCGACCGAAGTCTTTCAGCTGTCGTGTACCAGCGTTTGAGGTCATGATAATGACGGTGTTGCGGAAGTCAACGAAGCGTCCGTTACCGTCCGTAAGTCTTCCTTCATCAAGCACTTGCAACAATAGGTTAAAAACATTTCCATGGGCTTTCTCAATCTCGTCAAGGAGCACGATGGAATAAGGATGGCGACGTACACGCTCGGTCAGTTGTCCGCCTTCCTCGTATCCTACATAGCCCGGAGGCGCTCCAATAAGACGGCTCACATTGAACGATTCGGTATATTCGCTCATGTCGATTCGAATGAGCGAATCGGAAGAGCCAAACATAAACTCAGCCAGTTTTTTTGCCAGATAGGTCTTGCCAACGCCCGTCGGACCGAGGAACATGAATACGCCTATGGGGTGGTTGGGGTCTTTCAATCCTACGCGGTTGCGCTGAATGGCTTTCACCATCTTGTCGATGGCTGCATCCTGTGCCACAACGCATGCTTTCAGCTCTTTGGCCATGCCCTTCAGGCGGATGCCTTCCTGGTCGGCCATCTTTTGTACGGGTATGCCTGTCATGATTGAAACGACGTTTGCAATCATTTCAGCATCAACGGTTTGACGTTCTTCCATTGAACCGTTGCTCCACTCGTTTCGCATCATGGTCAGATTGGCTTCCAGCTCAGTCTGTTGGTCGCGGTAGCTGGCAGCGAGTTCGAAGTTCTGGTTAAGCACAGCCTGCTTCTTCTCCTCCAAAACGCGGTTCAGTTCTTTCTCCTTTTCCACGATGGCTGCTGGAACATGTGCGTGTGCCAGATGAATGCGTGAACCAGCCTCATCCATAGCGTCGATGGCCTTGTCGGGGAACGCACGGTCGGTGATGTAGCGCTCTGTCAACTTGACACACGCCTCGATGGCATCATCAGTATAGACTACATGGTGATGATGCTCGTAGCGGTCCTTGATGTTGGTAAGAATCTGCATGGTTTCATCGCGGGTGGTCTGCTCGACAAGCACTTTCTGGAAGCGACGCTCCAGCGCTCCGTCTTTTTCGATGGAATTGCGATATTCGTCGAGCGTGGTAGCACCTATACATTGTATGGTTCCGCGAGCCAGAGCTGGCTTCATGATGTTGGCGGCATCCATGGAGCCTGGCGACGAACCGGCACCTATGAGTGTGTGGATTTCGTCAATGAAGACGATGATATTGGGGTCGCTTTCTATCTCCTTGAGAAGTGCACGGATACGTTCTTCGAACTGTCCGCGATACTTGGTGCCTGCCACAATGGCAGTCATGTCGAGACTTACAAGCCGCTTGTTGAAGAAAACGGGTGATGTCTTATGCTGGGCTATGAGTTGGGCCAGACCCTCTACGATGGCGCTCTTGCCAACGCCTGGCTCGCCTATCAGTATGGGGTTGTTCTTCTTGCGCCGACCCAGGATCTCAACCACGCGCTGCATTTCGGCCTCGCGTCCCACTACAGGGTCAAGTTTGCCTTCGGCAGCCGCCAAGGTAAGGTCAATGGAGAAGTTGTCGAGGACAGGTGTCTTCGACTCTTTCTTCTGTGCCGTGGTAGTATTGCTTCCGGCAGTGGCATTGCGCTGGCTCGAGGCACCGGCAGTCTCGTATTCCTCGTCTTCATCGTCATTGGACAGGCCGATGCCGTTCTGGGGCGAGGCAGACGGGCGCTGGTTGTCGGATGTTGAGCGCATAAGGCTCAGTACGTCTTCGTAGTTCATGTTGTGGAATTCCAATATTTGTTTGGCACCGTTAGCACTCTGGTCGTGCAGAATAGCTAACAGCAGATGTTGTTGGTCTACTTTGGTCATACGCTGGATGCGGGCCTCAAGGACGGCCAGCTTCAGAATGTTGGATGCGCGCTCGTTGAGTACCAGCTCTTGCGTATTGATGGGCATATCCAGCTGGTCGCGTCTCACTTTCTGTTCCAGCTGCTCCTTGATGGTAGGAAGGTTGAGCCTCAGTCGGTGGAACACGTCAATCACGGGGCCGTCCTTCATGCGCATCATGCCTAAAAGCAAATGCTCGGGACCCACCGACAGGCTGGCCAGCCGGGCGGCTTCTTCGCGACTGTAGGCAAGTATTTCTGATACCTTGGGTGAAAACTGACTTGACATTTATTGCTTTTGACTTATCTTCCTTATTCTTAAAACGATTGTCACTTACCTAAAATTGTGCAAATGTCGTGCCAAAAATCTTTTTGAGCTTTTCCTTCTCTGTTTAAAGATATTTTGTGTACCTTTGCAGGATAATTACAATCACCTATTTATATATGAAAGATACTGTTCTGATTTTGAGTGGCGGCATGGATTCCGTCACGTTGCTCTATGACTGCCGGGAGCGTATTGCACTGGCGGTCTCCTTCGACTATGGAAGTAACCATAATGCACGTGAGATTCCATTTGCGGAGGAACATTGCCGGAAGTTGGGTATTCGTCATATTGTCATTCCGCTGACGTTTATGGCCAAATACTTCAAGAGCTCGCTCCTTGAAGGTGCCGATGCCATTCCCGAAGGCAGCTATGGTGACGAGAACATGAAGTCGACGGTGGTGCCTTTCCGCAACGGTATCATGTTGAGCATTGCCGTGGGAATGGCCGAGTCTGCTGGTCTGAAACATGTGATGATGGCCAACCACGGAGGTGACCACACCATCTATCCCGACTGTCGTCCTGAGTTTGTCGAGGCCTTCAGCGAGGCTGCACGTACGGGAACCTATCCTGGAATAACCCTGCTGTCTCCTTATACTAATCTCTCAAAGACCGACATTGCCCGTCGTGGCAAAGAGCTGGGCATAGACTATAGCAGAACGTGGAGCTGCTACAAGGGTGGGGAGGTGCACTGCGGAAAGTGCGGCACCTGCGTGGAAAGACGAGAGGCGTTGGCTCAGGCTGGCATCGATGACCAGACGGTGTATGAATAGCTGCACGCTTTTTAAAGAAATACACGAAAACGTTTGTTGGTTCGGAATTATTTTGTATCTTTGCACTTGATTTAAGTCAAAAAGCTGATTCTACTTTATCAAAAACAATAACTTGTATTATTATGAACGACAACAAAGTGATGTACAAGGCTGCGGATAATATTCGTATCCTTGCTGCTTCGATGGTAGAGAAGGCAAAGTCTGGCCACCCGGGTGGTGCTATGGGCGGTGCCGATTTCATCAACACGCTCTACAGCGAATTCTTAGTCTATGACCCTGAGAACCCTGCATGGGAAGGCCGAGACCGCTTCTTCCTCGATCCCGGACACATGGCTCCGATGCTCTATAGCCAGTTGTGCCTCATTGGCAAGTTCACACTGGAAGACTTGCAGCAGCTGCGCCAGTGGGGTAGTGTAACTCCTGGACATCCTGAGCGCGAGATAGAGCGTGGCATTGAGAATACCTCGGGTCCACTCGGACAGGGTCACACTTTCGCTGTGGGAGCTGCCATTGCGGCCAAGTTCCTCAAGGCTCGACTGGGCAACGTGATGAACCAGACCATCTATGCATATATATCCGACGGTGGCGTACAAGAGGAAATCTCGCAGGGTGCCGGTCGTATTGCTGGTACGCTGGGACTTGACAACCTTATCATGTTCTATGATGCCAACGACATTCAGTTGTCTACACGTACTGAGGTGGTTACCATTGAGGACACGGCAAAGAAATATGAGGCTTGGGGTTGGTTCGTTCAGAAGATTGACGGCAACAATGTAGACCAGATCCGCGAGGCTATCAAGAAGGCTCAGGCTGAGAAGGAGCGTCCGTCTCTCATCATCGGTCACTGCGTCATGGGCAAGGGTGCCCGCAAGGCCGATGGTTCTTCTTATGAAAGCAACTGTGCAACCCACGGTGCTCCACTCGGTGGCGATGCCTTCGTGAACACCATCAAGAACCTCGGTGGTAATCCTGAGAATCCATTCGTTATCTTCCCCGAGGTGCAGGAACTCTATGCCAAGCGCCGTGAGGAACTGAAGAAGATTGTGGCTGAGCGCTATGCTGAGAAGGCTGAGTGGGCTAAGGCTAATCCAGAGAAAGCAAAGCAGATGGAGGAATGGTTCAGCGGTAAGGCTCCTGTCATTGACTGGACGAAGGTTCAGCAGAAGGCTGGTGCAGCTACTCGTGGTGCCTCGGCAACGGTGCTGGGCGTACTGGCTGAGCAGGTTCCCAATATGATCTGCGCATCTGCCGACCTGTCGAACTCCGACAAGACCGACGGCTTCCTGAAGAAAACACACGACATCGTGCGCGGTGACTTCTCTGGTGCATTCTTTGAGGCTGGCGTAGCTGAGCTTACGATGGCATGCTGCTGTATTGGTATGGCTCTGCACGGTGGCGTGATTCCTGCTTGTGGTACCTTCTTCGTCTTCAGCGACTACATGAAGCCTGCCGTACGTATGGCTGCATTGATGGAACTGCCTGTGAAGTTCATCTGGACACACGATGCTTTCCGCGTTGGTGAAGACGGTCCTACCCACGAGCCTGTTGAGCAGGAGGCACAGATTCGTCTGATGGAGAAACTGCAGAACCATCATGGCAAGAATTCTGTGCTCGTTGTTCGTCCGGCTGATGCCGAGGAGACAACCGTTTGCTGGCGTATGGCCATGGAGAACGTAGATACACCAACCGCTTTGATTTTCTCTCGCCAGAACATCGACATGCTGCCAGAGGGTAACGACTACAACCAGGCCACAAAGGGCGCATATGTTGTAGCAGGAAGCGATGAGAACTATGATGTTATCCTGTTGGCTTCAGGTTCAGAGGTTAGCACGCTGGAGGCCGGTGCCAAACTGCTCCGCGAGGACGGCGTGAAAGTCCGTATCGTCAGTGTTCCTTCTGAGGGCCTGTTCCGTACTCAGTCCAAGGAGTATCAGCAGAGCGTGCTGCCTGCTGGCAAGAAGAAGTTCGGCCTGACGGCTGGTCTGCCTGTCACACTCGAAGGACTTGTTGGTGCCGATGGCTGCGTTTGGGGTCTGAAGAGCTTCGGTTTCTCTGCTCCCTATAAGGTGCTTGATGAAAAACTCGGCTATACTGGCCAGAATGTCTACGAACAGGTAAAGAAACTCTTGGCATAAGTCCATTAGTTCAATGATAAAGGAGATGTCGCGTATGGGACATCTCCTTATAATAAATTTTCTTGCATTTTCTTTGGCAGTGTGCAAAAAACATGCTATCTTTGCGGAATTGAAAACAATAACTATTAATGTTAATCGTAAATATCATTTAATTTTATGAGTCAAAAAAGAGTTTACCTTTTCGGCAACGGAAAAGCCGAGGGTAATGCAAAAATGCGTGAGGAACTCGGTGGCAAGGGCGCAAACCTTGCTGAGATGAACCACATCGGAGTGCCTGTTCCTCCAGGTTTCACCATTACTACCGACTGCTGTAACGAGTACTATCAGGTGGGTCAGGAGAAGATCATGGAGCTTCTCAATGACGACGTGATGGCTGCTGTGAAGCACATCGAGAACCTGATGAACTGCAAGTTTGGCGATGCTGCCAATCCTCTGCTCGTTTCTGTACGTTCGGGTGCCCGCGCTTCTATGCCTGGCATGATGGACACTATTCTGAACCTGGGTCTCAACGACGAGGTTGCCGAGGGTATGGCAAAGAAGACGAACAACCCTCACTTCGTGTACGACTCTTATCGTCGCTTCGTACAGATGTACGGTGACGTGGTGCTCGAGATGAAGCCCGTAAATAAGACCGACATTGATCCGTTTGAGGAAATTATCGAGAAGGTGAAGGCCGAGCGTGGTGTGAAGCTGGACAAGGACCTGAGCGTTGATGAGCTGAAAAAGCTTGTTGTACTGTTCAAGGCTGCCATCAAGGAGCGCACCGGTAAGGACTTCCCCAACGATCCTATCGAGCAGCTCTGGGGCGCTATCTGTGCTGTATTCCGCAGCTGGATGAACGAGCGCGCTATTCTCTATCGTAAGATGGAAGGTATTCCCGATGAGTGGGGTACGGCTGTCAGCGTGATGGCTATGGTGTTCGGTAACATGGGCGATACCTCTGCTACTGGTGTATGCTTCAGCCGCGATGCTGCCAACGGTGAGAACCTGTTCAACGGTGAGTATCTAGTGAACGCACAGGGTGAGGACGTTGTGGCTGGTATCCGTACACCTCAGCAGATTACAAAGATTGGCTCTCAACGTTGGGCTGAGCGCGCTGGTATCTCTGAGGCTGAGCGCGTTGCCAAGTATCCTTCTATGGAAGAGGCTATGCCTGAGATCTATGCAGAACTGAATGGTATCCAGGATAAACTGGAGCACCACTATCACGATATGCAGGACATGGAGTTCACCGTCCAAGAAGGCAAGCTGTGGTTCCTGCAGACTCGTAACGGTAAGCGCACCGGTGCTGCTATGGTGAAGATTGCCATCGACCTGCTCCACGAGGGTATGATTGACGAGAAGACCGCCATCATGCGCTGCGAGCCCCAGAAGCTCGACGAGCTGCTACACCCCGTATTCGACAAGAAAGCCCTTTCTAAGGCTAAGGTTATCGCTCAGGGTCTGCCTGCATCTCCTGGTGCTGCCTGTGGTCAGATTGTGTTCCATGCTGATGACGCAGAGGCTTGGCATAATGATGGTCACAAGGTAGTGCTTGTTCGTATCGAGACCTCTCCTGAAGATTTGGCCGGTATGGCTTCTGCCGAGGGTATCCTGACTGCACGTGGCGGTATGACCTCTCACGCTGCTGTGGTTGCCCGTGGTATGGGTAAGTGCTGCGTATCTGGCGTAGGTTCGCTGAACGTTAGCTATAAGGATAAGACCGTTGAGATCGACGGCGTTGTATATAAGGAGGGTGACTACATCTCTCTGAATGGTACCACTGGTCAGGTTTACGCTGGCGAAGTACCCACGAAGGCTGCTGAGCTCTCTGGCGACTTCAAGGAGCTGATGGACCTCTGCGATAAGTACACCAAGCTGCAGGTTCGCACCAATGCTGATACTCCTCGTGATGCTCAGCTGGCTCGCGAGTTCGGTGCTAAGGGTATCGGTCTGACACGTACTGAGCACATGTTCTTCGAGGATAAGAAGATTGTTGCTATGCGTGAGATGATCCTGGCTGACAGCGTTGCTGGACGTGAGAAAGCTTTGGCTAAGCTGCTGCCTTATCAGAAGGCCGACTTCAAGGGCATCCTCGAGGCTATGGATGGTCTGCCCGTGAACATCCGTCTGCTCGATCCTCCTTTGCACGAGTTCGTTCCCCACGATCTGGCAGGTCAGGAGACCATGGCCAAGGAGATGGGCGTCAGCGTAGAGGACATCAAGCGCCGCGTTGACTCTCTGGCTGAGAACAACCCGATGCTGGGTCACCGTGGTTGCCGTCTGGGTATCACCTTCCCCGAGATTACCGCTATGCAGACCAAGGCTATCCTCGGTGCTGCTTGTGAGTTGAAGAAGGAAGGTAAGAATCCTATGCCTGAAATTATGGTTCCGCTGATTGGTACTATGTATGAGCTGAAGCAGCAGAAAGAAGTCATCCAGAGCGCTGCAAAGGAGGTATTCGCTGCTGAGGGTATCGAGGTTGAGTTCGAGATTGGTACGATGATTGAGATTCCTCGTGCTGCTCTGACAGCTGACCGTATCGCTGAGGAGGCTCAGTACTTCTCATTCGGAACCAATGACCTCACTCAGATGACCTTCGGTTACAGCCGTGACGATATCGCTTCGTTCTTGCCTGTATACCTCGATAAGAAGATTCTGAAGGTTGATCCATTCCAGGTTCTCGACCAGAAGGGTGTTGGACGTCTCATTAAGTTCGCTGTGAAGGAAGGTCGTGAGGTACGTCCTGACCTCCGCTGCGGTATCTGTGGTGAGCATGGTGGTGAGCCCAGCTCTGTGAAGTTCTGCGCTAAGATTGGCATGAACTACGCCAGCTGCTCTCCCTTCCGCGTGCCCATCGCACGTCTCGCAGCCGCGCAGGCAGCCGTGGAAGAGTAATCGAACTATAACACAATGCATAAAAAAGGGATCTGTCCGCTTGGGCAGGTCCTTTTTTTGTGTCCACAAGAGGATAATCGACGATTTATAGGCAAAAACGTCGCATAATA